>Ga0070741_10021145_pt1 | contig 10155 bp, 10 predicted proteins | sample Coa_R1_4_FD_66440 | JGI IMG/M metagenome (GOLD analysis project Ga0070741, IMG submission 66440) | Surface soil microbial communities from Centralia Pennsylvania, which are recovering from an underground coalmine fire - Coalmine... | ecosystem: Environmental > Terrestrial > Soil > Unclassified ...
GTGGATCTTCTCCTCGGAGCGGTCGATGTGGACGCCCGCCTCGGAGCCCTCGTGCTTGATCGTCGGGCTGCCCGGCTTCATCGCCTCGAGCGGGTCGAGGACGGGCGGCAGCACCTCGTACTCGACCTCGATCAGCGGCAGCGCCTCCTCGGCCGCCTCACGCGTCGTCGCGGCGACCGCCGCGATGGGCTGGCCGGCGAAGAGCACCTGCGTCCGGGCGAGGGCATTCTGCATCCGCGAGGTCGGCTCGCGCTCGATCCCCTCGAGATCCTCGCCGGTGACGACCGCGACGACACCCGGGTAGGCGGCCGCCTTCGAAACGTCGAGCCGGGTGATCCTGGCGTGGGCGTGCGGACTGCGCAGCACCTTGGCGATGAGCATCCCCGGCAGCGAGTAGTCGGCCGCGAACTTCGCCGCGCCGGTGACTTTCTCCACGCCGTCGATGCGCGGCAGCGGCTTGCCGATGACCTTGTAGCTCGCCTTCTGGCGGACAGACGGGCGATCGAGAACCTCAGACATAGCGGCGTCTACTCTCCTTCGGGCTCGGGCGGCAGCGGGATGTCCGTCAGCGCGCCTGGCTTGGTCAGCGCAAGCTCCTTCCCGTCGACGACGGCCTGGAGCCCGCGCACGATCTTGTCGTACCCGGTACAGCGGCACAGGTTGCCGGCGATGCCCATCCGCAGCTCATCCTCGGTCGGCTTCGGGTGGTCCCGGAGGAACGCCGTCGCCATCATCACGAAGCCGGGGATGCAGAACCCGCACTGCGTACCCCCGTACTCGACGATCGCGGCCTGGACCGCGTTCAGCACGCCGTCCTGGGCGATCCCCTCGACGGTCGTCACCTCGGCGCCGTCCGCCTCGACCGCGAGGGTGAGGCAGGAATGGACAGGCCGACCGTTCAGGTGGACGGTGCAGGCGCCGCAGTCGCCGGTGCCGCAGCCCTCCTTCGTGCCGGTCAAGCCGAGGTCGTCCCGCACGAAGTCCAGCAGGAGCTTCGCCGGCTCGACCTCGGCCTCGACGTTTTGGCCGTTCACCTTTAGCTTGATTGCTTGTCGTGCCATCTCAGGAACCCCTCGCACGCTGGTAGGCGATCTGGGCGACGCGGCGCGTGTAGACCTTGAGCAGCTCGCGCCGGTAATCGGCGCTGGCCCGGACGTCGGAGATCGGCCGCGCGTCGGCGGCCGCGCCCTCGCCGGCCGCCGCCAAGGTCGCGTCGTTCAGCGGCTGGCCGATCAGCGCTCTCTCCGCGGCGGCCGAGCGGATCGGCGTCGGGGCGACCGAGGCCAGCACCACGCGCGCGTCCTTCACGGTCCGCCCGTCGGAGTCGAGCTGGAGGTTGACGGCGACGCCGACGACGGCGATGTCCATCTCACGGCGCGGCACATGCCGCAGGTACGCTCCGCCGCTACCAGCGGCTGGCCGCGGCGCGCTGATGCGCGTCAGGAGCTCGCCCTGGGCCAGCGCCGTCTGGCCCGGCCCCTTGAAGAACTCCAGCAGCGGGATCTCGCGCGTGCCGCTCGGACCCGCGATGTGCGCGCGCGCGTCGAGCGCGATCAGCGACGGAACGACGTCGGCCGACGGCGCCGCGTTGCACGCGTTGCCGCCGATCGTCGCCTTGTTCCGGATCTGGACTGAGCCGACCAGGTCGGCCCCGTCGACGACCATCGGCCAACCCTTCTTCACGTCCGCCGACCAGGCGACATCGCCGCACTTGACCATCGCGCCGAGGTCGAGCACGCCGTTTGTGGACATCGCGGCGAGCTCGCCGACGCGGCGCAGCGAGACGAGCAGCGGCACGTTGCGGCCGCGCTCCTTCATTTGGATCAGCAGGTCGGTCCCACCGGCCAGCGGGCGCGCGCCGGGATTCGAGGCAAGGAGCTGACACGCTTCTTGGACGGTTGTTGGAGCCGCGTAATCAAATCGACGCATAGCGGCGGGATTATACCGACGCCCGGGGACCGCTTAGACGATCTTGGAAATCCCCTGGTCGAGCAGGCTGTCCGTCAGCGCGCCGAGCTGCGCCATCCTGATGGTTTGATCGCGACCGATGAAAAAGGTGCTCGGCAGCCCGCGGACGCGGTAACTCTTGGCGATCTCTCCGCTCTCGTCGATGGCCGTCGGCAGGCTGATCTTCAGGTTGTCGAGGAAGACCGCCACGTCGTCCGGGTCCTCTTGCAGATCGACGAGGACGAAGCTGAGCTCTTTGTCGGCGTACTGCCCCGCGAGACGCTGGAAGCTCGGCAGCTCCTTGGTGCAGGGCTCGCACCACGTGGCGAAGAAGCTCAGCACGACCGGCTTGCCAGCCAACTCCGAGAGCTTGACGGTGCCCTGCGGCAGGCGGGCGGCCGAGAAGTCGGGGGCACGCTTGCCGGCCACCGGTGCTGGGGCGTCGTCGGCGCGGCAGGCGACGAGCGCAACCGCTGTAACGCCCAGCAGCAACGAACGGCGCGTCAGGTACACGACCGATTCTATGAGCTGCGTCACGTCGGAGGCCCATTGGCCCGATTTGGCTAGCTCGGCCGCCGGTTTGAACCGTTGACATGGCACGTGCCGGCCATAGAATGGCCTTCGCCGGCGGAGCTTCCGTTCGGGCTAGTGAAGGGGCTCGTCCATTTTGGTCCTACACGCGGCCGACACCATCGAGGCGAGCGCCGACGCGATCCTCGACCGCTGGTCGAGGCATGTGCGCGCAGCCAGCGCCGGCCGCGGCCGTCGACCAGCCCCAACCCGCCGGGCGAAGGAGAACATCCGCCCGCTGCTCGCCGCGGTGGGCGCGGTCGTCGCGGACCGCGCCGCGCTGGCCGAGTTCCAGAGGGGTCGACCCGCCTACATCGAGGCGAAGCACTTCGGCGAGCTGCGCCAGCAACAGGGCGTCAAGATCGCGGAGCTGCTTGAGGAGCTTCGCCAGCTCCGGCGCGAGGTGGTCGCCGAGGTAGTCGACCGCGCGGCCACGGTCGACGGCTCGCTCGTCGAGGCGATCCGGCGCGTCGACGACGCGGTCGATCAGGCGGTCGCCATCGCGGTCGAGACCTACCACACGGTCGAGGTCGAGGTCCTGACCGAGCTGATCGCGCTGGATCCGTTGACGGGCCTGCACGACTACGGCTACTTCTGGGATCGGCTCGAGCAGGAGCTCGTGCGGTCGCGGCGGCACGGCTGCCCCCTGGCGATCGTGATGCTCGACATCGACGCCTTCAAGCGCTACAACGACCAGTACGGGCACCTGTGGGGCGATGTCGCGCTCAAGGAGGCAGCCTCGATCCTCCAGGCCATCAGCCGCCGCTCCGACGTCGTCGCGCGCTACGGCGGCGATGAGTTCGTCTTGATCCTCCCCGAGACGTCGCTCGACGGCGCGGCCACGATAGGTGAGCGCGCGCGCGCCGAGGTCAGCAGCCACCGGTTCCGCGGCAAGACGGCGAACGCCGTGACGCTCACCGTCTCGGGCGGCTGCTCGTGCACGCCCGATGGGTCGATCAGCAGCCGCACGCTCGTCGCGCAGGCCGACGGCGCCCTCTACGAGGCGAAGCGGCGCGGCAAGAACCGGGTCGTGACGTTCGCCGAAGGGATGCCGTGCCTGGTGCCGTAGGCAGCCAGGGGATCGAAACGCGGCCGACCGTCGCCCATCGTGCCCGGCGAGCAGGCCAGCGTGTGGCCGCCTCCGTGGCGCGCTACGGACGCTGATCCGTGGCGCAGGTACGCCGCCGCCCACCCCCATCCGGACGGCGCCCACCGCCCGGTCGGCGGCCGCCCCCTCGACCGGTCGAGGAAGAAGAGGACTACTACCAAGAGGAGCCAGCCGAGCCGCCGCTCTGGGAGCGGATCATCCTGGCCAAGGGGTTCCGGCTCGTCGTCGGCGGCACGTTCGCGGCCGCCGCGCTGGCCGTCCTCGTGTTCTTGATCGGTCCGGGCAACGTCGCGGGGGGACTGAGCTCGTTCTCCGGCTTCCTGGGCCGCCAGACGAGTCGCCTGAGCACGCTCGGCGCGGTGGCCATCGCCGGCGCCATCCAGGACGAGGGGCGTCGGCTGTGGGTCGAAACCGCGACGCCGCTGCCGACCGCGACCGCGACGGCGACGCCCGAGCCCACGTGGACACCGCTGCCGACCCCGGCGCCGCCGCGCCGCATCATCACGCCGATCCCGACGCCGGCCGGTCGGCCGATCCAGCCAGGCCAGCCCCAGACGAAGGGCTCCCAGCCGCCGCCGTTGCCGCTCGACGACGCCCAGAACTCGATGCGCGAGTACTACGACGTCCTGAACACGGGCGACGTCCGCCGGGCGCTCCAATACTGGGCGCCCGATGCCGCCCCTGAGGCGCGCTCGGCGCTCGACGCGGCGATCGCGCGCGGCGAGAAGTACACGGTCCGGGACGTCCAGATCCAGCCGCTGCCGCAGATCTCCGGCGCCAACGTCACCGTCGACCTCGAGGTGCAAGACAGCGCCGGGAAGACGAGCACCGTGCAGCAGCGCTACCAGTGGCGTTTCATGGACAGCCAGTGGTTCATCACGACGAGGCTCCAGTAGCGTGGCCGAGATCGAGACGCTGCTGGCGCTCCAGACCGCCGACTCGGAGGTGGACGCCAGGCGCGCGCGGCTCGACGAGATCAGGGCGTTGCTCGGCGTCTCAGCCGAGCTAGACGCGGCGCGAGCGGCCGTCGAAGCGGCCGACCGCGAGCTGAGGGCCGACGAGGCGGCCCAGCGGCAGCTCGAGTGGCAGGTGGACGACCTGTCCGGCAAGATCAAAGAGCTGGACGGTCGCCTCTACTCGGGGCGAATCGGCAACCCGAAGGAGCTGTCCAGTCTGCAGACCGAGATCCGGCACATGCGGGCGGACCTGGGCGCGCTCGAGGAACGCGCGCTCGAGGCGATCGATGCGACCGACCGGCAGCGGGCAGAGGTTGAGCGTCTGCGCCGCGAGCTGGCGGACATGGAAGCCCGCTGGCGCGACGAGCAGGCCGCCCTGAGGAACGAGCAGGCCCAGCTGACTCAGGCCGTCGCCGAGCTCCTCGACAGACGCGCCACGATCGCCCAGGAGGTCAGCCCGGCGACGTTGGCCAGGTACGAGGAGCTCCGCAGGTCGCGGCGGGGCCTGGCCGTCGCGCGCGTCGATCGGAACACATGCCTGGGATGCCGCACCACGGTGGCGACCGCACAGGTGCAGACGGCCCGCCACGGCGACCTCGCTTTTTGCTCCTCGTGCGGCCGGATCCTCTACGTCGCCCGCTAGCCTGCCTGTTCTTGACAGCGTTCTGGAGCAGCGCAATCATTTCTACTTAGCACGCAACCAAGCGCACACTTAGGGGGGACCATGAAGCCCGTTTCGCGTCGTTCGTTCCTGCGAGTCAGCGGCCTCGGGGCCGCCGCCGCGATCCTGAGCGCCTGCGGCGGCGCGGCTAGCCCGACTGCCGCGCCGACCGCCGCCCCGACGAAACCGGCCGCCGCCGCGACCACCGCCCCGGCCGCGACGTCCGCTCCGGCGGGGGGCGCAGCCACGCCCACGACCGGCGCCGCCGCTGCCGCCACCAAGCCCGCGGCCGCGGCGACCGGCGGCGCGGCGACCCCGGCGGCCGGTGCCACAAGCGCCGCTGGCACCACGCCCGCCGCTGGCGCGACCGCTGGCGCCGCCGCCGCGACCAAGCCCGCCGCGGCTGGCACCACGACGGCCGCCGCCCCGGCCGGCGCTGGGAACCCGAACACGATCAAGATCGTGTCGTCGCTCCCGCGCACCGGCTCGTCGAAGGGGCAGACCGACACGATCGTGAACTCGATCAAGATGGCGCTCGAAGAGGCGAACAACAAGGCCGGCAGCTTCACACTGACCTATGACGACCTCGACGACGCGACCGCGGCGAAGGGCGCCTGGGACGCTGGCAAGGAGGCTGAGAACGCCTAGAAGGCCGTCGCCGATCCGGACGTCATGGTCTACATCGGCACGTTCAACTCGGGCGCCGCGAAGGTCTCGATCCCGATCCTGAACCAGGCGAGTCTGGTGATGATCAGCCCTGCCAACACCTACCCCGGCCTCACCAAGCCGGGCAAGGGCGAGGCAAACGAGCCGAAGGTCTACCAGCCATCGGGCAAGCCCAACTACACCCGGGTCGTTCCAGCCGACGACATCCAGGGCTCGGCCGCGGCGGGCTGGGCGAAGGACCTCGGCGCTAAGAGCGTCTACGTGCTCGACGACACCGAGCTCTACGGCCACGGCATCGCGGTCGTCTTCACCGATACCGCCAAGAAAATCGGCCTCACCGTAGCCAACTCGGGCGGCGTGTCCGAAGGCATCGACACGAAGGCCCAGGACTACCGGGCGCTGGCCCAAAAGATCAAGGCCACGAACCCGGACATGGTCTACTTCGGCGGTATCACCCAGAACAACGCCGGCAAGCTCTGGAAGGACCTGCGCAACGTGCTCGGCGACAAGCCGATGCTCATGGGACCGGACGGCATCGCCGAGGAAGCGTTCATCAAGGACGCCGGCGACGCGGCTGAAGGGACGTACGTCACCTTCGGCGGGCTGCCGCCCGACAAGCTCAGCGGCGCGGGCGCCGACTGGTACAAGCGTTACAAGGCGAAGTACAACGGCGAACCGGAGGTCTACGCGGTCTACGGCTACGAGGCGGCCAAGGTCGCGATCGACGCCATCGGCCGCGCCGGCAAGAAGGACCGCGCCGCGATCCGCGACGCCGTCTTCGCCACCAAGAACTTCCAGGGCGCACTGGGCACCTGGAGCTTCGACGAGAACGGCGACACCACCTTGACCACGATGAGTGGCATGCAAGTCAAGGGCGGCAAGCTGCAGTTCGTCAAGGAGCTCAAGGCCGCCACGTAGTCGAGCAAGCAAGGGGGTGCCCGCTTCGGCGGACGCCCCCTTTTCTGTTAGGCTGTGGCTCCACGATGAGCTGCAACGACCTCAGTCACTGCGCCCAGCTCCTGCTCCAGGTGCTGCTGATCGGCATCTCGAACGGCGCGGTGATTGCGTTGATCGCGCTCGGCTACACCCTCGTCTACGGCATCATCGAGTTCATCAACTTCGCCCACGGCGACCTGTTCATGCTGGGCACGATGTTCTCGCTGACGGTCGTGACGACGTTCGGTCTGCGTAAGAGCACGCCGGGCCTCCAGCTCGCGCTGCTGCTCGTCGTGACGCTCGCGCTGGCGATGCTCTTTTGCGCCACGGCCAACGTCGTGATCGAGCGGATCGCGTATCGACCCCTCCGGAGCGCGCCCCGGCTGGCGCCGCTGATCTCCGCGATCGGCGTGTCGTTCATCCTTATCAACATCGGGCAGTACTGGAACGGCGCTTCGCCGGTCGACTTCCCGAACCTGCTGCCGAACATCGACCTGATCTCCGACGTCATGGGGATCAAGGGCAGCACGGTCTCGTACTCGACGAAGGACCTGTTCGTCATCGCGCTCGCCGTGCCGCTGATGGCGGCGCTACGCCTGTTCGTCACCAGGACCCGCCTCGGCAAGGCGATGCGCGCGACGGCCCAAGACCGCGAGGCCGCCGCGCTGATGGGCATCGACATCAACGTCACCATCGCGCTCACGTTCCTGATCGGCGGCGCGCTGGCAGGGTCGGCGGGCTTCATCTACGGCCTGTACAACAACACCGCCTGGTTCCTCCAGGGGTTCCGTGGCGGGCTCATGGCTTTCACGGCGGCCGTGTTCGGCGGCATCGGGAACCTGGCTGGCGCCTTCCTCGGCGGCATGCTGATCGGCATCGCGGCCGCCTTCTCCGATTTCTTCTTCGACCCGCGCTGGACGCAGGCAGTCGTGTTCGCGCTGCTGATCCTGACACTCGTGTTCCGTCCAGCCGGCATCCTGGGGCAGACCGTCCGGGAGAAGGTGTAATGCCGCGCCTCGCGCGCTTCGCGCTGGCGGTCGTGGTGGTCCTGGGCTACCCGCTCGTCGACCGCGCGCTCGGCTGGGGCACGCTCGGCGCCATGCTGCCGATCCTGATCTTTGTGATGCTCGCGCTCGGCTTGCACATCGTGGTCGGCTACGCCGGCCTGCTCGACCTCGGCTACGCCGCGTTCTTCGCGATCGGCGCGTACACGACGGCGTTCCTCACGTCGCCGCAGAGCCCGCTCGCGAACAGCTTCCACACGGACTTCTGGATCGCCATGGTCGCGAGCTTCTTCGTGGCGGCGATCTTCGGCGTGATTCTCGGCGCGCCGACGCTCCGGCTGCGCGGCGACTACCTCGCGATCGTGACGTTGGCGTTCGGCGAGATCGTACCACGCGTCTTTTTGAACCTCGAGCAGTACACGGGCGGCTCGAAGGGCCTCAACCCGATCGGTCGGCCCCACTTCCTCGGCTACGAGCTCGGCTTCGACCAGCTCCCCTGGTACTACCTGATCGTCGCGGTCGGCGCGATCTCCGTCTGGGCGATTCTGCGCCTCTACGACTCGCGGCTGGGCCGCGCCTGGATCGCGATCCGCGAGGACGAGCTCGCGGCCGCGTCGCTGGGCGTCAATCTGGTCACCACCAAGCTCCTCGCGTTCGCCCTCGGCGCCTCGTTTTCCGGCTTCGCCGGCTCGATCTTCGCCAGCATCTTCCAGTTCATCGACCCGTTCCAGTTCGACTTCTCGATCTCGATCATGGTGCTGTCGATGGTGATCCTCGGCGGCCTCGGCAACATCTGGGGCGTCATGGCGGGCGGCGTCCTGATGGCGTCGTTCGACCGGATCTTCGCCGAGCGGTTAACCGGCTGGATCCACCAGCTCGGCAACGCGGTCAATGCGCCGTTCCTTCTCGGCGTCGACCTCGGCTCGTCCCGCATGCTCGTGTTCGGACTTGCGCTCGTCGTGATGATGCTGCTTCGGCCGGAAGGCATCTTCCCGAGCCAGCGGCGGCGCCAGGAGATGCACGAACCGGTGCACGCCGAGTTCCCGGCGGAGGCCGAGGCATACGGCGAGGTGCGGACGCCGGTATGACCGACGTGCTTCTCGAGGCCAAGGAAGTCACCAAGGTCTTCGGCGGCCTCGTCGCCGTCAACAAGGTCGACTTCACGATCCCGCGCGGCTCGATCGTCTCGGTGATCGGCCCTAACGGCGCTGGCAAGACCACGTTCTTCAACCTCATCGCCGGGATCTACCCGTTGGACGGCGGCCGGATCTACTTCGACGGCGCCGACATCTCCAATCTGGCGCCGAACCAGGTCGCCACACGCGGCATCGCCCGGACGTTCCAGAACATCCGGCTGTTCCACAACATGACCGCCTTGGAGAACGTGCTGGTCGGGATGCACAGCCGGCTGAAGGCCGGGCCGATCGGCGCCATCTTCCGGCCGCCCTGGGTCGCGCGCGAGGAGCGTGAAGCGCGGCAGAGAGCGGGCGACCTGCTCCATCTGGTCGGCCTCCGCCACCGGGCCGACGAGGTTGCCAAGAACCTGCCCTATGGCGACCAGCGCCGCCTCGAGATCGCCCGCGCCCTGGCGACCGAGCCGAAGCTGCTGTTGCTCGACGAGCCAACGGCGGGCATGAACCCGCAGGAGACCGCGGCCATGACGGGGTTGATCTCGTCGCTGCGGCGCGACTTCGGCTTGACCATCCTGCTGATCGAGCACGATATGCGCGTTGTTATGTCCATCTCGGAGCGCGTGACCGTGCTCGACTACGGGATCAAGATCGCCGAGGGCACGCCGGCGGAGGTCCAGCGCGACCCACGCGTCATCGAGGCGTACCTCGGCCGGCGGTCGGTGGCGTAGCGCGTGGCCCCGTCGCCCCTGCTCGTCGTCGACCAGGTCCACACGTACTACGGCAACATCCACGCGCTGCGGGGCGTCTCGATCCGGGTCGACCCGGGCGAGATCGTGACGCTGATCGGCTCGAACGGCGCTGGCAAGTCGACGCTGTTGAAGACGATCTCCGGCCTATTGCGCCCACGGGTCGGGTCCATCACGCTGGAGGGGCGCCGGCTGGACCGGATGCCGCCGCACGAGATCGTCAAGCTGGGCGTCTGCCAGGCGCCGGAGGGGCGCCGGGTCTTCCCGCGGATGACGGTCCTGGAGAATCTCGAGATGGGCGCGTTCAGCCGCCGCGACGGCGACATGAGCGTCGACCTGGACCGGGTCTTCTCGCTCTTCCCCCGTTTGAAGGAGCGCACGGGCCAGGTCGCCGGCACGCTGTCGGGTGGCGAGCAGCAGATGCTGGC
>Ga0070741_10021146_pt1 | contig 10154 bp, 9 predicted proteins | sample Coa_R1_4_FD_66440 | JGI IMG/M metagenome (GOLD analysis project Ga0070741, IMG submission 66440) | Surface soil microbial communities from Centralia Pennsylvania, which are recovering from an underground coalmine fire - Coalmine... | ecosystem: Environmental > Terrestrial > Soil > Unclassified ...
AACACCTTGGTTAGTATTGTCGACCAAGGTGATTGTATAACGCTACGCTTCAAACGCACACACCGGCTGACGCCGGTGGTTTTTGAGGGTAACAAAAAGCCGCCCTTCGGGCGGCTTTTTTGCTATCTCGCAAATTCGATGACTCTATTTTCTCGAATCACCGTAACCTTAATTTCTCCCGGATACTTTAATTCGTCTTCGATGTTTTCAGCAATTTGTCTTGCCATTTTGTGGGTTCCGATATCATCAACAGAATCAGCTTTTACAAAAACTCGTATTTCGCGACCGGCCTGAATAGCATAACTCTTTTCGACCCCGCCAAATTTGTTGGCAATATCTTCGAGGGCTTTCAATCGCTGCAAATAATTTTCAAGCGTATCCTTTCTGGCCCCCGGACGCGACCCAGAAATAGAATCAGCCACCGTAACAATGACTGCTTCAATGGTATCGGCCGGATAGTCATTGTGGTGAGCACGCATGGCATGAATGACCGCTTCTGATTCGCCAAACTTTTCTAATAACTTAATGCCAATTTCAATGTGGGAGCCTTGGATCTGTTGGTCAATGGCTTTTCCGATGTCGTGAAACAATCCGGCGCGCTTGGCAACCTGGCTGTTGGCCCTTAGTTCTTCAGCAATAGTTTCGGCGATGAGAGCAACTTCCATGGAATGCTGCAACACATTTTGGCCGTAACTGGTTCGGTAAAATAATCTTCCTAAAATCTGTACCAGCTTTTCATTCACTCCCAGAATGCCCATGTCGTAAATGGCCTTATCTCCAGCTTCTTTAATTTTCTGAGAAATTTCGGCGGTAGCTTCGGCAACTTTTTCTTCGATTTTTGCCGGCTGAATTCTTCCGTCTTGAATCAGTTTATCTAACGCCATTTTGGCGATTTGCCGGCGAATTGGGTTAAAACAGGAAATAACCACCGAGTCAGGAGCTTCGTCTAAAATAAGTTCGACGCCGGTCATGCGCTCGAAGGTTTTAATGTTTCTCCCTTCTTTTCCGATAATTCTTCCTTTAATTTCTTCGCTGGAGAGCAGTACAGTGGTGGTACTTAACTCCTGAGTGTGGGCAACGGCGCATTTTTGAATGGCCAACGTCACAATTTCCCGAGCCCGAGCTTGCAGCGTTTCGCGACCGCTTTCTTCAAGCTTTTTCATACGCTCTAAAATATTTTTTTGCGAATCAACTTCAACCAATGCCAGCAGTTCTTTTTTGGCATCTTCGCGGTTGAGGTTTGCCACTTTTTCCAATTTCTCTTCTGCCTCGTTTCGCAGTTTTGCAAATTGCTCCTCAGTTGCTTTTAGCTTTTCCGAGCGCTTGGTAAACTCAACCTCTTTTTGGTCAAAGAGGGCAATTTTCCCTTCCAAGAGTTTTTCCCGATCCAGCAGCACCTGCTGGGCCTTTAAAAACTCCCGGCGGCGCTGGTCAACTTCGGTTTGAGCCTTTTCAATGATTTCAGCAGCTTTTGTTTCTGATGCTTTAACTAACTGAGTGGTTTCTTCTTTGACCTGTTGAACCTTTTTTTGCAGTTTTGCCTCCAGGGTACCAGCCCGCTTTTTTGCGATGGATTGGCGTATGTAATATCCAATCACCGCTCCCGCCAACACCGCAATCAGGGCTACCCAAAATAGTGTAATAAAATCCATAGTTTCGTGTTCTTACGCTTTCATGCGACCTTAATATTTTTTAACAAAAACAACTCATAGCGCTATGAGTTGCGTATAGTATGAGACAAAATTTTCAGGAGTTGCTACTTGGCGTCGTCTGAGTTTTTGATTACTTCGTCAATTAATCCGTACTGCTTGGCTTCTTCTGACGTCATGTAAAAATCCCGATCGGTATCTTTTTCTACCCGATCGATGGGCTGCCCAGTGTGCTTTGAAAGTATCTGGTTGATAGAGGCCTTAATCTTTAAGATCTGCTTTGCGGTAATTTCAATCTCCGTTGCCTGTCCTTGAGCGCCGCCCATTACCTGGTGCAGCAAAATTTCGGCATTAGGAAGAGCAAAGCGTTTGCCCTTGGTTCCTGCAGCTAAAATGATTGCCGCCATGGAAGCGGTCAAGCCAATGCAAATGGTAGAAACCGGACACTTCAAAAACTGCATGGTGTCGTAAATGGCGAGACCTGCAGTTACCGAACCTCCAGGGCTGTTAATGTAAAGCTTGATGTCTTTTTTTGGATCCTTTGATGCCAAATACAGCATTTGAGCAATCACCACGTTGGCATTGCCATCGGTGATGGGACCGGCCAAAAAAACAATGCGCTCTTCTAAAAGCCTTGAAAATATGTCGTATACGCGTTCACCGCGCTGGGAACGTTCTACAATAGTTGGTACTATTGGCATTATTTACAATTATTCTAATTCCTAATTCACCTCATTATTCTAAAACGGTTTAAGTAATTAGACCAATGAGAAAAATCAGGAATTTTGAGAAAGTGTTTCAAGAATTTGAAATACTTTCTCATTAAATAGTACGCCTTTACTATACTCTTTCAACTGCCTGATGTCAATTTTGTCCGCTTGCTCGGGCGGGTACTTTTTTAGCTCTTGGTTAATCTCTGTTTCGATTTCTGCATTGGAAACTTCTACGTGTTCTTGTTTGCCAATCTGGCGCAATACCAAAAAATTCTTGATGCGCTTTTCAGCGTCCAACCTGAATGACTGCTTCATTTCTTCTTCGGTTTTTTTTACCGAAGCCAAATAGTTTTCAAAAGAAACGTTAAAGTTGCCGGCAATCTGGGCTTTCAGATCGTCAAGCAGGCGCTCGCTTTCGTACGTTACCATTTTTTCTGGAAGATCAAAGGCAACCTCTTGCGAGATTTTGCTGAGCATTTCACCGCGAGCGCGCTGTTTTTCGGCTGCTCTTTTTTCCTGGGTAATCCCTTCCCGTAAATTTTCTTTTAGTGCCACCAGCGTGTCGAAAGCTCCCAAGCTCTTGGCAAACTCATCGTTGATGGGCGATAACTCCATGTGTTGGACAGAAACCATCGTTACCAAAAACATGCCCTCATTTCCTGCCAATTCTTTATTTGGAGTAGTATCGGGAAACTTGGCCATAAACTCTTTTTTATCTCCGGCCTTCATGCCTTTAATATTATCTTCAAAATCCTTTAAAAATCCTCCTTCGCCCAAAATAAACCGATCAGTCACCTCTTTGCCGTCGTTAATATCTTTGTTTTGATACTTAATTTCTACAAAATCTTTTTCCTGTGCCGTACGGTCAACGGGTGAAAACTTAGCACGAGACTTTTGAATGTAGTCTAACGCGTCTTCAATTTCTTTTTCATCAACCGAAACTTCGGCATTTTTTACCGTTGCAGCAATTTTTTTGTAATCGGGCAACTCAATTTCTGGCAACACGGCAACGGTAACGGTAAATATTAATGCGGGCTCCTTAGTCCCGACGGCTTCGCCGTCGAGGATCCTCGATTGCTTTGCAATCGGGACGATTTTTGTGATCTGTACATTGGGCTCGTCAACGGGTTCCATATCATTCTGGACGACGAACTTTTTATACGTTTCTTTTACTGCCAAGTCTCCGGCCTCCATAAGTAAATTTTCCTGGCCAACTTTTTTCTCAACCATTTCTTTAGGAACCGTTCCCGGCCGAAAACCGTCCATTTTCACATGGCTTTTTAGATGTTCTAACGCTTTGTCCCAAAACTTTGCAAACTCTTGCTCGTCTAATTCAAAATCAATTTGAACCTGAGAACCTTTTAGTTTTTTAACTTCGTGTTTCATGATATTGATGTGCTTGATTAGTTTTTTTGATTGTGGTAAATAAATAGTGGATCTTTTGTTGTACCATCACATAATTTCCTGGGAGGGGAACATGTGTAAAAATGGGGAGCTAAGTACCCGCTACCTTGAGCAACGCCTCAACGCTTTTCGGCGAGAGAACGCTGCTGGAGACCTTGCAGAGTACGTTAAGATGGAGACCATCGTACCCGATCAAGCGGGAGTGCAGCGCATCATTCGCAGAGCTCAGCGGAAAAACGGGGTTGCTGCTCGGGCAACGGTGCTTCACTGGAAGTTTGTCGCTGAATTCCTTGACGAAACAGGACTATCCGTTTACGCTCCGCTAGATCTAAGAGAAGATATTTCCATTCCGCCAAAGGCAAGGTCTTGCCTCGACAGGTTTCTCCGATTCACCGCTCCCAACGGCAACGGAAAGCCGTAATTTCCAATCCATGTCCGGGCAGGCGCCCCTGCCCGGACTTTTTTTATTGCTTTACCGATACATATACCAAATACCAACGATCACTGAAACCACCAATACCACCTCTTCTAGCACTGCGTACCAATGCTGGCCTCCGTAAATATGTCTAACCCAATCTCTGTCACCAAACTCGGCATCAAGCTGTTCAATTTGGTCATTTTTCCAAACGTAAAACAGTTTTCTGGGAAGTTTTTTTGCTCGAAACGCCGGCTTATAAATATACAAGAATGAGTAGTGGTCTTTGCTAAACGGATACAGCCATTGAACGCCCCAGCCAACGCCGATAGAATCATGCAGAAAATGCGCCAGAGAAACAAGGAAAAATAACTCGGCTAATGGAATGCTAAAGAACAACAAGAGTATGGTTCCAACAGGAATATACAAAAGAGGCAGGTGCAACTGTTCGCGATGGCGAGCCGCGCCGTTCTTAAAACTCCTATGGGCAATAGCCGAAATGATAAAATCAAGGTCTGGCAGCAGCGAAAACACGATACCGGCAACTATAAAACTTAAACTTACCTTTACACCATGTAGACTCCCAACCAGCAACGCAACCAGAATACCCACCCCAATATCTAAAAACATAAACGGGGCTGTTTATGAAAAATATTTCTTGAGTGCGCCAACATAGTCGCTGCCATCGTCTACGGATTTGTAGGTATCTTTATCAACCCATTGCATTCCCAGATGCTCGTCACTCAACCGAATTTCTCCTGAAAGGTATCTTGCTTTAAACACTATTGCGTACACTCCTGTTCCATAATACTTGTGATTCTTGGGAAAAGCATGATACCAAGCGAAAAACGGATCTCCTACTTCCACCTCAATGCCAACCTCTTCTCTGATTTCCCGTTTTAGAGAATCTTTGAGACTTTCGACATCTCCGTGCTTTAGCTCTCCTTCTTGAATTTTTCCTCCCGGATAATCAAGCCCCCAAATGTCTTTGAGAACCAGAATCTTCCCGTCTTTTTCAATGAAGGCCTTCTGACCCACGTATAGTTGTGCATCTTTAATCATCAGATCAAAAATGCGACGATTAAGAGAGCTACAATGTTCAACACCTTAATCATGGGATTGATGGCTGGTCCCGCGGTATCTTTGTAAGGATCTCCAACGGTGTCTCCGGTAACGGCAGCTTGATGAGCAAACGAACCCTTGCCTCCCAAGTTTCCTTCTTCAATGTATTTTTTGGCGTTGTCCCAGGCTGCTCCTCCCGTAGTCATAGAAATTCCCACAAATAATCCCGTTATAATGCTTCCGATCAACAAGCCTCCCAGTGCCTGCACTCCCAGAATCCATCCTACCAGCACAGGAGCTACCACGATAATAATGACCGGCAGCAGCATTTCTTTGATGGCAGCTTTAGTTACAATGTCCACACACTTTCCGTATTCTGGCTTTGCCGTTCCCTCCATTAAGCCCTTAATATCGCGAAACTGCCGGCGCACTTCTTCAACCACTTTGCCAGCTGTCTTTCCAACTGCTCCCATTAAGAATGAAGCAAATAAATATGGCAGCAATCCTCCGATTAATAATCCCGCAATTACTTTTGGATTGTCTAAGGCAAATACTCCCGCACTTGCAGAACCAGAAAGCTCAACTACTTTTTGACTGTAAGCCGAGAACAATACCAAGGCCGCAAGTCCGGCTGAAGCAATCGCGTATCCCTTGGTAACGGCTTTGGTGGTGTTTCCCACGGCATCTAACGCGTCGGTAACCGTTCTTACCTCTTCTGGCATACCGGCCATTTCTGCAATACCTCCGGCGTTATCGGTAATCGGACCAAACGCATCAATGCCCACCACAATTCCTGAAAGCGAAAGCATGGAAACTACTGCCAACGAAACTCCATAAATTCCTGCCAACCAGAAGCTGACAATCGTTCCGAAAGCAATGAGCAGCACCGGATAAGCCGTTGACTGCATTCCCAAACCAAGCCCTCGGATAATGTTGGTTCCGTGTCCGGTTTCAGAAGCTTTGGCAATTGACCGCACCGGCGCAAACTTTTTTGAAGTGTAGTATTCGGTAATCACAAACATGCCAGCGGCAATAACCAGTCCAACCAAGGTTGCTCCGTACAAGTTCATAACCGGAATATCCTGGTTTGCCATCATCTGGGCAATCAATGGGTAAAAGGCGATAGCCGACAATACTACAGCCACCGCAAGCCCTTTATACATCGATCCCATGATACCCCGACTTCGTCGAGGGTCCTCGATGGCTTTGCCATCGGGACTTTTTCCTAATTTTACAAAGAAGCTTCCTACAATAGAAGTTAAAATTGAAACGCTAGCCAAAAAGAGCGGCAACAGGGTAAATTGCGGAACACTTGGATACAGCAACGCTCCCAAAATCATAGTGGCGATGATGGTCACCGAGTAGGTTTCAAAAATATCAGCGGCCATGCCGGCGCAATCTCCCACATTGTCTCCCACCTGATCAGCGATTACTGCCGGATTTCTGGGGTCGTCCTCTGGAATTCCTTTTTCAACTTTTCCTACCAAATCAGCTCCCACATCGGCGGCTTTCGTGTAAATGCCTCCGCCAACCCGAGCAAAAACAGAAATTAAACTGGCACCGAATCCCAAAGCAACCAATGCCTGAATATCGTGGGTTAGAAAGTAAAATCCTGATACGGCCAGCAGCCCCAGGCTTACCACTAACAATCCGGTCACCAATCCGCCCTTAAACGATAAGTCCAACGCAAACGGCAGTCCTCGCTTTGCAGCTTCTGCCACCCGAGTATTGGTTTGAGTAGAAACCCACATGCCAATAAAGCCGGAAAGTCCAGACAAAAAGGCTCCAATCAAGAACCCCACGGCCATCGTCCAACCCATAAATAACAGTCCCAGAAAAATAACCAATGCCACAACGCTCACCGTTTTGTACTGACGCTTTAAATATGACGTAGCACCTTCTTGCACGGCCTTGGTAATATCCACGGCCTTATCTTTGGCTACGGGAGCCTTGTTGATCCTGGAAATCAGGTACCAGACAAAGGCCACCGCAAAAAGCGAAACGATAATAGGAAAATAGATTACTGACATGCATTAAAGTTCTAATTATTCTCATTACTCTAATCGGCCCAGAACGGCTTTTTAGAATCATGAGAATTTAGAACCATTAGAATAATTTTACTACTCTTTTGCTTCTTTTGCTTCTTCAGATTCGGCGTCTGAAGTTTTCTCGTCCGCAGCACTATCTGAAGCGTTGCGGGCAGATTTTTTTAACCGTTTTTTTGGTTTTTTTTCGGTTTCTTCTTTGGCAACCTCCGACTGCTCTGGCGAAGTTTCCGTTGAACTTTCTTGAGCGCCGGCAGTTTTTACATCAATTTTCCAACCGGTCAAATTTGACGCCAGGCGAACATTTCGGCCCTCCTTGCCAATCGCCAGCGACAACTGATCTTCAGCTACATACACAATTGCGGTATTTTTGTCTTCAATTGCCACATCGGTAACTTTGGCTGGAGACAGGGCGTTGGCAATAAACTTTTCAGGTTCTTCCTGCCACAAGATCACGTCAATTTTTTCACCACCCAACTCATTGATCACTGCCATAATTCTGGTGCCACGCTGGCCGACGCAACTGCCAATAGGATCAATGCGCTCTTCGGTGGAGGTAACGGCCATTTTGGTTCTAAAGCCAGGTTCGCGGGCAATGGATTTAATCACCACAACCCCAGAAGAAATTTCCGGCACTTCCAGTTCAAACAGTCGCGAAACCAGTTTTGGATATGCTCGCGAAAGCAACACTACCGAACCCTTCGGCGTTTCTTCTACCTTTAAAATGTAAAATTTTAAGCGCTGGCCGGGACGGTAAAACTCTCCGGGAATTTGCTCTTCTCGGTTTAAAATTCCCAGCGTTTTTCCGATATCCACATATACTACATTTCCCTCTACTCGCTGGACAAGGCCAGAAATAATTTCCCCTTCTTTTGACTTGTACTCAGAAGCAATGGTTTCTTTTTCGGCTTCCCTGATTTTTTGCAAAATAACCTGCTTTGCCGTTTGCGCAGCAATTCTTCCGTAATCTTGTTTTGACTCTAAAGGAATCTCCAATTCGTCACCAACGGCAATGGCTGGGTCTTTTTTCTTGGCATCGGCAATCATGATGTGCTTTTCAGGGTTAAACACAATCTTTTTAGGCACCTCCTGGCCCTCTTCGTGTTTTTCAAAATCTTCATAGAGGGTCACCTTCTTTTCCTTGAGCGCTTCAATCTCTTCTGGGGTATACAACATTGAGTCATCAACCACCAGTTTTACTTGCCAGAATTTTACATCACCGGAAACCGGATTAAATTTGGCTTTAATTTTTTGGCCTTTCTGTCCGTAGTCTTTTTTGTACGCAGTCGCCAACGCTGCTTCCAGCGTTTCAATGATAACCTCGGGAGAAATTCCCCGAGTCTCTGCGATTTGCGCCAATGCTCGTTGAAATGATTTGATATCCATAGTGGGTGTTAGGTGTTTGATAATAGGTGTTAGATTTTAAGTGATTTGCTTAAATTGGTTAACATTCTACCACAAACATCATATTCTTTTAAAAAGTAGTTTAATTTGTTTTGCTCAATATAGTTTTTTTGGAAAGCTATATTGAGATGATGAATGACTCTCTAATTTCTCCTTGTGCTCTACTAATCCCTTCGAGATAAATATTGGTGTGCTTGTTATTAAATACTTCTGCAAGGTTCGCGGGGGCCGAATTAGAAGACCTTCGAAGTTGGGATCCCAACTCAAACAATTCAAATTGAGGAAATAATAGAGTTACATGATGAATCTTGATTACTAGATTGGATAATCTCCTATATACTTCCAAATCTTTTACTGAATCAAATTTCATATCTCAGCTTAATATCTACAATCTAACACCTAAAACCCAACATCTAACTAGAAAAAAAGTCCGCGGTCAGACGGACATAGAATCGTTATGTATGTTTATATACTTGTACCAAAAACCAGCTCTAGTGTCAATTGCAAACAACAAAACAGCACTTGACGCAAAGCGTAAGTGCCTACTGTTGATTCCTCTAAAAAGAGGAGATTTGGGAGTGTTTGTAGGAATTGGGAGTGAAGGGATATTGATGCTGTGTTGCGGTAGCTTAACCTGTCGGGAAGACAAGTTGTAAAGGTTCCACCTTCTTTATAATCCTGCAAGTAGTCATTGTCAATAGTGACGGTGGAACCGTTGTGGAAAACTAGGATTCCGGTACGGCGTTGGGAAAATAGGTAAGCTTGGTTTTTTGGTTGATTGGGTTAACGGTAACGGCAATCACATCAATTTGATGGGGATAAGTTGGGGAAAATCGGTTTTTCTGCAGCCAGATCTGGCTTAACTTAATGAGTTTTTGCTGCTTTTGGTAATTGACATGGTCTTCGGGCGCAAAACCCTCGCCGGCAGCGGCGAGGGTTTTGACTTCGACAAAATGAATTGCTTTGCGCGAAAAAAGCGGCCGCTTTTTTCGCGCAATAATATCAATTTCTCCCAAAGTTATCCGGTAGTTTCTCCCCAAGATATTAAAGCCGTTCTTCACAAGATACTCACAGGCCAGATCTTCACCCAACGCCCCAAGCTCTCGAGTGTCCATTATTTTGGAGTAATCGGCGGGTACAGCTGCCGGTCGATGGTCCGTTCAAAACATACATGCCCGGGACCATGATCCCAGCCGGCCTGAAGGCCTCCGTTATATACTGCCGGAGTTGGCTTTGCGGCGTTTCCTGTTTCGTTTCCTGCAAGATCAAAAGTAGCGCACAGGGTAAACATGAGCGCGTTGGCATCTTTAAGAGTATACTCGTAAGGCCGGTTAGTCTCTGGATCATTGGGAACCATGTAATTGGAAAGCGGGTCGGCAAGATCGGTAAGAGTTTGTGGCATTTGCGCTTTTCGTTGCCAGTAGTTGAGAATTTGATACTGGATGCTTTGCAGGTCATTCAC
>Ga0070741_10021147_pt1 | contig 10154 bp, 10 predicted proteins | sample Coa_R1_4_FD_66440 | JGI IMG/M metagenome (GOLD analysis project Ga0070741, IMG submission 66440) | Surface soil microbial communities from Centralia Pennsylvania, which are recovering from an underground coalmine fire - Coalmine... | ecosystem: Environmental > Terrestrial > Soil > Unclassified ...
TACAGACGCGGACGAAGGTTCTCAATAACGAATTCGAGGACGTGTTCCGGCGCTGGTTCCCCCGATTTCGACTCAAAGCTCCAACGACCAGTCCAGAGCAGAAGGCCGCTTGACCCCCGGTTCCTGGCGCTCTCGATTTTCTTCCGCTTCACTGAAGCTTACTCATTGAGATGGCGCACGCTCGAGGGTAAACGGTAAAAAAACAAACGTAGCGCGGATCACATGTAGTAGCTGTAGAGCGCGTTTGGTCGGTCGTCTTTGTCGAGGTACTTGAGAATTCGTCCGACGCGTTTGGACGCCTGGATCGTGATGGGCTGGGAGTTGTCAAACTCGGTGTTGTTCCAGTTCATCTTGGTCAGAGACAGGACTTCGGCGGTGAGGTCGCGCAATGACCGGTCCGTGTCTTCGGCGCAGACTTCGAGGGCGCGCGGGACGTACATGCCGGGGTAGGTTTGGAAGAAGTCCACGCCGCCACGAGTGTACAGCAGTGCAGTGTCCTCCTCGATCTGCAAGCACGTGCCGCGCAGTGGTGGGTACTGCCCGGCACGGTAGAGCTTAATGTTCGAGCGGGAGACGTAGACCATGTCGTACAGGTCGATCTCGCGTTCCTTGACTGCCTTGATGAACCCGTCGCTCTCCTCGTCATCGAAGAAGGAGGTTTTGTCTATTACGACCCGTGCGGGCATGTGCTTGTGCTCGCCCTTGTAGGCGAGGAGCGCCTCGCGGAGGAGTGCGTACGCGCCGTCACCGTTCATGTGCACGTTCCGGTCGTCCTTGGCCATCTTTGCTGGTCCGCCGCGCACGATCACGCCTTGCCCGCGCTCGTTGAAGACTTGTGCTGAGCTCGTGTAGACTTCGGAACCGTCGAGGGTCTTGTAGAAGCTGATCCCGACGAAGCAGCAGTCCAGGTCGGCCTCATCGCGGATGAGACGCCATGGTGCGCCACCGGCCTTGTAGTAGAGAGCGGTGTGGAAGTTCCACGCTCGTGTCGCTGGGTCTTGCAGCTTGCGGTCCTTGTTCTTCTTCTTGCGTTGTCGTCGCTTGACGTTCTCCGAGTACGTTGTGGGGAGGACGAGCTGGATCGGCTTGATCCGTTGGATTTTCATGGCTCGTGCCTTGAGCAGGTCGTGAAAATCTTGCTCGAGCGATTCTTCGGATTCCTGCTCTTTCGCGTCCTCTGGCGCGGGATCGTCAGGATCAATGAGGTTGAGTGCCTCCATGGGGAGCGCGCAGACAACGACGGACGCGCCTTTCTCCGACGCGGCGTCCGCTTCGGCGATGTACGCGTCGGCGAGGTCTTTGATGAAGGCGTTGTAGTCCTTCCGGTTGACGGCTGCCGGGAGGTTGCGCGTGGAGACCTGGCGCTCGAGGCGGCTGTCGAACACGAGCGTTGCTTCGAACGGCGAATCAGGACCGAACCCTGGGAACGCCGGGAAGAGGTTCGGCTGGTCCGAGACCTTCGCGGGGATGCCTGCCGCTGACTGCTCCATCCACGTGCGGAACTCGGAGATCGTCTTCTCTGTACCAACGATGCCCAGCGGGATGGTCTTGGGGGCGAGCTTGTCGAGGTAGTCGAGTGGCTTGTAGTTCGCGATGCCGAAGCGGATGTCGATGTGCTTGCCCTGGCCGAACTCGAGCTCGGGTTCTTGCAGGAATGATGCGCTCATTGGAGGACCCACTCGTTGTCTTTGAGCGCATCGACGACGTCGGTGCTGGTATCGAGTTCCTCGTGCTCAAGCCACTCCTTGTCAGCGATGCCGTACGGTAAGGAGGTAGTCAGGAGGTTGGAGAAGCGCAGGAACGCGTAGTCGGTGTGGACGAGGTCGCCCTTGCGGGTGAGGATGTCAGCCCACAGGTGCACTTGGACGATGACGGTGTCGTTGTGCTCTTTGATTTTGATGCCGCTGAGTAGGTCTGGTTCGTACTTCGAGGTTTTGGAGCCGTTCGTGGTGAACACGTACGACGGGTTGATGGTCAGGTACCATGCGCCGTCCAGTCGCTTGAAGGACGCGTAGAACGCGAGGTGCCGGTAGTAGTGTGTCCTGCTCAGGGTGTACTTCTTGACGACGGTACGGAAATGCTCGCTGACGGCGCCCGTAAATTCGATCGTGCGGTTGCGGCGGTCTTTTCCGAGCCCGAAGTAGTAGGCTTTGTCCTCTTTTCGTCGCCACACGTTCCATTCCCTGAGTCGTTCGCGCAGCGCGTGGTTGAGGAGTCGGACGAATTGTCGTTCTTTGTCGGGATCATCGGAGCACGCCCATTCGTCCGTGTCGAATGCTTCGATGGTGCCGTTGTCGCAGAACGTGCTCCACGGGTAGGTTGAGAGGTCGTGGAAGGACATGAGAGTGCCGTTATGCAATGACCATTCGCTGCCGATCTCGACGCCGAGTTCACGAGCAGTGTCCCAAATATCTTGGAAGTCCCTGATGTCCGTCTGTCCGACGAACACTGTTTGAGCGTATGACACGACCCGGAGCAGGTTGGAGTAGAGCTTCTCCTCGCGCGGGCGCGGGGATAGGTAGATGCCCGTGTCCTTGGGCCGCGCCAATCGGAAGAGCGCGTCCGCGGCCGTCCGGTCAAACGTGCTCGCAGTCTTGTCTACGATAATCCTGCGGGATTGTCGCAGCTCGGGATGCGCTGCGAAGTATTCCTTGACGGGAACCCAGTACGCTTCATCCGCCTTCGGCCTGCCGAACACGACGATCACGGGCGCGTTCCCCATCAACCAGTACTGGAGGTCTTCTTCCTTGCACGTGTACTCAAAACCGGAGGGCGTCTCGCGATTCCACGGACTCTCCGTGGCCTTGCTCTGTACCTGGACGATGAGGTTCGTCATGGCACCCGTCTGCGCGTCACGGATCTCGAGGTGACCATCGATCCCGCACTCAGGCACAGCGGAGGGATACCACCAGTACCCCATGGTTTGGAGTCGGCGTTCGATGAGCGTGATACCCTCTTGGCCGAGGAATGTCTGCTTACTGAGCGTCTTCACCGTGTCGACCGGTCGCCCTTGTGTAATTTTAGTTCTTTTGCAGACGATCCTAGCACAAAGGTCCTATGAAATGTTCGGGATGTCAAAGAACTACGATGCTCAGGGAATGATTACTTTGTATTCATCGTCAGCGATGCGCGCCTGGACGACTGGGAGATCCGTATCGAGGTCGGCACGGTTCCCGACGATGACGCCCGTGATCGCGTCGGCGGAGAGTTCGAGGTAGCCGCCGCTGGTCTTGCACAATGTCATCCTGGGGTCTTTGTTCGATGTCGCCATTGCGGCAAGACAAAGCGCGATACCAGCAGATTTCCCTCTATATTGAGCGTGCACCATATACCGAAGCCAGACGTCGACTGTATGGAATGGGTCAGGACTTCTCTGAACTTGTGAACGTACTTCTTCGAAACTGGTTGCAGGAAAAGTAGAACTAAAATAATCCGACGGTCGATCAGTACTTATCGACGGGAAAGTTCTCGTTCCGCGGCCGCGGCCGATACGCCGCCGCCGAAGTCCTTCGTCCAAAGAGGCTAGTTTGCCGGTAACGCCCACGGCGCAGGGATAAGCGTTCATCAAGAGCGCGGCGCCCCGCGCGCCTATCGCGCTGGCGATTAACACCGCCCACGTCGTCTGAAGATTAGGATGCCTTCTTCCGGTGGGTGGCAAGGCTCGACATGATCCCTTTACGCTTTGTCTGGCTATTCTGGATCACGGCTTTACACTCACGAGTAATAACTCGACAGGCCAACTCATCGATTGGCACGTCGCTTTCGTCCGGCAAGCAGGATTGACGCAACGTTTCAATATCGCTGAAAGCGGGGAGCTCTCGGTACGTCCATGCCTTGAGAACTCGCAATGCAATCTCGCAAAGCTCCTTCGACGACATATATCCGGTTCGGCGCGCTCGACCCGCGTTTGATTGTCGAGCAATTCTATACCAATTGTCAATCAAAATTATTATCACCTCGAGAAGGGCGCCGCATCGCCCCGAAAAGCCGGGGATGGGGATAAAGGAAAAGCATGTGTCCTCGATGACGAGCCCGTCCTCATCGGTCCTTGCCATCCTCAATTCCCTTCTGGCCTGTACAAGAAACAGACTGCAGTTACCGGCAACAACGCCCAAGCGGATTTCGTGCGCCCGGTGCATGAGGCTTCTCTGAAGCGACCGATGCTACCCGGGGCGCCTGTCGGAAGAGCTTCTCAAACTCTTCACGTGGGGTTCCCTTCTTTGTCCTCTCGGGAGCACGAGTGATTAGCTGGAGTTGCTGAGGAGTCAAGAGCGGCCTTTTTCTCGGGTCTTCATTTGGCTGCATTCTTCTATCGCTTTCTCGGCGGTACGAGTTCTGGTCGCACGTTAAAGACGGGCAGCATAAGATACAGCGGCCATATCGGTGAATGTTTGTACTATTAGGTGTTTCAACTAGACATCAAATCGAGCATGTTTCGGGCCACATTGGAAGAATCATTCTGTCGTCACATCCACGACCCGGGAGGAAATAACGAGTACGGCACAGCGGTGCTGCCTTTCAGCGCGGCGACCCGCTTTCGGGCGTGGAAACAAATTGTTTTGACGTGCAGCTTTAGGTTTGGATAATACCGACACAACACCAAAAGTTGATCCGTAACAAGTAGTCACCGACCTGGAGGTTTACTAACCACTTATGCTGCGATTCGATGATATTCCGGGCTGACACGTACAGTTCTCTTACCACGACGCTTCGCGGATCGGCACAACAGGCAGGTGTGTGACATGCTGAGGGTCCCGCTACGCTTCCTCGTTATGTAGAAAAACTCTTTCGTCGCAAACCAGTGCTCTCCACATGCGCAGCAGGTTCGTGATGGAGGCGGTATCAGCGATCGTTGCAGCGCTGCTTTACGACCACGGAGCCGCTCTTCTCGTTTGATGCGCCATTCTGCCCAGCGGGTATAGAGTTGGGCACTGAACGCGCGGCTACGCTTACGCTGATCCAATTGGTACTCTTCAGAAGAACGGGCTTCTTCCCACGATAACGGCACACCCAAGCGGCGACGGTATGCGGTCACCGTCTTTTGCGCCAAGCCCCATATTTCCGCAACGCGGACGCTCGGTATCAGGCGGCCCTCATTCAATAAGAAGTGCCGCAGCTCTCGCCTGTCCTCAGCAGTTAACCGACAGGCATTTTGCGCTCGGCGCTTGACATCGGGATTGCCGAGACCATGTCGCGCCATCATTTTACTTATCGCATAAGTTGTCCGCCCAGGAATGAGCTGTAGTTGGGCAATGAATGCAGCACTGAATCCGTAGTCACGAGTGAGCTTTGTTAGCTCGTTCAATTCGCGGATACTCCAGGAAGCAAGATCGCGGCCGGCGAACACTCCATCCAGCCGCCCGGCTCGTTTGAGTCTTTGCCGTTGGTTATTCACCGCCGCCAGCGACTTGTTGGGCACCTGCAAGAGAGGCAGTGATTTACGTTCCACTCGCAGTTGATAGAGGAGGCTGTTCAGCTCCTCCTTCGTCCAGCGTTCTCCAGGCATACAATATCCATCCTGTCCGTGAGATGGTTGGCGGCACGAGCGCGGGCGTCGGAGCGCGGGTATTTGCTTTATTAGTTAGATGTTACAGGGCGCTTTACGTTTCAAATAAATCGGCAAAAACTGTGTCTAAAATGAAACGCTGGCTGCCAAAACACTGCGCCGACGTGTGTCAATTTTGAAGGTATGTCGGGCGGCCTACTCGAAGCCGCCCGACGGTTAGGGCGTTACAGTTCAGGAATGCGCTACACAGCATCTTCCCGGTAACGGCACCATAGGAACCCAAAGGAGAGACAGCGGTGCCGAAACCATTCTTCACGCATATCTTCCCCTGAATCAATACTCCAGAAGGTTAATGAGAAATAATCGGTCGGGCACACCCAGAAATCCGTCACTTCCTCAAAACGCGGGAAATCTCTGGTTATCACTCTCATTCTTCTGTCTCCTCTGGAAGCGACCGCTCGCTCCTCTTTCCGAGCTCTGCCTCCAGTTCTTCAACAGTCGGCAGCGTTCCTTTCAAATTATCAGGCAGCCGTTCGAGGTAGTGGAATTCCGAGATGCCCACGGGTTTCGACATATCGCGCAGGGCGTACTCGGCAACGACACGATTCTTGGCTTTGCAAAGAAGAAGACCGATGCTCCCCGCTGCTACGTCACTCTGTCGTTTTGAGATCTGATCCAGAACTATTGGAGCGGAAGCGGCGGGCTACGGAGGTCTTTGTGAGCCGTCGCATGAAAACCGATATAGATGGCCTCTGGTTCGCTATGCGTATCGCCGAGGCCGAGGTCGCTACTGTCTACGCGCCTACATATGATACGGCACTAAATGCCAGCTTGCGCGATGATGGCGCAGCAGCTACTTAAAATTCAATCAGAGCGCCAGCAGATGGCTGGCGCTCTCGGACGTTGACCGGCGCCGCTTATCGTAGATCTGCGTGGTCGTGATATGGCGGTGCCCGAGGAGGTCCTTGACCTTCACAATATCCATATTGGCGTCGAGCAGAAGGGTGGCGGTGGTCGCCCGGAGCGAGTGGGGCGTGTAGATGCAGCGGTGGACGGCGGCGCCGTCGGCGAGCTGCTCCTCTTTCATCGCGCCCGGTAGCTGCTCCAGGTAGTGCTGCAGGAGCAAATATAGAGCGGAGGCCTCCAGTGGCCGATCGGCCAGGCGCTGGCTGCGGGGGCCCAGCCGGGGCCGGAACAGGGGACCGGAGGTGAGGGCGGCCTTGACGATGTATTCGCCGATGGCCTGGGCGGCGTGGAAGTGCAGACCGATGGTTCGTCGCTTGTCGCCCTTTTCGTGCAGCCGCAAAGTCGCCTGGTCGCCGTCCTGATGGAAATCCGAGACCTTCAGCCGGCAGGCGGTGGACAGCCGGATCCCGGACCACAGAAACGTTTTTAAGATCGCGCGATCGTGGTAGTCGATGACAGACTCGCCATCCGGCAGGCCGATGAGCTGCCGGTCCCGGGTGGCAGAGAGCGCTCGCGTCTCCTCGCGCGGGTCGGTGGAATCGCGGGAGATGAACTGCGCGTGCGCCGGGTTGGGGACTGTAATGGGCAGGCGCATCTCGGCCGCCGCGGCGGCCAGGTATTTATAAAACGACGACAGCGACGAGATGCGCCGGTTGATCGTCTTCGGCGCCGAGTCCTTCGCCACGAGCTGCTCGCGGAAGGCGAGCACGTCTTTGACTGAGACGGAGTACAAGGCTATCGCTTCGTTGGGCCAGTCGATACCAGCGAACTTCACGAACGACATGACGTCTTCGCGGTAAGCGCGCTGAGTGTGGGCAGACTTCCTGCGCGTGACCCAAGCCTCAAACAAACTGGCTACGGAAAAAAAGAACTGCTCGACGCGCTTGCGCATGTCGGGCGATGTATTGCCAGCCAGGATCGGTGGCAGTGCAGCTGGTTGTCTTTTCGGAGCCAGCTGGGTTCCGGTTGAAGTGGTCATATAAGTGAGACTCTCGTACTGCGCTGTGGCAAATAACATTCGTAGTGGCATCGGTCACAGCGGAACGGGAAGCGGCCGAAGAGGAAAAGCATGTGATCGAGCAGGCGCCGGCGGGAGCGTCGCCGGACCGACCGCCAGCCACACCGCGGGCAGCGCAGTGGGTTCTGCGGAGGCGGTGGGGCTGCTGTGGAAGCGGCCATAGGAGTGTGCAGGTGTCACTTTCATAATTATTTGGCATAGTTCTTTCAGCGCTATTTGGCATAGGCGGCCTTCGAGCGCGGCGACCGCGCGAGCAACCGCGAGACGGTGGCGGGATGAATCTTGAATAGCCTGGCCGCATCCGCAGCTGTCTTACGACCCCTGCTTTCTATGAGTGCCGCTACCATGGACCGGTTGTTGACCACGGTCCGCGACACCGCCAAACAGGGCCGTCGCAGAACGATGATCAACACACCATTGCGAAAAAGCATCGCGGTGCGCACCTTTGGAGATTGGCATGATCCGGCTCCGGGATTTTTCGAAATGGACATGGTGGTGCATTGTGGCAAGTCGACCATAGGTAGTTACGTGCACAGTCTGGTGTTGACCGACATCGCTTCAGGGTGGACGGAAGCAATCGCGATGGTCGTCCGAGAACAGACGCTGGTGACTGAATCGGTGGGCGAGATTCATGAAGCTGCCGTTCACGGTGCTTGGGCTGGATGTGGACAACGACAGCGCGTTCATCAACGACACGTTGGTCAGCTATTGTCGGGACAACAAAATCGAGCTCACCAGATGTCGCGCGTACAAGAAGAACGATCAAGCGTGGATCGAACAAAAGAACGGCGCCGTGATCCGGCGCATGGTGGGCTACGGAAGGCTGGAGGGCACCCAGACGACAGCGGTTTTGAACAAGCTGTATACCTCCGCGCGGCTCTTCGTGAACTTCTTCCAGCCGTCCTTTAAATTGCTTTCGAAAACCCGGGAAGGTGCGAAGGTGATCAAGAAGTACCACCCGCCCGCGACCCCGTGCGAGCGCTTGTTGGAACGGAAAGACATTTCAGACGAGTGCAAGGAACAACTTCGGCAAACGTTGGCGGCGCTGGACCCGGTTCGACTACTGAGTGAAATTCGAGAAGCGCAGCGAGTGCTGGCCCAACTTGAAGTCGGTGTCGCCCAAGCTGAAACGGCTCAATCGGCCCCGGAGTTGAGCGGCTTCGTCGCCAGTCTTTCCACTGTGTGGCGCGATGGTGAAGTGCGTGCAACACATCGCAAGAGAAGCAGCGGGCCACGAACCTATCGCACTCGTGTGGACCCTTTTGAAGCAGTCTGGCCACAGGTTCAGCAGTGGCTCAACGAACAGCCCGACGCCAATGCGAAAGAACTGTTCCTCCGTTTGCAGGGAAGCATGGCCGGCGCTTTCGCGCCAGGGCAACTGCGGACTCTCCAACGCCGCGTCAAACAGTGGCGCACTGAGATCGCCCGCCACTTGGTGCTGGGAGTTGGATCTGAAACAGAAATCGACCAGGACATTTGCTCCGCAGGCGCCACCATTTCTTCCGAGGTGCGACCATGATCAACTTGCCGGATTTTAAATCGATCAAGCGCACGGTGACATTGGAATCTGTGCTCCGGCACTACCAGGTAAAGCTCCGGCGGAGTGGAAAAGACCAATATCGGGGATGCTGCCCAATTCACCGCGGTGACGGTCGTGACGCCTTTCACGTGAATGTGGCGCGTAACGTTTTTCACTGTTTCGCGTGTGGCGCCGGGGGAACCGTATTGGACTTCGTTGCTGCGATGGAGGGTTGCTCCCTGTTCGATGCAGCGCAAAGGCTGCAGTCCATGCCGGGGTCGTCGACTTCGTTAACCTGGACGCCGAATCGGAACGAACTGGTTACGGAAAGAAGAAAGGTTTCTTCACCCTTGAACTTCAAGCTGACTGGCATCGACTGCGCGCATCCCTATCTGGCCAGGCGCGGGATTACCGAAAAGACAGCGGTCGAGTTTGGCGTCGGTTTCTATGCGGGGCCAGGACTGATGCATGGGCGATTGGTCATTCCTATTCACAACGCTGACGGGGAACTGGTCGCCTATTGCGGTCGATCGGTGGATCACACGGCACCGCGGTACCGGCTCCCACTGGCCTTCGCCAAATCGGAGATTCTCTTCAACATGCATCGTGCCAGCTCCAGTCGGACCAACGCCGTCGTCGTGGTGGAGGGTTTCTTCGACTGCATGAAAGTGCACCAAGCCGGCGTTCGGTCGGTTGTCGGGCTAATGGGATCGGCTCTCTACGAACTCCAACGTCATCTGCTACTCGAGAGGTTCCGCCACGTCATCCTTTTGTTGGACGGTGACGCGACCGGCCGCAAGGCGAGCACCGCCATCGCTCAAAAGTTACGGCCCCACTGCCAGGTCCGAGTGGTTCTGTTACCAGACGGTGTTCAGCCGGACCAGTTGCCGGCGAAGGACATCGGAAGGGTCCTGCTGCCATTCACCAACGACGATTAACGTTTCGGTAACATGCTTAATTGAGGCAACACGATCGGGAGGAATAATTGTCGTTGATCGGGAGAAATAATTGTCGTCAAGCAGAAGAAATAGTTGACGCCGGACACACCCGATATTCGTTGTCTTTGCTGAGCCTACGATTGCGTCCCAGCCAGGCGAAGCTGCGCTCCACGATCCACGTCAGTCCAGTGATCTTGAAGGCGCGCT
>Ga0070741_10021148_pt1 | contig 10154 bp, 9 predicted proteins | sample Coa_R1_4_FD_66440 | JGI IMG/M metagenome (GOLD analysis project Ga0070741, IMG submission 66440) | Surface soil microbial communities from Centralia Pennsylvania, which are recovering from an underground coalmine fire - Coalmine... | ecosystem: Environmental > Terrestrial > Soil > Unclassified ...
TTAAACTTTTTATCCATTAACGTTGAAAGGAAAACCCATGCCCGAAGGATCCGATATCCAAGAAGAGCGGAAATATAACGTTTGGCAGGCCATAGCTCTTTCGCTTTTCTCGAGGGACCTTTACCAGGATGTGGGAAAAAGGTGGAAGGGGACTGGTTTTGGGATCCTCTTTTGGATCGTGGCCGTTCTATCTATTTTTCGTGCCGTGGATGTTCAATGGGCGGCCAACCAAAAGGTACCGGGCATTGTTGCCCGGATCCCCGAATTCAAGATCGAAAAGGGCGTCTTTTCAACCGGCGCCCAACAGCCTTATATCAAGGAATTTTATGAGACCGTCGTCGTTTTGGATACGACCGGGAAGATCAACTCTCTTCAACAAATTCCGGATATTGAAAAGATAAAGAACGGTGTTTTGATAACGAAAGATCAAATGTTCATGCGCCGGGTAAGATTTGGGGTGGTCGAAGATAAAGCCCATCCCTTGGCAAAGATGCCCGATTTCAATGTGACCCAGGAAAAGCTCAAGCATTGGGGAGAAATCTTTGTTGATTTCGTGGGAATATTCGTTTTCTTTTTCCTTGTTACCTTTTGGTATGCGGCCGAAGTTCTCGCCCGGTTGCTTTTCGGCCTTTTGGGCGTCCTCATCTCGGAAATGCGCCATCAAGGAGTGGATTATGTGGTGGCTTTACGGCTGGCGGTCGTCAGCCATGTCCCGATCTTGATCGTCTCGACTTTTTTGAATCTCTGCGGATTGCCTTTACCATGGCCTTATTTTTCGTCCTTCGTGGTTTCGCTGGGCTTTTTATTCTTTGCGGTCGTTTCTCAGGAAAATAAAACCGAATGAAATACCCGCTCAAAGGCTATGCGGTCCTAACGATCTTTTTGGGGCTTTTGGCTGGCTCAGTGTTCCTTTGGCAAAAGGAGAGAGCTGGCAATTCGTCAAATGAAGCCTTGGGGTTAACGCCCGAACGCATTGAAAAGGCCAAGCTGGCCTTGGCCGATTGTGACAAGGTGCGGAAACAAGACCCGCAGTTGTTCAAGGCGGTTTCCGCGGTCATGTTCAAGTTGGATCCGATGGGCATCAATTATCAAACCAATACGGATGAGTATGACCCGGAGGTCGGGCTATTGATCCCGCAATTGAAAAAATGTTCATCACCTGATGATGTGGCTGGGGCGCTGTTTGAGATCTTTAAGTCGCAATTTGACGCGGATATGGCGGGTAAAAGAGAGCGGTATGACGGGCTGGCTAAGGAAATATGGAAGATCTGGAAAAAGTTATAGTTTTTTATATGAAAAAAGGAATCCTGTGAAATTCACATTGAAATGTCTGTCCATCCTCCTTTTTCTTGTTTTTTCGCCACTATGGGCCGTCGATAAAAGCCCCGTCGGAATTTGGCAGGGAACCCTGAAGGGGACCAAGCTCAGGCTGGTCTTCGAAATTACCGAAAAAGCCGACCACAGTCTTACGGCTACACTTGATAGTTTGGACCAGGAAGCCGAAGGAATTCCCGTAAGCCAAGTGACCTATCAAGACGGGGACCTGCATTTGGATGTTCCGTCAGTGAAGGGTTCCTATGAGGGGAGGTTGGATGCCACGGGTACCAAGATCGAAGGGAAGTGGAGCCAGGGAAAGCCGATCGTCCTGGACCTGAAGAAGATCCTTGTCAAACCCAAGGTCCCGAAGCATGATCCCAACACCGATCTTTTCACCGCCAAAGTCCATCCCAACGGTATCGTCACGCTCTTCAAGAATTCCCAATATTTGGGCCAGATCATTCCCCAGATCTTCGGGCAGGGAAAGACCTCCACCTGGGAGTATTTCCAATTCTCATCCTGGGTCCAGGACCCCCGCTTCAACGCCATGGCCTTCCTCCTATCTCAAAACGCTCAAGTGGGTCTTTCTTCCTCGGTTTCCATCTCCGGCTTCGCCGTTCATGTTCGCTATCGAATGACCCCTTTGAAGGATGTTCAGGTCATCAATGTCCGTACGGCTTTTTTCACGCCTTATGACGATTGGACCGGTTCTCCTTTCAAGTGGGGCGAGGGAAGCGGGACCATCCCCGTGGAACATGGAATTAATAACACCCTGGCCTCGAAAGCCCTGGACCTCAATATCGTGGGGCCCCGGCCCAAGGACGGGCTCACCGTTCAATGGACGGGACAAGGCCTGCATGGAGCCTTGCAGGATAACCGCACCTGGACGCCCGATATGGACCTGACTTGGGACCATGATGAACCCTTGAACAAAACCTGGGTCTGGAAAGCCGGAGAAGAGAAGGATTTTGATTTCACTTTGGAGTTGAACCGGGACATAGCAACCTCGACGCAAGTTGAAAACGTTCCGGGCAATGGTTTTGAGGGCTATTGGTGCGGTTGGGCCGAGATCCCCAGTCCCAAAATGAATTTCCACATTTCTCTGCATATTGAAAAGAAGCCGAAAGGTAAATGGGCGCTCCATACCAGCGAGTTGGATTGGAACATTTGGAATAAGCCCGAAAAGGATGAGATCGCGGTAAAAGGCAGGACATTACACGTCAGTTCTGCCGATGGAAATGAGCTGACCTTGGATCTGGACCCCACGGGACAGAAGCTCGATGGGATGAACAAAACGGGAAAGGACGTTTTTCCCGTCCATTTGCACCGGGGGGTGGATTATCTTTTACCTCGAGTGGACGCCGATGGCAAAGCCCTCACCGAATATACCTATCAGCAACCCCAAAGCCTCGACGATGGTTGGAAGGTAGGGGATTTGAACCAAAGCTCCTTCGATCCCGCCATGGTCAAAAAGGGGGTCGATCAGATCCTCAACGGGGGTTTCCCCAATGTTCAAAGCTTGGTCCTGATCCAAGGCGGTAAATTATTGATGGATGAGTATTTCTATGGATATACCCAAGCCGACGAACACCAATTGCAATCGGTGACCAAGTCGGTCCTTTCCATTCTTTTTGGCATCGCCCAGGACAAGGGTTTGGTGAACCAAAACGAAAAATTGTACGATTCCTATCCCGAGTACCGAAAGCGCAAGGATTGGGATGACGTGAAGAACCAGATCACGCTCACCCATATGCTGACCATGACCTCCGGTCTGCCTTGCGACGATTGGGTGGGAGGGGAGAACACTTGCGGACACGGAATGTGGCCCAGCCCGGACTGGCTGGACTTCGTGCTTTCCATGCCATTGAACCACAAACCGGGGGAATATTACGCCTATTGCACCTCTTGCTTGACCCCGCTGGGGGAGATCATCGCGCGCCGAAGCGGCATGTCCATTCCGGACTTCGCCCAGAAATATCTATATGACCCCCTGGGCATCCAAGCCCATGATTGGTGGGAAGGCCCGAACCATGTCACCGAAACGGGTGGAAGCCACAGGCTAAGGCCACGGGATATGGCCAAGCTGGGTCTTCTTTATTTGGACAAGGGCAAATGGAACGGGAAACAGATCGTTTCTGAAAAATGGGTGGAGGATTCCACGAAATTTCATGTGGAACCCAAGCATGGAAGCACTTGGGGTTATGGTTATTTATGGTGGCAGAGCAAAGGGTCCTATAAAGGCAGGGAGATCCCTTACTATTTCGCGGGCGGCAAGTTCGGCCAAACCATCTTCGTGGTTCCCGAATTGGATATGGTTTGTGTCATGACCGGCGCGGATGATGATTTGGTCATGGGGGATCAGGATTTCTTCAAGGCTTATATTTTGAGCGCGGTTAAGTGACGGTTTGTTCTCATTTTTTTGTTTTGAATGTTCAATGCGAGAAAATACGAAACTTACAAAAAGAATAATTACGGGGAGTGGCGATGGGATTAGTTGAGTCGTATGAACTACTCAAACAGAAGATAGTTGCAATTGTTCCAAAGAATTTTTCTGGAGATGAGTTTGGAAATCCACCTTACCTTCCTCCAATTTTTGGAAGCGGATTTGTTGTTCGCGAAGATGGACTAGTTATAACCAATAAACATGTTGTTGAATTATTTTTCGACCTGAAATCCGGGAATATGATTCAAGAAGGAAAGATATTGTTTTTAACTCCAAAAGAAGAAGGCGTCGTGATGACGGCGTTTGATATTGAGGCGGTTTTTGTTCCGGGCCCTTTAGAAGTAGAAGGTCCTTACTATGGATCTAAAGAAACGGATTATGCAATTATTCAAGCTAAGGTTCGTGGATTGAGTCCTGTGAAACTTGAAAAGGCCTATGAATTTAAAGAGGGAAAGAGAGTGGCTACGGCAGGTTATCCTATGGGTGAGAATGCGCTGATGGATTCAGGTCAGCTAGTTCAAATAACGCCTACTTTGCAGGAAGGTATTATTAGCGCTGTTTTGCCATTTCCATGTTCTCATCCTCGAGCTTTTGCTTCGAATATTATGAGCCAGGGAGGGGCCAGTGGATCACCAATTTTTGATCAAGAAAGTGGAAACGTGATAGGAATTCTTTATGGAGGGCTGGTGGAATACGGCGTAATTGAAACAACCCCAGCCCCAGCCAACAAATATTATCGGCCCACAAATATAACTTATGCTATTCCATCGTACGTTCTTTTGTTTGGGGTGGAGAAAGTTGAAAAATCTTCCAATTATTCTAGTTATCCTGTTTTTGATGATTTGGTGAAGTCGAAGCAAAAAATTGATTTGAATAAAGAAACGATGTTCAAAAAGAATAACGGCAATTGGAGTGTTTAGCTGAAAAGATTCTATGTAATAAGGGTGGGAAATCATTTGGATTCCACGATTTTTGTTAGCTTTCGTAATGTTGTTTTTGGCCCGTGATTTCAATCGAATCCAGATATCAAGAATAAAGAAGTAATTTAAGCTCAATTGACCCATTGGCACGTCTAAACTTACAGGTTGGGCAATTCAGATTTGAAGGAGTAGTTAAATGGCGCATGGAATAGTGGCTTTTTTGATCAGTTTGGCTGTTGGTTATTGGCTTTTCACCTTGGCCGATAAACAAAGCGGATTCACCAAAACCCTAGGCCAAGTATTGGCCTGGATCATTATTGTTATATCCCTTTTGGGCCCCGTTTGCATTGTGACCAGGGCTATTTGCAGCCATGTTTGCGGCGAAAGAGGCGGTTATGCCATGGGCAATCACTGGGGTGGCGGCTGGGGGCACCATGGTATGGGCGGTTCCTGCATGACGGACGACCAATGCCAAATGAATGGAAAAGGCGGAATGGCGAATGGCATGCAATGCCCAATGGAGGGCAAGGGCGGCATGATAATGGACCACAAGGGGAAAGACGGCAAGATGATGGGCAAGGGAATGATGGATATGAATAAGGGAAAGACCCAAGACAAGGACGATGACGACTCCAAGTAAATAAAAAGCCTATAGTCCAAAGCCCTGCGAGGGATTCCTCGCGGGGCTTTTTTATTCCTTAAATACCCTTTCGCCAGGTAGTGGTTTTGTCACTTGGTCCTGGAAAATAAGCTAAAATATTGGCCGATCGTTATTTAATTCTCCTTAATTTAAATTAGGCCATATGCCCGAAACCCCAAAAGATGACGACTTTTCCATTGAGCCGACGCCGGTCCCTGGTTTCGCCCCGGAGGACAATCAAAAGGCCTCCCAGGCGGTTTACTTAAGCGAGCTTTTTGCCTCTAAACAGGGTTATGAAACCCCCACCCAGCCCGAGGTGGAGCCCCTGAAATCCGCCTGCGACATCCTGCTGACGTACGCGGATGGTTATAACTTCAAGATCATTTGTATCTGCGACCGGGATACCCGGCCGGGAAGTCGATTTGGGCTATCTGCGGATAGTTTGGTGGAGATCACCAAACGGTGCGTGAAATACGCCAATAATTATGACGACGATGGAAGACACGCGCCGGTCATGGTGCATATCGTCGAGGTGGGGAAGGGAGCAACTTCGCCGGAGAACCGGGAAAGACTTACTTCACTTCGGACTGGGTTCACTTCTCGGTACCAAAACATGGTCATCCTTTCCTCCTGGGCTCTGGATTCCGCGACCGGCGAAGTTTGGACCAACGAATTCTGGTGGGACTTCAGCAAGGGTATCTTCCGAAAATTCCTTGTTCGTTCAATGGCTTCCCAAAGGGAAAGCACGGACGATCTATTCCAACCTCCGGTCTTGCCCCAAAACCCGGGCCCGCCCCTATTGACCTATGGTCTCCTCTCCTTTCTCTTGTTGATCTATCTGGGAGAACTGGCGGCCTCTTTCCATCTGAACGTCTCGGTGTTCTCGTGGATCGACGCTTTGTTGAATTTGATAAGCCCGCCGGACAGAGTCCTAGTCGCCCTGGGGGCCATGGTGCACGAACAAGGGCTGGCGGGGGCCGAGCGTTACCGGTTGATAACCTCCTTGTTCCTCCATCAAAATCTGATCCACCTGTTATTTAACGGATCCGCTTTGTATTTCGCGGGGCATATCCTGGAACGATTGATCGGCAAGGGTTGGTACTTCCTGATCTTTTTGGTGGCGGGTATTTCGGGGAACATCCTTTCGTTAGCCCTCAATCCCCATCATCTTCTTTCCTTGGGGGCTTCGGGAGCCATCATGGGCCTCTTGGGTGCGACTTTCGTGGTATCCCAGCATTTACCGGCCCATACCCGGGCCAAGATACAAGAGCGAATGCTGGTTGTGATCCTGCCCGCTTTGTTTCCCCATAACCATCAACACATCGATGTGGCCGCCCACCTTGGCGGTCTCTTGGGCGGCGTATTAGTGGGTCTGATCATCATCTTTTCTTGGTCGCAGAAGCAGGAGAAGTCCTCCTTGACGGGGGCCGCTTGGGTTTTCGCTTTGGCGGGGTTAGGTATGGTGTTCTATTCGTTCAGTTTTCCCCTCGGCCGATATAATCAATTGAGCGAATGGAAAGAGTCGATGATCCCGGAGAGTGAGATCCCCCGGGACTTGGGTACGCAATATGCCGAGTCGGCCAGGCTGGTACAGGAATATCCACACGATCCGCGAACGCATGAATATCGCGCGAACACATATGCTCGGGCCAATAACACGCCCCGCGCGGTAAAAGAGATCCGACTGGCATTGGCGGAAACCGACAGGATGGAGGCTTTTTTCACTAAAAGTTATGAGGTCAGGCTTCGGGTTTGGCTGGGACAGTTATTGATCTTTGAGAAAAAAAGACAGGAAGCCCTTGAGGCCGTGAAGCCTGTTTGCGGGGAAAAGATGGACAAGGAATTAGCTGAGATCGTCAAAAAATGCCGCTTGTGCGACCCGCCGCCGAAATAAGCCCTTAATCTTTGTTGGTGAAATAGTCCAAATGCTTCGCGATCTCGGGCGAAGCCACAAAATCCAAGTTGAAGGTCATTTTGACCAGACCCATATCGAACAACGCGGGTTTTGCATCCCAGCCTTTGTCCTCGATCACGATCTTGCTTTTGGAACCCGTCATCTCGATGGCTTTTTGAGCTATTTTCTCCCAAGTCACGAACTCGCTTGATAAGCCAAAGAAGATCTGCCGGTCACATTCGCTGTTCAATAGGGAGCTGTAGAGCTTGGCAAGGTCGCCCGCCCAGATGAACTGGGTGCCATCGTGTTTGGTGACCGTGATGGGTTCGTTCTTCTTGGCCGCTGAAACGATGGTGTTGAAACGCTTATCCGGTTGGGTGACACCATCCGGGAACGCGGGATTGCCGAAGGTATAACCGGGGCGAATGATGTTACAGCGGATATTGGCTTTGGCCGCGAAGCCCAGCAGATAGGCCTCGGAAGCCGCCTTGGTGGCTCCGTAAAGATCCATGGGTCTTAGGTCGATACTTTCGGTCATGTGGGGGCGAAATTCACCTACGGCGGCGGTGGAGCTTGTATAGATGAACTGTTTAACGCCGGCTTCTTCGGCCTTCTCTAGCATGAAAGCGGTGACTGCCGTGTCTTTTTGAAGCATGGTGGTGGGAGTCTCTCCCCAGCCTAGGGCGATATGTACGCAGGCGTCGCAGCCCTTCAAAGCTTTTTCAATGACGGCGTTGTCGTAAAGCGTTCCTTCGATGATCTCGACGCCCGGCATGTTTTTGAGGGAAGGGATCTTATTGGTATTGCGAACCAAGAGCCGAAGTTGATGTCCCTGGGCCAGGAATTCTTTCACGACCCAATGGCCGATGAAGCCGCTGCCGCCGGTTAAGAAGATCTTCATTTCCGATCCCGCCTTTTTTGAGATGGGCTATTTTAAACGAAATAAATGATTTGAGCTTTTCTTTCCGACTCGATCATATTGATAGAGGCCGATCAAAATGATGATCATTTCATTCGACCCAAGTTCCCGGAACCTCGATTTCCGCGTGAATCCCTAAGGCATGTTAATTGCTCTAACAAAACCTCTAATGCCTATTTCATCAGACTCAAAGGAGCCTTACTTATGAAGCTTAAGATCAAACCTGCCGTCATTCTGAACACTTTCATTCTCGGCGCTGTGTTGCTGCAAGTCGGCTGCGCGACGACGGGGAACCAACGTTCCGCGGATACACGCACGACCTTGAAATCCGTTGAAATGGACTATCGACAGACCCGCGAGCAGGTGGATGTCATGAAGGTTTTGCTGGAAAGCATCGTCGATCCAAACCAAACCAATGAAAAAAAGGCCTTCGAGAAATATTCGGACGAAGTCAATAAAACAGGAAATCTGGAAAGGCGACTGGCCGGCCACGCGGATAAGATGCGGGTCCAGCAAAGAAATTATTTCGAGGAATGGCGGATGCAGGGCAATACCTATGAAAACCCGGAAATCCAGGCCCTCAGCGAACAGCGCCGCGCCGATCTGACCGCCGTTTTCGCCAATGTCGCCGAGGCCAGCGTTGGAGTAAAAGGGGCTTTCAAAGCCTATATGTCCGACCTCAGGCAGATCAGGACCTACCTTTCGACCGACCTCACGCCCAAAGGGATCGGGTCCATCGATCCGGTCGTTCAACAGGCCGTCACCGACGGGGAAAATTTGAACGAAAAGATCCGGTCGATCTTGTCCGCCTTGGATACCGCAAGGGACGAGTTGGCACAAGGGGATAGCAAATAATCGAAACGCGATAGTTTAACGTTCCGCGCTTGTCCGACGGTCATTTCCGACTCCCTTTAGCAAAAAAAGTTACTTGTCGGACCACTTTGTACGCTTGGAAACGTTTCGCGAAAGTGGTTAATCGTCATGCCGAAAAAAGATCGATTTATTTGAATGTCGGTGATTGAAAAGTGAAAAATCAGCGTGCGACCATGAGTGCGGCCGGGGATTCCTCGATCCTTTTGCCGCAAGATCATCTTGGTTTGTGGAGGTTCCATGAACGAGTTACTTCAAAAGCCGAACCGGCATGTGAAGATCCTTTTGGTGGAGGACAGCCGGAACGACGCCTTTTTATTGCGGGAGGTCCTCAAACACATCAAACATCCGGTCTTGGTCGATACCGTACCCGACGGCGCGGAAGCGCTCGACTATCTGCAACATGAGGGAATGTATAAATCCATCGAACTGCCGGATGTGATCGTACTGGACCTGAACCTGCCAAAGGTCAGCGGATATGAGGTCCTCAAGGTGATCAAGGCCGACCCCGAAATGGCGGATATCCCCGTACTCATCGTTACCGGATCCTGGCAGGAGGAGATCGCGAGCCAGGTCCATGAATTCAAAAAGACCTTTTACCTGGTCAAGCCGCTCTTCTTGACGGAGTTTCCCATGCTGCTCCGAACTATCGACCAGGTCCTGTAAGCGATTCCTTCCTTGTGTCTTTGAAATTCCGATGGATGTCTCGTCGAAAAATTTTTGTTGGAAAGATGTCCTTCTCGAAACGATTTTAAAAAACATCTTAAAAGGGGTAATCGTCGGGCCCAAAAAATCGCCCTCTTTTTTAAAGCCGGTCGTTGCAAAGTAAAAAATCGGGATGCGACCATGGACCTCCGCCGGGGATTTTGGATTTCCGGCGATTAAATTTTACACATTGAGGTGCTTCCATGAACCCGACGCTTGAGAATCGAAATCGGACCGTGAAGATCCTTCTGGTGGAAGACAATCCGAACGACGTTTTTTTCCTGAAGGAGGCGCTCCAACACAGCATCCATCCGATCCATTTGGATGTAGTGACCGATGGTGAGGGGGCCCTGGCCTACCTTCGCCAAGAAGGGGAGTATGAACATAAGGAATTACCGGACGTGATCCTCCTGGACCTGAACCTGCCGAGGCTCAGCGGCTGGGAT
>Ga0070741_10021149_pt1 | contig 10153 bp, 11 predicted proteins | sample Coa_R1_4_FD_66440 | JGI IMG/M metagenome (GOLD analysis project Ga0070741, IMG submission 66440) | Surface soil microbial communities from Centralia Pennsylvania, which are recovering from an underground coalmine fire - Coalmine... | ecosystem: Environmental > Terrestrial > Soil > Unclassified ...
CGTGGAGATGCCATTGCCATCGCGGTGAAAAGTCGAGCGATCGCGCGTTGCGAGCGGCATTCGGCCCTGCTACCTTCCCCGGCCCATGCGCCGACGTGAGCTGCTCACTGCCGCCGTCGTGGCCGCGCTTCCGTGGCGGCGCCTGCGCGCCGCGACGGGCTGGCGCACGTTCGAGCTGACGACGCGCGCGGAGATCCTCAAGGCGGAGGGTGTCTCGCGCGCCTGGCTCCCGGTCCCTCTCGCCACGGACACGGAGTGGCAGCGCGGCGCCGTGAACACCTGGACCGGGAACGCCGCGCGCGCGGAGGTGATGCGCGCGACGAAGTACGGCGTCTCGATGCTCTACGTCGAATGGGCGGCGGGGCAGAAGGCGCCGTTCGTCGAGTTGAAGAGCCGCGTCGCCACCCGCGATCGCGCCGCAGACTTCTCCGGCCGGAGCGCGCCCTCGCTCAGCCGCGCGGAGAGCGCGCTGTATACGGCTCCGACCGAGACCATCCCCTGCGACGGCCTGGTGCGGGAGACCGCGCTCTTGCGGATGGCGAAAGGCGCGCGCACCGACCTGGAAAAAGGACGCCGCATCTACGACTGGATCGTGGAGAACACCTTCCGCGATCCGAAGACCCGCGGCTGCGGGACCGGCAACGTCAAGGCGATGATCGAGACCGGGAACTACGGCGGGAAATGCGCCGACCTCAACGGGCTCTTCGTCGCGTTCGCCCGGTCGCTGGGAATCCCGGCGCGCGACGTCTACGGCATCCGCGTGGCCAGCTCCGCGCATGGGTACAAGAGCCTGGGCACTTCCAGCCCGGTGATCAGCAAGGCGCAGCACTGCCGGGCAGAGTTCTTCGCCGACGGAGTGGGCTGGGTCCCGGTCGATCCCGCCGACGTGCGCAAGGTGGTCCTCGAAGAGTCGCCGGGAAAGTTCGAGCCCACGGACCTCAGGGTGGCGGCCGCCCGCGAGCGCCTGTTCGGGTCCTGGGAGATGAACTGGGTCGCGTTCAACACCGGCCACGATGTGCCGCTCTCCGGATCGAGCGGGCCGCAGGTGCCGTTCCTGATGTATCCGAACGCGGAGACCGGGGGAGAGCGCCTCGATCAGCTCGACCCCGACGGGTTCAGGTACGCGATCACCGCGCGCGAGGTGTGATGGGCGCCGTGGTTGCCGCGCTCCTCGTGGCGACGCCGCACCTCGAGCTGACCGACACCGGCGGAGCCGTGCACCGGCTCTCGGACTACCGTGGCAAGGTCGTGCTGGTGAGCTTCTGGGCGACCTGGTGCGAACCGTGCCTCGCCGAGTTGCCCGTCCTGGAGCGGCTGCGGGTGGCATACGCGGGCCGCCCGTTCGCGATTCTCGCGGTGCAGATGGGCGGAAGCGCGCGGATGGCGCGGGACACCGCGGAGAAGCTGTCGCTGCGCTTCTCGATGCTGCTCGACCGCGACGAGGCCGTGAGCAAGGCCTGGGGCGTGGACGTGCTGCCCACCAGCGTTCTCCTCGGACCGGACGGCGCGGTCGTCTTCAGGCACGCCGGCGAGATGGACTGGTCCGCGGCGGAAGCCCGCCGCCGCATCGAGCGGCTGCTCCCGCACTGAGAGCGCGCCCGCGATCAGGCCGGCAGCGCCGCCCGCTTCGCGCCGGCCAGCGCGGTGATGCGCGCCCGCTGCGGCCCGAGCGCTTCGCGGAGCGACTCGAGGTTTTCCCCGGGATAGGGAATCTCCGCCCCGAGCTTCGCGTAGTGATCGAGGCCCAGGAGCAGGTTCGCCGCGAACGCTTCGACGGCGCGCTGCGCCTTCGCATCCTTCGCCGCCGCGGCGAGCTTTTCCAGGTGCTCGACGTAAAGGCCCAGCTCCTTCGCGAAGAGGTGAGGGCGATCGGGAGGCGTCAACGAAGCCCCGCGGCCGTAGATGTGGTCCACCATCTCCTCCAGCTCGCAGGTGCGATCGAAATAGGCCAGGTTCGGTCCGGGGCACACCGCGACCGGCAATTCCGAGCGCGAGATTCCGAGCGCGCGCAGGGTCCCGTTGCCGAGGTGATGACAGATGCACGCCTTGGCGTAGATCGCGCGCACCGTCTCGTCGGCCTCCTCCCAGGAAGGCGGCGTGGCGTACCCGAGCTCCTTGATCTTCGCGCCCTGGTATTCGGCGGATGCCGCGCAGATCTGCTTTCCCGAAGCGTCGGTGCTCAACGCGACGAAGCCGTTGGGGCACGGCGAGCCCGGCGTGCCCGCTTCCACGCGCTCGCGCGTCCATCGCTCCGAAGACGAGTCCCGCAGGTTGTTGAAGGGAACGCCGAGGGGCGAGGCATCGCTCACGTACAGCTCGCGCTCGGTGGAGGCAGCGAGCTGCGCGCGCGTCTCGTCGTCCATCAGCACCACTTCCGGCACCAGGAGGAACGGCGTCGCCCAGCCCACCGCGTCCATGCCATACCCTTCGAGGAGGCGCCGCATCTCGCCGTGCGTGCCGACACCGCCCTGCACGGTGACCGGAATGCGCCGGCCTCGCGCCGACGGATGCAGCGGCCCTCGCGCCTTCTCCAGCAGCGGCTCGAAGAGCGCCGGGAACCGGCTGCGCTCGTGCTTGAATTCCTCGAGGATGGGGCCGAGCAGCTCGCCATCGGTGGCGAAGACGTGGCCGCCGCAATTGAGGCCGCTCTCGATGCGGAACTCGGCGATCTCGATGCCCTTCTTCGCGAGAAACTTCCCCTGGATCAGCGCCGAGCGAAGGTCCGAGACCTTGAGCACGACCGTCTTCTGCAGACCTCCCTCCGCGTCGCGGAAGAAGCAGGGATGCTCCTCGAGGCAGCTGAAGAGAGCCGGGTTGATGCCGGCGGAGAGCACCAGGCTTCCGGACAGGCGCGAACGCGCGAAGCCGCGCAGGGCGGCCTTCGCGTCGCTCATCGACGCGCCCCCTTCGCGGGCACGATCGAGCTTGGTCATGATGTTCACGCCGACGCCACCCGGTCGCATCTGCGCGCTGATCGCGGCGTCGAGCTCCTCGCGCTCGCGGCCTTCGGCGATGCGGGCGACCCGGAACAGATCCTTCAGCGGCGAGGCGTCGTCCAGCAGGGACAGGTAGCGCCACTTGTCGTTGCCAGGCTCGAGGGGCAACGCGCGGATCTCCGCCATCTGGCGGGCGACGACGGTGTCGATCAGATCGAGGTAAGCGGTGATGCGGCGTGCGCGCGAGTCCGGCTCGCGGCTCCCGATGGGCTCCTCGGGAAAGCCGTGGACGGCCGCGTAGTGCCGGCGCACGCGCTCGATCAGGTGATCGTCGACCAGCGAGATCACCGTCGAGATGCCCAGTTTCGCGACTCGCAGCGCGGAATCGATGGTGAATCCGGTGCCCATCACGGGGACGTGGAACCGGTGCAGCGCTGTTTGCATGGAGATCTCCAGTGGATCCACGCTCTGCGGGTCTTGTGCCATCCGGTTCGCCGGGACGGATTCGGCCCCGTCGCCGAAAGCCGCGCAAACGCTGCGCCCCGGTCGGTGGCGCCCGTCTCTCCGCGCAAAGTCGGCGCCGTTTCCTCTCCCGCAATTCGCTCCGCGGTGCGTAGCGGCTCGTCTTCCCCGGTGGTATCAGGCGCGCGTGTCCAACCGCTGGTTCGCCTCCCTCCTCTTCCTCGCCGCGCTTCCCCTGCGCGCCGATCCTCCGGCGTACGGCCCGGAGCTCGAGGGCTTCGACTACGCGTATCCGGTCCAGCGGTTCGACCTCCAGTCGCAGCGCCAGGCGCTGCACATGAGCTACCTGGACGTCCGTCCGCGGCAGCCCGACGGGCGCGTGGTCGTGCTCCTCCACGGGAAGAACTTCTGCGCCGGAACCTGGGAGGCCACGATCAAGGCGCTGAGCGAGGCCGGGTACCGCGTGGTGGCGCCGGACCAGATCGGCTTCTGCAAGTCGAGCAAGCCGGAGCGTTACCAGTACAGCTTCCAGCAGCTCGCCGCGAACACGCGGGCGCTCCTCGCGCATCTCGGCATCGAGCGAAGCACGGTCGTCGGGCACTCCACCGGCGGGATGCTCGCGGCGCGGTACGCGCTGCTGTATCCGCAGCAGGTCGATCAGCTGGTGCTGGTGAACCCGATCGGCCTGGAAGACTGGAAGGCGCTCGGCGTCCCCTGGCGGAGCATCGACGAGTGGTATGAGCGCGAGCTGCAGACCACCGCCGAGGGAATCCGGCAGTACGAGCAGGCCACGTACTACGCCGGCCAGTGGCGTCCCGAATACGATCGCTGGGTGGAGATGCTCGCCGGCATGTTTCGCGGCCCGGGCAAGGAGATCGTCGCCTGGAGCTCAGCGCTGCTCTACGACATGATCTTCACGCAACCCGTAGTCTACGAGCTCGGCCGGGTCGAGGCCCCGACGCTGTTGATGATCGGGCAGAAGGACAGCACGGCGATCGGCAAGGACAGGGCGCCCGCGGAGCTGAAGAAGAAGCTCGGCGACTATCCGCGTCTCGGCCGGGAAGCGGCGCGACGTTTTCCCCGCGCGACGCTCGTGGAGTTTCCGGCCCTGGGCCACGCGCCGCAGATCCAGGATCCGGCGCAGTTCCACCAGGCGCTGTTGAAAGGACTGAACCAGGTCAGTTCGGGGCGCAGATCGACCCGCTGAGGGTGCCTTCGAATCCGGTCGCGGTCGCCATGCCTTGGGAGATCAACAGCCCGGTGTATCCCTGGTACCCGCCCGTTCCGGAGACCACTTCCTGCATCTCGAGGTAGAAGCCGGTCGCGCCGTTGAGCATGCCGTTGTCGCGCAGCGTGATCGTGCCGTACGCAGCGGTGATCGCCAGATCGCCTTCGTAGAAGGTCGAATCGGGCGAGGGGCCCGCCCGCGCGGTCATCGCCACGAATCGCGTCGTGCCGGCGAAATCGCCGGAGGCGATGGTCCCGTCGGTGCACACGCCCACCGGGCTGGGGCAGTCGGGGTTCTGCGAGAAGCTGGTCACGATCGCGTTGTGGACGGCGGTGCACCGCTGGTCAGCGCCCCCGCACGCGGCAAGCAGCGCGATGGCTGCCAACGCCGCTGTCGTCCACTCCCGTCGCATCCTCTCGCTCCTTCCCTTCCAAGTAGCGCTAATCAGGGGTAGCGCAGCAAGCAGTCCGTGTACGTGGAGGGAGTGAATCTCACCCCGATTCCCGACCCGTCCCGCGGCAGCGATCGACGACCATCCTACTTCGGCGCCTTGAGGCTTTCCCGAAAAAATCGGGATACTCGAATCCCTTCATGCGCCTGAATCCCGCGCGAGCCTCGCTGGTCCCGGTCCCCCTCGTGCGCTACCGATTCGGCCGCGCGGCCAACGTCGATCTTCACTTCCACGAGATCGACGGGCACAGCTTCTTCTTCTATCCGTCGCACCTGCAGTACCGCGACGGGCAGTGGGTGTTCGCGGAGTTCGGGATGCACGGAGCGAGCGTCTCCTGCCTGCTGCGGGGCCGGGTCTATGGCCAGCAGAGCGCGCGCTTCACCGGGAGCTGGCTGGACTTCCCGCTGCGCGGCTTTCCGCAGGTGCTGAGGAAGCTCGAGAGCACGCGGCGGGATCGCGAACGGATCGCGGTCGACGTGACGGTGACGATCCTGCGCGGCACGGGCGTGAAGGCGCTCTCGAGGATCTCCGACATCAGCGCGCGCGGGTTGCGGCTCGCGGGATTGCCCTTTCTCCTGAACGAAGGCGAGGAGCTGTCGATCGAGATGGTCGGCGGCCCCCGCGGGCAGTCCGACGTGGGGAAGGGCCGCGTCGTCTGGGTGCGCATGCAGGAGGCGGGGATCGAGTTCGCCGCGCCTGCCCGGCCGTCGTTCCTGAACGTGCTGGCGCAGGCGGAAGCTGCCCGCAGCTCCGCGGCCGAGCTCGCCCATCTCGACGCCTGCACCTGCAAGCGCGGCGAGCGGCCGTCGGAGCCTCCGCTGCCGAGCATCGCGTTGCGCCGCCCGAAGTAGGCGCGCCGCAGGCCTACGGCAACGGCTCTTCCGCCGTGAGGTCCGCCGCCGCCGGATCGGCGGAAGCCGTGAGCAGCATCGTGCTGGCGGCGCGGATGTGCTGTGCCGCCGCCGCGCTCGCCGCTTCCACCTGCCCCGCTCGAACCGCCTGCACGATCTGCTCGTGCTCGTCCCAGACCTTTTCCCGGTACACCCTCCGCCCGAGCACCATCGCCATCACGCGCCGGATGTGGCTCCACTGTCCGCGCATCACCTCGACGATCACCTGGTTGCCGGCGGCCTCGTAGAGGCTGGTGTGGAACGACAGGTCGAGGTGGATCAGGGCCGGCAGATCGTCCTGCCGGACGGCGGTGCGTCCGCGCGCGATGATGTCGTGGAGCGGCCCGACGTCGAAATCCGGAATGCGCGCCAGGGCTGCGACGGCGGTGGTCTCGACCGCTTCGCGAAACCCGTACAGGTCGGCGATCAGCTGGCGCTCGACCGGAGCGACCCTCGCGCGGTGGTTGGCCTGCACCTCGACCAGGCCTTCGCGCTGGAGGAGCTGGAGGGCCTGGCGGATGGATTCGCGGGTGATGCCGAGCTGGGACGCGAGCTCGTCCTGCCTCACCAGGCTGCCGGGCGCGAGATCGCCGCGGAGGATCGCGGTCCGGATCTCCTGCGCGACGCGCGCGCGCAGGATCTCCACCGGAGTGCGATTGAAGGCATGTGTCTGCACGGCGTCCCCCACAGCGGGTCATGCGCGGACGGTCCCGATCTGTTCGCGCTGTTGCGCGGAGGTCGCAACGGTTGTCAAGGCGCGTCGCGCTACTGTTTCGAGCTACGCCGCGAGCAGGCGGACGCGGATCTCGTACCGCCGGTTCTTCGCCCTCTTTTCCGGCGTGTCGTCGGGCTTCACCAGCGGCTGGGAGGAGCCCTTGCCCACCGCGATGATCTCCTTCTGGGGAATGCCCTTCTTCACCAGCTCTTTCACGATCTTCGCCGCGCGCTTGCGCGACAGCTCCTTGTTCGCGGCCGGCTTGCCGGTCGTGTCGGTGTGCCCGCTCACCTCGAACTTGAAGCCGCTCACGCCCGCGTCGACGAGCTTCTTCTTCGCGTCGACGAGCGCGTTGAACAGATTCTGCACCTTGTCGTCGCAATTGCCTTCGAACTGGTCGGAGCCGCTCTTGAATGCGCACTGGTTCTTTCGCGCCTCATCGAGGAGCTTCTCGTTGATCTGCTTCTCCAGCTGCTGGCTTCCCGCCTTCTTCGCCGCCCCGCGAGCCTTCGCCTCGGATTGGCTGGCAGCGTTCTTCCCGGCATCCCGGGCGGCCTTCTTCAAAGACTCGGTGTCCAGTTGCGCGCGGGCGGCAGAGGCGAAGAGCAGGGCGGCGCAGAGGGGGAGGAATCGAGAGAGCATGGTGGTTCCCGTTCGGCAAAAGCAGCGTGAATGCGGGGTTCTGGATCAGTCCACGGCGAAGCGCAAGCGCGGTCTGCGCCGAGCCGGGCTCGCGCGGCCTGCTCCCGGAGAACGAGGCGCAAAGACAATCCTCATCCCCCCCCTCTTGAATTGCAACAGCGACAGAGACTAGGCGACTGCGATGGCCAGACGCTCCTCGCATCCATTCGACGTTCTCGTGGAAAGGTTCGCGCAGCTGTTCGCAGAGCGGGTCGCCGCGGCGCTGCCGCAGGACGGGTCGGCAGGACGCGGCGCGCGACGAGGATTGAAGCGCGATATGAGCTGCCGCTATCCGGGATGCAAGAACCGGTCGAAAGGGCCACGCTTCCGTTTCCTCTGCCCGGAGCATCTCAAGCTCCCGAAGAAGAAGCAGGACGAAGTGCTGGCGAAATGGGCGGAGAAGAACGCGTAGCAGCCTGCCGGCATCGCCGTCTGCCGGCTGACCATCGGCGCACGCGTCCCGATCAAACGTGGACGCGGAACCAGAACAGGACGGCGCGGAGATCGAAATAGCCGGGATTGCCGCTGCTGTTGCCGCCCGTCTGCGTGACCAGTCCGTCGAGGAAGAAGCGGAGGCCGAGATCGAGGGCTGGCGCTGCCGAGAGGACCGCCTCGATTCCGAGGGGAATGTAATGCAACGCCTGCGCGCTTCCGGCGGTCGAGATCACCGCGGAGTAGCCGGTCAGCAGCGTGACCGCGAACCTCGGATCGGGTTGCAGGAGCAGCCCGATCGGCAGGTTGACGCCGATGTTCGTGCTGCTGTTGTTGTCGCCGCCGCTCACCACCAAAAGGTCGGACGAGCTTTCGCTCAGGCCGCTCGCACCGAGGTAGAGCCCGGTGCCGCTGGTGCCCACGTTCGTGAATTGACCGAAACGGATGGCGCCGGTCTGCCCGCTGACGAACGCGAGAGTGGGGCTGATCGGAGCCTTGAGGGCGGCGCCGATGCCGCCGAAGAAGCGATTCGTGTGGTCCACGTTGACCGTGCCGGTGCTGCCGTTGATCCCGATGCGTTCGAACCCTGCGTCGAGCCGCACGGCGAGGTTCCTCTGCACCGCGAAAGCGGCGCTGCCCACGATCGAGCCGAACCCCGCTCCGGGGTCGATGGGAAACGCGACGGCAATCCCGAGCTGCACCTCGTCCGTCGTTCCGAAGTCGGCGCCGAAGGCGAGCGTCTCCCCGCTCACCGAGCCGGTGAGTCCCAACGTGCTGCCGCCCCAGTTCGAATAGTTGCCGTTCAACGTCAATTCGAGCGCGCCGCGGGGGAGCGTGGCCGGACGATCGATCAGCGGCTCGATCTCCTGCGACCGGGCCGCGGCGCTGCAGAGAAGCAGGGCGAGGGATGCGCGGGCGATGTGCATCCGCAATTCATAGCAGAACGATTGCGAAAGCCGAGCGCGGAGCAGCGCGATCGGCGACAATCGCGGCCATGGCCCCTGGGAGCGGCCCGACCTGGATCCTCAACCAGGCCGTCGACGGCCTCGTGGCCGCGGGGTGCTATCTCGAGGCGCTCGCGCTGCCCGAGCGGTTCGTCGCCCAGGGTTCGCGCGATACCGCGAGCGAGCTGCTCGTGCAGATCAACCTGGCGGAGGCGGAGTACAACCTCGGCCGCTGGGGCGCGGCGTGGGACCGGCTGCGCGGTCTCGACCCGCTCTCGGCCGCGTTTCCCATCGCGCGCGCCGGGCTTGCCCAGCAGCGGGCATGGATCGCCGCGCACACCGGGAGACCCGCCGAGGCGCTCCACCACTGGCACCGCGCCCGGCTGCTCGATCTCCCGCGGCGCTATCACGCCGAGCATTCCTTCACCGGCGCCGTCGCGCTCCTCGGCGCCGGCGCGCTGGATGCCGCGACCCGCTGCGCGCGGGCAGGAAGTGATGCCGCGATCCGGCCGTCCAGCAAACGGAACGCACTCTTCATCCGGGCACGCGTGGCCGCCGCCATCGGTGACTGGACGGCGGCGGAGTCGCTCTGCCGTGCGGCGGCTGCGCACCCCTATCGCGACCAGGGAGGCGACGGGCTCCTCTTCTGGGGCGATCTCCTCGTGCGCTTCGGGAGACCGGCGGAGGCGCGCGAGGCGTACGCGCTCGCGATCGCGCGCGATCGCCAGAGCGAAAGCGCGCGACTCGCCGCCGAGCGTCTTCGCTCCCCTTCGCTCGTCTGATCGCCGCCCCGGCCTGCGCACGCGAAGGCTCGCCGGGCCGGACATCGCGAATCAGCAACTCCACCACTGGCCGGCGCGACGCTCGGGACCCAGAGTCCCTCGATGACCCTCAAGACAGCGTGGTTGGCGGCGGTGCTATCGGTTTCGATCGCGGGAGCGGCAAGGGCGCAGCGGTACGGCGCGGCCGGGGAGCCGTACGCGGTCACCAAGGACGAGTGGCCCGACGAGGTGCTCCGGCGCCCGCTCACCCTCGCGCAGGGACTGGCACAGCTGACGCTGCCGGTCACCTTCAACCTGAGCAACGGCTCGGAGGGGCAGCCCGTCTACGTCCCGGCCATCCTCGCGTTCGGCGTCACCGACGCGTTCACCGTCGCCATCAACCACGACACCGGGATCTGCCTGAGCGGCACCTCCAACGGGTGCCCCAAGGTCTACAACGACATCGGCCTGCAGGGATTCCTCTCCATGTCGCCGCGCGGCGCCTTCCAGTCGGCGCTGGTGGTCGGCGTACAGGCGGCCAGTCTCAGCGACCCCTTTGCGGCGGCGGCGGTGGTGGGCTTCGACAGCCGCTACTCGACGGGCACCGTCGCGCTGCGCTTCGATCCCCGCCTGGCGATCGGTTTCGCCGAGCG
>Ga0070741_10021150_pt1 | contig 10153 bp, 11 predicted proteins | sample Coa_R1_4_FD_66440 | JGI IMG/M metagenome (GOLD analysis project Ga0070741, IMG submission 66440) | Surface soil microbial communities from Centralia Pennsylvania, which are recovering from an underground coalmine fire - Coalmine... | ecosystem: Environmental > Terrestrial > Soil > Unclassified ...
ACCGGAATCCCGAACAGCTTCTGCATCGCTCAGCTGGCGGTCGCCGGTGCCTCCGCGACGACGACGTCGTACGCCTCGCGGCCGAGGGACGCCCGGAAGAACGCCACGTCGGAAAGCTTCTCGATCTGAGACTGGTAGAAGCCGCTCACCCGTGAGGCATGCGCGGTCTCATCACTCGACCAGAGGGTGATAACGAGGACTTTCCCCTCCTCGGACAGCAGCACGTAGCAGCCCTCGTAGCCTTCCTGCTCGTGCAGCGCGGGAATCAAGTCCGCCTCAAACCGCTCGATCGCGAGCCGAGGACTCTGGCGTACAGGATCGATCTCGGCCACGGTCACGCGCGCGACCATCACTGCCTCACCTCCAGACGCTCTTCGTCGACGATCAGACCGTCGACCATCCGCACGATCCGATCGGTCGCACGGCCGACGCTGATGTCGTGGGTGACGATCAGGAACGTCAAACCACGTTCGCGGTTCAACCGGCGCATCAGCGCCACGACCTCCTCGGCGTTCTCGCTGTCGAGGTCTCCCGTCGGCTCGTCGGCCCAGACGATCGCCGGGTCGTTGACGAGGGCGCGGGCGATCGTCGCCCGCTGGCGCTGGCCGCCCGAGAGCTCGTCCGGCACATGCGCCGCACGCTCGCCCAACCCGACCATCTCCAAGGCAGCGAGCGCCTTGCGGCGCGCCTCCTTCGCCGGCACCCGCGCGACGAGCAGCGGCAACTCGACGTTTTCGACCGCCGACAACACCGGCATCAGGTTGTAGAACTGGAACACGAACCCCATCCGGCGTGCGCGATAGTCCGTGCGAGCCACATCGGACATCGAGCCAAGCGACACCCCCTCGATCAGCACCTCGCCACCGTCGATCCGGTCAAGACCGGACAGACAATTCAGCAACGTCGTCTTGCCCGAGCCGCTCGGTCCCATGATCGCGACCATCTCTCCCCGCTCGACCGAGAGGCTGACGCCGCGCAGCGCGCGCACCTGGACTTCCCCAGTGTCGTAACGCTTGTCGACCACCCGGGCCTCAACGATCACCTCAGCCGCCACGGCCTCGGGAGGCACACTCGGCCTGGTCTCCGGCCACTGCTCGACTGCAACTGCCATCACAACCTCCCTACTCGCCGACCATGCTCCGGCCAGAAGCAGACCCGCCCATCGGCGAAACCCCCCACTCCGCCACGGATAACTACCCGCCCGCGACGGTAAGTAGGGAGTCGCTGGGTCACGCCTCTCGTGACAAGCGTGACCGATTGAAGTCTTGACGTTGGCGTCGGCCGCATCGGTGCATAACGTGAGAGTCGACCGATGAGTTCGCCGCACTGGTTCCAAGGTCGACGGATAGGGCTGGGCTGGCGGCCGGCGAGCTGGCAGGGATGGGTTGTTACCCTGGTCTCCGTCGCCGCTCTTGTTGCCGCAGTCACTTTGCTGCGCGGCTCGTCGGCACGAGCGCCGGTTGCGATCCTTGTCGTCGCCGTCTACTCGATTGTCGCCTTCGCAACGGGCGGCTCGAGAGCGGCGACGACCGCCCATTCCGAGGAGGCGCGCGATGACGAGCCTGAACCCTCCGTCGTGCCTGAAGAACAGCGTCGCGCACTGCGGGCGCTCAGCTCCGGCCGAGTTGTATCGCGCTCGGACGAACCGGCACTCGTCGTCGAGCATCTGACGAAGCGCTTCGGCGATCGGGTCGCCGTCGATGACGTTTCCTTCAGCGTCGCGCCCGGCGAGGTCTTCGGGTTTCTCGGTCCGAACGGGGCTGGCAAGACGACGACTGTCCGCATGCTCGCCACGCTGATTGAGCCCACCGGAGGCGCGGCTCGTGTTGCCGGGCTCTCCCTCGAGCCTGAGAACGGTGTCGAGATTCGCAAGCGCGTCGCGGTGATGACCGAGACTCCCGGCCTCTACCTCCGTCTCACCGTCGCGGAGAACCTGGAGTACTTCGCGGGGCTGTACGAGCTTGCTCGCCCTCGGGAACGCATCGAGCTGGCGCTGGCAGCGGTGAACCTCACGAACCGTGCGAGCGATGTGTGTGGAAGCCTCTCGAAAGGCTTGCGACAACGGGTCGCGTTGGCGCGGTCGGTCCTGGCCGAGCCGGCAATCGTCTTCCTCGACGAACCCACATCCGGCCTCGACCCAGTCGCGTCACGGGAGGTGCACGAGCTGATCAGCAGCTTGCGCGAGCACGGTACGACCGTCTTCCTCACGACACACCGTCTCGAGGAGGCCGAGCGCCTGTGCGACCGCGTGGCGATCCTCAACACCAGCCTACGCACGATTGGGCGGCCGGATGAGCTGCGCGACGAGCTCTTCAGGAAGGCGATCGTCGTTCGCACCGCCGCACCGCTGAACGATCCGGACGCGGTCTTCGCGGTCTCTGGAATCGAGGGATGGGACACCGAGGACGGGCCGAACCGCTACCTGCTCGCGGTCACCGACGCGCGAGTCGTCGCACCAGACGTGACACGGGCGCTCGTCGCGGCGGGAGCCGACGTGCTCTCCATCACCGAAGCGCACCACTCCCTCGAGGATGTCTACCTCGAGCTCGTCGACGACAACAAGGAAGACGCGAGTTGAGCCGGCAACGCATTACGTCGGTCGTTCGGAAGGAGGTGCGGGAGTTTCGCCGGAACCGGTTCGTCATCGCGACGATGGGCATTCTGCCGCTTGTCTTCCTGACGTCCCCGCTTCTCACGATCTTCAGAGTTCCCGAGTCGGCCTCCGGAACGCAGGTCAAGGCCGCGGTCGGTGTCATCTCGCTTCTGATGTTGATCATCCCGGTGGTCCTCCCACCCGTGATCGCGGCCTATTCGGTAGTTGGCGAACGCGACCAAGGAACCCTCGAGCCCGTCCTGACCACGCCTATCCCTGCATCCGAACTCCTCATCGGAAAAGCGGCAGCCGCCTTCTTGCCCTCGGTCGGCCTCGCCTATGCCATTTACGCCATCGTTCTCATCGCCATCCGCTTGGGCGCCGCCCACGTCGTCCGCACCGTTGTCTTCCACCCGCCGGAGCTCATCGCCCAGCTCCTGTTCATCCCGCTCCTCGCGCTCTGGTCGATCTGGCTCGGCATCGCCGTCTCGACCCGCACAAGCGACGTCCGCGTCGCTCAACAACTCGCCACCCTCGCCGGCCTACCCGTACTCGGGTTCACATCACTCATCTCGTTCCAGATCATCAAGCCCTCAGTCCCGCTCGCGATCGGTCTCGCACTCGCGTTACTCGCCGTCGACGTCGGCGCCGCCCGCATCGTCGCCCGCCTATTCGACCGCGAACGTCTAGTCACCGGACACCGCGCCGACACAAGAAGGGCCAAGGCCACGAACTAGCCGATCTGCGACGTCCGCCAGCCATCCCGAAACCGACGGGCGCGCCTCGAAGCAGAGAGTTCGAGGTCACCCACCATCAATCAGTCACGAAAAGAAGTTTCCCCAACGGTTGCTTGCGACGTTGACCGCCGGGTGTCGCCGAAGTCATCGGGGACGGAGCGCCGCCGTCCGGGCCGGCGGCTCAGCGGCTTGAAGGGACGACAACCAGAGGGAGGGAGGAGACTTCTAGCGCTTCCGCTACTTGGCCTGACTTGTCCTAGTTCGCACGCCCGAACCGGTCCGGTTACCGTCGCGCAGAGCGTCGATGAGCGGGCCTATCTCGAGGTCGGCGAACAGCGGGTGGCGAAGCCGAGCCTTCGCGTTTACTTGGTAGTGGTTGCGTCGGCCTTCTTTGGTGCGAACGACGTAGCCGTCGGCGACGAGGTCGGCGACGATCTTCTGTGCGGCGCGTTCGCCGATGCCGACGTTGTCGGAGATCTCGCTGATCCGGATCCGGGGGTCGCGCGCGATGCAGAGCAGCACGTTGCCGTGGTTGCTGAGGAAGACCCAGTTGCTGCGGCCGTCAGTGTCAGCCGCCTGATTGGCGGTCTGTGAACCGCGGCCCTTGAAACCTGCTTCAGAAGCCGTCATTATCGGTGATTCTACCGTGCAGGTGGCGTGGGAATTCGCCCGCGGCCATCGCCGGGGAAAAGAGGTTCGAGCATGTCCCTCGATCAGAAGAGAGCGCGTGCCTTTGGCGTGCTCTACCTCATCACGTTCGTCACGTCGATCCCGGCGCTGCTGCTCTACGAGACCGTGCTCCGGCACAAGGTGAGCTATATCTCCGGCGCCGGGCACGACAAGCAGGTCTTGCTCGGCGCGCTGCTGGAGCTGCTCCTGATCATCGCGAACATCGGCACCGCGGTCGTGATCTTCCCGATCCTCCGACGGCAGAACGAAGAGCTGTCGCTCGGCTATGTGGGTGCACGGGTGGTTGAGTGCACGTTCATCCTCGTCGGTATCCTCTGCATGGTCGCGGTCGTCAGCTTGCGTAATCACGCAGTCGGCGCAGCGGGCGGTGGAATCGCCTACACCCTGTCCGCGATCAAGGACTGGACGTTCCTGCTCGGGCCGGGTTGGGTCGTCGGCTGGGGCAACGGCCTCATCCTCGGCTACCTGATGTATCGCTCCGGCCTCGTGCCGCAACGGTGGTGCTGGCTTGGCCTCATCGGCGGTCCGCTGATCATCATCACTGGGACGGCCATCCTGCTCGGCGGCAACCACCCGAGTAGCGGGCTGCGTTCGGTGCAATCCATCGCGACGATCCCGGAGTTCGCGTGGGAACTCTTCCTCGGCGTCTACTGCACCATCTGGGGCTTCAGGCGCGAGTCCCCGATCCTCGGCGGGAGCGCCTCGTCCCGTTCCAAGGACGTGCTGGTCGCTTCCGGGAGCCCTGCATGACGGCCCACGCCGCGCCTGCTCCGCACGCCGAAGTCACCGCGCTCGACGCTCCACCGCGGCAGCGGCTCCAGGTCCTGTCCGGGGTCGCATTCGCCGTGCTCTTCGTCTTCGGCTGGTTCATGAGCGGCGGCATTACGCCCCACTACACCGCCGCAGATCAGAAGTGGACGAAATGGGCGCATGACAACCAGTGGCACGGCCGCATCAGCGGTTTCGCGATGCTGCTCGCCGCCTTCGTCTTTCTGTACTTCATGAGCGCGATTCGTGACGTGCTCGAAAATGCGGAGTCTCCCGTGCGGAGGTCTGCACAACTCACGCGTGTCGCGTTCGCGGGTGCCCTGATCGGCGTCGTGGGAATGTCGATGGCCCTCGTGACGATGGCCGCTGCGAGCTCCGACGGAGCGAAAGCAAACCCCGTGGTGAGTCGGGCGGTGACCGCTGGTGCGGCCGGGCCTTTCCTGGTCGCTGCGATGGGGTTTGCCGCGTTCCTCATCGCCGTAGGACTGCTAACGCTGCGCAGCGGCGTCCTTGCACGCTGGACCGGGATCCTGGCGCTCGTCGGCGGGGTCTCTTTCCTCATCACGTTCCTGACAGTGCTCAACGGGACGACCGACGGCAGCCCGTTCGGCTACGGCTACTTTCCCGGAGTCTTGGCGCTCGTCATTTGGACAATCGCGACCAGCGTCGCCAGGTACCGCGAAGCGGCGATGCCCTTGGTAGCACCTGCCTAAGCGCAGATGCCGCGCGGGGGAGGCGGCAACTCAGGCGTCTCCCCCGCAGCGCTCGAGAACTCTCCCTAGAGTACGAAACAGACGGAGCCCAACGAGCATCACCCGGTCTATGACGTCGTAGATCTTCATAGACACCGAACCTGAGAATCGCATTGGTCTTCTGTTACGTGAGCCGGAGAGCGGTCGGCGTTGGGAACAATGTGAGCGTGATCGCCGGCGGTGGAGGAGGCGCGGTGAATGCAGTGCTGCTCGCGTCCGCCGTCGTCGCGCCCATCGTCGTCCTGCTCCTCGCCCGCGTGGTGTGGCTCTGGTCGAAGAGCGCCGACACCGGCGAGCGTGTAACTCTCCGGCAGGTCGTCCGTCGAGCGCTGTGGCTCGACCGGCGATGAAGGTGGAGAGCCGGTGCCGATGCTCCACAACTGTTCCGCCACCCACGCAAGCGCGCCTCTCATGTCGGCTTTCCGGGTGACCCCCTCTGTGGTATGGAGCATTTATGGAGCCAAGCGGGCGCAGCCGGTGGCAACCAGCGGCAATTCGTTTGGACTCCCGAAACCCAAACGTCCTGCAAACAGCTGCATCCGGATGCCACCAATTGCCGCGCAGAGCCCATGGTAAGGAGGGGGTCGACGGTTCGAGTCCGTCAGAGGGCTTCGAAAGCTCCTGCAAAGCACGATCTTTTCGGCCCACCGGACGCCGAGCAGCGTTATCAGCGGATGATCGATCCGGAAGGTTCGTGCTTTCGAGGCGTGCCATGTCAGCGACCCGCCAAGCTGACTGCGGGCGGTACGGGCTCGGCCGCGGGCGGCATGTGCGGGGACGTGGCCTGAGCCACGGTTCGCGGCCAACTCACCGAGCTGGCGCGCGCTGCTTCGTTCCATGCGCCGCGACACCGAGCCGTGTTCGGGGTTGGTTTGTACGATTCGCCTCCCACGGCCGGCGGACAAGGGGGAGGAGACGATCACCGCTCACGGCTTGACGCTTCCGCCTAGGCGCGTGGCGGCGCGCGCGCGACCGGCTGCTGCGCCGCTCTTACTTGGGCGCCCGCGCTCGGAGCACGGCGGTGGGAGATGGCAGGCCCGGCGCGCGTGGAGGTCGCCCGATCCGGCGTCCGCGAAGCCGGGCGAGTGCGGTGCTACCCGCCAGCTGCGAGTGCTTCTCGTCGATGACGATGCTGCTTTGCGGGTTCTCTACCGCTTCAACCTGGAGGCGTCGGGTGTGAGCGTGGTCGAGGCGGAAGATGGCGAGTCGGCGCTAGAACTGCTCGCGGGCGACGACCTGCCTGACGTCGTGTTGCTTGATGTGATGATGCCGGGAATCGACGGCTGGGAGTTGGCTGCGCGTTTGCGTGCGGACGAACGAACGCGGGCGCTGCCGGTGATCTTCATTACCGCGCGAGCCGAGGATGAGTCCCGTGCGCGTGGCGCCGACCTCGGCGCGGCCGGGTATCTCGTCAAGCCGTTTAACCCGACGACTCTCGCGGAAACTGTCGAGCGCCTTCTCGCTGATGGAAGGACGGAGTCCGGATCGGAGTGAATGAGCTTGCGGAGGTCTGGCCGCAGGGCATCTCCGTCGGCTTGCCGCGATCGCGGGAGGTCGCCTCGGCGATCGCGGCCGCGTTGGCGATACCCGGATTCGTAACGCTCCTCGCGTTCACCAATGTTTCGTCAGCGACTCCGCGCGTGCTGTACATCGCCGCGATCGCTGCCGCCGCAGCAATTGGGGAGCGTGCGTCCGGGCTCCTCGCAGCCGCTGTTTCCTTTGTCGGCTTCGACTATTTCTTCTCACCGCCGGCTCACAGCTGGGGCGTCAGCCGCGGAGCGGACATCGTCGCGCTCGTCGTCTTTTTCGTCGTCGGAGCCGGAGTCGGGCAGCTCGTGGCGCGGGAGCGTCGCGCCCGCCGAAGGGCAGAGGTCGCCGGGGCGCGCGCGCGAAGACTTGAGGCGGTAGCCGCGGCGCTTGGCCAGGCGCGCACGGCGCAGGAGGTTCTTGATGTCGTGCTCAGCGAAGGATTGGAGGCGGCCGAGGCGCTCGCTGGTCTGATTGGCCTTGTCAGCGAGGCCGGAGAGACGATCGAGGTGGTTGCTCAGCGCGGCTTCGATCATCTCGATCTCGACCGCTGGGGAAGGTTCAACGTTGCAGACGACCTACCGCTCTCGGAGACGGTGCGCAGCGGCGAGCCCGTCTATCTCGCCTCGGGCGCTGACCGAGACCGCCGCTACCCGTCGCTTGCGGGCGAGACGGAGATGAGCTACACGCTTGTCTGTCTTCCCCTTCGGTTTGAGGGGCGGACGATCGGCGGCCTCGTGCTCAGGTTCCCCGCGGAGACGGAGTTCGATCAGGAGCGGCGCGCTCTGGAGGAGGCGCTCGCGGCCCAGGCCGCAGCGGGCCTAGACCGGGCACGGCTCAACGAAGCAGAACGCGCAGCGCGCGACAGTCTCAGCTTCCTCGCGGAGGCGAGCGAGCTGCTCGCATCCTCGCTCAACTACGAGCGCACGCTCAGTCAGCTCGCGGAGCTGTGCGTGCCACGACTTGCCGACTGGTGCGCCATCGACATGGTCGCCACCGATGGGTCGATCGAACGGCTCGCGGTTGCCCATCCCGACCCGGCCAAAGTGCGATACGCGCACGAGCTGGCCGAGCGCTACCCCCCTGATCCCGACGCCCCAACCGGCGTGGCGAACGTTCTGCGCACGGGCAAGCCGGAGTTTCTCCCGGAGATCTCAGAGGAGTTTCTCGCCGAGGCGACCAAGGGCGACGAGGAGCTGCTTGGCATCGTGCGTGAGCTGGGACTGCACGCCGCGATCACTGTTCCATTGATTGCGCGCGGGCGAACGCTCGGTGCGCTCTCACTGATCGCAGCGGAGACGATCCACCACTACACCGAGAAAGACCTTCAGCTCGCGCTCGATCTCGCCCGCCGCGCGGCTGTCGCAGTCGACAACGCTCGCCTGCACGCGGAGTCGGAGCAGCGCGCGGCTGCCGCGAGGGCACTCCGGCAGATCGCCGAGGCCGTCGTGCTCGTCGATGTCGACGGGCGGCTTCTTTACTGGAACGAAGCCGCCGCGAACCTGCTGGGCGGCGAGCGGCTTCCCGCCTGGCAACTCTTGCCCCTAGAGGAGCGTGGAGCCGGGAAGCAGTCGGCGCAGGTGACAGTGCCAATCGAGCTGGACGGCTGGGAGCGCTGGCTTCAGGTCTCCCGGGTCGAGTTCGAGGACGGGTGCGTGTTCGTTCTGCGCGACGTGACCGAGGAGCGGCTGCTGGAGCGCACCCGCAGCGAGTTCGTCGCGACTGCCTCGCACGAGCTGCGTACACCAATTGCAGCCGTGTACGGCATCTTCCAAACCCTGCTCCGCGACGACATCGATCGCGACCAGGTTGGCGAAGAGTTCCTTCGCCTCGGCTTGAAGGAGTCGCAGCGGCTCGCAGACATCGTCGACGACCTGCTCCTTGCAGGGCAGCTCGACGCAGGCAATCCGAGAATCGAGCTGACAGGCTGCGACGTAGGTGGAATCATCGCCGAGCTGGTCGACGCGACAGCGTCTCGGATCAACGGGTCCCACACGCTTACCGCAAGAGTCGAGCCCAACATCGCCGTGCGCTGCGACCCACTTCGGCTCCGCCAAGTGCTCGGGAACCTCATTGAAAACGCGATCAAGTACTCGCCCGACGGAGGCACAGTCGCGGTCGAAGCCGCGCATCCCGCTGGGCGCAGCAACGTCATCCGCATCGAGGTCAAGGACGAAGGCATCGGCATCCCCGAGCCCGACCAGGCACGCATCTTCGAGCGCTTCGTCCGCCTCGACCCCGCCCAGGCAAGCGGCGTAGGCGGCACCGGCCTCGGCCTCTACATCAGCCGTGAGCTGGTTAACCGCATGCACGGCAGAATCAGCGTCACCTCCCGCAGAGGCGCAGGCTCGATCTTTACCGTCGAACTGCCCGCCTCAGACGCCTCGACGCTCCGAACCCCTCTGCTCAGTCGAAGCGCAAATCCATAAAGCTGAACTGCCAGTGCGGTCCGCCTATGTCATAGCGATCTCAAGTTGTCAGGATCGAAAAGATCTGTTGGTATTGCGCCATTCGTCTTCAACAAAGGAGCATCGATGGCCCTCGGTCTCTACTTCCAGCCAACCGGCTTCTCAACTGCCGTGTACGACGAAGCGGTCAGCCAACTCGAGCAAGCCGGTGCAGGCTTCGGCCAGGTTTCCGGCCGCACGTTTCACTGCGCCATGGAGGTCGATGGGCAAGTCTCCGTGTTCGACGTCTGGGAGTCGATGGAGCAGTTCGAGAAGTTCGGCGAGACGCTGCTACCGATCATGAGCAAACTCGGGGCGAATCCCGGTGAGCCGATGATCATGACGGTTCATAACATCCAAAACGGTTAGCGACACGACCACGCGTCGCTTAGTCCGACTAGACGTCACCTCCTTCTGGTGAAAGGCGCATGCCTGGGAGGTTCGTCGCGCATAAGCGGTACTGCAGGCGGATTCGGCGCGCCCGCTCTGAAAGGTCACGCTGCTCAGGGGACATTCGTGAACTCAATGTCATCGTCGCGGCTGTGGCGGTGTCCGATGGTGTGGAGAGACTCGGTCGGCGACGGCTGACTCGATTCCGAATGTCGACCTGGTGGTCTGACTTTCCAGCGTTGTGTCGCC
>Ga0070741_10021152_pt1 | contig 10153 bp, 7 predicted proteins | sample Coa_R1_4_FD_66440 | JGI IMG/M metagenome (GOLD analysis project Ga0070741, IMG submission 66440) | Surface soil microbial communities from Centralia Pennsylvania, which are recovering from an underground coalmine fire - Coalmine... | ecosystem: Environmental > Terrestrial > Soil > Unclassified ...
TTCGATCCGAACACGATCGCTCTGCTCAACAGCGCGAAGATCTCGCCGTTCCAGACCTTCGGCTACCAGATGCGCAACTACGAAGGCAGCGTGAGCGGCTCGCTGTTCGATTTGCCGGCCGGCACCGTCCAGCTCGCCGCGGGCGCCTCGTATCGCAAAGAATACGTGAATTCCGAGCCCGATCCGCTGATCGCCACGCATGTGGATCAGAACCTCAACTTCACGTGCGCCGGCCCGGGTTCGATCTGTGCGGCGGCGACGCGCGGCGGCTATAACGTCAAAGAAGCGTACACCGAGCTTTTGGTGCCGCTGCTCAAGGACATGCCGTTCGTGCATTCGTTGAACGTCGATATCGGCGATCGCTATTCGAAATACAGCGATTTCGGCAGCACGAACAATTGGAAGCTCGCGCTCGAGTATCGTCCGATCGAAGATCTGCTGTTGCGCGGCACGGTCTCGAAGGTGTTCCGCGCGCCGACGGCGACGGATTTGTTCCGCGGCCCGGGCGGCGACTCCCCGCCGGCGACCGACCCTTGCGGCACCGCCGCGGTGGCCAGCAACCCCGCGTGCCAAGGCTACGTGTTCAACAGCACGGGCACGCAGCAGGTGCCGGGACTCGTCACGGGCTCGCAGTACTCGAACGCCAATCTCGGCACCGATGTGCACGTCCAGCCGGAGCACGGCAAGTCCTTCGACTACGGCTTCGTCTACGATCCGCAGTGGCTGCCCGGCCTCTCGATCAACGCGGACTATTATCGCATCGTGCTCAGGAACCTCATCGTGTCGGGCCCGGGCATCGCGCAGACGATCCTCACGCAATGCTTCAACAGCGGCGGTCCCGTCTGTTCGTTGATCCTGCGCTTCCCGTCGGGATCGAACGAAGGCCAGCTCAAATACGTGTTCGAAGCCCCGTTCAACTCCGGCCAGTTGACGACGAGCGGCATCGACATCGGCGGCCACTATCGTCTGCCGGAAACGCCGTGGGGCAATTTCAGCGTCGGACTGCAGGCCACCTACATCGGCGAATACAACGTCGACCAGGGCGGCTTCAACCAGCACCTTGCCGGTCACTTCGACAAGGCGTTCGGCAACATCGCGCGCTGGCGCGGCCTCGGCAACATCGACTGGAACTACGGCCCGTTCTCGGCCGGTTATCAGATTCGCTACATCGGCCACATCACGATCGGCTATGTGGCGGCGGACCTCGGTCCGTCGGCGAATTCCGATCCTGGCGTGCCCGGCGAGAATCTGTATCTCGGGTCGCCGTATCACTACGGCGCGTACGTCTACCACAACCTGAATTTCGGCTACAACATCGAGCCGATCAACACGATGGTGCAAGTGGGCGTGGACAACGTGACCGACAAGCAGCCGCCGATCTTCTATCAACAGAACGTGCTCAACGCCAATACCGACGTGAACACGTACGATACGGTCGGACGTTTCTACTTCGCGAAAGTGACGGTCAAGTTCTGACGCCGTCTGCGATCGCGCGGCAACCGCCGCGCGATCGCTCCTCGGACAGCGCTAAAAAAAGCGCCGCCAGGTACGGCGGCGCACCGGGGAGGAGAACGTCCGGGGAATCATCCGCCGCGCAGGTTCGCGACGCGCAGCGCGGTGGCCGTGTTACCGGTCGTCTTCTTCATCGTGCGCGCGAACGCGGAGCGGCTCGCGAACCCGGCGAACGCCGCGACGTCGGCCACGCTGAGGTTCTCGGAGGCGAGCAGCGACTTGGCGACGTCGACGCGGTAGTTCGACAGGAACGCGTAAGGCGTGACGCCGAACACGCGCCGGAACAGCTTGATGAACTGCCACATCGAGTAGTTCGCGATGTTGGCGAGCGTCGACACGTCGATATGCTTGCCGTTGTTGAGGGCGATGTGCAGGCGCGCGCGCTGCAGACGCAGGAAGGCGTTGCGCCGTCGCGCGAGCGTGCGGCCGGGACAGCGCTCGATGTAGTCGTCGTAGCCGCGTTGCAGGCCGTGCACGAACGCCGAAAGGCGCGAGAGGATCTGCGCCTTGCGTGCGGCCGCATCGCGACCCAGGCTTTCGCGCAGGCAGGCGACGAGCGCCCGTCGACCCGGCGTACCCACGTCGTGGACCGCCGGAAACAGCACCGTGCCGCCGCTCAGGCCGGTGTCGCCGAGGATGCCGAGCCAAACCGCCTGAGCCGCGACGAGCGCGATGGCACGACCGCCGTGGGGTACGGCCAGCTCGTAGGGCCGATTCGTGTCCGAAACGTAGACCACTTTATCCTGCAGGAGCACCTGCGAACCGCCGTCGCAGACCGAAAGCTTGCCGCGCAGCGGGCTCAGCAGGCCGCACAGACCGCCGCCCACGCTCAGCAACGAGCCCGGCCCACAATGGAAGAGCATGACATGCTGTTCACGCGAAGACGCCAGGAGCCGCGACGCCTCGAACCGTTCGCCTGCGGCAAGCGTCGTGACCCGCAAGCCGAATTCGAGCGGCCGGGCGCGCACGCGCGCGCCGTTCGGAACGTTTTCCGCTGTGCCGAAATCCGCCATGAGCGTGGAGATCCGGGGCTGCATGTTCGCCCGAAGCTAGCTCGACGCGGTGCTCCGCGCCTGAAATTGGCGTGGCAAAGGCGCGAAATCGTGCATCTTCAGCTATTCTTCACCTCGCGGTCGACGCAATTCCTGGTCGACGGCGGCCGGTGCGGCCGCGCGGGCAACGTTTGCCGGGCGGAACGCATCTACGTTGCAGCCGGCACGAACGAGCGCCGCGTCGGATCGGGCGCAGGGTCGAGCCGCCGTGGGGTGCCGTTAGTCAGATCGACAAACTACGGCACACTTCGTATATTTGCCCGACCATACGGCGGAACAAGATGATGGGTCCAGCGACCGTCGCCGCGAACGTCGTATTCGCCTCCCGGCACAGCGTCGGGGCGTGCACCGTGGACCTCGGCACGCATCGCATTTTCCGCGGCGAAGCCGAAGTACGCATTTCGCCGAAAGCCACCGCCGTACTCGCGCGCCTGCTCGAAACGCCGGGCCAGGCCGTCTCGCGCGAGACCTTGCTGCTCGACGTGTGGAATTCGGCCCACGCGTCGGACGAGCTTCTGACCCAGGCCGTCAAGGAGCTGCGCCGCGCCTTTCGCGACGATCCGCGCGCGCCGGCTTACATCGAAACGATCCCGAAAGGCGGCTATCGCCTGCTCGCGGCGGTCGCCCCGCAGCCCGCGGCGGCCGTCGTCCTCACGAACCTCGACGATGCGCCGACGGCCTCGAACGAAGTCGCCGCAGGTACCGTCGAGGCGCCGGCAACGCCGGTGCGCAGATACGGGCGATTCACACCGCTCGCGCTCGTGGCCTTCGCGGCCGTGGTCGTCGGGGCCGGGCTCGCTGCACAGAAATTCGCGCCGCGCGCGCCGGCGCCGGCGGCCGTGCCGATCCAGGTCGAGGCGATCACATCCGGCTACGAAGACGTCACCTTTCCGTCGATCTCGGCCGACGGCGCCCTCGTCGCGTACGCCGCGCGCAAGCCGCAGGAAGGCACGACCCACATCTTCGTGCAGACCGCGAGCGGTTCGGCGCCGCTGCCGATCGACCCCGGCGCGAGCGGCAGCGATACCTACCCGGTGTGGTCGCCCGACGGCAAGTCCATCGCGTTCATGCGCTACGACGCGGACACCTGCACGTTCCGCGTCACCGCGGCCACCGGAGGCCCGAGCCGTCCCGTCGCGAATTGCACGTCGGGGTCGATCATGTACTTCGATTGGACGCCCGACGGCGAGCGCCTCGTCACGCAGTGGATGGAAAACGACGAACGTCATCTACGCCTGCGCACGATCCGCATCAGCGACGGTTCGTACGCCTCGATCGACTATGCGTTCGACGAGAACCTCGACGATCTGTCGCCGCATTATGCCCCCGACGGCGCAAGCATCGCGTTCCGGCGCGGACAAAACCCGTACAGCGACCTGTTCCTGATTCCCGCCCGCGGCGGGGCCGCGCGCCAACTGACTCATCTGCGCACCACGATCAGCGGCTTCGCGTGGCTTCCGGACAGCCGGCACGTCGTGTTCTCGTCGAAGCACGGTGGCCGCAGCCGCCTCTACCTGCTCGACGTCGCGAGCGGTGCGATCGTTCCGACGAATCAGGAAAACGTCGAATTCCCGAGCGTCGGCGCGCGTTCGGGCCGGTTGACGGCCGCGCGCGGCCATTCGACGGTGAACCTTTCCGAGTATCTGCTCGACGCCTCGGCGAGCGGACCCTCGCAGTCGTTCCGCGCACCGAGCAGCGCGCAGGATCTCTGGCCGGCGTATTCGCACAGCGGCGGCCGCTTGTGCTTCGTCTCCGACCGTTCGGGATCGTCGCAGCTTTGGCTCAGCGATCCCGCGAGCGAGACACCGCTCATGCTGACGCATCTCGACGGCGACGAGATCGTGTCCAATCCGCACTGGACGCCCGACGACGGCCATATCGTGTTCGTGGCCCAGCAAGGCGCGCGCAGCCGTCTCTATGCCGTCGACGTCGACTCGCACCAGCTCGAACAGATCAGCGCAGCCTCCGAGAACGTGCGCGCCGCCGGCTTCGCGCCCGATACCGGCGCGCTGACGTGGGTGTCGGACCGCGGCGGCCGCTGGCAGCTCTGGGAGCGCCGACCTGAAGCGGGCGGCGACGAGCTGCTGCTCGATCTGCCGGTGCTCGCCTTCGACTTCGGACCCGGCAACACGATTTACTACACCGAGGACCACAGGCAGGGCCTGTTCCGACTCGAGGCCGGGGGACACACCGAGCTCGTCACGCGCGAGGTGAACACCGCGAGCCGCCGCGGCTGGCAGGTCGGCGAGGCCGGCATCTACTTCGTGACCTTCCTCGACGACGAGCACTCGAATCTGCGCTTCCTGCGCTGGTCGGACAAGGATGCTTCGGTCGTGCGTCCTCTGGAAAATTACGGTGCGGACATGTCGATTGCCGTGGTTCCCGACGGTTCGCGCGTGACGGTGCCCGTCTACTCCCACCTGGAGAGCGTCGTGGTGGTTTCGGAAACCGGTATCGCTGCGCCCTGAACGCCGCGTCAGAGGCCGCCGGCCGCCTGCGCGACGGCGCGGAACAACGCACGGCCCTTGTTCATCGTTTCCTCCCACTCTTTGTCGGGATCGGAGTCGTAAACGATGCCGCCGCCGGCCTGCACATGCAGGCGGCCGTCTTGGATCACCGCGGTGCGGATCGCGATCGCCGTGTCGGCGTCGCCCCACCAGCCGATGTAGCCGATCGCTCCCGCGTAGATGTTGCGCTTGTGCGGTTCGAGTTCCTGGATGATCTCGAGCGCGCGGATCTTCGGCGCGCCGGAGACCGTGCCGGCCGGGAACGTCGCCTTGAGCACGTCCATGTACGAGAGACCGCCGTTGAGCTCGCCCTGAACCTCGCTCACGATGTGCATGACGTGCGAATAGCGCTCGATGACGAAACTTTCGGTGAGCGCCACGCTGCCCGTGCGGCTGACGCGGCCGACGTCGTTGCGCCCGAGGTCGATGAGCATGAGGTGCTCGGCGCGTTCCTTCGGATCGGCGAGCAGCTCTGCCTCGAGGGCGAGATCCTGCTCGCGCGTCCTGCCGCGCGGCCGCGTGCCGGCGATCGGACGCACGACGACCTTGCCGCCCTTGAGCCTAGCGAGGATCTCGGGCGAGGAGCCGACGATCTGCGCGGCGCCCAAATCGAGGAAATACATGTAGGGCGACGGGTTCAGCGCCCGCAATGCCCGGTAGACGTCGACCGGCCGTGCGCGGAACGGCACCGACAGGCGCTGCGAAGGCACGACCTGGAAGATGTCGCCGGCGCGGATATACTCTTTTGCTTTTTCCACAAGTGCACAATATTGCTCGCGCGTGAAGCTCGATTTGAAATCGGCCTCCTCGAGCGCCTTCGGATCGAGCACTTCGGGGTAGCTCGGACCCGAGCGGCGCAGCCGGAACGCGAGCTCGTCGAGGCGCCGGTGCGCGCGGGCATAGGCCTGCGGCTCGGCAGGATCGGCGTGCACGATCAAATACAGCCGGCCCTTGAGGTTGTCGAACACGGCCACTTCTTCGCTCAGCATGAGCAGCACGTCGGGCAGGCCGAGCTCGTCGGTGCGCTGCCACTGCGCGAGCCGCGACTCGATGTAGCCGATGCACTCGAAGCCGAAATAGCCGACCAGACCGCCGCTGAATTCCGGCATCTGCGGCACGCGCGCCACACGGAATTGCGCGCGCAAACGCTCGATCTCGCCGAGCGGATCGGCGACCTCGCGTTGTTCGACGGTCTCGCCGAGTTCCTCGATCGTGAGCTGGTGGCCGCGCAGCCGGTACACGCGCCGGCAGGGCAGGCCGATGATCGAATGGCGTCCCCAGTTCTCGCCGCCCTCGACCGATTCGAGCAAATACGTGTACGGACCGTCGGCGAGCTTGAGATACACCGAGAGCGGCGTATCGAGATCCGAGAGCACCTCGCGCACGACCGGGATGCGGTTGTATCCCTGCGCGGCGAACGCGGCGAATTCGTCCTGGGAGATCACGGTCGAGCCTTTGCGCGGAGCGGAACATCGAAGATTACAAGCGCGCCGGTTCCGCGACAACGTCGAAAGCCGCCTCGCGCTGCGCGGGTCTCGTGAACTCAGCTCGCGCCAGCGAGCGGCCTCCGCGGCATGCCGCGCAAGCGCAAGACGAACTCGACGCCGCTGCCATCCGCGAGATTGTGCGCGCGGGCGCTGCCGCGATGCGCCTCGGCGATGAGCCGTACCACGAACAGGCCGAGTCCGAGATGGGGGGCATCGCTGCGTCCGCGGCCGGCTTCGCGCACGCTGACGAGCGAATCGAACAGGCGGTCCTGCATCGCAGGTGGCAGGAGCGGCCCGCTGTTCGCGACGGCGATCTCGGCGCCGTCGTCCGTGCGCGCGAGCCTGATCTCGATCCAGCCGTCGGCCGGCGCGAAGCTGCGCGCGTTGTCGACGAGCTTGTCGAGCGCTTGCGCGATGAGCTCGGGTGCGCCGTGCATGAGGAGCGGCTCGACAGGCACGACGCCGTCGATGCGCCGTGGCGCCGCGAGCGGGCGATAGGCGTCGACGCAGCCGCGCACGACCGCCGCGAGGTCGAAATCTTCCGCCTCCGCCGCGGCGATCGCGCGCTCCATGCGGCTCGCCTCGCTCATCGCGCGCACGAGCGCACCGAGGCGCTCCGCGCCCGATCGCGCACGCGCGAGATACGGTTGCGCATCGGCGGGCATCGGCTGGTGCTCGAGATTCTCGAGCGACGACTTCACGATCGCGAGCGGCGTTTGCAGTTCGTGCGAGAGCTTGCTGGCGAGCGTGCGCAGGTAATCGGTATACGCACCGACTTCGTCGAGCAGGCGCGCGAAGCTGCGCGCGAGATCGCCGAGCTCGTCGCGCGCGTCGATGAGCGGCAACGGCGCCTCGCTCTTGCCGCCCGTGCGCAGCGCGCGCTCGGCCGCGTTGCGCAGGCGGCGGATGCGCAAGCTCAGCGCACTCGCGAACGCGAACAGCAAACCGCCGGCGACGGCCATCGCGAGCAGGCTCGCGCCCGCGAGACCCAGCAGCGCGCGATTCGTGAGCAGCGGCAAGGCATCGCCGGGCTGCTCGAGCAGGAGCGCGCCGCGCACCTCGCCTCCGGTTTTCATGGGCACCGCCGCGGCCAGCACGACTTGATCTTCCGCCGGCGACGGATGCCACGCCGTCGAGGCGACGCCCGACAGCGCCTGCCAGATCTCGGGGGCGGCCAGACGCGGCAGCGTCGTCGAAAAGTCCTCGGCGCGCGTGAACCCCGGGGCGATGAGATGTCGATAGACGAGGCTTTCGAGCCACCGGCGCCGGGACGATGCAGGCGCCGTCGGCGCGGCCAGCGTTCCGGATTCGGCCACGACCCAGCCTTCGCCGCTCAGGAGGCGTGCGCGCATGCCCTCGGGCGCGAACTGGCCGAGCTTCGACGACAGCTCCGGCGCGAGCGCGAGCAGCGGCAGAGGCTCCGCGACTTCGGCCGCCGGAGCGGCGGCGTCGAACATCGTGAGCGCGAGCCGCTCGGGCATCTGCGCACGCGGCACGCGCAGCTCCACGCGGTAGCCCGAACCGTCCTCCTGCCATGCGCCGTCGAGCGTGGTCGGCAGCGCGTTGTCGGTCGCATCGGTCAGCGTGAGCCCGTCGAAGTGCCCCGGCGCTGCGCTGGCGAGCAGATAGCGGCGCACGAGTGCGCCGCGTTGGAGCGTCAGCGTCAAATGATCGCTCGCGGGAGCGCGCGGATCGCCCGCGTCGACGCGCGTGCGCGTGGCATCGCGCACGTTCGCGAACAGATACAGCCAGTCGCGGTTTGCACAAAGCAACAACGTCAACTTGTGCGCATCGTCGGGCGGCCCGAGCGGCTGCGCGAAACGCGACAGGTCCTGCCAATCGTCGCCGTAGCCGTCGATCGCGATGCGACCGGGCGCCTTGTGCACGTAGATCGCCGCGCCGGCGGGCGGCAGCTCGAGCCCGAGCGCGCCGAGGCTTCTGGCGAGCGCTTGCGCCGACGCGATGAGCGTCTGCTCCTGACCCTGGCGCAGCAGCTCTTCCATCTGCTGCACGAACAGCCAGCCGACGAGCGGCATGGCCAGCGTCGAGAGCGCGATGAGCAGGAGTTTGAAGCGCAGGGACATGGGAAGAGCCGGGATTCGGGATTTGGGAGTGGGGATTCGACGCTTCTACCAATCCCGAATCTCCAATCCCCAATCCCGACCGTCAAGGCTTCCAGCGATAACCGACGCCGTGCACGGTTTCGATCGAATCGAAATTCGCGTCGATGGCGATGAACTTCTTGCGGATGCGCTTGATGTGCGACGTGATCGTCGCGTCGTCGACGACGACCTGCGCTTCGCGCATGAGCTGATCGCGGTTCTTGACGTGGCCGGGGAAGCGCACGAGCGTGTGCACCATCCAGAATTCGGTGACGGTCAGCGGCACTTCGGCGCCGTTCCAGGTGATGCGCATGCGTTCGGCTTCGAGCTTCAGCGGCCCGTGTTCGACGACCGTCTCCTTGGCCGAGGGCTTGTTGAGCGCGTCGAGCCGCCGGAACAGGGCGCTGATGCGCGCGGCGAGATGATGCAGGCTCACGTCCTTGGTGAGATAGTCGTCGGCGCCGAGGCGCAGGCCCGAGATGATGTCGAAATCCGAGTCGCGTGCGGTCAGGAAGATGATCGGCAGCGTCGGCGATTTGCCGCGCAGCTCGCGGCAGAGATCGAAGCCGCCTTCGGGTTCGTCGCCGAGGCCGACGTCGATGATCACGAGCTCCGGCAGGCGCAGGCCGAAGGCACGGCTGGCCTCGGGACGTGAACCATAGCCCTGCACCTGGTAACCGAAGCGCGTCAGCGCCTCGACGTAGTTGGCGCGAATGGCGGGTTCGTCTTCGACGATGGCGATCGTGCGGGCCACGGTGATGCCTCATGAACTCGGGGTGTGCCGAGCTTACGGGGGTGCGCAGCGCTCGGCAACGTCCCGCGGCGCGTTGCCACGAGTTCGCCACAATTGATCGGCGCCGCGCCCGATTCGCGGCCGCGCGAGCGCCGTGGCCAGCCCGATCCTAGGCTCCACGCACCACCGCCCGACCACGACCCGACCGAGCCATGAACAACGAACGCCCCAACGCGAACGCGGAACTCAATCAATCCTTCGAGCCGCTGCGCACCGCCTTCGCCCTGATCGCCCTGCTGCTCGGCGTGATCGCCAGCCTGCGCTTCTGAACGACTCTCGACCGAGGAGATGCCGATGGACGTCTATCTGACCGCCGATTTCTATCGTCTGCGCGACGAACTCAACGACTGGCGCGATGCGCCGACGAACGACCTCGATCTCTGGCGCGCGGCGACACCGGTTCATTCCCACCCGGCGCGCGAGGAAACCGATCCGCAGTGGTGCGTACTCTGACGCGAACCGTCCCTTGCTCCCGCGCCGGGAGTCGGCCCCTCCCCCGACCTCGATGACTCTCGGCGCGGATTTTTTCTCTTCCGACCACTCTGGTTCGCCATTCCCGCGCAAGCGGGAGGCTTTTCAGCAGTGGAGCTGGTCAAACGGTTTATGTATTTCGGAGCACGAGCTTTCGCTCGCCCTGCGGTCGAGCGAGACACCTTTCTTTGCCTGGCCAAAGAAAGGTGTCCCAAAGAAAGGCCACCCC
>Ga0070741_10021153_pt1 | contig 10153 bp, 7 predicted proteins | sample Coa_R1_4_FD_66440 | JGI IMG/M metagenome (GOLD analysis project Ga0070741, IMG submission 66440) | Surface soil microbial communities from Centralia Pennsylvania, which are recovering from an underground coalmine fire - Coalmine... | ecosystem: Environmental > Terrestrial > Soil > Unclassified ...
TCGCCTATTCATCGGCGCCATTCGTACGGGCCTGTGTGCGGCTGACCAGACGGCGATTCTGCGTTCCGTGCGCGCCCTGAAATCCGCAGCAGCCGCTATCGATGCACACGCATTGGCTTTGGCGGCGCAGAGTCTCGAATGCGCTGCTGCAGCCGGTTCCACGAAAATCGAAGCAGAGCTCGCCGTCATCGAGAAACACTGCGAAGCGGTATGGCAGGAACTGCGCGCGCAAGTCGGATCGCATGCGCCAGCGGCGGGTCAATAGCAGCTGCACAGGGAGGGTTCGAGCGGTTCTTCGCTTTCGACGTGCTCCTTGATTTTGCCTTATAGCGCACGCGCCGGATTGGAATCATTAAGTCGTTTACTTGACAACCCCGGGGACGCAATCGTCGTCAACGACGGAGCTAGTTTCACGCCGTCCACAAGCTTGGGCGCTGACGGCGCAACGACATGGGCGTGCTATTCGCGAGCTTGCGGAGATCGATTGCGCTCCGCTTCAGCGTTCGTGGGCGAGTTCGGCGCCGCGATGATCGTCGGATCTACAATGCTCCCGCGCTTGACCAGCAATCCCTTCCCGCTCAGGTGACGGTTCAGTCGCGACAAAACCTCCGCCGCCAGATTGTTCTCTTCCAGCACGCGCCGGAAATTCATGATCATCTTCTCGTCGGGGATGGGCTTGGCCAGCGTCAACCGCGCAAACTGCCTGATCGATGCGCTGTCGTACAATGCGTCTTCCGTTCCTAGATCGCTCAACACGAACCACTCCTGCATCATATACACCCGCAGCATCGTCGCCAGGGGATACGGAGGGCGATCACGCCCCGCAACGAGACAAAACGGTTCGATCAACATCAGCAGCGAGTGCCACGGAACCGCTTGTTCCATGTGATTCAGAAACGCCTCGCGGCGTGTCTTCTTACGTTCGCCGCAGCACTCCTCATCACCGAAGCTTATGTGGCTCATGCCAAGCCCTCGGTCCGCGATGCGAACAAGCATACTAGACGTTTCCGCCTAAGGGCTAACGTCGTTCCGAATCACGCGTCCATCCTGCATGACGAATCGCACGTGCTGCAATTCGCCGATATCGACGATTGGATCACCGGCCACCGCGACGATGTCGGCAAGCTTCCCAGGCTCGATCGCGCCGATGCGACCCTGCCAGCCGAGCAGCTCGGCGGCGTTGGACGTGACGGCGCGAATCACATCGAGCGCGGGCATTCCGGCCTTGCGCAAATTGACGAGCGCTTCGACGCTTGCCTCCCCGCGAGTCTTTCCCGGATAGAACCAACACATGTCGGAGCCGGCGGCGAATTTCACGCCCGATTTCAATACACGCTGCACCAGCGCGTCGTACTTTTGGTTGCGCCGTGCTGTGGCGGCGGCGCTGCCCGCGCGAGTGGTCGCTGAAAGCACGATGCTGGGTTCGGTGATCTTGGTCCAGAAACCGTCGTAGAACGTCGGCGTCAAGCCGATGAATATGCCCTTCGTACGCATCTGTTTGAGCTGCGCGTCGGTGACTTCGTTGCCGTGCTCGACGGAATCCGCGCCAGCATCGATGGCCGTTTGGATGCTCGTGACGTCGCTCGCGTGGACGGCAACTTTGAGATGCTCACGATGGGCCTCTTCCACCACGGCCGTCAATTCGGCGACCGTGAGATTCTCGTCCGCCGACACTTTGATCACATCGACATCGTACAGTGCGTTCTGTCGCACAACGCGTCGTGCGGCATCGACGCCGTCGATGAGCAGGAATTCCTGCTGCAGAATTGCGTCGGAGAGTGCAGGGTTGAGATCCTGCACGTATTCGCCGGCCGTGATCAGCTTGCGGCCCGAAGCGAGAATTCTCGGACCCTCGACGCGGCCCTGTGCGATAGCGTCGCGCAAAGCGGTGTCGCCGTCGACACCCGAGTGACCGAGGTTGCGCACCGTCGTAATGCCGCTTTCGAGATCTTCGCGCGCCATCTGCGCACCAAGCAGCACGCGCTTGCTCGGCGACTCGGCGATCGCCAGCAGAAGTCCCGGCTCGAACACCCCGTTCCGATGCCGGCTGCTTTCCGCATCCGGTGGCACGACGATGTCGAGAAACAAATGCGTGTGACTGTCGATGAGGCCGGGCAGCAATGTCGCGCCGTCGAGATCGAGGATCTTCACGTCTGCCGGCGCAACGCTTCGGACGCGTTCGGGCGAACCGACTTGCGTGATCTTGTTTCCCTCGACCAGCACCGCCGCCGGCGCGAGTACGCCACCGGTACGCGGGTCGAGCAAATGGCCGGCCAGTATCAAGATGCTGGATTGCGGTATCGGCGCGGCGTGCAGTAACGCACCCTGCAGTGCGGAGACCAAGAACACGATAAACGCCGTCGCTTTGTGCACGATGCCCCCTACTGCAGCGTGGTTGACTGCGCATCGAGACCGGACTTGAGTTGGTTGACTTTCATTTCCCTGGCGTCTCACAGGGTTCTCAGAGTGACAAGCGCCGTAGCAAGTGCGAGGCGCTGGTGGGAAGGATGAACTCGTGCAACCGAGACTCGCGGAGAGAGTCCCTTAGATTCGCGTCATAACAAATCGACGTCCATGGCCCGGATTAGTTCAATGCTCTCCCCATCGCACCGCGCGGCTTCGAATAAGTGCAGCAGCACGGGGCGGGTAGCACGACCTTCAGGGGACGGCACCATCCAGTGCAAGAACGACCTTCCCTTTGGCATGACCGCGTTCCACGTAGGCTAGCGCTTCCTTGGCCTGGTCGAAAGGAAAGATTCGATCAATGACGACTTCGAGCTGCTTCTTGTCGATCAGTGCCGCGAGGTACTCCAAGTCGGCGCCGCTCGGGTGCATGAAGAGATAGCGGTAGCTCGCGCCGCGGCGGGCAGCCGCCCGGCGGGTCTTTAAGCTTGCGAGCCAGAACAAGGCTGCAAGACCGCTGCCGCGCCCCAAGTCCTTGTATGCGGTCATCGGTTCCGGCATGCCTGCAACCGACACGACGTGCGCACCGGGTTTGAGGATCGGCCATACGCGCGCGAGCGTGTCGCCTCCGACGAGATCCAGGGCGCAATCGTAGCCCGAGAGTTTTTCTTCGAAGCGCTCGCGCGAATAGTCGACCACCACATCGGCGCCGAGCCGCTTGACCAATGCCTCGCCCCGCGGCGAAGCCGTCGTGGCCACATGGGCACCGAAGCGCTTCGCGAGCTGAATGGCAAACGTACCGACTCCGCCGGCGCCGCCGGGAATAAAAATGCGCTGGCCGTGCGCCAACTGCAATTCGTCGCGCAGTGCCTGTAAGGCGGTGAGCGCCGCCAGCGGTACCGCAGCGGCGGCAGTGAAATCCAGCGCGGCGGGCATACGCGCCGCGTGGTCCTGGTGAACGATCGCATACTCGGCGAAGGCGCCCATGAAATCCTTGTCGACGCGCGCGAACACCCGGTCATTCTTCGCGAACCGCGTGACGCTCGGCCCGACCGCTTCGACGACTCCAGACAGCTCATTGCCCATGACGACCGGCAACCGATACTTGCGGATGATCTTCAACTTGCCAGCGCGCGTCTTGAAATCGACAGGGTTGATTCCTGCAGCGCAGACCCGCACCAGCAGTTCACCTGCGCGCGCGACCGGCGTTGGAGCATCGGTCAGCACCGTGTGTTCGGGACCACCGTAACCAGTCATGACGAGGGCTCGCATAGCGGCAAGATACATTGATCGCTGCGTTCGCGGAAGTTGCTTGGTCCGTGGCCAGCCAACATGCAGCCTCGTGGAGGTTAGTTGTTCCCGACAAAACGAGCGGGAAAATCGCCAATGGCGCTGATGCAGAGCTCAGCGATTTCGCAAAACGAAGACGATTCGAAACACGCACAAATTCCCTTCCACATTTTGATTGGCGACAATGCCTGTATCCACTTTCGTTGCGACGAAAGAGTACGGCGTCATGACAAGCCTGCGAGCACGACTTTTCATTCTTCTTTTGAAGCATCGTCACCTGCTGCGCGCTCGACTGCGTCGCGAAACAATCGATGCGAGCACCTCGATCGCGCACTTGCGCGCACGCACGGAGCGATCGGCGCAGCGCCGTTTCGGCACGCTTCCCCCGGGCCTCGAGGCGGTGCCGACGACGATTGGGAGTATGCATGCCGAATGGATACGCACGGCAAATGCTCCAATTGATCGCGTGCTACTTTATTTTCACGGGGGTGGCTATGTGATGGGGTCGGCTGCATCGCATCGAGCCGTGGTCGCCAAATTCGTCGCAGGCGTGGGCATCAACGCGTTGCTATTCGAATACCGGCTCGCACCGGAACATCCGTTTCCCTCGGCTCTCCAAGACGCATTGTCGGCATATGATTATTTGCGACGGATGAATTTCGCCACAGAACGAATTGCGTTCGTTGGCGATTCTGCCGGCGGCGGCCTGTGCCTAGCTACGCTTCTGGCACTGCGCGATGCCGGCCAGCCGCTGCCTGCTGGGGCGGCATTGCTCTCTCCTTGGACCGACCTAACCTGTTCGGGTCAGTCGTACCGGCGCCGCGATCCCGTTGCGCCCGACGGTTCCTGGCAGACGTTTGCGACGCTCTATTCGGGGGATCATGACCGCGCGTCGCCCTTGATCTCACCTCTATACGGCGAGCTCGCCGCGCTGCCGCGGTTGCTTATCCATGCCGGCGCCGACGAAGCAATGTGCGACGACGCACGGCAGTTTGCGCACAAGGCGCAAGCTGCAGGAGTCGACGTTCAATTGCGGATTGCACCGGGCATGGTGCATTGCTATCCGCTGTTTGCGCCGTTATTCCCCGAGGCGCGCCAAGCCATGGATGAAATCTGTACTTTCCTGCGCGAATGCGTCGCTACATGAAACCGCAGAGCTTTTGACAGGATGACGATGACGGTGTCGCTCGCGGCCGATTATTCGACCGTGACGCTCTTGGCCAGATTGCGCGGCTGATCCACGTCCGTCCCGCGCAGGACGGCCACGTGGTACGCGAGCAATTGCAGCGGAATCGTGAACACGATCGGGGCGATCATTTCACCGCAGGGCGGTAACGCCAGCAGATGGCCGCTGGCCTTAGGCAGATGTGCAGCGACGTCGCTGTCAGCGAGCACATAGAGCTCGCCGCCGCGCGCGCGGACTTCCTCCAGGTTGGATTTGAGTTTCTCGAGCAGATGATCGTTCGGCGCGACGGCGATGACGGGCATGTCCTCGTCGACGAGCGCGAGGGGACCGTGCTTGAGCTCGCCGGCCGGATAAGCTTCCGCGTGGATGTAGGAAATTTCCTTGAGCTTGAGCGCGCCTTCCATCGCGATCGGGAACTGCGTGCCGCGGCCGAGGAACAGAGCGTGCTGCTTGGCCACGAACTTTTCGGCGAGCTCGCGAATGCTCGCATCGAGCGCGAGCGCATCGCGAATCGCGCCGGGCAGGGTTTCGAACTGATGCACGAGCGCCTCGTAACGCGCATTGTCGAGACCGTGATGGCGTGCGAGCTCCAGCGCGAACAACGCGAGTGCGGCCAATTGCGTCGTGAACGCCTTCGTCGACGCGACGCCGATTTCCGGACCCGCACGCGTCATGAGGGACAGCGCCGATTCGCGCACGATTGAAGATTCCGGCACGTTGCAGATCGCGAGCGTCGTCAAATAGCCGCGCGTTTTGGCGAGTTTCAGCGCGGCGAGCGTATCGGCGGTTTCGCCCGATTGGCTCACGGTGACGAATAGGGTGTCGGCAGGCACGACAGCGTCGCGATACCGATACTCCGACGCGATCTCGACGTTGCACGGCAGACCGGCCAGGCTCTCGATCCAATAGCGCGCGATGAGCGCGGCGTGATAGCTCGATCCGCAGGCGATCAGGTGCACGTTGCGCGTGCGCGTCAGGAGATCGTGCGCGCCCACGCCGAAGATCGCGGTGAGGATATGGTTGCCGACGATGCGTCCTTCGAGCGTATCGGCGATGGCTTGCGGCTGCTCGTGGATCTCCTTGAGCATGTAGTGGCGGTATTCGCCGCGCTCGACGGCGTCCGCGCCGAAGTGCGCCTGCTTGACCGGACGTTCCACGGGTTTCCCGTGCTCGTCGTATACTTGTACACTGTCGATCGTCGCTTCGGCGACGTCGCCCTCGGCGAGGTAGATGAAGCGCCGCGTCACGGGCAACAGGGCATGGATGTCGGAGGCGATGAACTGTTCGCCGTCGGCCAATCCGACGACCATCGGGCTGCCGCGACGCGCGCCGACGACATGTCCCGGCTCGCGCTTGCTGATGGCAGCGATCGCATAGGCTCCGTGCAGCCGCGCGATCGCCTTTTGCACGGCTTCGCGCAGACCGGCTCCCGCGGCGTGGTAATGCTCGACGAGATGGGCGATGACTTCGGTGTCCGTCTCGGTCGCGAACTCGTACCCGAGCGCCTTGAGTTCGGCACGCAGCTCGTCGTGGTTCTCGATGATGCCGTTGTGGACGACGGCCACGTTGTCGCGCGAGGCGATCGGATGCGCGTTGACCGTGTTCGGCGCGCCATGCGTCGCCCACCGCGTATGCGCGATGCCCGTCAGGCCGGCGATGGGCTCGACGGCGTGAAGCTGTTCGAGCTCGCGCACCTTGCCTTTCGTGCGCACGCGCTCGAGGCCGCGCTCCGTGAGCAGCGCGATGCCCGCCGAGTCGTAGCCGCGATATTCAAGCGCCTTCAGACCCGCAATCAAGGTCCCGACCACATCGCGCCGCGCAGCAGCACCGACGATTCCGCACATGTCTCTGACCCTCGGTTACGAACTGGCTATTTTACCGCCAATTGGGCGGGTTTCCGATTTCGCCCTGCCGACATGCGGATCGATCCATCGCGGGCCCACAAAACCAGAGCGACGCGCGGAGGAGCGCCTAAGCGCCTTTCTTCGGCCGCTTCCAGCCCCGGATCGTCGCTTGACGGGCGCGCGCGACCGTGAGCTCGCCCGGCGGCGCATTCGTGCTGATCGTGGAACCGGCGCCGATCGTGGCGTCCTTGCCGATCGTGACGGGGGCCACGAGCGAGGCATTGGAGCCGATGAACGCGCCGTCTTCGATGGTCGTGCGATGTTTGTTGACGCCGTCGTAGTTGCAGGTGATCGTCCCGGCGCCGATGTTCACGCCGGCACCGACGCTGGTGTCGCCGAGATAGGTCAGATGGTTCGCCTTGGAGCCTTCGCCGACCGTGCTGTTCTTCACTTCGACGAAGTTGCCGACATGCGCGCCACCCGCGATTTCGGTGCCGGGGCGCAGTCGCGCGAACGGGCCGATCGTGCAGTCGCCGTGCGTCGTCACGCCGTCGAGATCGCAATGCGCCAGAACGACCGTGCCTGCGGCGAGCCGCGAATGCCTGATCCGGCAGAACGGGCCGACGCGCACTTCGTCGCCGAGCGCCACGCTGCCTTCAATGACGACGTCGACGTCGATCTCGACATCGCGTCCGCATTCGAGTTCGCCGCGCAGGTCGAATCGCAGGGGATCGACGATGCGGACGCCCGCAACCGCGAGCGCGCGAGCGCGGCGCCGTTGATAGAGCCGCTCGAGTTCCGCAAGCTGCCACGCGTCGTTGGCGCCGAACGCTTCGGCGGGGTCCGCACAGGCGAACGCGGCCGCAGCGGTGCCTTCTTTCGCCGCGAGCGCGAAGATGTCGGTGAGCAGGTACTCGCCTTGCGCATTGTCGTTGCCGAGCGCACCGAGCCAGACACGCAGGCGGGCGGCATCGGCCGCGACGATGCCCGTATTGACGGCGCCGATGCGGCGTTGGACAGGCGTGCAATCCTTTTCCTCGACGACCGCTTGCACGCGTCCCGCGGCGTCGCGCACGACGCGGCCATAGCCATGCGGATCGGCGAGGTCGGCATAGAGCACGGCGAGTTCGTTCGTCGCATCGAGCAGCGGGGCGACGGTTTCCGCGCGAATCAGCGGCACGTCCCCGTAAAGCACGAGTACGCGCGCGTCGTCGGGCACGGCGGCCAGGGCGAGGGCGACGGCCTGTCCCGTGCCTTGCTGACGCGGCTGATGTACCCAGCCGAGATCGGGCGCGGCTGCGAACGCGGCGCGCACGTCTTCACCGCGATGGCCGTATACGACGTGGATTCCGCGCGGCGACAGGGCACGCGCCGTGGTCAGCACGTGGGCCAGCATGGGTTCGCCCGCGAGCGGCAGCAGCACCTTCGCGCGCGCCGATTTCATGCGTTTGCCCTCGCCGGCGGCGAGCACGACGATGTGCAAGGGTGAGGCTCCGTCCATGCGGTTACGATAGCGCAGAAACGTGGCGGCGATCAGCTTTTTCCGTGTCCGCTCGCGGACGCCTGTCGCGCGTCGCGCAAACACTTATCGTCATCCAGGCTGGCGAAGTTCGGTCGTGCACAAACGAAAACGCCGGTCCGGAGCCGGCGTTTCATGCACGAGCAATGGCAGCTCAGTGTGCGCGTGCCTGACGACGCAGGCGTTCGATGGCTTGCAACTGGGCGATCGCCTGGGCGAGCTCGACCTGCGCTTGGGCGATCTCCACGGCGTCGGTGCGATTGGCGAGCACACGCTCGGCTTCGGCCTTGGCGCGATTGGCGGCCCCTTCATCGAGGTCCTTCGCGCGAATCGCCGTATCGGCGAGGATCGTCACGACCTGAGGCTGCACCTCGATGATCCCGCCCGAGACGTAGAAGAACTGCTCGTCCCCATTCTCGGCGATCACGCGCACCTGGCCCGGCTTGAGCCGCGTGATGAGCGGCGCGTGGCGCGGGGCGATGCCGAGTTCGCCGTCGTCGCCCGAGGCCACGACGAGCGTCGCGGGACCGTGGAAGATCTCGGCTTCGGCACTGACGATGTCACAGCGGATGGTGGTAGCCATGGTCTCTCTCGCTTCGCTCGTTCGATGGGAGTGGAGATTCGGGATTTGGGATTCGGGAGAGTGGAGGTGTCGAAGGGCGTACGGCGCGATGCTCTACCGAATCCCCAATCTCCACTCTCGAATCCCGGCTCTCACGCCGCCTTCTTCTCGCCCATCTTCTTGGCCTTCTCAAAGGCCTCTTCGATGCCGCCGACCATGTAGAACGCCTGCTCGGGCAGATGGTCGCACTCGCCGTCGACGATCATCTTGAAGCCGCGGATCGTGTCCTTGAGCGAGACGTACTTGCCGGGGCTGCCGGTGAACACTTCGGCGACGTGGAACGGCTGCGAGAAGAAGCGCTCGATCTTGCGCGCGCGCGACACCGTCGCTTTGTCTTCTTCGCTGAGCTCGTCCATGCCGAGAATGGCGATGATGTCCTTGAGCTCCTTGTAGCGCTGCAGCGTCGCCTGCACGCGGCGCGCGGTTTCGTAGTGCTCGGTGCCGATTACGTTCGGATCGAGCTGACGGCTCGTCGAATCGAGCGGATCCACCGCCGGATAGATGCCGAGCGCGGCGATGTTGCGCGAAAGCACGACGGTCGCATCCAAGTGCGAGAACGTAGTGGCCGGCGACGGGTCGGTCAGGTCGTCCGCGGGCACGTAAATGGCCTGCACGGACGTGATGGAGCCGGTCTTGGTCGAGGTGATGCGTTCCTGCAGCACGCCCATTTCCTCGGCGAGCGTCGGCTGGTAACCCACGGCCGACGGCATGCGGCCGAGCAGCGCCGACACTTCGGTACCGGCCAGCGTGTAGCGGTAGATGTTGTCGACGAAGAACAGCACGTCACGGCCCTTGCCGGACGCGTCCTTTTCGTCGCGGAAATATTCGGCCATCGTGAGGCCGGTCAGCGCGACGCGCAGACGGTTGCCGGGCGGCTCGTTCATCTGGCCGTACACCATCGCGACCTTCGACTCGGTGATGTTGTCGAGCTTGATGACGCCCGCTTCGATCATCTCGTGATAGAAGTCGTTGCCTTCGCGCGTGCGCTCGCCGACGCCGGCGAACACCGATAGGCCCGAGTGCTGCGTCGCGATGTTGTTGATGAGCTCGAGCATGTTCACGGTCTTGCCGACGCCGGCGCCGCCGAACAGGCCGATCTTGCCGCCCTTCGCGAACGGGCACACCAAGTCGATGACCTTGATGCCGGTTTCGAGCAATTCGTTGGCCGCCGCCTGCTCGTCGTAGCTCGGTGCAGCGCGGTGGATGACCCAGCGTTCCTTCTCGCCGATCGGACCGGCTTCGTCGATCGGGTTGCCGAGCACGTCCATGATGCGGCCGAGCGTCTGCTT
>Ga0070741_10021155_pt1 | contig 10151 bp, 6 predicted proteins | sample Coa_R1_4_FD_66440 | JGI IMG/M metagenome (GOLD analysis project Ga0070741, IMG submission 66440) | Surface soil microbial communities from Centralia Pennsylvania, which are recovering from an underground coalmine fire - Coalmine... | ecosystem: Environmental > Terrestrial > Soil > Unclassified ...
GACGGCGCGACCGATATCTACGCGCTCGGGATGGTGATGTATGAGGCGTACACCGGCGATCGTTTCTTTGCCGGCATGACGGAAACACAGATCGTCGGCAAAGTGTTGTACGATCCGCAAGATAATCTGCCGAACTTTCCTGCGAATACACCCCCGGCCTTTACCGCCTTGGTGACGAAAGCCATTGCCAAATCGCGTCAACAGCGCTACCAGCGGATTGCGGATTTTCTTCGTGACCTGGAGGCCTGTCGGCTGACGCTCCGAGAGTCGCCGACCTTCGCCGTGCCACCTCCGGTGAAACTGCCGATCGAGACTGCACAACCTCCAACCATCCCTTCCCGGGCGCCGATCGCTCAAAGCGAGGAACAAACGGTCGCCCAGCGCCGATCAGACGCACGCCCGTCGACGTCACAATCAGTTCTGTCAGTGACAAAGCCCGTTGCCCCCACGACAGACGGGCCGGAGAAAGAGCAATCGCTCGGCTCGAGGAAAACGGCCAAGAAAAAGAATGTCACTGCTCTTGAGGCGGAACTGACGATGGGACATGCGCCGCCGGAGATCGTTGCTGATATGAACTCCGACCATTGGGCAATCGGCGAACCTCACCTGGCAGAGAGCGAGGCTGTGCAGAATGGGACCTTTGCCCCCGCGCCGCGCCGCCGCGTTCCGCTTTTGTGGTTGTCACTGCTCGGTGTCGCGCTTTTGGGTGGGCTCGTGTTTTTCCTAAAACCAAGACTTGCCCCGGCGCCGCCACGACAACCGGCTGTTGCCGCTCCGGTGATTACCCGGGTCGAGCCTCAGGAGTCGGCTGTTCGTGTGCTTGAGGGAGAAAAAGTCGCATTTGCGACGCAGGCGGACGGCGCGGCGCCACTACAGTACGCGTGGTTATTGGACGGACAAGTGGTTTCTCAAACCGAGAACTGGACGTATAGCCCCGGAGTGGGCGATCGTACCGAGACACCAAGAGATGTGCGCGTCCAGATCACCGACCGCCAAGGACAGGTAGTCGAACGCCATTGGCAGGTGACGGTGACGTACATCAGTCAGCCGCCAACGTTGCAGAGTTTTGCGCCTAAGAAGGGGACTATCGAAGTTACGAGTGGCACCACGCAACCGTTTCGGGTTGATGCCGTTGATCCCGACCGCGGCGAACAGTTGACCTACGCTTGGACCGTCAACGGAGAGGCGGCGGGAGCAAAAGCCACGTTGAATTGGAATGCGCCGGAACCGGGAAACTACCAGGTCCGTGCGGTTGTGACTGACCCGTCGGGATTGACGGTGAGCAAAGATTGGCACGTCAAGGTTGTCGCGCCGCCTCCGCCGCCTCCGCTACCGACCGAACAGCAAGTGACAACCAATAACCCGCCGCAGATTACCCGGTATGCGCCGGACGAGGCCCTGATTACGACTCAAGAAGGCCAGAGCCTCTCCTTTTCGGCGACGGTGTCCGACCCGGACGGAGACCAACTGGCCTACGAGTGGTCAGTGGATGGGAGACGCGTCGCGCGTGGATCATCGACGGCTCAGCTCACACTGACGTGGAAAGCGACGGGTGCCGGTAGTCACGTCGTGCGTACACTAGTGAGCGACCGGGCCGGGTTAACGGCGATGCGTGAATGGCAAGTGGCGGTTGTTCCGGCTCCCCCTTCTCCTAACACGCCGGCAGTGCCCCCTCCTGTGGCCGGCAATTCACCGCCGCAAATTACCGCACGCACCCCGGATGCCGAAGCTCTCAAAACCTCAATCGGGCAAAACCTTGCGTTCGAAGTGACGGCGACAGACCCGGACGGCGACGACCTGACCTACGAGTGGTTTGTCAACGGCAAGAAAACGGCGCAAGGGAAAAGCTTCTCGTTCGTGGCCAGTGAAAGGGGCGAGCGGCAAATAGAACTGCGAGTGACAGATGCGCGCGGGGCAAAAGTGAGCTCCCGCTGGGGAGTGACGATTGGCGCCGCCCCTTCCGTTCCCCGTGTGGTGATGTTTACCCCGCACCAGAAGCGCTATTCCACGTATCCGCACCTCTCACGGTTTTTCAGCATCGAGGTTGAGGTCCCGGGAGAGCCCGTGCCGGAATTAACCTACGAGTGGAAAGTCGACGGTCGTGCGGTGCGGGGCGGCGCGCTCTTCGAGTTGAAAGATCAACCCGTCGGCACTCATGAGGTCGACGTCACGGCGATTACGTCCTCCGGGGAGCGAGTGTCTCAGCACTGGACGGTTGAAGTACGGAAAGATGAGAGTGACCGGCCGACGATTTGGTCGCCGCAACTCGAGATTTTCGACCTGACGAACACAGTCAGTACGGACAAGAAAGCGGTGGTCGTTACCGGGAAGTTACGGAACACCGATCAGGAGCGAGCGACAGATAATGTGATCGTCTGGGTGATGGCCATTAACGGCCAAGGTGAGGAAATCGCTCGGCGGATGACATTGCCGTCGCCACAACCGATTGAACCGGGACGGACGGCGACCTTTCAAGTGCAACTCAATAATCAGGCCGACGCAGTAGACTTTCGGGTGCAAGTCGTAAGCAAGTAAATATACTGTACGCGAACACACTCTCCTCTAAAACAGGCAGTTGACTTCCTGCCTGATCCGAGATCATAAGAGGCACATGTGGGTGCCGCGAGTCGGCGGAAGTGCGCTGCGCGCCCCGGCAGCCACCCTGAGGAAGAGGAGAACGATGAAAACAATCCTGACCGTGCTCGCAGGATTGCTCGGCACCGGCCTCTTGGCATACCTCTGTGCCACCGGTCATCGTGACGTGATCCAGCAAGACCTTTCGGATCGAACAAAGAGTGCACTGACCGAGAGCGCGGTGAGTGATTTGCGGGTTTCTGCGGACGGCCGCGACGTGACACTGTCGGGGAAAGTGCCAAACTCACAGGAAAAATACCAGGCCGAAGAAACGGCGCGGAAAGTCTACGGCGTGCGCACGGTAACCAGCCTTTTGGAGGTACGTGAGGCCACCGCCATGCCGGTGCCACCCCCCCCACCTGCATCCACCGCCACAGAGGCCGAGTCTGCGGGGCGGCAACCGACGGTACCGCCGCCCAAGCCCGCCAAGTCACCCGGGCCACAGAAAACGGCACCTCTTCGATCACTATCTGTGAAATCAAAATCGGCTCCGCCTCAGGCGCCCGCGAAACAAGAGCCGCTCGCGTCGTTGACTCCCCCCGGGGAAGTGCACCCGCCGTCTGTCCATTGCGAGGACGCGCTCGCGGCGGCACTCGGGCGGCGACAAATTTACTTTGAAACGAACCAATCGGTCATACGCCCCGTCAGCTATCCTGTGCTCGACCGCCTGGCGGAAGTGGCGAAAAGTTGCCCGGCCAAGAAGATTGACATTAGCGGACATACGGACCCGAGTGGAGGAGAGGGGAGGAATGTCGCCTTGAGCCGGCGCCGAGCACAGGCAGTGATTCACTATTTGGTGAAAAAAGGCGTCCCCGCGCAGCGCCTGACTGCCGTGGGTCTGGGGTCTACGAAGCCGGTCACGTCCAACGCGACGGAAGCGGGTAGACAAAGAAATAGACGCGTCGAGTTCAGCATCAAGGGTCCGTGAAAAACGGCTCTCGACTCTACAGAAAGGAAGCGTGCCGTGTTCTACTTGATTCAACACATGTGGCTATGCCTTCTGCTCGCCGCCGTTTTGGGGGCGCTGCTGATGTGGCTGCTGCGTACGTTGGTGGTGCGGGATGAAGTTGCGGAGGTGAACGCGGCGTGGCAGAAGCGATGGAACGACCAGGAGAGCGAGCACAGTCGCTATGTGCAAGAGTTGCACCTTGCCTCGGCACAGACTGAGAAGGATCTCAAGGCGAACTATAGCATCCTTACCGATCAATATGCGGCGTTAGACGCGGACTGGAAGAAAAAGTATGGTGCCCTCGAAGTTGATTGGCGTGGGCGGTTGGTCAATGCGGAAAGAGGGACGGCTGATTTGCGGGCCCAATTGAACGCCAGTGTGCAAGAGCGGGAGGCGCTAAAAGTGAATCTTGAGGAATGTGCGCAAAAGCGTACCGCCCTTGAACGCGAAAACGAAAAAGCGCGCGTGCAACTGGACGAGTGGTCCAACCGATTGAGTAGTCTAGAGAGGGAAGCCGGCGAGACCAGAACTCAGGTTGTGTTGCTGACCGAAGAGCGAGACCGACTGCGGCAGGAAGCTCATGCGATGCTAGAGCGCGGCCAGGCCGAAGATCGCGCACTGCGCCGGCAGTTGACAGCGGCCGAACAGGAACGGGAAGGACTGAAGGCGCAATTAGCGACGGCAACAAAGAGTGAAGCGGAGTGGCGCAGCAAATACCAGGAATCGGATGGTCATTGTGCTGCTGCGCAACAACAGATTGCTGATTTGATGACACGGATGGCGACGTTAAGCACGCTCGAAGCAAAATACCGGGCCGCGGAAGAGCGTCTCGGCGGCGATATTGAGCGGATCGAAGGGGTGGGGCCGGCTTTCGGTCGACAACTTCGTGCGGCCGGCATTGCGTGGGTCGTTGACCTGCTAGAGCAGTGTGGCACTCCACAGGGGCGAGCCGTGATAGCAGAGAAAACGGGGCTTACTACCGCGCAACTTCTAACGTGGACAAATATGGCCGACTTGTTCCGTATTCCGGGCATGACACCCAGTTGGGCCGAACTGCTGCACGCCGCCGGCGTTGATACGGCGAAAGAACTCGCCCGGCGCGTGCCGGAAAATTTGCGGCAAAAGATGGAAGAGATGAATGCCGCCGCCGAGCGCAAAATCTCACCAACGGTGCCAGATATGACTATTGTGCACAGTTGGATAGAGCAAGCGAAGATGATGGAATATCGGATGACGCCTTGACGGGTAATGAATAAAAAAGGCTACAGACTTGAGACTGAAGGGGAAGAAAGGGGCAAAACGCGAAGGGCAAAAATAGGAAGACAGAAACAGAAAAGTCCGGTAGAGAGTGCAATCAGCCTGCTGCGGCGCAGCAGGTGAGGGTAGCCCGGCTTTTCAAAGCCCGGACTGTACATCGTTTACGGAAAAATCGCGTTGATGACTTCATCAATCGCGCGCTGTGAATCGACGTCATCGGTCAACGAGCGCGATACGGCGACGGAGCACGCACGGCGGGCCGCGACCCCGCGATGGATCAGTTGCCCGGCGTAAATCAATAAACGCGTGCTTACGCCTTCTTCTAAGCCGCTGGCTTTGAGGTAGCGGACTTTTTCTCCCAGGCGTGCGAGGTCAAGTGCGACATCGAGACCGAGGCCGCTTTCGTGGGCAATGACCTGGGCCTCTTTATCACGCGGCGGGTAGGTGAACTCAATCGTCACGAACCGCTGGCGGGTAGAATGCTTTAAGTCTTTCAGAATACTCTGGTAACCGGGGTTGTACGAGATGACGAGCAAGAAATCCGGGTGCGCTTCGAGAATTTCACCTTTCTTGTCGATCGGCAGAATCCGTCGGTGATCGGTGAGTGGATGAATCAGTACAATCGTGTCCTTCCGCGCTTCGACGACTTCGTCGAGGTAACACACCGCGCCCAGGCGTGCGGCCTGCGTCAGCGGCCCGTCAATCCAGACCGTGTCATCGCCTTTAATGAGATAACGGCCAACCAAATCACTCCCAGTGAGATCCTCATGACAGGCTACCGTAATGATGTTGCCGGGAATTCTCGCATGCTCCGCCTCCCCTTTCTCCCGTTTCCCCGTCTCGCCCGCGATCGTGTGCGCCATATATTCGACAAAGCGCGTCTTCCCGCAGCCGGTCGGACCTTTCAGGAGGACCGGGAGCCGGCACGCGTAGGCGGCATGAAAAATGTCGATTTCGTCACCAATCGGTAAATAGTAGGGAGCTTCCGCGGCACTTTGTGTCTGGCTCATGAGTTCAACGTCTCCATCACTTGCTGAGAATCTAGATCGATCAATTCGATTTTCGCGGCCGCGCTAATTCCGGCCGCTTCCTTCGCTTCGAGGATCTTAGTTTGCAGTTTTCCGACCAGTCCGGCGCGAACTTGCGGGGGCATAGCTGACATAGGGAAATTCTGCAAGAGCACACGCGCTTCAGTCGCCGAAGACCACTCGATCCGGTTGATGCGCTCGCCCATAATATTCGCCCCACGTAACACCTGTTCGACGGCTTGCTGGAACGGTGAGAGTGAAGGATCAACCTGGACCGGTTTGACTGTGGAAGGTGATGTGGCGAGTGCGGGGGAGGGTGCTCCTTGTGCAACAGACGGTGACACAGGCGCGCTGATCTGGGCGAGGAATTGATCGATACGGTCGCGGACGGTTTGATCCGTCGTCAGACTTTTTGCCGTGTTGAGCGCCGCAAGCGATTTGTCTTTGTCACCTTTCTCGTGATATGCCACGCCGAGATTGAAGTAGGCCTGAAAAAATCCCGGTTCCTTCGCGATCACTGTCTGATACTCAGCAATCGCTTGGTCGAAATTGCTGCTGTAGAGGTACATTGTGCCGAGGTCCGTGCGGACTCCGGAGTCGTCGGGCTTCAGCGCCAGGTAGCGCTTGTAATACTCGGTCGCTTTCGCGTGCTCCTCGAAGTCGTAGTAGATGTTTCCTATCCCCTTGAGCGCATCGAGGTCGTTCGGCGCCAGGTCGAGGACGTGCCTAAACGATTCGAGCGCCGCGCTGCGGTAGCTCGCCTCGATCTGCGAGGCGCGGAACTGCATCTCTGCGAGTGACTTCCAGGCACCGACATCTTGCGGCTTCTGCTTCGCCGCGTCTGCGAACTCGGTGATACGTTTGCGGACCTCCTCCGGAAGTTTGACCGGAGGGTGATTTTGCGGGAGTTCTTGTCCCCCGCCGATGGAAGGTCCGTCGGCAGGAGCGCCGACGGTAGGAAACGGCTGAGTCCGCAACACTCCGACCCATAACACCGAACCAATTAATAAATACGACACCAGCACGGTAAGTCCCGGAAGTTGGGCACGCCACGTGAGAGCTGGAGTGATCATGCTTTGCGTCGGCATTTTCCTGCCGGGGCCAGAAAGCGCCGTACCGCAAGACGCACAGAACCGCGCGTCAGGGACGGTTTTCGTTCCACATTGCGAGCAAAAACGTACAGTCATAAGAAATTAGTTAGCAGCAATCTACCAGAGGGGCTAGGACGGTATCTAGTGAGTAACGAGTGATGAGTAATGAGTTACAAGGACCGAGGACTGAGCAGCAAAAAGTCCAAAGTCTCGTTTCTGGTTCAAGGTTTTTACACCCTGCGTATCATATTCCCTATTCTCCGTTTCCCCTCGTCCTGCAGCCTACTTTTGTTTTTTGCGTTTTAACCTTTGCTTTCCTTTTCTCCCTACGGCCTACGGCCTCTGGGCTTCAGCCTTTCTTCCCGTTGACACTCCCGAAGCGAGGTGGTTATCTGCTCCCGGTCGCGTCAGCGTGGAGAGATATATGGCAAAAAAAGATACCGCCCGCGAGTCACAGCTCGCCGAGGGGAACAAGCTCCTTGAGCAATGGGGACTGAATCTTGCTGATTTGCAAGCACAAAATGTGAGTATAAGCGCATTGACCGAGCGAGTAGGGCAACATCCCGCGGCAGATCTGGCGTTGGCCGCCATGCTTGGGGATTATCCTACGCAGGAAGCCGCACAAGCTTTAGTATCGTGGGAGGACAAAACCGCCGACAAAAACGCGCGTCGCGAAATCCACCGTTCGCTGTATAAATTGTCACAAAAAGGTATTCAGCCGGAACGTGCGGTCGAACAAGCTCCCTCGCGCCCGATCCTCGCACCGATTGAGCCCGAAGGATACGTGTCTCCAATTGACGGTCGTGGCGACCGCTTAGTATGGCTGCTGAAATTGAAACAAGGTGGCGGGTTGCATTATCTGGGGGCGGTCGTTAACGAGCCGGACGGTATGCAACATGCAGAAGCCGCGGAAGTGACCCGTAAGGGCTTTCGGGCAATGCGCGAAGACATCAGTACTCGCTTCGGTTTTCTGATGGTCGCCATGCCGTGGCGCTACTGCGATTTTCTCATGCACGAAGGCTACGAGCGGGCCAAAGCGCGTGGCATGGCCTCAGTCGATGCGTTTCCTGCCTACCGTTCGCACCTCTTTGCGACCCCGGCGCAGCCAGCGGAACTACCGTTGCCGCCGAGTATTGAGCGTGAGGCGGTGGCCGGTGATGCGGAATTGCTAGCGACGTCAGTACAGTTGTTTCAAGAGCCGGAGATGCAGCGCTGGTTTCTCGATCATGAACGCGCACATCATTACATTGATCAAATTGCTCAGGCCCAGGAAAGCCCGCTCATTCTGAACCGCTACCAACAACAAGACCGCATGCAGACGGTGATTGACAAAGCGATGGCAGAGATCTTCTCCGGCGTTTCCGGCGGGGCGTATGCGCGTCGTCTCGAAGAGACCGCCGTCTATTTCGCTGTGACCGACCGGCTAGGGGCGGCCAAACGGGCGCTTGCTGTGGCGATTGCCATGAAACAGAACGACTATAGCGGCAAAGGGATTCCATTCTGTGAAGAACTCGTCCGGCAAAGCATCGCTATGCACATGCACGAAGAGAAACAGCAGGAACAAGAGCAGGCGCAAGGCTCATTGATTATGAAGCCCGCGGAGTTTGCCGCGCGAATGCAGGCAATGCAACGACGGCGGCTGGGAATGCGGTGAGGAAGAGACGTAAGACGTGAAACGTCAGGCGTCTTACGTGATCGTGTTGCGTAAAACGTGGTGCATGATCGACCGATAACCGTCCCTTTTACGGCACACGCACCACGTTTCACGGTCATCCCGTAGGGGCCTTCTGTTCTTCCCATTATGACTGTAAAGCTGAATACGGGAGTTAAAAAAAGAGGAGAACTGCATGAGTGTCAAACCGATCATCCAGCTCTATCCAGTCATCCCGGCCAGTGGTAATGAACGGGAAACCATGCGCCCTATCGGACGCAATAGTGAGCGATACCAAAAAATTATTCGCGACTGGGCGATGCTCGCGCAAGCGGCGGATCAATTGGGGTACTGGGGATTTAGCACCATCGAACACCACTTTCATTCAGAAGGTTATGAGGTTGGTCCTAACCCCGGCATCCTGAATGCCTGGTGGGCGAACATGACGAGGAACATCCATCTGGGCGCACTCGGCTATGTGATGAGCACGCAAAATCCCGTGCGTGTTGCCGAAGAGTGCGCAATCCTCGACCATATTCTTCAAGGCCGGTTCTTTGCCGGGTTTGCCCGTGGTTACCAAGCACGCTGGGCGAACATTGTCGGTCAACACTATAATGCAAAAGCGACACTGTCTGACGGGTCGGCGGAAGACGAGCTCAATCGCCAGATCTTTGAAGAACAGATGGACATTGTCATGAAGTGTTGGACGCAGGACTCTGTGACCTATAACGGCAAGTTCTTCAAAATACCTTATCCTTACGAAACCGGAGTGCACGGCTATCCCGCCTACGAGCTGGCACGCAAGAGTGGGGCGCCGGGTGAGATCGGTGCGCAGAATGAAGTCCGCTCCATCAGCGTCGTTCCCGCGCCGTATCAGAAGCCGCACCCGCCGGTGTTTGTCGCGACCAGCTCTAGCAAAGAGTCGTCAGTCTACTGCGGCAAGAACGGGTTTGTCCCGGTCTATTTTTCGCCGATCGACAAAGCGGTTGAACACGGCACCGCCTGTTGGGAAGCCGCCAAAGCCGCGGGGCACAACATTGGCTACGGTGAACGTCAAGCCCTCGTGCGCTGGATTCATGTGACGGACTCCTATGAGTCGTACCGGCAAGCGATCGCCAAATATGATGTGGATATCTACGTCGATTTCTACTGTAAGTTCTTTAAGGACTTTGATGCGGCGAAGATGCTCGCCGATCCAGTACAGTCGGTGATCAATTGCGGCTTGTATGTGGGTGGGACGGCGCAGGACGTATACGAGCAGTTACAAAGCCAACTTGATCGTCTCCCGGTGGAGTATTTGGTCCTGATCTGGCATTGGGCACAGCAGCCTACGCACGACGTTCTTCGTGAGATGGCGAGCTTTGGTCGGGATGTGTTGCCCAGACTCGATAACTCTGGCAAGAAGGTACAGATCAACGTCGCGGCCAGTGCGCAAGGACAAACGGTGTTGAATAAATAGGGATCGGGGATCAGGGGTCGGGGGTTGGAACTAGCCCCCAGCCCCAACCCCAAAAGTCTGGAGGGAGCCATGCCACGCCCTT
>Ga0070741_10021156_pt1 | contig 10151 bp, 10 predicted proteins | sample Coa_R1_4_FD_66440 | JGI IMG/M metagenome (GOLD analysis project Ga0070741, IMG submission 66440) | Surface soil microbial communities from Centralia Pennsylvania, which are recovering from an underground coalmine fire - Coalmine... | ecosystem: Environmental > Terrestrial > Soil > Unclassified ...
CACGGATCCTACAAATTTTTCGGGAGCAGATCGTCCCTGGACGGGAATCGGATTACCTGCGTATCGAGACGGACGCGGTCGCAACCCTGTCGCGCTTGAACTTTCAGCACTCGTATCTGACCTTGAGAGGGATCAATCAGAGTGGCGATACTTGGTTTCTCAACGGATATGATTCCTATGCCGATCTGGAACAGCTCGAAAACCAGGTCGCTGCGAACTCGGAACTGACGAGCGCACTCAACGCGGTTGCGATGGAGAAAGCCGGGGCCTCGGTGGACCCGCATACGATATTTGCACGCTACCGCGAAGATCTCAGCTTTGGGCGCGGCCTGAGCGGTCAGCGCACACGCTATTTCGTAATCTCGATCGTCTCGTCACGCCCGGGTCACGTTCGCGACTACGCCGATCTACGCAGAATTCTGCGCTCCGCGCATGAACGGGCCGGCAGCGCCGAGGTCCATTCCGTTTATCAAGTGGAGTCAGGCATGCCCGATGGAACGTTCCTGATCTTCACGCCGGCTGGGACGCTGGAGGATGCCGGCGATACGCGGCAATTCGACCAGACCACGCTGGAAAACGATCTCGACTCTCAAAACCGCACCCGTCTCCGCGAGTTAAACGACGCCGCGGTCGGACAATCCGAGACTCGGATTTTCCGCGTGAACCCGTCGCTTAGTTTACCGGTCAAGGAATGGGTTGATGCCGATCCGGAATTTTGGAAAGCACCGGCGCGGTGACGTTAATGCGTCATCGAGTACATGATGTAGTTCACGCCATACCGGTAGGCGAGTAGCGTCATTGCCGCGGGATAGTAGGGTACATCGGCGAACTCCCAGGCATCGCCTACATCGGTGTTGAAGTTGACGGCGACAAACATCCGATTCCGGTCATCGTACATCGCCCGCCAGGCGGGAGCCGTGCCGGGCGGCTGCGCCACGACGATGGAGCCTCCGGGACCGCGCCGCAGGTGGCGCGAACCCGGGATGAACGTGCGGTCCTTGTCCTGGATGTCGTAAAGAACGTGCATCACTTCATCGGACTGGTTGATGTCGGTGATCGTCTTATTCGGCAGTACGCGGCCCATGGTTTGGCGGAACCACTCCCATTCCTCCGGGCCCCAAAAATCGTCCACCATGATGAATCCGCCACGGAGCAGATACTCGCGCAGGCGGGCCGTTTCGGCGTCGCTCAAATCCCAATAGCCGGTCTGGGTGGCGTAAATCCAGGGGTAATCGAATAGATGATCGTCGAGAAGACTGACGTGCCGCGGATCGCCGATATCGATTCGAGTGAGCCTCTCGATTCCGGCGGTGAAATGGTCCTCGGCATCCGGCCAATCCTGCAGCCACCAGCCGGCGCCGCGGCCGCGGCGTGAGCGAAACCCGAAGCCGCGCTGGAACTGCGGTAAATCGGTGTACTCCATGCGAATGAAATGAAATTCGGCCGCGCGCGGCGGCGTTTCGGCAGACTCGCTCTCCGGCAGTTCAAAGCGAAAGCGGCCTCTCTGCGCTGCGGCAACGAGAGCCAGCACGGCCAGTGCGCCCACACCAATGCCCGTCCGCCGCAGACCGCGCCTCATGAGGATTCCTCCTCATTGTAGCCTGCCCTGATGTGCTAGCATTTTCAAAGCCCGGCAACGGGACGATGACAAACTGGAGGTTTGCAATGCGCGCAATCGGAATGAGTCTGGCTCTGATCCTGGCCGGCACGGCCGGGTTTGCCCAGCAACCCGGGCCGGCCACGCCCAAAACTTACACTTCGGCCGCCGACGTCTCAGCCCTTATCGCCAAAGCCAAGAGCGAACGGAAGGATAACCAGCCGATCGTCACCCAGCGGCTGCTGTCGCTGGCGCCGTATGGCGCGAACCTGGAATACCGCGGAGCGGTCGGTCCGGCAGCGGTTCACGAGAAGGAAGCCGAGGTGTTCTACGTGATCGATGGCTCCGGCACGCTAATGACCGGCGGCAAGCTGACCAACGAAAAGCGGACGAATGCGGAGAACCTGACGGGCGATGGGATTGAAGGCGGCAAGTCGCAGGCGGTTTCCAAGGGAGATTTCGTCATCGTTCCAGAAAACACGCCGCACTGGTTCAGCGCGATTAACGGCACCATAGTCCTGATGTCGATGCACGTGCCGCGGCCCGTCCCGGCGGGACACTAAGCCAGGTAGCGCTGCAAGTCGTCGGTGCGGAAGCAGTGGGCAAGGGCCGTGTCGCGGGCGATGCGGTTCGCGCGCACCAGGTCGGCCAGGGACTGCTCCATGGTCATCATGCCCTCGGCGCGGCCGACTGAGATTTGGCTGCGAAGCTGGTGATCGTCGCCTTTGCGAATGAGCGCACGGACGGCGTCGGTGGCGATCATGACTTCAGTGGCCGGCCAGCGGCTCATGCCGTCCATGCCCGGGACCAGTTGTTGGGCGATCACCGCCAACAGCGCCAGTGACAATTGCTGCCGGATCTGCGGCTGATTGGCCGCCGGAAAGGAATCCAGAATCCGGGAGACGGCCTGGATGGTGTCATTCGTGTGAAGAGTGGAGAGGACCAGGTGGCCCGTTTCAGCGGCCGTGAGCGCCGTCGCCATGGTTTCGGGATCGCGCATTTCGCCAACCAGGATCACGTCGGGCGTCTGCCGGACGATGCTGCGCAGCGTGCCCGCGAAATCCGGGGTGTCGCGGCCGATTTCGATCTGCTCGATGATGGCGGTTCGATTGGCGTGTTGATATTCAACAGGATCTTCGATAGTGACTACGTGGGCGGCGCGATGGCTGTTAACGATATCGACCAGGGCCGCGAGGGTCGAGGTCTTGCCGCAACCGGTCGGGCCGGTGATCAGCACCAGCCCTTGGCGTCGGTCGGCCAGCTTTCCCAGTGACGGAGGCAGGTGGAGTGACTCGAGTGATGGAATCCGCGACGGCAGGAGCCGGATGCTGGCGGCCAAAGTACCGCGCTGGTGATGCAGGTTGATGCGGAAGCGCCCCAGATTTTCACGAACGAAGCCAAAATCGACGGACTTGCGCTTCTGCAATTCCTCGAGTTGGGCGGGTCCGAGCAGGGGTAGGACCAAGGCGCGAATGTCATCCGGCTCCAGAGGATCGCCGGGGCCCGCCGCCAACGCGCCGTTGATCCGAAGGGCCGGAATGGCGCCGGCGACCAGGAGGACGTCGGAGGCGCCGCGTTTTGCTGCGAAATCCAGCAACTCATCGAGCGAGGCGGTGACCGAGGGGGCCATGGTCGCCGTTTTCTGGCTCGGGGCCGCCCGATTCAGTTCTTCGACAATCCGGGATAGCTCGGTATCGTACTCACCCATAAGCGGCTCGACACCCAAATTATAACGGGTGCCAGGGGTACGGTAAGATGCATTCATTGAGACTACTCATCTTTTCCGATATCCATAACGATTGGAAGACGTTAGAGAAACTCTTGGCGACGGAAGCCGACTACTACATCGCCGCCGGGGACCAGGTCACATGGGCGAAAGGGATCGAGCGCTGCGGAGAAATTCTACAAACGCGCGGCGACAAGGTGTACGTTCTGCCGGGGAACCACGAGTCGGCCGACCAGGTGGCGAACATGTGCGCGCGTTTCGGGTTGCATAATTTTCACGAGCAGCATATCCAGGTCGGCAAATGGCAGGTGGCCGGACTCGGGTATTCCAATCCGACTCCGTTCGACACGCCGGGCGAGTATAGCGAAGCGCAATTGGGCGACCGGCTGCGGCGCTTCGCGGATCTGAGCCCACTGGTTTTGATTTGCCATGCACCGCCGTATGGCACGGCGCTCGATCAGATTCGCGGCGGCCTCCACGCCGGGTCGCATGCGGTGCTCGAGTTCATTCAAAAGCACCAGCCGGAATACTTCTTCTGTGGGCACATTCATGAGGCTGAAGGCGTAGAAATTCAGCTCGGCAAGACGCGCGCGAAGAACGTCGGCAAAAAGGCGCATTTGTTAGAATTACAGTAATGACTGTTGAAGAACTAGACCGCGAATACCTGCCCCTCCGCGAACAGGCTCTTGCCGTGCGGAGGTATCTTTGACGCTTCCGCGCAAAAACAAAAGCTAACCAAACTCCAAGAGCAAGTCTCTCAGCCGGATTTCTGGAGCCAGCCCGAAAAAAGCCAGAAGGTCATGCGAGACCGCAAGCGGCTGGAAGAATCGATCGCCAACGACGATCGCATCCGGGCCATGACGGACGATCTCGACACGCTGTTTGAGCTGGCGCGCGAGGGCGAGGACGTCAACGGCGACATTGCGCGCGACATGAAGGCGTATGGCGAGTTGCTCGAGAAACTCGAAACCGCCATGCTGCTATCGGGTGAGAACGACGCGCGCAGCGCCATTGTCACCATCCATCCAGGAGCCGGCGGCACCGAAAGCCAGGACTGGGCCGAGATGCTGCTGCGGATGTATCTGCGGTGGGCGGAGCGGCAGGGCCTGGAAACCGTCATCACGGATCGGCTGGAGGGCGAAGGCGCGGGGATCAAATCCGTGACTTTCGAGGTGAACGGGGAAAACGCCTACGGTCTGCTGCAGTCGGAGATCGGGGTGCACCGGCTGGTGCGGATTTCGCCGTTCGACGCCAACGCGCGGCGCCATACATCGTTCGCCTCGGTGTTCGTGTATCCGCAGGTGGATGAAGAGATCAAGATCGATATCAAGCTCGACGATCTGCGCATCGATACGTTTCGCTCCTCGGGCGCGGGCGGGCAGCACGTCAACATGACGGATTCGGCGGTGCGCATCACGCATTTTCCCACCGGAATCGTGGTGCAATGCCAGAACGAGCGATCGCAGCACAAAAACCGTGACAGCGCGTTCAAACAACTGCGGGCGCGGCTCTACGAGCACGAGTTGGAGAAGAAGCGCGAAGAGACGCGCAAGACCGAAGATTCGAAGCTCGATATCAACTTCGGCAGCCAGATCCGGAATTATGTGCTGGCGCCGTACCGGCTGGTGAAGGACCTGCGCAGCAAGCTGGCGCTGGGGGACGTCGATCGCGTGCTCGACGGCGATCTGGAGCCGATCATTCATGCCTTTCTGGTATGGCGCAAGACGGGCAAGATTGTGGGCGACGACAAGGACGATTTGCCGGAGTGACCGACATGGAGCGCGCCGCCCGACTGATCCGGGAAGGCCGGCTGGTGGCATTTCCGACTGAGACGGTCTACGGCCTTGGCGCCAATGCACTCGATCCGCAAGCGGTCGAGCGGATTTTCCTGGCCAAGGGAAGACCGCGCACCAGCCCTTTGATCGTCCACGTCGATTCGATCGAGATGGCGCGCGGGCTGGTTTCGGAATGGCCGCAGAGCGCTGAGGTGCTGGCAAGTACTTACTGGCCGGGACCTTTGACCCTGGTGCTTCCCAAAAGACCGGAAGTTCCGGACATTGGCACCGCCGGTTTGCCCACCGTCGGATTGCGCATGCCGCGCCATCCGCTCGCGCTGGAATTGATTCATACCGCCGGAGTTCCGATCGCCGCGCCAAGTGCGAACCGCTTTACTGAGCTTTCGCCGACCTTAGCCGAACATGTGACGGAATCGCTCGCCGACCTAGTCTTGGATGGCGGACCTTCGCTAGTCGGAATTGAATCGACGGTTTTGTCTCTCGCAGGTCAACCCGAGTTGCTGCGCCCGGGCGTGATCCCTTTGCCGGATCTCGAGGAACTCATTGGACCGGTACGGACTGCTCCTGCGCCCGCCGGCGCACACCCGGCCCCGGGGATGCATCCGCGCCATTACAGGCCTTCCACTCCACTCTATTTGCTGATGCGCGACGCCGAGCCGCCGGCCGGCAAGGGGATCCGGGTGGGAATCGGCTACGGAATGCCGGGTGATCCGCGCGCCTTTGCCTCGGCACTTTACCACATGCTTCACGAACTCGACCGCAAGGGACTGGACTGGATCGCCATCGAGCCGCCTCCGGACACTCCGGAGTGGGCCGGCGTGTTGGACCGACTGCGGCGCGCGGCAGTGTGATGTGGGGCAGGCAATCTTGCCTTCAGCCGCCTTTCAGGCGGCCTCCGCAGCACTCGACCGCCGGAATTGATCCGGACTCTGCGCCAAGCCGGCTTTGACCGGATTCCCTTCGATATACCGACGAATTTGGGCGAACTCGTCGCTAGACCGCACCAGGTGATCATAGCTTTCGTCCTGCCAAAAAGGCCGGCTTTCGATGCCGAGAATTTGGTTTGCCTCGCGAGCGGTGAAACCTTTCAGCGGGCCCAACCAACGGGTTGAAACTACGTGGGGTGTGACCAGCATGTGGACGTGGTTGGGCATTACGCCAAACGCATGGAGTTGGTAGCGATGAAAGTGGGTCTGCCCCTGTTGCAGTGCGCTTACCATGAGTTTTGCGATTACACTCTGGCGTAGGTAGAACGGGCCCGCGACGGCTGTGTCCAGCAGACGGTCCATCGCAACGAATGCCTCGCCGGAGGCGGTCAGCCGTTCAGGAGGGGGAATACACGAGTGGCAGGAAGGCTGCCGGCCAGGCGGAACGTTACGAAGAGTGGCTCGTTGACGGTGTCCCAATGAGGGTGGCGGCGTTCGTAGTGAGTCATCCAGAGATTAGTGGAAGGATGCTTCCGATACTCTCACCAAGAAATGGCCGGCTAAAAACCGGCTGCAGCCAGGATTGGCTGCACCACAACCCTACGCCGTCGTGGCGCGTTCGCGGCTCGGCTCGAAGGTGTAGCCGAAACCACGCACGGAGTGGATCATCAGCGGATTTGCCGGGTCGCGTTCCACTTTCTGGCGGAGGCGCAGAACGTAGACGTCGACCGCGCGGTCGGTAATCGCCCGGTCCTGGCCCCAGACCGCATTCAGCAACTGCTCGCGGCTGAAGACTACGCCGGGGCGGGTCATCAGAAATTCGAGCAGGCGGAACTCGGTGGCGGTAAGCGCCAGGGGGATTCCGTTGACGCGAACCTGGCAACTGGTGCGGTCAAGCTCAATTCCACCCGCTTCCAAAACGCGCGGGGGCTGCGTCTGATTGCGGAATTGCAGCTTGATGCGCGCGATCAGTTCGCGGATCGAGAACGGCTTGACGACGTAATCGTTAGCGCCGATTTCCAGGCCGATGATCCGGTCGGTTTCGGCGGCGCGAGCCGTCAGGAAAATGATGGGGATGGTGGCCAGATCCGGGTCCTTGCGCATCCCTTTGCAGATGTCGAGGCCATCGGAATCGGGCAGCATGATGTCCAGCAGAATCAAATCGGGCCGCACCTTGCGGCACAATTCAATCGCTCCGCGGCCGGTTTGTAACCCGGTCAGCAGGAATCCCTCTTTCTCTAAGTTGTATTGCAGCAACGAGAAGAGGTCCGCATCGTCTTCGATCAACAGAATCTTCTTCATACAAAGCCTGCGTGTCTCAATCAAAGTAGCAGCGGGCCTGTTACAGCACGGTTAAGACGCCGTGAATTCGCGATTAAGGCGTTCGGCGCCGAGGGAGGCTTCGTCGATGGGTAGGGTGAAATAGAACGTAGAACCTTCATTGACACGGCTTTCGACCCGAGTGGTTCCATTGTGGGCGGCAACCATATGTTTGACGATCGCCAGCCCAAGGCCGGTGCCGCCCAACTCGCGCGAACGCGCTTTGTCCACCCGATAGAACCGCTCGAAGAGGCGCGGCAGGTCCTCCGGGGGAATTCCGGCTCCTGTGTCGCGGACGTAGAGTTCGTAGAAGCGGCCGGTCTCGTGGGCGCCTACCGTGATGGATCCGCCCGGCGGCGTGTATTTAACGGCGTTGTCGAGGAGGTTGCTGAGGATCTGAGAAACCGCTTCGCTGTCGCACCAGACTTCGGCGCCGGGAGCGACCGGCTCCTCGGCGATGCGGATGTGGCTCTTCTCCGCGATGGGCGACATCAGCTCCACCGCGTCACGCAGAAGATCATTGACCCGGTGCACATCGAACTCGAATTTCTGCCGTTTCTGCTCGATGCGGGAGAGCGTCAGCAGATCTTCGGTGAGGCGCGCCAGGCGCTCGGCGTTGTGGCGGATGATGCGCAAGAAGCGCATGTTGTGGTCGGAATCGTGGATCGCGCCGCCGATCAAAGTCTCGGTATAGCCCTGAATGGAGGCCAGTGGCGTGCGCAGCTCATGCGACACGTTGATGACGAAATCCTTGCGGACGCGTTCGAGCTTTTCCAACTCGCTGTGCTCCCGTTGCAGTTGCTCGACCGTCTGCTGGAGGTTCGCCGCGGTTTCGTTCAGCGTCCGGGCGAGTTCGCCAAATTCAGCGCCGCCGGAGGGCTCGAGCCGGGAGCGGAAATTGCCACGCGCCAATTCCATCGCATGCGACATGATGCCGCCAAAACTGCGGGAGATCCAGCGGGCGAGCAAAGCCGCAATGGCGATCGCAGGCAAGAAGGCGAGGCCGGTGCTGGCGAGGATTTTCATACGCATGCCGGCCACCTGCTCGTCGATTTCGGAAAGCGGCACGGCAATGCGAATGGCGCCGTTGTGGATCGGGACCGCGACGTAGAGGAAATCCACTCCGATCGTCGCGCTGTGGCGGATGATGGAGCCCACCTCGCCGCGAAATGCCTGGATCAACTCGGGGCGGGTGCGGTGATTTTCCATCCGGGCGGGATCGGCTTCGGAATCGGCCACTACGACGCCATTGGAACGTATGACGGTAAGACGGCCTCCGGCGGCCTGCGCGATCGGGCCGGCTTCGCTTTGCGAGAACCGGTCGGGATCGGGAATCGATAATGCCAGCATGCGGCCTTTGCCGGCCAACTGCTGCCGCAGATTGGCGATGTAGGCGTCGGTGGCCACCTGGGTGGCGAAGTAATCGATCAGGACGAGGGCAACTGCGAGCAACCCGAAGACGCCCAGAATCAGCTTGAGAAAGATGCGGCCGGTCACGCGGAATCCTCAAAGCGATAGCCGAATCCGCGGACTGTCGTGAGATGGCGCGGGTTGTCGGGTTGATCTTCGATCTGTTCGCGCAGACGGCGGATGTGCACATCGACGGTGCGCGGCGTAACGAACCGCTGCTCGCCCCAGACCGATTCCAAAAGTTGATCGCGACTGTACGCGCGGCCGGGATGCGTGAGGAAAAACTCCAGCAGGTTGAATTCGGTCGAAGTCAATTCGAGTAGCCGCTCGCGGTGAAACACGCGGCGGGCGCTGCGATCAAGCTTGAAGGGACCGATTTCGAGAACCAGGGGCTCGGCATCCAGCTCTTCGCGCCGGAGGTGGGCCTTGACGCGGGCCACCAGTTCGCGCGGGCTGAACGGCTTTGTCATGTAATCGTCACCGCCGATCTCCAGACCGAGGACGCGATCGACTTCGTCGGAGCGCGCGGTCAAGAACAGAATCGGGGTGCGCGCCAAGGCTGACGATTGGCGGATCTGCCGGCAAAGCTCGAAACCGTCGACGTCGGGGAGCATGATGTCGAGGAGTATGAGGTCGGGCTTGAGGCTTTCGAGCGCCTTGAGCGTGCCTTTGGATCCGCCCAAAATCTGGGTTTCAAAGCCGTGGTGCGTGAGGTTGTATTCCAGCAGAGATGCCAGTTCGGCTTCGTCTTCCCCTATGGCGATTTGCTTCGGCATGCGCAGGGAACGTCGGCCACGACGGGTTCTTTCCATTGTAGGGCATGGCGGCTGCGGGCAGGCCGGAAGCGTGCAGTACTAGGAGATTTTTTGACAACACGTCGGGTGAATAAAAACAGCGGAGAGGGCTTCTGTTTGGGGCGGCTGCGTTGTATTCTTGAGGTTTGCCTGAGGTCTCCTTCTGCGTTCTGGCGAGCGGCAGTTCCGGCAACGCCGCTTTATTCTCGACCGGCACGACTCGGATTTTGCTCGATTGCGGATTGAGCCTGAAAGAGCTCTCACGCCGGCTCGCCCTCATTGGTGAAGACATCGAGGGTATCGACGCCGTTTTAGTGACCCACGAGCATTCCGACCACGTATCGGGGCTGCCGGTGCTGGCGCGGAGCAAGAAAGTGCGGGCCCCGATTTATCTCACGCGGCTGACGGCGCCGGCGATCGATTGGGGGGCGGGGGAACCGCGGCTCGAAACTTTCCAGGCGGGCGCCTGTTTTCCCGTTGGCGATGTCGAGGTGACCAGCTTCAGCATTCCGCACGACGCCGTGGATCCGGTGGCGTTCTGCTTCGAAGCGCACGGCGTCCGGATCGGGGTGGCGACCGATC
>Ga0070741_10021157_pt1 | contig 10150 bp, 6 predicted proteins | sample Coa_R1_4_FD_66440 | JGI IMG/M metagenome (GOLD analysis project Ga0070741, IMG submission 66440) | Surface soil microbial communities from Centralia Pennsylvania, which are recovering from an underground coalmine fire - Coalmine... | ecosystem: Environmental > Terrestrial > Soil > Unclassified ...
GCGGTAGACAATGGCGCGGTCGTTCATCCACGAGCCAAAAACGGCGCCGACGGCGCCCTTCAGCTGATCCCATGGGCTGAGAGGAAAGTCGCGACCGGTGCGCTCCTTGACCAGAGATTTGAAGCGGCGGACCAGTTCCTTGAGGTCGTCGGTGGTCAGCTTGGTGTCATCGATGTCGTGGTGGCCATGGCATTCGTCCTTGAGCTCGCCGATCACGGTTTCGAACGGTTCGTGGTCCTCGCCGGGTCGCTTCTGCACCCCGAGGACGACGTCGCCATACATCTGGATGAAGCGGCGGTAACAATCCCAGGCGAAACGGTCATTGCGGGTGCGGCGGGCGAGGGCGTCGACCGTCTGGTCGTTGAGGCCGAGGTTGAGAATCGTATCCATCATGCCGGGCATGGAGTCGCGTGCGCCGGAGCGGACGGAGACGAGGAGCGGATTTTCCAGGTCGCCGAACCGGGCCCCGACCTGGGCCTCGATGCTGGCGATGCCGGCCTCGATCTGCGGCTGGAGCGCGGCTGGATAGGTTTTCCGATTGTCGTAATAATAGGTGCAGACCTCCGTGGTGATGGTAAAGCCGGGCGGCACGGGCAGGCCGATGCGGCACATTTCGGCGAGATTGGCGCCTTTGCCGCCGAGAAGCGGCTTCATCGAGCCGTCGCCATCGGTCTTTTTGCCGAAAAGGTAGACATATTTCGGCGCTTTGGCCGGCCGGGCGGATTTTTTGGCCGGGCGGGATTTTTTGGCGGAGGTTTTAGCCATGATTTGGAGATGTTAACTTAAATTGCTCTGAGCTTCGCAATATGCGTAAAAGCCAAGGCAAGCAGCGCCCCGCCAGCCGTGTCAACGGCGCAAAAACAAAATTGCAACGGCGCGCCTGCCGCTGCGAAAGCCAGTGACTACCCGCGCGTTACTTTTTGCTTTCCCGGTGGAAGCGGACGACCACCCGGAACATCTGCAGGGCGAGCCAGAACACGCCGGTCATGCAGGCGGAGCCGTAGGCGGCCCAGAGATAAACCCATTTCGGGTCCGTTGCCGGCACGTGCGAGCGGAAAATAAGCAGAAAATAGACGAAAACCGCCAGGCAGAGCAGTGCGTCGACGGCAAGGCTCGCGGGCGTGGTGTATTTTTCGGACTCGGCCATGAGATTGAGGAAAAAAGGCAGAAAGGCGGCTTTGTCCAAAGAAAAATTTTCCGCCGTAGGTTCAACGACCCGCGAGCGGCGGAACATCAAGCAGTTCGGCGGCGAGATCCCGGTTGTCCACGGTGAAGCGCGGAGCCAGGAACGACCGGCCGTCGATCTTCCGTTCCACCGGAGCGTGCCGGGAAAAATCGAGCCCGGCCTCGAGGCGGAGCGGCGTCTTGCCGTCGAGGGTCGCCGCGACCGTCCAGACCGGGCCGGCCATTTGCGAAGAGATTTCCGCTGATTTCATCCGGGCGAGCAGTGCAGCCTCGGCGGCATCATCCGGGCAGTCGGCGGCCAGCACCAGCGCGCCGACGCGCACGGGCTTTTCCGGGGTGAATTTTCCCGGCGGGCCGCGATAATGAAAAATGGCGAGCCGACCCGCTCCCCATTCGGCGCCGTCGTCGATGAACTTCATTACCGCGGGCGAGCCGTCGAGGGCATCAGCAGCAAAAATGCGCACCGCCACGGCGGCGCCGCCTTCGCGCACGACCAGCACAGCGCCGGGCGGGACCGGCTGTGGATCTTTTGTGGTCAGATCGACCGGCTTGCCGTCGATGGCGATGCGCCCGGCATGCAGCGGCACGATCAGGCTGGTGGCGACGGGGGCGGCAGGTTCTTTTTCGGCGCGCAGCGCGGGCGCGAGGTCGAGCAGGGCGAGCACGGCGCCGCGTTCCTGCACGCAGGCCAGCGCCGGCGCCAGCACCCGCGGCTTGAGATGGCCGGAAGCATCCTTCAACCGGACCTTGCCGTACGGCGAATCGTGGACGTCCGCCGCCAGGGTGATGAAAGGCAGGTCGGGGCGGGCGCCGAGAATGACGCTGAGGGCGCGCGATTGCGGGCCGGCAAAGGTGCTGGCGCTGCCGATGGCAAAGCGTGGCGTGACGTAAAGCGTGCGGTCCTGTCCGGGCGCGTCGCCGTAGCGCGCACGGACGAAACGCTCCGGCTGCCGGGCGAGGTCGAGCGCAAAAGCGGGCGGCGTATAGCCACCGAGCCGGGCATTGGCCCAGATCAAAATCTGGTCGTTGGTGAGGAGCGGCTTCGGCGGAGCGGCGGCGCGCAGGCCGGCGCGGTAGTAGAGCTGGTTCACATTTTCGTCCGTGGAGAGAAAATTGTACACCCGGCTGTAGGCTCCTGCCATGACCTCTGTCGGAGGATAATAGCCGGCGGCGAGATCGACCCAAAAATAGTCGAGGAGGGCGCGGAGACGGGTGCGCACCGCCGGATCGCGTTCAACGTTCACCAGCAGCTCGAGGGCGCTCATTTGCACGGCGGAATAAGTCGGACTGGCAAATTCGCCGATGCCGGCCGTGCGCGTCTGACGGATGAATTCGTCGAGCATGGCCAGGCCTTCGGCCCGCGCCCCGGCGTCGTCCAGCGCCGTGCCGAGGGAGAGAAGATTGCCCATTTTCATGAGATAAATGTTGGTATAGGTGACCTTGACGTGATGACGTCGGATGGCGGCGACCGCGGCGGCGAGATGCGGCCGCGCCTCGGCACGAAAGGCGGGCGAAAGCTTGTCGCCAAAGAGCAGAAAAATCGGGCCGACCGGTTCCATGGTGAACTCGATCGCGTTGGCGTCGCGGATATCCGGATGATTTTCCTGCCAGGGAACGATTCCGAAATCGCGCGACGAAGCGTCCATTTCCTGCAGGGCGAAGACATGGCGGAGATAATTTTCCGCCCGCGCCGGCGGTTCGCCCAGGATCAGGCTGGCCAGCGCCGCGTGGCTGATGTCGCGCACGTCGGGCTCGGGGCGCGGCTTGGCCAGCGCGCGGTCCAGTTTGGCCAGCTGCGCACGGACATGGCCTTCAAGGACGGTGACCGGCGAGGCTTGAACCGCGGCGGCCGCAACGAAGGGGAGGGGGAGGATTACGAGGCGCAAAATTCGGCGAAGGCACATGATGGACAAGACGCAGCAGGACGGCGCCGCGTGACAATGATTATGACTCCGGCGGCCGGCCTCATGCAATTGAGATTGACCATCGCCTCAGCGGACGGCTTCCCTCCCGGCCTACCCCTTATGTCCACGAATGACGATGCGGTTGCCGCCGTCCCGGATGTGACGCCGTTGATGACGCGTATTCTTCGCTGCGGTGACTTTTGGCTGGGAGCGGCGCTTTTCGGCCTTGTCCTGGCCGCCTACTGGCCGGCGGTGAACGGCGGATTTATTTGGAACGACAGCGATTACGTCACGCGGGTGGGGCTGCGCTCGATGGGGGGGCTGGCGCGCATCTGGTTCCGGCCCGGCGCGACGGAGCAATATTATCCGCTTCTGCACAGCGCTTTTTGGTTCGAGCACAAATTGTGGGGGGATCATCCCGCCGGCTATCACCTGCTCAACATTCTCCTCCACGCCACCTCGGCGTGTTTGCTGCTGGCCGTGCTGCGCCGGCTGTCCGTGCCGGGCGCCTGGCTGGCGGCGTTTCTTTTCGCGCTGCATCCGGTCTATGTCGAATCGGTCGCGTGGATTTCCGAACAGAAAAACACGCTTTCAACCGTGTTTTATCTCGCGGCGGCGCTGAGCTATCTTCGCTTCGATGAAACCCGTCGGCGGGCGCCGTACCTCCTGGCGTCGGGATTTTTTGCCCTCTCGCTGCTGAGCAAGACCGTGCCGGCGACGCTGCCGGCGGCGTTGCTGGTGATTTTTTGGTGGAAACGCGGCCGGCTGTCGTGGTCGCGCGACGTCGGGCCGCTGCTGCCCTGGTTTGCCGTCGGCGCGGCGATGGGGCTCTTCACCGGCTGGGTGGAGCGGCATTACGTCGGCGCGACCGGACCGGACTTTGACCTGACGTTCGGCCAGCGGGGGTTGCTGGCCGGGCGCGTGGTCTGGTTCTACCTCGGAAAACTGCTCTGGCCGGCAGACCTGATTTTCTTTTATCCGCGCTGGAAGATCAGCACCGGGGAGACCGGGCAATATCTGTTTCCGCTCGCGACGCTGGCGCTGGTCGCGGTCGCCTGGTCGGTCCGTCGAAAGAACCGCGCGCCGCTCGCCGCCGTATTGTTTTTTGTCGGCTCGCTCTTTCCCACTTCGGGATTTTTCAACCTTTACGCGTTCATCTATTCATTCGTGGCCGACCATTGGCAGTACCTGCCGAGCATCGGCATCCTCGTGTTGGTCGCGGCCGGACTGACGGTCGCGTGGCGAAGCCTGCCGCCGGCGTGGCAGCGGGCCGGTCCGCCCTTTGCCGTCCTGCTGGCCGGCGTGCTGGCCCTCCTCAGCTGGCGGCAGAGCCGGATGTACACCGACATGAAGACCTTTTATCTCACCACGCTGCGCCGCAATCCCGGCTGCTGGATCGCCGACAACAACCTCGGTTCGCTCCTGCTCGATGAAGGGAACGTCGTGGAGGCAATGGGCTATTTCCAAAAAACACTGGCGCTCAAGGCGGACTATGCCCCGGCGCACAACAATCTCGGCAACGCCCTCGCCGAACTGGGCCGCACGCAGGAAGCGCTGCCGGAGTATCGCGAGGCGATCCGTTTGAAATCCGACTTTTTCGAGGCGCATTACAACCTGGGTCTGGCCCTCTCCGCCTTGAATCGCGTGCCGGAAGCAATGGCCGAATATGAGACGGTGTTGCGGGATAATCCCTACAGTGCCGACGCTCATTACAACCTCGGCGTTGCACTGGCCGGCCTCAATCGATTGCCGGAGGCGGCCGCGCAATACGAGGAGGTGCTGCGGCTCGACCCGAATGAAGTGGACGCCCGCAACAATCTCGGCGGCGCGCTGGCACAGATGGGCCGGCTGCCTGATGCAATCGTGCAGTTTCAGACAGTGGTGGAGCAGCGGCCGGACGACATTCAAGCGCGCCGCAATCTCGGCAACGCCCTTTACCTCGCCGGCCGGCTGCCGGCAGCGGCCGCGCAATTCCAGGAGGTGCTTCGACTCGATCCCGCTGACGCGCAGGCGCGAAACATGCTCAATCAGCTTCTGGCCCGGACCGGTCCGCCGCCGAAATAACCCGTTCCCTCCGCCGGTCTTCTACGGTGGGCCAATCCAAGTTTGTAATATAATACGTTACAAAATTGATTTGTTCGACCTCCAATTGGCTTCCAACGGCGTGCGGAAAAATTAAATGGCTCGGGCAGCAGCCATGCGCGGGCTCAACCTTTGGGCTTGAGGTGCAGATCGGCGAAATCGAGGAACCGGTCCCAGTCGGAGACGAGAATCTCGTGTTTGCCCGTGTGACATTGAAACCCGATCATGCCCTTGAGCAGCGGCGTATCGAGCGGTGGCATCTGATCGGTGCCGAGCCCTTCCTCGCCGAACAGTTTGTAGACCGGCGCGGCGGCGACGGCGGCCAGAAACTCGCCGCGCGGATCCGACCAGCGGTCGAGGCTGCCGGTGTTGAGAAAGAGCGGGCGCGGAGCGATGAGGGAAATGAGCATGTGCGAATCCACCGGCAGGTCGTTCCAGTGATGGGCGTAACGCGTGAAATTCGCGCAGAACTGATAGGAATAGTTGCGCGCCATATCATCGATGGTTTCGCCGTAGTCGCGGCGGCTGAGCGCCGCGCCCATTTCGCCGGAACAACTGGCCACCACCATGGCGAAACGCGTGTCCTCGGCGCCGGCCCAAAGCACGGTCTTGCCCAGCCGCGACTGGCCGAGGGCAATGATGCGCTTCGCATCCACGTCCTTGTCGGTTTCAAGGTAATCCAGCCCGCGGCTCAAGCCCCAGGCCCAGGCGCTGATCGCGCCCCACTCATTTGGCGCCGGCTCCTTCTGTCCGGGCTTGAGGCCGTGCACCCGCACACCGTATTTCTGCTCGCTGGTCACGCCGCGGTCGGGCAGGTCGGGTTCGATGTCGCAATAATTGATGACGGCGATGCCGTAGCCACGGGCGATGATCTTGTCGATCGGCCAACCCTTAGCCCGGCCGCGGTCCTTGTCGGTGTCGCGCTGCCAGCTGACGGTTTTACGGCTCCATGATTCCTCCAGCTTGATCGCGGGGTCCGGCCAGATCTGGTCGATGGCGTTGAAACTGAGGCAGAGAAAAACCGGCGACGGCTCCGACGCATTGGCCGGAAGATAAATCAGCATATCCGCCTTCGGTCCGTCCGCCTGGCCAAAAAAATTGATCGTGACCTGCTTGCGGATGGCCTTGCCGCCGAGGGCATGGCGGTCTTCATCAAAGACGGTAAAGGTCATTTCTTTCGGCCGGCCCGGACTGTGGCCGTGGATATCCTCGAGATAAAAGTTGAGGATTTCCGGGCGGCGTAGCGTGAGCCAGGTCCCGGCGTCGCGGACGGGCTGGCCATCTTGCAGGGTGAGCGGATCGGGCAGGGTGTAAACGCCGACCTTGGATTCGTCGTAATTGGTCGCACGAACGGCGGGGACCGCAAGCAGGGCGGCCGCGACCAGGCCGGTCAAAAGGCCGCGCCGGCGAAGGTCAGGAACTGATGTGGAGTTTCTTTTCATCGTCTGGGGTGGAAGGAGGGGTTTCCGGCAGGAGGGTGCCGTTGATTTTCACGTTTTCGAAGCGCAGGTTTTCCATCTGCCGCAGCCAGAGGGGCGCCTTGGCCGTGCCAATGCTGAGCCGGCGGATGACGACGTCACGGATCGGCGCGGCCGCCACGCCTTCCAGATAAACGCCGTAGGCACCGGCATCTTTGCAGGTAAGGTCCTCGAGCACGAAGTCGCGGAAGGATGGCGGGTGATTGCCACCGCGATAGCCATGGTAGTTGGTCTCGAAGCGGACAAAGGCTTCACGGATCTTGTCTGCGTCGATGCGGCGGGCGCGGACGTGCTCGACCACGCCGCCGCGGTCGAGATTGCCCTTGAAATAAAAGGCGGAGGCGACGGCACCGAGGTGGCAATCTTCCATGAAAACGTTGCGCACCCCGCCGGACATCTCGCTGCCGATGCAGAGCGCGCTCCAGCGCGAGCGCATGGTGCAGTGGCGGATGACGATGTTTTCCGACGGCCGGCCGGCCTTCCAGCCGTCCTCGTCGCGGCCGGACTTGATCGCAATGGAATCGTCACCGGTGTGGAAATCGCAGTTTTCAATCAGGACATCGGCGCAGGAGTCGGGGTCGCAGCCGTCATTGTTGGGATTCATGCTGTCGACCGTGACGTGGCGCACGGTGACGTTGCGGCAAAATACGGGATGGACGCACCAAAAAGTCGAATCGCGCACCGTCACGCCCTCGATCAGGACATTGGTGCAGCCGAAGGGCTGGATGGTGCTCGGCCGCAGCCACCGGCCGCCGGCAAAAACGCGCTGGTCGACCGGCACGCCCTCGGCGCCCATCTTGCGCAGTTCGGCGGGCGAGCCCTTGGTCTGCTTGGAATCCTTGAACAGGGCGAAGGTGCCGCGGGCGTTGCCGTCGATGATGCCTCCGCCGGTGATGGCGACATTGACCGCATCTTTGGCATAGATCCGCGGCGAATGGCCGTAGTAAAGCGTGCCTTCGTAGCGCGTGAGCACGGCAGGGAGGTAGTGCGCCGGGTCGGCGCCGAAGGTGAGCGTGGCGCCGGCGGAGACGTGAAAATCGACGTTGCTTTTCAAGCGCACCGGCCCGTCGCAGAAAAACGTTCCGGCGGGCAGGACCACGCGACCGCCGCCGGCCCGCACGCAGGCCTCGATCGCCCTGGCGATGGCGGCGCGGCAGTCGGTCTTGCCGTCGCCGACCGCGCCGAAATCGCTCACGACAAAGTCATGCTTGGGAAAAGACGGCGGCTCGATCCGCCGAAGGATTGCGTCCATTTCGCTCCAGTCATCGGCGGGCGGGGCGGCGGGGAGCGGCGCCGCAGCCAGGGCGAGGAGCGGCAGGCCAAGCCAGAGGCGACGGAGCAGACGCGCTTTCATGGCGGCCGGGTCAGTTCTTTTCCGTGAAGGTGTAGGCGCCGCCGCGGTAGCTGATGGCGAGATGGTCGTTTTTGACCAGGCGGATCATTTCTGAACCGGCGAGCAGCAGCGGTCCGTAGCCGTGCTCATCGTCGCGCGCCGGACGGTTATAATAATAAACCGCGTCGGTGGCGTAATTGGTGCCAATGCAGGTGCCCTCGACCGCGCCCTCCGGCGTGACGCGCGTGCTCAGTCCGTTCCAGCCGGCGAGCGCGACCGCGCCGAAGGCGGCGGGGCTGACCCAGCCGCGGTTGACGGCGCGGGCGATGCTGAAGGTGAACATGGCGGAGCAGGAGGTTTCGAGATAGGAATCGGGCCGGTCGAGCAATTGATGCCAGAGCCCGTTGCCCGACTGGAGCGCGGCGACGCCCTTGATTTGGGCGCGGAGAATTTTCAGGACCTGCTCGCGGCCGGGATGGTTCTCCGGCAGGACGCTGAGCAATTCAACCATCGCCATCATGCACCAGCCGTTGGCCCGGCCCCAGAAAAACTCCGGATTGCTGTCGGCGGTGTTCGCGCTCCAGGCATGGGCGAAGAGCCCCCTGTTCCCATCGAAAAGTTTCGCCGAGATCTGCACCACCTGGTGGACGGCGTCATCGTAATAGCGGTTGTCGCCGGTGAGTTTTCCCATCTGGGCGAGAAAGGGCACGCTCATGTACATGTCGTCGCCCCAGACCGATTCCTGCTGCGGCGAATGGCGGGCGAGCGTGCCGTCGGCGAGGCGGAACTGCCCGTGGCTGATATAATCGGCGTAGCGGTCGATGACGGGCTTGAGATCGGGGCCGACGCCGGCGAGGCGGGCCTTGATCAGGGCCGCGCCCCACGCGCCGCAGGCGTCGAGCGAGGTCGGTTCGAGGAAGTTGCGGAAGGCATTTCCCTTCATGCCATTTTTGGCCGCGAGGGCGGCGAAGTAGGGCAGGCGGTCGCCGACGAATTGGAAACGGCGCGCGGTAAAATCGGTGAAGGCCTTATCGCCGGTCACTTCACCGGTGAGGAGCATGCCGGCGTGGAGCACGCCCATCGGATAGCCGCCGAGGCTGGCGGAGGCGTTGGGATTGGGCGTGGAGAAGTCGGTGATCTCCTGCTTGGTCTTGGCATCGACCAGGCGAAGCTGTTTCGGATCGTCGGCGTGGCCGCGGACGCGCTGCAGGAGGGCCGTGATCTCCTCCGGCTTCGGCACCTGATATGGCACCGGATAATGGGCTTGGTGCCAGTCGTTGGCCGGGTAGCGATCATCGGGGCTGACGTACGGCCCGTCGCCGCGGACAGTGACGGCGCCGCCCAGTGCGGCGATGAACAAAAACGTGGAGAAAGAAAAGAACGGAGTACGCATGGTTCGGTTATTTATAATGCATGGGATAGGGGTTCTGCGCTCCGGCGGGAGTGGCGACAGGCTCCACCTCGGGCAGGGGCGCATCGGCGGAAGGGGCCAGCACAATCCACCCATTCCGGGGCAAAGTCACGTCGAACTCGCCATCGCCGGCGGGGCTGACCGCCGGTTTGGCCTCGGGACTCGAGGAGCGAATGACGGCGCTTGTCCAGCCGGGCACGACGATGCGGCACGGTTCGCCAGCCAGGCTCTCGATCCGCGCCCAGGCAGTCTTGCCCTCGTGGCGGACGGCGCTGACGAGGAAGGCGCCTTCGCCGCGCAGGGAAGCGAACGAGACATCGCCCCAGGCCGCCGGAATCGCGGGAAAAACGCGGAGTTTGCCGCCCCAGCTTTGCAGGAGCATGTCCTGCAGGCTGGTCGCGGCGGAGAGCGGCGTTTCAATCACCGGTCCGGCCTCGGTATAGAGCGTGTTGGGCTTGATCACCCGATCGAGCAGGAGGTGCAACCGGTCGAGCGCGGCATCGCCGTCACCGAGCGTGGCATACATCGACGCGGCGCCGGTGTAGGAAAAACCGCGGAATTTTTCCTGACGGCTGTCCCAGTTGTGAAGCGAGGTCTCGATCAGCTTGCGGTCGTCGGGCTGGTCCGGCGCAAGGAGGTGGAGCGGGTAGATCGCCAGCAGGTGCGAATAATGTCGGTGCGATTCACGCAGGGGCCGGTCGCGTCCGACCATCAGCCCGCTGGCATCGGTGGGGAACGGAGTGAGGTTGGCCAGCAC
>Ga0070741_10021159_pt1 | contig 10149 bp, 8 predicted proteins | sample Coa_R1_4_FD_66440 | JGI IMG/M metagenome (GOLD analysis project Ga0070741, IMG submission 66440) | Surface soil microbial communities from Centralia Pennsylvania, which are recovering from an underground coalmine fire - Coalmine... | ecosystem: Environmental > Terrestrial > Soil > Unclassified ...
TGTCCTCCTTGTTGTCCGGCGGCGGCGTTTGCGGGCCCCAGGTCAATTCCTTGATCCCGTAAAGACTTCCCGTGCGGCGCCAATCGCTATGGCTGTTGTCCACCTGGCACTCGATGCCCATGCGCGGAAAACCCGACTCCTGATATCGCGTATGAAAATAAATTCCTGAATTGCACCCCGGGTAAGTCATCACATCCACGCGCAAATCAAAATTCTTGAAACTGTGATCCTTCACCGGCCCATCATAATACAAATGCGCCGAGCGCCGGTTCGTGCATTGCATGACGATCATGCCGTCCTGCACGGAAAAAACGCTCGCGTTGTCCCCCACCTTCCAGCCGTCGAGGCTCTTGCCGTCAAACAAGCTGACAAATCCATCATCCGTCTGGGCCGCCAACGGCCAGGCGGCGGCCAACGTCAACACAGTGGAAAGCAAAGTCAAACCCAAGGCAGATCGAGCGGTGTTCATAACCAGCGACACTGCACCACGCGCCACAAAAATGTCAAGCGAGCGCAACAGTCGCCCGGCGGGATTTGAGATAAAAAGAATGGCTCGCTCAGAAGTCGCGACCTCGCGCCGGTGCCGGATCACCGAAATGTCGATTTCCCGCGCGCCGTCGTCGATGGTGTAAATAACGCGATAATCTCCGACGCGAAGGCGCCACAAGCTTTTTTAGCCGTGCAACTTGATGGCGCCATTCGGGCGTGGATTCTGGGCCAACGTCTCGATTCTCTCCAAGACCCGCGGCGGCTTTATTTGGCAAGTTCTCGAGTTCTTTGCAGGCGAACGCGGGAACGCAATGGCGTAGTCAGCCATGAGGCTCGACTTTGCGTTTCAGCTTGCGTCGAACCAATTCGAGGCTTTCGCGCGGCTCCCTGGCGCGAGACTGCGCCAGCAGGGAGTCGTAAATGTCCTCCCACAGGCGTTCATGGCGTTTGAGATCGATGACAGCCGCAGTTTTATTTCCATGCTCGTCAACCATGAAAGTGATGCCACTCACACCCGCACCATAGTAGATCTCCCGACGCCAGCTAATCGAAAAAAATAAGTTGACTCCCGTCGCTCCTTTGTGTAAATACAATGTAATCACATTGCATGGGCGTATTATTTACGAAATATGGACTTTGACTGGAACAATCCGCCATTCAATCTCGATGCGGCGCTGACCATTCAGGCGATCGAGGAATCCTTCGAGGACCCTTTTGCCGTGCGTCTGCTTCCTGATTCTCCCCGATTTGCAGCCCAGGCCCGATTCTTTAATCTCGGAGTTTCGGCCGATGGCACAGGAATTTTCACCGTTTACCGCACTAACGGCAAACAGGCCCGGGTGATTTTTGCCCGCCGCTTCGAGCCGCAGGAGCAATTTATGTATCAACGTAAGATGAGCCAGGCGCTCGCCACCTGACAACACACAATGAATGCGATTTCCACGTGGGACGAAGTTCCCCTGTTTGACCGGGATGAAGCCGAAGCCGCCTTCTGGGCCGACAACACCATTGATGTGCGCCTGATGGAAGGCTCGGTCCTCTCCAGCAATGAGCTGGCCGATTCGGTCACCATCACCTTGCGGATGGATCCCCGCATGCTGGCCCGCATCAAGCGCCTGGCCCGCTCGCGCTATTTGAATTATCAGAGCATGATCAAGCAGTGGTTGAGCGAACGCATGGAGCAGGAAACCGGCGGCCAACGCTCCGGGTTCGGCGTCGTTTCGCGGAGTCACTTGGGCTGAAAGATCGATGTGATATGAAGGAAAAGGAGGCGAACTTGGCAAAACTGAGTCTGGTGAATTTTCGGGCGACGTCCCTGCGCGGCTTCACGCTTATCGAGCTATTGGCGGTCATCGCCATTATCGCGATCATCGCCGGCATGGTTGTCAGCCTGGCCCCCGGCGTGAATCAAAACAAACGCCGCCAGCGTGTCAAGGTGGAGAGGGAGAGCCTCGGCGCCCTCATCGACAATTATCAAGCCAAGCTTGGCCACTACCCGCCTGACAACCCGAACCTCGCCGCCGGCGGCCTGACTGCCGAGGCCTATGACGCCTATTCGCAAATCAACCCGCTGCTCTACGAGTTGACCGGAGGCACCAACAACGCCAGCCAGAATCAGGCCAACCAATCCGGGACCTATTACTGGACGAGCTTCGAGGGAAGTTTTCCGCAAACCGAGTTTGGCCTGGGCTACGGTTTCAAGGGGATTCTGAACGCCGACGCTGAACAACAAATCATTTACAAGCCGCTGCCGTCTTCCAATTCGTTCATGAATTATCCGGCGTGGACGATCAAGAGTCCGCCGGCCAGCCCGTCGACGATCGGTTGGCCCGGCGCCAACGGGAGCTCAAGACACTTGCAGGGGCTCACCGTGCCGGTGGAAATGGCGCAGGTGGACGATCCTGGCAATGCCGCCGCACTGGCGGCGCACAAGCCGCTGCCCGTCGCGACGCTGACCAATTTCTGGCATTACGACGCCTCCTCCCCGAACCGTCACAACATGAGCTCCTACGATTTGTGGGCCGAGTTCGTCGTGGGGAAAAAGAACGGCGACTGGATTTATGTGACTAACGGGAATTGGTGATTTGCCGACGATGACGACCGATCCAACAATTGCCGCCGCGAGCCCGCGGCCACTCCAAGTCGAGTGGCTGGAAATGACCGGCCCTTTGCCCGTCATCTTCTTCCGGCAAAAGCCGTCCCGCATCCGCATTGTTGGCGTGGGTGGAACAGGCGCGCGCCTCGCGCCGCGTGGAATCAGGGGCGCGAACTTGCGGGGGACTGTGCGCCGCTGGCGCGGCGGTAATTCGACCCGCTCGATCTCCGGTTTCACCCTCCTCGAATTGCTCGCCGTCGTCGCCATCATCGGCTTGATGGCCTCGCTAACCTTGCCGCATCTCAAGGGCTTTACCCGCACCAACGCCATGAGCGCCGCCACGCGCCAGTTGCTCGACGACGTCGCTTACGCCCGCCAACGCGCCATTGCCAATCGCTCCACCGTCTTCATGGTCTTCGCCCCACCAGGTCCGTGGAATTACGTGAACCTGACCACGAATGCGGCGCTGCCACATCAGACCTTCACCAACCTGGTGAATGACCAGTACCGCGGCTACGCCCTGCTCACCCTGCGCTCGGTGGGAGACCAACCGGGGCGCTGGCATCCGAGCTACCTGACGGATTGGAAGACCCTGCCCAGCGGCGTGTTGATTCCGACCAACATGTATGTCACCAACCTGACCGCTCTGCAGGTGACCAATTATGTTTACACCTCGAACTCGTTGGCTACCCCGGTTTCCCGCATCCTTAGTCCCGTTACCCCATTTTTCTACAACACCCAGCGCGCCCTTCCTTTTCCCACGTTGCAGACGTGGGCTTACAACCTGCCCTACATTGCTTTCAGCCCGGACGGGTCGTTGGTGGACGAAAACGGGAATCGGATGAATGACCAGTATATTCCTCTGACCTCGGGCGGGATCTTGCTTCCGCTCGATAACAACGGCAACCCGACCTTTAGCTCGCCAATCATCAACGAAAACCCGCCAGGCAATTGGACCAATAGCCCGGTCCTCGTGCACATCGACGCCACCACCGGCCGGGCCAGAATCGAACGGAACCAATTCTGATGATCACGCGTCGCCCATTCCATCGGACTCCTTTCCATGTGGCAGGGCGGAGATCCTCCGCCGCTTCCATTAATCGCGCCGTTTCCCCCCGGCGCTCCGAGCGGGCCTTCACCATGATCGAAATCGCCATGGCGATCGGCATCATCGGGTTCGCGCTCGTGGCGATTATTGGCATTTTGCCCACCGGCCTGAATGTCCAAAAAGACAATCGCGAAGACAGCATCGTCAATGCGGACGCCAACATGCTCATGCAGGCTATCCGCACCGGCTGCATCGTCACCAACTACGGCGTCACTCCCGGTGTCATTGGCCGGCCCTTCGATTTCCTGACCAATTACGTGGATGGCATTGTCATTTCCAACTCGGCTGACAAGATCACTTATTACACTAATCGACAATATCCCATCTCGGGCAATGCGGTTTATTTTTCGGGATCGTCCGACGTGCCCGATGGGTCCGGCATCGTGGGCCTGCTCAGCACTCCGGCCTATCTTTCTCCGGACTTGGCCACCTTCGACAACGGCTACTATCCGCCGACCAATTACGTGCGCGCCTGGCTTCGCGCCATGAATGGCTCGGCCTCCATGCAAAACGGCTCCAACTCCATCATGGCCTTCCGCTACGTGGTCGACATGCAGATCACGCCGCACACGTGGTTTTCCTATGATTCCACCAATTTCGCGGGCTACAACCTGGGCACCCAGGATTACACCAACCGGTTCATCCGTTGGAACGAGGCGCGTTGCATGAACCGCAATTTGTATGACGTCGAAATGGTTTTTCACTGGCCCATCGTCTCCAGCGGTTTGGGGCCCAATCGCCAGACCTTCCGCGGAACCATCGCTGGCTGCATCACCAATTGCGCCGTCTCCGGCGCCCCGGGGGATTACTACTACTTTGAGCCGCTGACCTTCACTTCGACCAACCTTTTGCGCCCATTGGAATGAAGATTCTCGTGCATGACCATCGAAACGGCCGGCGTCCGCAGCCAGCGGGAGTTGCGGGCCTGACCATCCTGGAGATGCTCGTGTCCTCCGCCATGCTCGCCCTCATCATTGTCGGGTTGACCGCCATGTTTGTGCAGACGCAGAAGGCCTTCAAGACCGGCATAAAACAGATCGATGTCAGCGACGCCGGCCGCTCCATCGCGGACCTGATGGCGGGCGACCTTGCGCAGCTTTCCGACGGCTCTCCTTACCAGGTCACTCCCACCCTCCAGAATCCCGGCGTGACCAATCTCATGTGGGGTTGGGACAGAAGCTGCGTCTATCCGCAATACGAGAACAACGTTCCTTTCCGCACCAATGTCATGGAGCGCGTCTATCTGCTCGTGCAGACCAACACCGGCTGGATGGGCATCGGCTACGCCATCAGCAACATGGTCCCCGGCCTGGGCGTCGGCACGCTCTATCGCTATCTCTCCGTCACCAACACGCATTTTGTGGACAACCACGTTTTGTTTGACCCGTTCTACTCGATCTTCACCCCGCAATTCCCGCAATGGAGCGCCCCGCGGTTTGGGAACACCAACAACATGCATCTGGATCGCATTGCCGATGGCGTCGTTGACCTTCGCATCATGGCCTACGACCAATACGGCAACCGCATCGGCGGCGAGGCGACCAATGGCCCCACCGGAAGCTACGGGGCCGGCGATTTCTATCTCGGCCAGCTTACCAACACCGTTCCTTACTCGAACTGGGTGATCAACCCGCCGCCGCGTCACGCCGTCGAAGTTCCCATGCCGGCCTCCGTTGATCTGGAACTGGGAATCCTCGACCCCGACGCCTGGGACCATTTGAGAGGCCTGGCCGGCAACCTCGTCGCGCAGAGCAACTACCTCCAGGCCGCCTCAGGAAAGATCGAAATATTCCGCAAGCACGTTCTCGTGCGCGCGGCCACACTGCAATGAACGTCTGGCCTCACAAAGCAAATCCAATGGCAGGGCGAATGGGCAGCGCCACCTCCGCCTCCCGCCGAGCCGCTAATTCGGCAGGGCGGCGCTGCGCCGCCTCCAATCATCATCACTCAGGCGTCGCCCTCGTCATCACCCTGTTGATGCTGTCCGTCATCACCTTCCTCGCCGTCGCCTTCCTCGCCATGACCCGGCGCGACACTTCCGCCAAGGTGGCGACCCTTGACATCAGCACGGCTCAATCCGCCTCCGAGACCGCGCTGGCCCGCGCCGAAGCCGAAATCATGGCCCGCATGATGGCCCAAACCGACATCCTGGCCTACGACTACATGGCGTCGCAGAATTTCGTCAACCCCAACGGCTATACGGCGACGGTGAAGTCGAATAATTACAACAACGTCAATTATGATTTCCAGTTCGTCAGCCTCAACAACGGCGTCCTCGTCACAAAGACTTGGGGCAACATCCCCAACCCCTCCGATTGGGCCCAGAACATCGCCAATCTCTGGTATGACCCACGTCCGCCCGTGTTCATCAACACCAACACCGACCCACGCTATGTCAGCAACGAATTCCGCTACTACGTGGATTTGAACCGCAACGGCATGTTCGAAGGCACGACCTTTCGCACCACCGATTTCGCCGATCGCAGCGTCTTCCCCGTCGTCGGCAACACCAGCGGCTCCCCCGGCGAACCCGAATGGATCGGCATCCTGGCCGACCCCAGCCACCCCCATTCGCCGAGCAACTATTTCACGGCCCGCTACGCCTACATGGTTCAGCCCATCGGCAAGACGCTCGATATGAATTACATTCACAACGAGTCGCAATCGAATTTCAATGTGTTGAATCGCGGGCTCGATCTCTTCGGGCGCGACCAGGGTGTTGGCTCTTGGGAGTTGAACTTGGCAGCCTATTTGCGGGACTTAAACACCAATAACTACGAGAACCCTCTCTATGTTACTTCGATCAACGAACGCTACGGATATTTTCCTCCCAACCTGACGGCTGGCACCGCCAATGGCAACTACGGATACTGCTTTGATGACGCCCTCGCCATCACTTCCAACCGCATGCGCGGCGCCCTCACCATGGCGCAGAATTTCGGCAACATGGTTCTCGCCTTCCGCACGAATGGCATCGACGATTTCGGCAGCAGCCCGGAAACCAACGCCGCGGCTCTGGTCGGGTACAATGGTCCCGGCGACTTCCTTACCCCCGGCGCGGCGCCGTTCGAGTGGGACACCTATAGCGACCCGGACAACCCGACTCTTCACCCAACTACCGTAGGCGCAGGATGGCCCGGCAGCTACGAAACCAATCTGATGTACGACATGCAGGACGTCTTCGACGCGAAGAAGACGGGTGGCCTGGCAGGGCGTCTGGCACGCGCCGGCGGTTCCAATGGCTGGCCCGCGGTCGTTTCGCAGAATTCCATTACCTACGACCGCTACACCTATCAACGCCTGCTGGATTCGATGGGGACAGGCTCGCAGCCCGAGGACGGCGTCTTTGTTTACCCCAACGGCGTCACCACCAACGCGCTGGGAACAAATTCCTATTTGATGCCGAAGCTGAACATCAACTACGATAACTCAGCCCAACTGGCCCTCGGCGCCAACGGAGTCTATGCGCCGATGCCAACGAATCCCGCCCCCTGGACCGACTCGGTGAAATTCTTCACCAATTGCGCCAATCTCTTGTTGCGCACCCAGGACTTCCCGGTGACGAATTACGCCCTGAGCATTCTCTACAACACGAACATCATGGAGTATCACCACTTCGACCTTGGTTCGATGTACCCTTACTACCCGGTGTATTGCTGGACCAATTCGAGCTATCGCTACTCGGCGCAGTTGCATCGCATGCTCCAATTGGCTGCCAACATCTACGATGCCACCGTCAGCACCAACTGGCTCCTGAATGGCACGACAAACATCATGCGCGTCCCCTCGGTGTTTCGGCCCATTTGCATGGCCTCCAACAACTGCCTTTACATCATTGGCTATACGAACGTTACGATGGCCGACTTCACGCAAAACAACCCCACTGACCCTGGCGACGCGAATAACCCGTTCGGAAACAGTTCAAGATGGTATTACATGTCGAATGTGGCCTATCCCAACCTAACCCAACCGGCAATTCCGCAGCGTGTACCGTTGACGCGTGCAGCAACAGGGTACGACTACAACTTCTACGGCCTTCCATGGGTCGTCGGAGCGGTCAAAGGATTGCCGTCCTTCGATAAAATGAGCGTGGTGACAGACCTCGGTGTTACGCGCAAACTGGAGTTCGTCCGCCCAAATGTTGGAATGCCGACGGTTTTCCAAACGAACCAGTTCTACGAGTTTGCCATTTCAAACCATTTTGGCATAGACGCCTGGAATTCGTATGAGGAGCCGCTCCAGCGGTCTGTCATCATTCGTGCGACGAACTATACCTCCATCACACTTAACAACAATTCACCGACAAGACCGTGGGTTACCAACTGGTACTACACAAGCTCCGCAGTTGAACCGATGAGCGTCTGGCCAGGTTGGAACGGTGTCGTTCAGGGCAACGCGACTGGTTTTGTCGAGCCGCTTTCAGCCAATACCAACTTCTTCCCGCTGCAAATCTACCTCGACTCCGCGCGGAATTTCTTTCCGCCCTCCATCCCTTTCTGGGACACGAACACCTTTACGGTCCACGGGTGGACGCTGGGCATCACCAACACAATGATGTACGTCTTGCAGGATCTCCAAACCGGCGCCGTGCTCGACTTTGTGAATCCGGGCCCCGTGGGGAGCTACATTAACATCACCAACGCGTTGAACCCCCAGCCAACGGAGCCCCCCGTTGCCAATTCCGGGCTGCCCATGTCGTACCAATTGGTGTGGAACACCCAAAATGGAAGCGACACCTATCCGGCTTTTCCCCAGTACTTCACCGCCGGAGCATCGAACCAGGTGCTCGTCGGCGAGGGAGGTCGTGCTCTTCTCGACTGGAATCCGCAAAGCGCGGGGTATCAAGGCCAATTCGCCTCGGTCGATTTTCAGGCCGCCATGCAGAATTTCTGGAGCTATTTGCGCGGCGGCTTGCTGACCAATACCAGCATGGCCGATCCTTTCCAGCCGACGACCGTCATCGCCCAGAAGACTAAGTGGGAGGCCAACGATCCACTGGTGCATTATACGCTGGAAGACTTGATGGGGGCATCCCCTTTGTCCAACTACGTCATTCGTTTTAACCCAAGCTATAACCCAACTCCGGTTAGTGATGATCTCGGGGTTGTTAATGTTAATTACTCCCCTTGGGGCTCCAAACAACGCGGTTCGGCCAACATCGAAATGGAAGATTACATCACCAGATCGGACGACTGGCAATTTCCAACCAATAAATTCCCGGGCGTCGGCTGGCTTGGCCGCGTTCATCGGGGCACGCCGTGGCAGACAATTTACCTGAAGGCCGATCCGAATCCCGGTAACGCCTATTCAAACCCCACCTGCAACCCTGCGCTATGGGTGAGCCAGTGGGTGGGCGATCTGTCTCCAGGCCTGGTCTGGCCCGGCGAGTCCTATCCGACCAACGACTGGACTTTGCTGGATTTGTTCACCGCTGGTCCGAACGACAATGCCATGCGTGGCACACTTTCCGTTAACCAAACCAATACTGCCGCATGGCACGCCCTCCTCGACGGAGTTGTCGTGCTGACGAATGATCCCAACAAGGGTGTGTCCGGGTTGGTTATCAACCCGGAAATTCCTTACGGCACCAACGCCAACGCCGTCGATTACATGGTCGGTCAGATCAATACGCTGCGGGCGACCCAGACCAACGGCGTCTTTCATAAGATTGGCGACATCTTCGAGGTCCCGGCGCTCACCGTCGCCTCGCCCTATATCGATACAACGGATGCGAACAATATTCCTCGCGACGAAGTGGTCGAGCGTATCCCGCAGCAGATTGGCTCTCTCCTCAGGTTGGGCGAGCCGCAGTTTGTGATTTATGCGTGGGGACAATCCTTGCGACCGAAGAGTTTTTATAATCCAGGGCCGTCGCTGCTCGGCTCGCCAAATCTTTTCAAGTTGTGCACCAATTACACGATCACGGGCGAGTTCCTGACACGCACGGTCTGCCACCTGGATCTGACCAAATCCGATCCATTCGGGCAGCATCCCAAATTGCACATCGACAGCTTTAACATCATCCCCGCGGCACAGTGACGATGAGTTCAAGGTCCAAAGTTCAAAGTGGAAAGTTGAAGGCGGCCGGCTTACGGCTTGTGACGCCCTCGTCTCCCCAGTGTGACGGCATTTGTGGCGCCCCTGGACGATTGCCCGTCAATATTTGTGACGGTGTAACGGCTAAATCGGGGTGGAGGGGTGGCTGGCGGCGGCGAAGCTTGCTGGTCCACCGAAATGAACTAGTGTGCTGTGACTTTATCGCCAAGGAGGCGGGATGCAACTGAAGCATTGGTGGTGGCGGATTCTATGGGTCGCGGCTCTGATCGCGGCCAGTGTTTGGTGCTGGCGCATGCAAAGGGGGCGCCAGACTCCGCTCGTGGGGCCCAAGCCGGCCGCGCCGGCGGCGGCGCCGGGGGCGACGCGGACGGCCCAGGCCGGGCCCCGGTCGTGGCGGTTG
>Ga0070741_10021160_pt1 | contig 10149 bp, 12 predicted proteins | sample Coa_R1_4_FD_66440 | JGI IMG/M metagenome (GOLD analysis project Ga0070741, IMG submission 66440) | Surface soil microbial communities from Centralia Pennsylvania, which are recovering from an underground coalmine fire - Coalmine... | ecosystem: Environmental > Terrestrial > Soil > Unclassified ...
ATCGGAGACTCGGGAGCAACTAGCCAAGGCCATCGAACTGCTGGGATTGACAGAGCTCTACCTGTCCGGGCAGCCCACGCTTCGTAAGCAAATCGAAGATTTCCTCTCTCCCTCGGACGTCGATGCAGCAAGTCCCCGGGAACAGCCCTAGTCGGTTTGCATCCCAGGCGTTACAATAAGAAACCACATGAAAAGCACTGGCTCAACAGTATGCTCGGGCAGGTTCGAACAGGCGTCACGCCGGGAAAATTGCGTAGATTTTGTCGTGACCGTCTGCATCGGGCAGGTACGGTGGAATACGGCCACCCCTGTTAAACTGTTGATTCCATTCAGAATCCCCTGTAAGGGCGCGTAGCTCAATTGGCAGAGCAACTGACTCTTAATCAGTAGGTTGAAGGTTCGATTCCTTCCGCGCTCACCACATCCTTTCAAGGAGTTGCAGTCGAACGGAGTTCGATGAAACAGCCTCACTGTAGCGGGAATTGTAGCGGGTACCTGCTTACACTAGGACTTTTGTTCGGCTTCTATTGCTAGCTCTCTCGCCTGCGGCAATCTTTCCAACGCCTCGATCACAGCCTCGTGGCTTGGATGAACGTAGCGGTCTGCCATTTTGGTACTGCTGTGACCCGCGATTCGAGCTAACGTCCACACATCACAGCCTGAGAGTCCGAGTCGAGTCAAAAACGTGTGGCGAAGTGAGTAAATGACGAATGGAGCGATCTTGCTGCCCCGCAGCGCATTCTTATGTTGCACCCGGATCGAATCATGCCAGACGTGCTCCTGTTTCGTGGGAGCTGGCCATATCCAGCCGTCCTCAGGCTTTTTAGCCGCTTCCCACCGCGCTTCAAGCACCTTCCTAACCCGCTGAGTTAGTGGCAGGGTGCGCCTTGCAGCTTTTGTCTTCCCCTCAAGAACGCGGAGAGTTCCATGGCGTCCGCTCGAAAAGCTGATATGTTCCCATCGCAATTTGAAACATTCTTCTGGCCTGAGTCCCGTATCGACCAGTACAGTGGCCACTGAAGCCAAAGGCTCAGTAGCGGCAGCGAGATATTTCGCCTCCTCTGCATGCGAGAGTACCCGTTCTCGGTGGTTCTCTCCATCTAACAAAACAACCTTCGGGGCAGTTGAGATCACGCCCCACTCCTCAGCAAAATTGGCTGCGATACGGAGTGCCCGCAGCGCACTGTTTACACTCGAAATCTTCCATTCCCTTCCTTGCAGGTGGGCTGCAAACCCGGTGATGTGCTCCGGCGTTATCTCATCCAGTTTGCGATTGGAGAGGGGACCATACGCCGCAATAGTCTTTAGGCCGAACTGATACCATGCCCATGTCTTTGGTGACGCATTTTCATATCGTGCTTTTGCATACGGCTGCAGACGATCACGACAGAACGTCGCCAGTGTGGGCACATGCTTCTTTTCTCGGATTCCCACCTCTCCCTTGGCCAAAGCTGTCCGGTGTGCGGCTTCCATCTGCCGCGCAACACGAGGATTTCCCTGTTTCGTGCTCTCTTGGATGTGTTCACCGGAAAAAATAAAGTGGTACCAATAGATGCGGCCACGCTTGAAAATTGCCATTTTTTTCTCCCGCAGCAGTCGTAAGCGAAAATTCGCTTCGCGTAGTCTCGTGTCCCCTACTGAGCGACCACGTACCCACAAGTAGCCGACCCAAGCGGTGCGATGTGAACGTCATCCCAAGTCAATGGAACTGCCTCGCCTTCGCCGAGTCGCATTCCGGCCCCAACTTCGAACGCATAAACGCTGCGTTTAAAGAGTGTTATCCAGCTCTCCCCAACTACTTGAATAGCCTTCGCTTGTGTAGGGCTCGGAGCTCTCTCATCTTTTCGCGCTTTCGTTTCTTCCACGCGCTGCTAGACCTCACGTACATCTGCTGACAATTCTCGCTGCAATACACCATGTGCTGAAACCTTGCATAAAACCACTCTCTGCACCGCCGACATCCACGGATGCGATCTAAAAAGCCCTGTTCTGCTGCACGGACGATTGCCATGACGGCACTCGGTTCACCGAACTTGATTGGAATTCTGCATTGGCCCGGTTCGCCTGGCCCATCGAGATATTGGGTCATAGCGAACCCGCTCGTTTTTCCATGACGAAGTTTCCAACTTAAATCCCACCCTGCTCTTGTGAACCTCAACTGGGGCGAAAACAGGTATTCACGTAGTTGCTTTTCCGCACGTCGATCGAACTGCACTGGTTTTTCGTCGGGGGGCAAGAAGCTGTACGTGGAAGCCCAATTTCCAGGCTCGTCATAGGCACGCTCCCACGCCTGCAGGTCGAGCAAGAGACGGGACACGCGGTCGTGACTTGCCTTGTCGCGGCGCTTGGATTGATTCAGCCAAAGAAGCAAGCGCTTTGCACTCTCCTCACCGTGATATGTGCGTTTTGTGACCATGTCTACGTGGAAAGACATGGCAATGTTAGCACTGGGCCAAATCAGTGTACAGCAGCATAATCGCGCGGAAGTATCGCCCAGGAGGGTATATGGAAGACAAACTTCATTCGATTGAATCCGCTGCCGAGTTCCTTGGCGGTTTGTCGCCTTGGACGATCCGGCGATGGCTTAGTCAGGGTCGTCTTCAGCGGATTAAGGTCGGCAGCAGAACAATGGTCCGTGAGTCAGAACTACTGCGGTTCGTCGAGACTTGCACAAGTGTCGAGAAGCGTCCGGAGAAGGATGTATGAGCCACATGCTACAGCGCCTCCCATATTTTTCGTTCCCCCAAATCGTAATTCGGTCGGGTGCTTGGTCCCGCTTGCGCCCTTCAGCAAAAAACCTGTACGTCGCAATCCTTCATGAGGTGGAAAGACGCAGCACGCGCGAGTTTTCTGAACCAGACAAGTTTTTTGCCAAGTTGGTAGGCCTTTCGCCTCGAAGTGTGCGCGATGCGCGTACCAAGCTCGTTGAATATGGCCTGGTGAAAATCAGGCGAGGAGTTGGTGGGATGTACACGTACACGCTATGCGATCCTACTACTCGCGAACCATTTCCTGGCCCCGCTAGAGAACGCGGCGGTTACCGCCCTGGTAAGGCAGATCCATTCTGATGGACGCGCCGGAGCAGCAAATCGAGGTACGAACACCGCAAATATCGCGGCGAGTTGTCAAAGCATGCTGCAACAGAGAGTCATTCATTGCTACTCCGCGAGCCGGAAAGTTGTTGTCGGTCTATAATTTGCGCAGGCGCTTGCATTATTAAGACCTTCTTAGAAGAGGAAATTCTTAAAGGCTATTCTTACAGAGATGCTCTCACGTGCTGCATGTCGAGACTCGCAGAAGAGAGAAGCCTTCATCTCACGCCGAAGATCACCTCGCGGAACTTCTCTCTCAGCTCGAAGTCAAGTGCTGCCGCACGCATCAACGTGGTGCTATGTGCCGTCGCGCGCGTCACCAAAGTCACTGCGTTGTGCAGCGGGCTCACTCGGCGAGAACACTGCTCGTGCGGCTGCGATCTTCGATGACGCATTCGAGGAAATAGCTCTGGCCATATGTGCCTACTGTAGGCGCGACACGGTTGCGATTTTTAGGAGTGGATGAAAACAGGCGCTAGCACTGACCGGGTTTTGAGCGTAATCGGGAAGTTTCGACAACAACGGATTCGGGGCGGCTGGTAAGGCTGGTCTGAAGCAAGCGATCCTTGACCTCCTGATTTGCAATCAGGATGTTTCATCAGAACCTTCTGAATGGCCGGACGAAGTTGGTCAGCCCGTTCGAGGGTCTTCCAATATTGCCCGGCTGGAAGCTTTGTTTTTCCTCCCAGACGAAAGTTAAACTTTGATTTGAGTTGTTCATATGAGCGACGTAGCGATGAGGAGCTATAGGTCGACTGCCCATGAAATTTCTCCTTTTGCTGGGCTGAGGAGGGGCTTGCCATGCCGATACTACCGATTAATGAGCATGTCAATGCAGGAAAGTGATTCTTGTTCCGAAAACCGGAATTCTGGTTAGGGTAATCGACTTGCTGGATTCGGTATCGGGTGCCCAGAGGGGCACCTCACATCATCAGCCACTCTCCACCATGCGACTTCTGTTCCTAAGGCGGTTGCGTCTTTGTAGTGTCCCATCTTGGGCGCGAGAACTATGGCGGGAGTGCCACAGTTTTCGCCAGCGCATCGCAGGGGTATGGCAAATAGATTCTCGTAGAGAGCGCCTGATGGTGGATTGTCTGTCTCATAGACATGCGCTAGGCCAATGGTGGAACTGTAACCTGATATTAGGTTGCACGCGTCACATAGAACAGCTCCTGCAAGATCAGCCTTCTGCTCCTTTTTCGTCGCTTGAGCTAGTTGTTGAAACTTGGCGGCTGGCCAGTGCGACAGCATTTTGCAGCCTGGACATTTCCGAGACACCACCATAATCTGAGCCATCTACAATCTCCTGTTGAAGCAGAGAGTCTATTCCGCCGTCAGTAACTCAGCAATGCTCCCCACATGATCCGTTAAGCCAGCTTCCATTGCGGGAGTCACATGTAATGTCTGATTCACCCGCACAAAGTTGTACCAAGCGAAGTACAGGGTCACCGCAGCTTTCAGGTTCTCCAGTTTCTTTGAGTAGGCATTCGTCAGACGAGTAAAGCGGCGCAGATGCGCAGAGTCAGGTTCGATCTTTCAACATGCGATGTGCTGATGTGATCTGGATGGGGCCGTCCATCCCGCACTTTTGGATATAACCTCCGTGATTCTGGGCGGGGAGTGCCTCGCTTCAGCAGTCTCAAACTGGCCGTAATCACCAGCTTAACAAGGTGCGCGAAGTCAGCTTGTCCTGCGAAGGTGTTGTAGACCCCCTGCTCGTAGAAGTGAAAGCCATCGGTCGTAAGCTGAAAACGATCTTCGCTGAGATGTCGCTTCAGGTTGGACAGGAAACGAAGTGTCGTTTCCTTTGTTCGCTTTCCAATCTCAAAGCAAGGTATAAGTTTGGTTTCCGCATCCAGCGCCCCTAGACCCATTGGTCGCCAAGATCGGCGGATTCGGTTTTGCGGACTCGTCGCGCCTTTTTGCCGACGAAGCACCAAATTTCGTCACATTGCAGGTAGTTGGGCCGGACGCGGATTCCGCTCATCGCACGGGAGGCACCAGGTGCTGCCGTAAACATCAGCGAAAGAACGGTGTTCTTGTGCAGTCCAGTGATGCGGGAGATAGCGCGAATGCTCATCCCATCGAGCATCATGGAGAGCGCTTGTGTCGCCTTGGCGGGGCCCGTGTAGTGACCATCGATCAGCCTAGGGGCGTTGGGATCGGCAAAAGTCGCCTTACAGGATTACAGCGCCAACGTTGGACACGGCGCTTACTGTTTCGCACAATATCAAGCCAAATCTCAGTGGGTTGAATCGCCACGTCGGAATTATTCGTAACCAGAGCACTGGAATTCTGTGAGGCTTGGACCATCATGAAAGGTACCGGGATGGGAAACTTGTCTGCGGTTCCGAGTGAAGACTGAGACTCGATCAACATCGCGTGAACCTGAGCAGCGCTCAACCCGAGAAGGCTGTCGCTAACCCTAATGAGATACTTACCTTCGCGAGTGCGCAAAGCCGTGCCGGGGGACGTGAGGGGATCCGGATTCCAAGAACAAATCCTTGATTCAGACGAAAAGTGTCACTTTGTCCTGCTCTTGCGTTTATCACAAGGCAAAACAACCGCATGATCGTGTCCGTCGTTATGCTTCTTCTTATCATGACCCTTGGCATCAGTATCTGCTTTCTCTGAGGTATCACGATCAACGCCAGCCCAGTATTCATGACCATCCTCGCAGCTGGCGTACCAGCACTTCCCTCCCAACGCGTTCGCCGCTTCATTTTTACCCATCTCGCCTTTTCCACTTTCTTGAGCCTTAAAATTGTGCGGCCGAGTGTTAATTTCTTCTACAACGCCTGGTGCCCCACCCCCTCCACTTGGCCCTTGATCTCCGGTTGGACCTCTAGGTCCAGGGGGGCCTGGCTGTGTTCCATTGCAATAAGAAGTCCCGGGCGCTCCAGGACCACCATCACCTCCATCCCCACCAAGTCCTCCAAGTCCGCCGTCACCCGGGAGCCCGCCACACGGCCCAGTACAATCGATTTTGACTTTTGCCCTATTAGGTTGGTCTCTCGTCGTTCGCACGTCAAGCATTTTGACGGGCCCAGTACCGATACCGAACTTAATTGAATAAAAAACCGATCCCCCAGTGCCTCCATTCCCACCTCGACGTCCCGTACCGCCCTTCCCGCCTTGTGAGCCGGTTCCTCCGTTGCTACCGCCGTGACATCCGTTTAGTGGATCCCATCCCATTTGTTCGCCCTGCCCCCCCTGAGATCCTTTCGGACCTTTGTCGCCCACGGCTCCTTGCTGTCCATCCTCTCCGAAAACATCTATGTAGAGCGGATTGCCCGCAATTCTTTCTGCTTTGAACACAATGGGTCCCGCAGATCGCCCCGAATCACCTGGCGGCCGGTTCGTACGAGGCTCGAAGGATATGATCTTTGAGGTGCCCTCGACTTTAATTTCGACTGCATTCAAAAAAAGTCGATACCCATTCGTCACCACCACAGACCCATCTCTAAAAATAATGCGATCCGCCGACATATTTGTTACATCAGAAAGAATAGTTTTTCCTCCAGGCACTTCGTAGGAGGTTTGAAGCGTTTCATCGGACTCCGTGCAATTACCACGCGAAGTTTCAAGTACAAAGACAGATTTGGTAAATTGAGGAACGGTACACACGAAAGTCGTATCTGTTTCCTGAAGCTGATCACTCACGTTCCACGTTCGATCACAACTAGCGTCGAACGCGCGATAGTACGACACTTTCGGGGCATCGCTTGGGGTTTCTCCGGCAGTTCGCTTCCAACGCGATTTAAACAATAGTTTGTCGCTATCATGTTCGATGTCGCATGCAATAGCCGCTCCCCCCGGAGAGTTGTATTCCATGCACCTAGACCACGCTGCCAGGACATTCGGGTCGGCCGTTCGCACATATTCGTAGTACGTTGCCGATGAACTCTGTTTTCGTTCCTCCTCTGAACAGTGCGTGTTCTTCCATTGGTCAATCTGCCCCTGTGCCCAAGTTCCTCCCACCTGCAGCGGAACACCAAACAATTCTAGGCCGACCGACAGTCCCGCATTGATTGCCTCGTTGTGATTAGAAAAAGATGCCGTGCATTCCCACTTTCGATAATTCTCGCTATTTTGCTGGCTGCTAGACACAACATGCGTGTTAAATACACCGTCACGCAAGATATCGGAGCATTGATCTGGTTGTCTGGCCCAAAGAGCTTGACGTTCCTGGGGCTTACCCTTGTCAGCTGCGCTACATATGGTAACCAGAGATATAGTCAATAAAAGAAATATAAGTATTCTCATTAGAGATTACCTCCTCTAGTTTGGGTGGTCGCATGCGGGGCAGCCATGTAATAAAGTAAGGGAGCATGTAAGAGAGTAAGGGGCATGTGAGAAAGTAACTGAGCGACGCATGATCCTCCTTGCTTTCAGCGGTGTCAACAGGGAATTTCGGGAGGTGTCAGGGACATCTTTTGACTTGCTTTACCTTCCACCCTAATATTTCAGCCCAATGATCGGGCAGACCATCTCGCACTGAGCGCGGAAGAATTTCTCTTGATCTCCCACACCTGGCTTTGTAGAGTTCCACGTCCAAAAGCACGAGCAGATTATCTGCAAGGAATCTGCATTGGATGCATCGATGTTCTGTCATGGTTTTGGCAAACAAACTCGACCACATTCCGGGTCGAATCCTCTACGCGAGGTGGATTTCTCATAACCAAAGATTGCACCTTCTTGATCCAGCGAAGCGGTCAAGAATGTCGCGTTGCAGACGTCTGGGAAGCACGCTAGACAGCAAATGCATTCCCGATACGCACGGTGACGTTTATAGCGTTTCCCGCGAATTGGTCACAAATGGGCTGCGTAGAACCGTTCGCAACGCGGGATATCGCAGGGAAACGCAGGGGAGTACGCATTTAGAGTGCACCTGCATCGATACTCGTGATTACGAATAGAAGTGTTCAAGAAAGGGTCTCCCGAAACGTTCGCCTAAGTCCTTGATTTCATTAGTGGCATCGAGATGACTGCCTGAAGGCAAAAAGGACCTCCTTTTTGAACAATTATTCTAGTGAGAGGAGAGCACCATGCATAAACCCGCGCGAGTTGCCATCTACGCTCGCATTTCAACTCTGAACACACATCAGGACCTCGGTCCGCAGCTCGGTGAACTGCGGGAGTACTGCGAACAGCGCGGCTGGAAGATAGCGCGCGAGTACACCGATGCAGGAGTTTCCGGGTGCAAGGATTCTCGACCCGGTTTGAACGAATTGCTGGCAGATGCTAAACGCAGGCGTTTTGACGTGGTGCTCGTTGCGAAATTGGACCGTTTCGGCCGATCACTTCGACATTTGGTCAACGCGCTCGCTGAATTGGAAGCCCTCGGAATCGCATTCGTCAGTTTGCGCGACAGCTTGGACCTCAGTACGCCCGCAGGGCGCCTGATGTTCCAGATCATTGGCGCTATGGCCGAGTTTGAGCGTGCCCTGATTCAGGAGCGCGTACGTGCAGGCATGCGGCATGCCAAATCCAAAGGCAAGAGATTCGGTCGTCCCATCAAGTTCGTAGACGTTGCGCAAATATCAGCACTCCGCAAACTCGGCTGCTCATGGCGGGCAATCGCGGAGCAGCTCGGTGTTAGCGTCGGAACCTTGTGCAACAGACTGGGTAGCCAACAATCGGACACACGGACCGTATCTTTACATCGATTATGAAAGCCTGCGAAGTTTGTGTACTCACCGAACATCGTAGTTGCCGCAGCGGCGAGAGCATCGAATTGACATTGTGCCAAGCATGGACGCAGTAGGAAATCGCCGCGAATGCCGTTTAGCCGATCTGGATGAACCGCGTTCAAGACCAAATATAATCTTGAACTCCCAGTCAGGAATGGTTTAATTGCCCTACTCGCGTGAAAATTAAACCTGCAACATCCTGGCATTCATCTGCATGGACGTGGGTCTTATTTCTTGCTCTGATCGTTTGCTCTGCCTTCCTGCTGAATTGGAAGCGACCTGTGCCTCGCGTCAAGGTGGAGCTATTGCCATTGCAGGACTCGCAGCCGCAGGAGATTCGGTTCACTGCTTAAAACATATAAAAAGGCTGGCTGGAGACCCTCACCACTCGTACGCCGCAAGGCTAAGCGATACAGTCAGATGCGAGCCATGAGGAAGTCGATAATACAAGACTTGGTTGCCCTTCGTCCGGGGCAGATTCATGCAATTCGACATTACAACTCCTCTTTTGAGTTCCAGGGCAAATTTATCTGGCTGTTCATTTGTCCTGTACGTCGGACAAGGACTGGGCTATCACGATGGCTATTGAAGATCAAGAAAGTTGGCCGACATAATGCTGCGATTATCTGCACGATGAAAGAAGATTACTCCGGGGTGCGAGATTTCTATGTGAAGAAGCAGGTCGGCGACGCTGTCAACAAATTCATACTGTTGAGAGATGGTCACCCGTGGCTCTCCGATGCCGTCCGTCTCGAGCGGCTCTCTGAATTGTTCGCCTACATCTCGGACCTCGACGACTGACAGTGTCAGCGGGAGATCAAGTAGCTTCGATCCCATCGGTATAGAACCCGTCGAGGGTGCCTCGTTCCGCCATGGCCGCATGTTCGGCACGGAACCCAGCCGCCCATGGACGTTCAAAGACCCGTCTCGGCTCTTACCTGCTCCAAGACTTCCACAAATTGCTTTACGTCCGTCAGCAGCCTGCCGGAGCTTAACCATTCATCGTCTCTTCCGTTGCGAATCACACTTTTGGCGAAGCGCAGTTGTCCAAATAGCCTTAGTGACTGAATTTTCGTGTTCTCCTCATTCGGAAAAGCCACAATCGCAGTTCTTTTCCCTTCCACCTTCGGTGCGTTGATCCGCCAATAATCTCCAATCCTATCCTTGCCGTGTTGCGCGAGGACGACAGCGATTAAGAGTCCGGTCTTGCGATACCGCAGTAGCGCCCTAAACCGTCTGCTTTTCCGTACCTGCTCAATTTTGCCGGGAAACGCTTCCAGCAGACATTCGATCAGGTCTCTGCGGACAAGTAGCCTTCGCTGCCTCATTGTGGCTCGGCTGCTCAGTTCTGGCGTGCTGTACCC
>Ga0070741_10021161_pt1 | contig 10149 bp, 9 predicted proteins | sample Coa_R1_4_FD_66440 | JGI IMG/M metagenome (GOLD analysis project Ga0070741, IMG submission 66440) | Surface soil microbial communities from Centralia Pennsylvania, which are recovering from an underground coalmine fire - Coalmine... | ecosystem: Environmental > Terrestrial > Soil > Unclassified ...
GACATGCTCCTCCAGGAGTTTGTCGCCGACGCGATCGCCGAGGGGATGCGGATCGATACGCCACCACCGGGCGGGCGGGCTTTGCATGGGGGCCGTGGATCCAATGCACGATCGGGCGGGAGGCCTAACCGCTCCGGCGTAGATTGGCGGAAGCAGTTCGGCCATATCGCAGCGGTGCCAAAAGGCAATGGCGTCTGCCCCCTATGCGGCCGCGGCTCGTCGCTCACGGGCGGCGACCCCCAAGACACGCATTGCGAGCACGACGTCGGCTGGCTCGTCGATGATGGCGCTTGACGGCAATTCGAGCTGCGCAACCGGATCCAAGTCAGTGCGATGACTCAGGGCATCGTCAAGGCAAAGCTCGAAGCACTGGGAACCGGAAGCTCCCCGATCCCACTTGCCGAAACCCCCTCCCTCAATTTCAAGCCGAGCCGGCCGAGCCCCATTGTCGTCGGGAAGGCCGCGTGGGGCTCGTTGACGTGGCGCAGCCAGCGGCACGAAACTCGTTAGCGTGCCCGCGAAGGCGGTGTACGTGTCGGATGCTGAGAACGTCAGAACTATCGCAGATGTCTGAGCGCCGTCGTCGCTTCCACCGCTGTTCGGAAGACGGGGAGTTCGCGGGTTGAAGTATCCGCGATTCAAAAAGGCCCACGACGTGGCATCGAGAGCGCGGCTGTTTCTCCCGGGTACAGCGTCACTGCCTTCCTGTTAGAGCATCGTGTCTGGCGAGGAAACTCCGACATCGTCGCTGCTGCTATCGTAGGCATCCCCGTCCGGTAGAAGGGGCCTGATGCGCGCAGTGCCGGTCAGGGGATCGGTTAAGCGATTGGCCCGAAAGCTCCCGGCGGATAAGAGTTAGAAGTGGGGGCACAACGACGAAGCCGACCGTCTGGGGCCCAAAGCGGAAGAAGTGGAAGCCGTAAGCACCCTTAGCGACGGCGTCACTGTCGTTCTACTCGGGCTCGATGTGCATAGAGACAGCGGTGCCAGGGGCAATTTCGTCAGCGCGGAATCCGGGCGAGAAGAGCGAGCGGGTGTCCAACGGCAGGTGTTGGGACGTATTGAGAAGGTCGCGTTGATCCGGAGTCGCTGAAAAGACAAGAGTGGGACCGCCGACCCTCGCGATTGGGAAAGTCTCGTGGTCCGTTACTTCTTCTCCGTAGTGGATATGGCGACGCGTTACTTTGACGACCCCATATAGATTGTCGCGTCCGGCTCCATCGGTTTCATCCGAGGTCGTGCAGAATCCTTGAAGTGGTGAGGCGAGGGCCGCGATTGCCAATGCTCCGCCCGCCAGAAGTCGATGAACGTCGACCACGAGCCCATTGGTGTACCCTGGGATTGTTGTCGTCTCCCCGTTCCGCGGTGTTTTTACCATCGTAAAGAATACCGGTTTGGTCCTCACGTCCTCGGCCAAGGTCGCGTTAATGACCACCGGCGGCGAGAGGAGAAGCGTCGGCAAATCCACCGTAATGTGCACATCCGATACGTCGCCATCGCCACCGTTCTCGATGCGGAACTGGTAGACATCACCGGAAGCGACACCATGGAGGCTTGCGGGAAGCGGCACTACTTCATCGGGACGCAGTAACATCAGGGAGTATTTGAGCGGTGGCGCAGAATCAGTAAGTAGCCACGCCATGCCGAGCCATACCAGGCCGCCACTCATGATTGCGGGGAGCGCCAGGAGGCCTGAACGAGCGAGACCGGTCAGCTTCCAATGACTGACCAAGACCAGGCTTAAGCGGACTACCAAGAGCGCCATTCCAAGGGCCAGGGCGATCGTGGCTCCCTTGGGCGTCGTGAAGATACTCAAGGCGTACCCAATGAGCGCCCCCACGAACAGCATAAGGGTCTCGACCACCGTTTCGCGTCCGACGTCTCCCATCTCGGGGTTTGTAGTCGGATGCCGCTGCCGGGGGCAAATCGGTAGCTTCCTTCCGTGCTGCTTGACCTAGTTCCACGCTCGTCCACTGACGCGAACGGCCACTGCGGCTCGGAAAGCGACCGGCGCCGTTCTTCGCGGACACCGGTTCGCCGATCCACTCCTCGGCAGCTATGGACATCGGCCCGCTGCCGTCCCATCGTGAGCGAGGACGGCTACAACAGCGAGTCGTGACGGTTGTCGTGAGGGCGACGAGGTCTTACGGACCCTCGACATGAAACGGCGGCACAAGACCAAGATCGCTTGGTGCCAACGAATGGGCTGGAGCCAAAGGGTACGGAACAACTGCACGGTGTTCGATTGGCAGCAGTCATTGTTCCCAAAAGTACGGCTCCCGCTTGGCCGACAGCAGCGTCCGCAGTAAACGTCTCCAACCTGCGTGATAGGTCCCGCAATCACACGCGGGACCTCGCCGCCACATCCACTGGTGCAAGAATCGGCGAGCGATTGGGCTGAACCGCCGGAGCACGTTGTCGTAGCTACATACCAGGGCGCCGTAAGGAGCTCACTGCTACGCGCATAGTAGGCGCGACCATTAGGGCCGCCTAACACCCGAACCAGTCCGGACCATTGCAGAGCCGGAAAAGTCCCCTGCGGATCGGTGGGATAGAGATAGCCAGGGTCGGAGCGATCGGCACTAGCGTAGGCGAAGATTCGTCCCGTCTCGACCGAGCTTCGCGGTGAAACGATCGGACAGCCGACCAAAGACTTCGGAGCGATACAACGCTAGGGCGTCTGCTTTGGATCGTCGTTCTTCCGGGCGCGATCTCGTGATGGCCGGGACCAGTTCCCTCAATCGGCGGGATACTGATGAGTACAAGGTCCCGGGGATCGGTTCGCTTGCCGCCAGATCGCCCGAAAGGAGGTAGCCGGCCCGACAATCGCTGAACGCGGTGTTCGGCGTGACGGCGGTAGATCACAACCTCATCTCGGCTCGCGAGACGGGGCCACAAGCCTTCGCGAGTCCAACACAGGGCCCCCAGACGCAGCGACGTCTGGGGGCCTTTCTTTTGACGACGGGCCGCTTCTGACGGTCCGGGAAAGGGAATTATCGATGTACGAGCTCAAAGTGATCCGGGAACGGAAGCAGGGGTACGGAACCGTTCGCCGAGTGCAGCACCCGGGTCAGGTCTACGAGGTCTTTCGCGAGAAGTTCGGTCGCCTCGACCGCGAAGTCTTTGTGGTGCTCCTGCTGGACGGCAAGCATGGAGTCCTCGGCTTCAACGTCGTGTCGATGGGCTCGCTGAACGCGGCGCTGGTTCACCCGCGCGAAGTGTTCAAGGCGGCGATCCTCGCAAACGCGGCCGCCGTAATCCTCCTTCACAACCATCCCTCGGGTTCGGCGGAGCCGTCCGCCGAGGATAAGGCGCTTACGGCGCGGCTCGAACAGGCGGGGGAGCTCCTCGGCATCCGCGTGATCGATCACATCGTCGTCGGTGACGGCGAGTATCGGTCGAAGGGCGAGGGGTGGTGATCATGCTGGCAAACTGCCTGAAGGATGTCGTCCCGATGTTTCAGCGCCTTGAAGACCTGCTGGAGACTCTCGCCACCGACGGCCGGTTCTTGGCGTACGCGCGCGATCTGACGTCGGTCGTGGCGTGGCTTCGGAGTCAGCCGCGGCGCAGGGTTCTGCTATGGGGCGCGCTCGGTGCCGGCGCCGTAGTCACCCTAGTGCTTGTGGGTATCTCAGGCGATCCGCGTGAGACGGTCCCAATCGTCGAGGAGGAGTGGCATTGAGCCTACGCGCGCTTCAGCCCAGTTTCCGTCTACGTGTCGAACGGGACCACGAGTAGCTCTGCAGCCCGCCGTTTCGTTTCCTCGCCCCGGCGATCGTACCGCGCCGTCGTTGTCACGCTCGCGTGGCCGGCGAGCCCGGCGACCGTGGTGATGTCGGCGCCAGCATCGAGAAGATCGCTAATGAACGTTCGCCGAAGGTCGTGCGGACTGAACCGCTGGACGCGCGCGCGACGCGCGCGGCGCTGCAGTATCTCCAGGACGCTCTGCGTCGTCATTCGGCGAGCGATCATGCGGCCCGCCTGATCGATCGGCCAGAACAGCGGGCCGGGCGCTTCGCCACGGATTCTGAGCCAGCCAGTCAGGGCAGCGCGGCTGCCGTTCATCGCGTAGACGATCCGGTCCTTCCGACCCTTCGCGCTGCGAATCGTCAGCGCGCCCCCGTTCCCGCCATCCGGGCGCGGATCGCGGCTCGGAATCGTGGGGAGTGTGCGAACGGCTCGGCATATGTGTTCGCGCGCGGGCCTTGCTCAGCGCTGTCGCCGGAATCGAAGGTATCGAGGAGGGCGGGGCCGGCGAAGGTCATCAGGCCATGTCTCTTTATTTTGGCTAGGTGTGGCCAGGTTCCGGACCACCTAGCGTGCTACAGGATCCAGGACCCTCAAACGAGGACGAAGTACCTCGCCGATCTCGACGGCCTGGTGGTGGAGCCCGGCTGCACGATCAGGGTGCCGGCGGTGATGGCGTGCGTGCCCGCGACTAAGACCAACGTCGCGCCGACACCGCCCGGGGGTGGAGGCACAGGAACGCCGAACAGCTTCTTGTGCTACAAGGTGAGGTGTCGGAAAGCGAGTCTCCCGACCTTCTCGGGAAGCGACCAGTTCGGGAGCCGCACCGTCACGCCGAAGACGGCACAAGTCGTGTGTGCGCCGCTCGCCGGACCGCCGACCACCACAACCAGCACAACCGCGACGACCAGCACAACCACCACAACCACAAGCACCACAAATAGCACCACGACGACGACGAGCCTGCGGTTCATGGACAACGGTGATGGGACCGTCACCGACCACCAGACCGGGCTCCAGTGGGAAAAGAAGGTCGCCGGTACGAGTTGTCTGCACTGCGTGGACGACGGTTACACGTGGAGTGCATCGGGCAGTGCGCCGGATGGGACGGCGTTCACCGCCTTTCTCAATACGCTGAACGGCGGCGCAACCGGGGTTGGGGACTGCATCAGTTGGGACGGGAGCGCTCAGACGGGAGGCTTTGCGAACCATTGCGACTGGCGTATCGCAACGATCGGGGAGCTCCACGCGATCTTTGATGGCAGTGCGCCTGGATGTGGAAGCGGCAATGCGTGTATCGATCCGATTTTCGGCCCCACAGCTCCTAGCGAGTATTGGTCGTCCACGACGTACATTGGCAACGGCGGTCCAACGTTCGCGTGGTTCGTACACTTCGACGGTGGCGTCGTCGTCGGCAGTGGATTAAAGGTTGATGCTCGGTCTGTCCGCGCCGTCCGCAGCGGTTCGTGATCGAAAGGGACGGCGCCGTAACGACGTAGTGGCCTGCCTGACACACCAGAAACCTACGGCCGACCCGTTACGTGGAGCGGTTCTGAGGAAGTCGTCCTGACGCCGTCCAGATGAGTTCGATCGCAGCAAGGGCAGTCTCATCGTCACCGTACCGGACGATTCGTCGGAGCCGTTGCACGCTGCGCCGAACCAAGCCGGCCATCAGGTGTGCTTCCCGCTGACGCAGCTGAGCTTCGAGTGCGGCGATCTCGGCTTTAACGTCTGGATGCCGGAGCCAAAGCCGGATCGTTCGTGAACAAACACCGAGAGCTTGGGCGATCTCGGTGTTTCGCTTCCCGAGGACGACGAGGGACGCTACCCGGTGTTTGATTCGCTGAATCTGGGATCCGGTACTGCCTCGGGGACGGCCAATGCGAGAATGCCGGACGCTAGGTCGGACCAACGTGGACCGTGTCGCGCGGCTTACCTCTGTTGGGTTAGGCCGTCGGATCAGTTGTGTAGCGGCCATGAGCATAGTTACATGATTTCACAACGCGAGTGGAAATAAAAACCGAGGTGACTGGTGCCAGAGCAGCTCGCGGAATGAAAGCCATGGGCGAGAGAGAAAATATGACAAAATAGGACTACCTTACCGAACGGTGACTGTTCGAATGTGCGAGTCAGATTCGGGCGCTTGAACATCACCCTCCCGAACGTCTCAAAAGCGATAAGACCGAATCGCCATCGGTGGACGTACAATCAGGAAATGCGGAACGTCTTCCTGTATCCTCAGGTGGATCAAAGCATAGAACGCCGTCGAGTCTCTACCGCGTGATGGACTTCAGTGTGTAGGGGGCTTCCATCCCGGGTACTTCAGTCGAACAGTCGAACACTCGAACGTGAGTGACTGACTGGTAGCCCGCGATATCTACATCGCTCCCAGGGGGCCTATGGATGGCGGATTCGGATCTTCGCGCGGGCGGACTGGTGAAGAGGAGCTGATCCGCGCAATGCCGTGATGCTTGAGATCCTGTGAGGTCATGCTAGGATTCACAAGTCGGCTGTTGGTGTTGCCGAGATTCACCATCCATTCCTGATCCAGTAAGGGGACGCCTCCGGGCCCCCGACTCGTTGCTGATCCCTTCAGCTTCGAATCGCACGCTATTGAGGCGTGCAGGAGGCGTTTCGTGTCCCCATTACTGACCCCCGGCGAGGCTGCGGCGCTCGCCCACGTTGCCCCCATCACTATCTATCGGGCCGTCCGGAGTGGACGGCTTCCTTCGATTCGAATCGGTTCGCGTATCCGGATCGCCCGACGCGACTTCAACACCTGGCTTGAGGCGACTTCGAAGTCCGCGACTGTACGTCCGCGACGACGGCGGCGGAAAAGCCTGTCGCATCGCGTACACGGCGGAGCGGAACAATGAGCGCCGCACGCCGGATTCTCTCGGAGCTCGTCTGCGGCGCTGCGGGCTGCAGCTGCGCTTCTGCTGCACTGAATCGCTGCGGCGACACTCACTGCCCCGCGCACAAGGACGCTCACCCTTCCCTCAGCGTAGCAGATGACGGCGGGCGCCCGCTCGTCCACTGTCACGCGGGATGCTCCCAGGATGAGGTTATCGGGGCGTTGAGTGCGCGCGGCCTCTGGAAGCCCCGCTCACGCCGTGCGGCCGCTATTGGAACAGGACGAAAGAGCTTCCGCCGAGCGAAAACCCGAAGGCGTAAGGGCCGTTCTCGCCGTAAGTCGAACGAGAAGCGAGGTCGGGTAGGACTCACCCTTTCTCAGTATGCGAACGCGAAGCGATTGCCGATCGGCTTCCTTCGTTCCTTGGGTGTCGCGGACGTGTACCTCGAGACGAAGCCGGCGATCCGCATCCCGTACTTCGATGAGCATGGCAGCTGTCGCGCCGTGCGTTTTCGATTGGCAGTAAGCGGCCCGGAGCGGTTTCGATGGAAATCTGGAACGAAGCCATACCCTTATGGCTTGTCGCGGCTGGAGGCTGCGAGGAGCGCGGGATACGTTGTAATCCCTGAGGGTGAATCAGATACGCAGACGCTCTGGTACCATGATGTGCCAGCATTGGGAATCCCCGGGGCTAGCAGCTGGAACGAGGCATGGGCAGACTATCTCGACGAAATTGCAACGATCTATGTCGTTGTGGAGGCAGACCGGGGAGGCGACGCGGTCAAGAACTGGGTAGGTCGCTCGCGGATCCGGGATCGTGTGCGTCTGATCGAACTAGGGTCCGCGAAGGATGTCAGTGCGCTCCATATCGACGACCCACGGGCGTTCACCTCGCGATGGAAGCGGGCGATGGCTGATGCACGCGGATGGAAGGACGGCGAACAGCAGGAGCGAGCAGTCACGGCGGCGAAGGCGTACGCCGTAGCTTCAAGGTTGCTAAACGATCCGAGACTTCTGAAGCGAGTCGGCCGTGCAATGAGAGAGGACGGCTACGCTGGCGACTTACGGTCCCCGCTCCTCGCGTTCATGGCGGTTACGTCGCGGTGTTTGGAACGCCCGATAAATCTGGCGTTTGTTGCTCAATCCGCGTCAGGAAAGAATAGGGCTATTGAAGCCGCACTCGCGTTGGTCCCACCGGACGCGGTGTATGTTCTGAGTTCGGGGTCACCTCGGGCCTTAATCTATAGCGAGGAGGCGTTCGAGCATCGCACGGTCGTAGTCGGCGAAGCGGACGCGATTCCCGAGGACGGCCCGGCAGCGGCCGCGATTCGATCGCTCGCCGCAGACAACGTTATGACTTACGACGTTGTTGAGCGAGACCAGGCATCGGGCCGATCGAGAACGCGACGAATCAAGAGGCTGGGCCCGACAGGTCTAATCACAACGAGTACCCGGTCACTGCGTCATCAGTTGGGGACGCGGCACCTCGAAGTGCCTATGCCGGATGATCCTGCGCATGTTCGAAAGATTCTGCTTGCTCACGCTAGGCAAGCTTCCGGGCGAAGGCCGGCGCAGTCCGACCGAGACGAATTCCTCGCTATGCAGAACTGGCTATCGGCAGCTGGCGAAAGGCGAATAGTTGTACCCTTTGCAGAGGTCCTTGCTGCGCTTGTTCCCGCAACAGTCGTTCGGATGAATCGCGACTTTCGGCAACTCCTGACCGTGATCGAGACAATCGCCTTCATCCATCAGGTCCAGCGCCGGCGGCGGGCGGATGGTGCGGTTCTCGCGACGATTGGTGACTACGCGAAGGCGAGGCGCCTACTACAGCCGGTGTTCAATGCAATTGCGGCGGAGGGCGTGACAGCTGTGATCCGCGATACGGTGGAAGCGGTAAATGCGGACGAGGGAATCGGGGTGACGGAAGTAGCAAAGCGCCTGGGGATCTCGAAATCTACTGCATCGTATCGGGTGGCGCGGGCAGTGGGGCTGGGAGTGTTGGTGAATAATGAGCTTCGGAAGGGAGCGCCGGCCAAGTTGGGTCGCGGCGCGCCGCTCCCCGACGTGGTGACTGCGCTTCCAGATCCTAAGCGCGTACGCGCGCAGTATGAAGAAGAAAAGCGCCGCTCCAAGCGCGGGAAGGGGCGTGCGCGATGAACCCGAAACGAAGAGGAGCGCGTGAAGCGGTAGCCACAGCAGGCAAAAGTGAGATGGAAGAGGGATCGGAGGTTGAGCGGCTACTAGATGTCCGCGAGGCGGCGACTCTACTCGGAGTTAAGCCCGCAACACTGTACCAATGGGCGTACCAGCGTCGCATTCCGGTCGTGAAGCTTCTTGGACCGCGCGGAGCCCTGCGAATCCGACTAAGCGATATTCGGCGTATCATCCGCGGGTCGCTGCGGCCCGCGTTGCTCGGATCTCTATCGAGGGCTGGATCCCATTCAGAAGATCGTAGTACAATCGCGATTCTTGACCGAGGTGGCGATGAGCGCAGCGAATAGCGGACCAAGAAGGGGGTCTCGTGGCGTGTTCGAGCGGCCGGTTGGCTCGGGCATCTGGTGGGTACGCTACCACGACGAGCACGGGGGCGAACATCGCGAGAAGGTCGGCCCCAAGGGCCTCGCCAGTCGCGTCTATCAAAAGCGGAAGACTGAAGTGGCCGAGCGGCGGTTCTTTCCTGAGCGTATCCGCCATCGCGATCCCCTTCTACGGGACTTCGTCGACGACTACCTGGCACGCGTCCGGGGCACGTTGCGAAGCTATCCTGATCAAGCACGCTGTGGGCGGCTCTGGAAGGCGAGTCTCGGCAGTCGAACGCTCCGGCAAGTCGTGGCCGGTGACGTACAGCGCTACGTGGCTCAGCGAATCACCGAAGTTCGGCCGGCGAGTGTGAACCGCGAGGTCGCCTTTCTGAAGCGCGTCTTCAACGTCGCGATCGATGATGGGTTGGCGGAGACCAACCCCGTGCGGAAGGTGAAGCTCATCAAGGAGAACAACGCGCGGGTGCGGTACCTGACGGATGACGAGGAGGCCAAGCTTCGCGCAGAGGTGCGGGAGGAGGCGTGGCCGGTTGTCGAACTCGCACTGAACACGGGGCTCCGGCGCGCGGAGCTCTTCACGCTCAAATGGGAGCACGTCGACTTCAAGGCGAACGTCCTGACGATCGCGCGGACGAAATCCGGGCGGGCACGGCGCGTCCCGATGAACTCGCGCGTGCGCGATCTCCTGCGTGCGCTACCCGGTCGGCTGAAAGGGGAGTGGGTGCTTCCGAGCGAGACTGGCGAGACCGCCGTCGACTCGCAGAACTTCATGAACCGCGTCTTCACGCCGGCCCTGAAGCGGGCCGGTGTCCAGGACTTCCGCTGGCATGACCTCCGCCACACGTTCGCGTCGCGGCTCGTGATGAAGGGCGTCGACATCCGCACCGTGCAGGAGCTCCTCGGGCACGCGGACATCCGCATGACGCTCCGCTACTCGCACCTGTCGCCGGCCCATCTCCTCGACGCCGTGGAGAAGCTTACCGAGGAACGAACCGGCACCACTACCGG
>Ga0070741_10021162_pt1 | contig 10149 bp, 4 predicted proteins | sample Coa_R1_4_FD_66440 | JGI IMG/M metagenome (GOLD analysis project Ga0070741, IMG submission 66440) | Surface soil microbial communities from Centralia Pennsylvania, which are recovering from an underground coalmine fire - Coalmine... | ecosystem: Environmental > Terrestrial > Soil > Unclassified ...
AAGCGGTATCTACACGCGCAACCTGATTTGCATATGAAGAAGATGGCACGTAATCGGTATAGCCGGTGACTGGGTCTGTTGTTGCGGTAAACCATGAGGAAGGTGCAGGGCCGTATTCAGTAACTGCACGATCGTTACCGTTATAGATCATCGAAGTCATCTGGCCTTCGGGGTTGGTCGTTGAATAGACCAGATCCTTATTCGGGTTCCACTGTGTCGTCGTCGCCTGGCCTTCAACGTTGTAAACGGTAGTGGTTCGGTTCAGGCTGTCGTATTGAACTTGCTCGGAGTATCCTGCGGGCTCTGCCGCGCCACTAATATGCTCAGTGGTCGTTCCATATGTGTAGACGTACGTCTTGGTAACCTGCGTCTTACCGGCCAGCGGGGCTGGTTCAGAAACGCTCGATACGCGGCCTATAACATCATACTGCAAGCCCGTGTAAGTAGTCTGGTCGTTGGTGCGTTGACCAGCAATAACCGCATCATTGGCAAGATCATTCCGTATGCCTGCTAGCTGATAGCCCATCGTAACGCCATTATTCTGAACTCCCTGGTATTGGTAGGTTGTTACGTCGTTACCAGGCCTAACCACTTCAACGAGGTTGCCGTATTGGTCATAATAGAAATAGGTAGTACGGCCATCATTGGTTGTTGCGGCACAAAGCTCATTCGTTGGGGCGAGATATAGGCCGGAAGGCGCGCTGCCGCATCCCGTGGCACCACTGTAGTTGTAATATAGCTGCATGTAGCGGCTAGGAGTAACACCATCGATTATTTTCTGAAGAACGACCGGACCGCCAGAATAGTTACTGCCATATGTGTATTGCAAAGCCGCTGGGTGTTGATCATCCACTGGATTGGACATTGAAGTAAGTGTACCGGCCTGATTAAAGATGTAGGTCTTGCCGCTTGAATCCTGGAAGGTAAATGTGCCGTCCAAGTTTCGTATAAGACTCCCATAAGTATTTGCAGGTGGCGTGTATCCGGTTCCGTTCCAGGTATAGTCGAAGGTGTCGCCAGTCGAGTCATTCAAGATGGCGTTACTCTGATTGACTGTTAAGCTTGTGTAGCTGCCTGTCCCGTCAGGGTCTACTCCCATATTCCAGCCAGCTGGCAACACTTGTGCCTGAGGACTAAGCCAGTTAGGCGGAATCACTTGAGACGTGCTACTCCCTGGTGCTTCAACAAGTAGCGACATCATATTTCCACCCAAGTGTTGGTAATAGTCGACTTCAATCGGATAGGACTGTCCAGGATTCAAACTAACCGATGAACCATAGCCAGTTGTAGGGGGTTGATCTTGCCAGGCGCTATATGCCGTTTGGCCATTCACCGTGATCTTACTTCCATCATCACTGGTCGCCCCGAAGGTATAGTTTCCACCAGCCGGTACGGTTATATATCCGGTCCATTTGACAAGAAAATCGGTAGAAGGCCCGTTCGGTATAGGCGAACCACCATTCCATTGGAAATTAATGAGAGGATCGGTCCGGGTCAGAAACAAGCCGGTTGTGCTCCCGTTTGAAGGTACTGTCGGAGGGGTGCCATTGTCAGTGTAACTATAGTACTGGCCGAGTAGACCGTAGTTCGTTTGTGTCTGCCGTACTCCCGTCTGTAGCCAGGCTTGCGGAACAACCTGTTCGGCAACAGCGCCTTTCACATATAGATGGACATAGTCTGACCCTGTGGCCTGAATGTAATTTACTTGGATCGGTACCACTTGCCCCGCCGTCAAGGTGACGCTTGAACCATAACAGGTGCCCGTCCCACAGCCAGCAGAGAAGACTTGTTGGCCACTGATATAAATGCTCATAGCATCATCGACATTGCCACCAAAGTAGTAGGCGCCCGCGGTGGGGGCCACAAAATAGCCATTCCAGCTCCCGTAGAACCAACTACTGTTAATGGTGCCATTTGCCGGCGAGCCACCATTCCAGTTGAAATCTATGTCTTGGTCGACCCGGGTTAGGTTTGCAGGAGTTGTCGGCACGCCGCCCGAGTAATTTGTGGCAACGTTCCAATACGAGCCGACGAGACCATGCCTTGATCTAAGCGGCGAATTATAACTTAAGTTAACACCGATATCTCCTGCCAGGGCTTTTGTCGTGTGAGTGGAGATGTTGGTCTCTACATTTCCTGTTGCCATATCAATGCTCGCCGGGCCCACCGAGTCATAGGTCTGGGATTTGTCCTGACCTTGGCGTGAATCTATCTTGAATGATATGGGAGCCGACCAAGGGCTCTGAAGACCAGTAGAAGGATCGTAACTCAGAGTCTGTATGTAATAGGTCGAACCGTCCTTCAGAACTCCGTCGGGCACAGTCCATAGGTTGCTATTCTGGGGATAGCCGGAGTTAATGACGACGCCATTGCCATTAGAACCATCAGTAATTTCAAATTCATACTGCAATGCAGTGCTGTTATTCGGGTTGCTTTCTATGTTCGCGGCAAATGAAGCTTGAGGATCAGTATATGTCTGGCAAGGTCCTGAACCCTGACAGGCAGCCGGGGTTTGCATAGTTGGCGCGGCAATAGGCGTGTTATAAGTGAAGGTAATATAAGTATTATCTGGGTCCCAGGCTTTCCAGGAGTGGTCGCTACCATCATCTCCAGCTACCATAATCCAGCCGCCCCAATTGTTTGTGTTTATCAGGTTTTGATAGATATTAGTTATATCAATATCTCCGACCATGCCGATATTGCCCGAATCCCAGGTACCATCCATGCAGTTATAGCCCGAAAGACAGGTAGCATTACCGACCTGATAAGTATGTGTTCCAGTATCTCCTGTCCACCAACTCGTCCCGTTTCGCTGATAAAGATGCAGCGAGGCATCCTTGAGTGATTCGCCGCCCGCCTTAAACTGATCATAGGATACATAGAATGCGCCGTGCCAGTACTGTAAACTGCCATTCTGAGAAACAACCGCGCAAGCATAGAGGTCACAAACGGTCGAAGGACAATTATATCCGGTCGTTTCGAATGATTCGTAGTTTCCACCAGACCGGTTGCCGAAGTACTCTACTGGATCAATGACTGCCGGGAAGGCACTATCGGGGAGGCTTTGCACATATGAGCTACTAAGTCCGACCGTGTACGTTCCATTGCTGTAGCTCTGCGTTAGCCCCGCAGTACCGCTATCTACCGGGCCAGTATTATTCAAGATAAGGTTAGCGGAGGCAATGAATAGTTGATTATTGAATGGACCAGTAAAGTCAAAGGCAGGCTGGGCTTGACCATTAGTGCCTCCGTCTGGCTTTTGAAGGCCAGCGCCGATCATAGTAAATTGAACTTGTGAGGCAGCACTTTTATCTTTTAGAACGATAGCTTCTTTGAGTTTGTTTGACTCAACAAGATAGGTAACGTCGACACCGTTCCAAAGGTTATAGTAGTGAACTGTTTGTTGGCCGGAAGAATCGGTGGTAATGACAGGATTTACGGAGTTGGCATTGACCGGGCTAAATCCCACCTGATTGCCTCCTTGTTTGATGCGGACCATGCCCAGTGAAAAATCACTTGGCGTAAAACGAGCTTGCCAGCTATTCGCCTTCACAGTAAATGCCGTGGGTGTCGACGTAAGCCATGACTCAACAACGCCGAGAGCCTTGCCGAACACATTACCAGAGTCGGCGGCGTTGTTGTCGGGGATTAGAGAGGTGTCAATCTTATCCCACGCACCATTGTTCTGATAGTAGTGCGGGGAAAAGTAGGTCGTTCTAGTCACGGTGCCGTTTGAGTTTAGATAGGAGGAGGTTGTTGCCGTTCTTAAACTCGTAATTTCATGCGGAGTGAATGTTTTTGAAGTGTCCGGGGCGGTGATGGCCGGGCTATTGTTAGCAGCTTTCAGGCTAGCCAAGAAAGCCGTCCCTTGTCCTCCACCGGCCGTATTGGCATCTGATGCCGCGGGAAGAGCTGCAGTTAACGTACTGGGGGCACCAGGGGAGTTGTAATTTATTGTACCGACAGATGGAGTGGTTGAAGTCTTATGCAGGCTCCTACTGGCTATATCTGATGCAGAGGGCCCGCTGCTAGCCGTTAAAGCATAGGCTTCGACTGATGGGCCCATGGCGCCAAAGAGCATAAGTGCAACAAAGAACAACGCTACTAAGCGCTGTTTTGAGATATGCTGTGCTTTTAAACCTACCTTAATAAAGACACCTCGAACTATTGACACTCCCATGGCCTATTACCCCTCCCGCCATTATGCTTGTGCTTTCAGGCTCAGCATATCAAACGTTGCCAGGAGCGCAAACATATTTTGCTGGAAAATTGATCAAGAAATTCTCACACCCGTTATGGCTGTGGATAAGTTCCCCTGCTTGTCAGTACGTGCTATTCGCCGCGGGCTGTAGAGGTTGCTCTTAGGAGGCGGCTATGGTTTTATAGTTACTACAAGGTATCTGCGCCAAGGGAGGATGAGAGACGTTCTTTTGATGACGTGGAGCTTTGGGAGGACTCTACGGGTAGTACCCACAGTATTGCCCGTAGGTCGGATAGTTAGTTACCAGTTGGTCACATCTTGGTGCGACGTGACCTAAACTTTTTGTTGAGTATTACAGAACTGGTGGGCAAGAATATCCATGCCTACCAATTTCCCGACCCAAACACAGATGAATGCCCTGGAGCGTGGGGTACATAGGATTGTTCTAGCATTACCCCATATCGGGCTGATATTACTCCTAGCGGTAATAGGCGCTCTCCTTCTTTCCGCTGCGCTGACGCTCACATTCCGCCTTCTGAATTTCCGCCGTCTTGTGAGAGAAGAGATGGTGCTCCTGGAGCTGACGCCGCCTGCGTATGTAGACCGGACGCCACTGGCAGCTGCAGGATTCTTTACTGAGCTGCACGGTTTTGATCAAACACGTGCCATTCTGAAAAAGCTGTTACGAAGCAGGGCAGTTTGGGCACTAGAAATTGTATCAAGCAGGCAGCAAGGCATCCGGTTTATCGTCCGCATGCCGAAGTCAAAACGGGTATCGTTTGAAAAAGATATCGCTGGGCACGTATCCGGTACGCGGATTAGGGTTGCCGATGACTATCTTTCCGATGCCATAGATGAAAAACGGGCCAAGGTATTGGTGTTCCGGCAGACTGGGCACTTTGGATACCCGCTGCAGCACGATGAGTCACATGGAGAACGAGACCTAGTGGCATACTTGGCCAGCGCCATGACCAACCTTCACAAGGGCGAGACGATGGCCTTCCAGATCGTGCTGACGCCGGCCCAGATTCGGAATGCGAGCAGGATTAAGAACAAACTCATGTACAACCAGTTGCATGTGAACTCGCTCGGCAAACAGCGAGCGCCCCGCATGCAGCCTGTATTCGACGGCATCAATTCGATGTTGTCGGTGCTTACTGATACTGCCGGGGAGATTGCTAGCGGCCGCTCATCCGAGCAGGTCGTCAAGAGCCATAAACAACAGGCGGCGGCCGGTATCAAGCCCGCCCGCTCTATGAGCGTTTTGGAGGCCTCGTTGGCAGAGTCAGTCAATGACAACCTGGAGAGGCCGCACTACTTAGCTAATATTCGGGCGCTGGTTATTTCAGAGAGCCAAACTTCACGAGACGAGAAGGCGGATGATATACGCAGAGCACTCGGCGTTTACCGGACCAGCAAACAGTCGCTTGTCAGCAGATTCGACTTTCCGTACCTGATCAAGGGCGCATACCGGTTCTTTCTCTACCGCCACCGGCTACCGGGGTTGCTACGCAGTCAGGCCTGCAAGCTTTCCACTGCAGAGTTGGCGGCTATCTACCATTTCCCGCACAGCGTTACCGGACGAGTAGATAATGTGAGACGGTCGTATAGCAAGACGCTGCCTGCGCCGGTCGAACAGAAGCGGCATGCTGATCGCGGTGAGTTCGATGTCATCCTCGGCATGAATAACCATCCAGGCATTGCGACGCCCATCGGGCTCACGGCCGGAGACCGTGAGCAACATGTTTTTATTGTCGGTGGAACGGGCAACGGAAAAACGACCATGATGGAATATGCCATCGTGCAGGATATGCGGGCCGGGCACGGGTTGGCTTTCATTGATCCGCACGGCACTTCGGCCAAGAAGCTGCTGCGCTACGTGCCCAAGAACCGTATTCAGGACGTCATCTATTTCAACCCTAAGGATTTTAACCACCCTATTGGCATGAACCCGCTGGAGCTGCCGCCTAGCCTGAGCGGCAGGGAGCTCGCTCACGAAAAAGAGCTAATCACCGAAGCTGTTCTCTCCGTCTTGAAGCGTGTTTTTGATACCGATATGGATACGAGCGCCCACCGCATTGAGCGGGTACTACGAAAAGCCATCCTTACTGCCTTCACCGTTCCCGATGCCACACTCTTTACGGTGCTGAAGATACTGGCGCAGGCGTCATACCGCAAGAAGGTGCTACATGGAGTAAAGGATGAACGATTACGGCGTTTTTGGTATGAGGAGATTGCCGTAGCAGGAGAAATGCAACGGGTAAAACTAACCGATGCAGCCATTAACCGGATCGACCGGTTTGAAGACTCAGAAGCGGCGCGGCTGATTATCGGGCAGCCGAAATCGACCATTAACTTCGACGATATTATTAACGGGCGCAAGATCCTGATCTGCGACCTAAGCAAGGGAGCGCTTGGCGAAGACACGGCCAAGCTCTTCGGTACTGTGATACTTGCGCTGTTACAGTTAGCTGCGTTACGGCGTGAATCGATCCCTGAAGATAGGCGGGCACCGTTTTACCTGTTCGCCGACGAATTTCAAAACTTTGCCAGCGACTCGTTTATGGGATTCTTTTCGGAGGCTCGGAAGTACAAACTGTTCGTCACCATGGCTCAGCAGTCGGTAGCACAGCTCAAGGATCAGAATATGCTCAACGTCATCCTGGACAATGTCGGCACCGTAATCGCTTTCCGGTCAAAAAGCGAAATCACCGAGAAGATGCTGTTACACCAGTTCGGCCCGGCTATAGAGATGGGAGAGATATCGAATTTGCCGAGATACAACTTCTACGCCAAGGTAGCGGCTACCGAACCGCAGGAGACGACATCCGGCGAAACGATAGTTCTGTCAAAAGACGAGGGCAGCGATGGGATAGCCAAGAAGGCTATAGCGACGTCAAGAAAGCAGTTCGGCGGAGAGCCGGTTGATGATCCAAAAGTCCCGAACAACAAACAAACAGGCAATACACCAGATGCGGATGAAAAGGATGACTTCCCGGACAGCGACAGGCCAGTATCATAGAGAGAATCACCACACATACGAACCATCTCTATGTCGTCGAAATTACTCTATCGTATTTCTGTTATAGTAGTAGCCAAAGGAGTGTAGTGTCTGATATGCGTGACCAAAAAACCGAAGAGGAACCATTGCTTGATCCCACGGCCGAACCATTGGCGCGTGATGATGTTGAGGTCAATGATATCGATGCTAATACGCCCGAGGATTCTCCACCGACAGCGGAAGAGTCCATGCGGTATTACGGGGTTGACTTCGATGTCTTAGGGCTAGTGCGCAGATTTGGCCAGAAAGACTTAGTCGTACCAAGTTTCGATCCGGCATCTACCGATGGTGAAAAAGACGTTGAAGGTTTCCAGCGTCAGTTTGTCTGGCCAAAAAAGCAAATGGATCGCTTTATTGAATCGCTTTTATTAGGTTACCCAGTACCCGGTATATTTTTAGTCGAACGGCCGAACCGGCGCTTCCTTGTCTTGGATGGCCAGCAAAGACTACGAACACTACATGCGTTCTATGAAGGTATCTATACTCCCGTAGGCAACAAGGGTAACGATGAAGTCTTTGCGCTAGAAAATGTTGGAGAGCAATTCCGAGGCAAAACGTATAAGAAATTACCTGAAGCGGATCGAAGACTGCTGGACAGTACTGTAATACAGTCTACAGTTGTGGTTCCGAAAGGAGACAACCTCGAAGCAGTCTACCGGGTCTTTGAACGGATAAATAGCAGCGGGATTAAGCTGCAGCCACAAGAAATACGTGTTGCTCTGTATTCCGGCGAATTAATTCACCTCTTACGTGAGTTAAACGCCACAGAATCATGGAGAGCGCTATTCGGGCCAGCGCATTCCAGGCTAAAAGATCACGAATTGATTTTAAGATATTTGCTTTTGACTGAAAGCGCAGAAGTGCTTAAAAAGTATGGCTGGGACCGTGATAAAGCGCGGGCCGATACCCAAAATGGTGATAAAGTTTACCATTCTGGAATGGCGACGTCTCTCAGCAAGTACTTGGAGCACCATCGCAACTTAGAAGAACTAGATAAGAACCAAATTATAAATGAATTTACGCAAACTACAGAGCTTCTTAATAAGGCAATGGGCGGGAGGCCAGCACTCAGGCCGAGGGGAACTCAGGTGAATGCAGCGCATACCGATGCACTCCTCGTCGGCATAACCCTTGCCATACGCAGTGGAATCGAGCTAAAGCCAGAGCGAATTGCTGAAGTGATAAAGCAATTGCTGCATGAGCCTGCCTACCGAAAGTCGATCGAGGAAAGCACGGCGCACCTAGAAAGTGTTGTAACGCGACTGCAGATGGCAGTGCGACTTTTTTCTAAGCCAGCCAAAGATGAGTAAAAGTAGCCGGATCGAGACCCTTGCTGATGCTCGCCGCGAAACCACCCGGCTGAAGCAGGAGCTTGATGACACATACAGCCGCTATAAGGTGGCGTTAACCCGTATCCCAATTGACTTCCAGGGGGACGTCCACAAGTACATGTGCATCCGTTTGTCGGGTTACCTTGAACAGCTGTTTTATGTATGCGTTACTGGGTACATAAAATCTGCTTCGAATCCGAAGGTAGTAGAATTCGCACTCCATCATTTTAGACACGCACCTAATATGAATCCCCGGAACTTAGAAAAATTAGTTGAAAAGTTCGGTGATGAGTGGAGTTTAGGGTTAGGACTTCTTCTAGACGGCGACAACCGCCGTGATAGCTTAGGCACCTTGCTGGGTGTACGGAATACTACTGCGCACGGCGGAAACTATAAAGGCTCTATGCCCCAAGTCGATAGCTATAAACAATTAGTGAATGACATACATAATTGGGTTGTCCGGTCAATCCTAGCTTAGATAATATCGTTCTATTGACCAAGGAACGAAGCTAATAAGTCCTTGTGCGTGAAACCAGAAAAGCCAGTAGCAAAATGGCCGTACCCAAAGTTCTCTAGCCCTGCATTTCTCAAGTTTTCCTTAACAACGTTGCAGGACTCTGCACTCTTGCTGACGATTCCAATTGAGCCTCCCTTTAAGTATTTTGCCAAAAGGGCTGTGAAATGCTTCTCCGTGCCCCTCCAGCCAACAGTTAGTATGTGCGTTACTTGCGGTAAACCATCAACGAGACACTGGAGATGACTCTGCGGGCAAGCAAATCGATTCTTATTCGCCATAGGTATTTCGATCACTGGTACGCGACTTATCGTATCACCTTCGTATCTACTTAAGTCTATAGACGAATCGATGACGTACGGCTCCTGATGAAGATACTCCACAGTCTCGGGTTCTTCAACTAATATCCTTCGCCAGTCATCCCGGATAGTCCTAAATCTAACGACTTGCTTCCAGTTTATTGAGCCATGTGGTTTGATGAGCTTGTATCTACTATTATCTATGTAGCCGTTAATGCTATTAATATTAATCCCGTGGTTCGCCAGCGCTTCCTCGATCATTAAATCGTAGTTGAAGCTAACTAGATAGGTTTGCCTCATACTATTAGCAGTCGCATCGTCAATATAGTCCAATAACCTACTATAATTAGTCATTCCGTCTGCCTTGCTTGCCCAAGCCTCAGTAGTCTGCCTAATCAAGTGATTTATATAGAACCTGGCAGCGGCTACACCTTTGACATTTCTTGGTTTGGCAGAGTCGAATAGATCTTGCAGCACTTCTTCTATGTTCTCCCCATCAGCTATTCTCTGTCTCAGGTCAGGAACTATCGCTTTTACTGCCGGGTAGATGTTCAGAATATTTTGATAATCGCTCCTGTCTGAAAATAGACTGGTGGCCAAGGGCGGCCTCTGGCGGTGCTGCAGCTCTCTATAAGGACGAGCGTTCACTAGTTCGTTTACGGAGTCATAGGTTGCACCTGCACCAAAGATAACAAGTAATGCCATCGAGATCCTCTGCCAATATTATACAATAGTGTGACATA
>Ga0070741_10021163_pt1 | contig 10148 bp, 9 predicted proteins | sample Coa_R1_4_FD_66440 | JGI IMG/M metagenome (GOLD analysis project Ga0070741, IMG submission 66440) | Surface soil microbial communities from Centralia Pennsylvania, which are recovering from an underground coalmine fire - Coalmine... | ecosystem: Environmental > Terrestrial > Soil > Unclassified ...
CTGAAGCTCCCCGCCTGGCTTCGGAAGCGCCGGCAGCGGGGGCTACGTATCCGCTGGTCTGCTCGTACTGAGCCGCACCGCCAAGCCTCAAAGGACCAGCAGGACGAAAATCCTCGATTCCATACGTACGGAGCTCAGCCAGCAGCCGCACCGCCCAGCCTCAAAGGACCAGCAGGGCGAACTGGCCAGCGCATACCCAGCGCATACGTAGAGGCCGCTGGCGCGTATACTGGGCCCAGGCGATGCTGGGCGCGCTGCGGCTCGTGCTGCTCTTCGCGCTGATCGTCATCGTGCTGGCGCTGGTGACGGCGCCAGTCGATGCGCGAACGAGCCGCGCCGCGCGACTGGGGCGGCTCGCCCTGGCGGCGGCGCTGGTGCTGGCGCTGGCCATCGTGCTGACGCGCGAGTAGGCAGGGCGGCTGCGCCGACTGCTCGGCCGGCCCCAGCGGCTCCAGCACCAGCAATCGTGCTCACGCGCGAGTAGGCAAGGCAACCTCGGCTTGGGCACGACTATGACCACTCGCCAACGGGACGGCAGGCCGCAGGCCGGCTTCGATAGGAGCAGGGATACCGGTGAGGCGGGGGCTACCTCGTCTACTTACCGTCGAGCTTGGCCTGCACCTGGGTATCGATATCTACAGCCGCCTCGCGTGCGGTGCGCTTACCGGAGTAGATGTTGTTCAGCTCGGCGCCATAGACCTGGTTATAAAGCTCGAGCATGGCCGGCATCTTAGGTAGCGGGCGCAACGTGGAAATCGCATCGACTACCGCGCGGCGGTTCGCCGGCGGTGGGTCAAGCTGCAGGTAATCCTGCTTGGCCAGGCTCGTCAAGGGCGGAACACCCCACTGCGCCCTCATGTACGGCAGCAGCCCCTCCCTGCTGGCCTGGTACTGCAGCACGAGCCAGGCCTGATCGACGTATTTGCTGCTGCTGGCAATGCCCTGCCCGGCCGAGCCAACGAAATTCACCCGGCCGGCCTTGCCGCGCGGGATCTGTACCACGTCCCACTTGAAGCTGGTGATACTCTTCGCCCAGCTTGGAAAGCCAGAGAGCGTGGTCACGCCCATCGCCAGCAGGCCATTCACAAATGGATCGCCCGGTGCCGTGATCTCGCCCGGTTTTGGGGCAATACCAAGCCGGTGAGCCCAGTCGGCACGCCATTGCACGGCGTCCGTCACCGCCGGAGTGTTGAACGTCGAACGCTTCGGGTCTTGCTCCTCATCAAAGATCTTGCCGCCATTCGACCAGATCCATGGAAGCGTGTTGTTCAGATCGGTATTGACCGGCCCAACGGCCCAGACATTGTCGCCGGCGTGTCCCTTGAGCCGCTGCGCGATGGCCACGAAATCGTCCCACGACCAATCGGCCGGTGGAGCCTTCTCGCCAGCTTTGGCGAAGAGATCGAGATTATAGGCAAGCACGGCAAAATTGAGAATCTCCGGCAGCGCGTACTGCTTGCCGCGGAAGTTGTAGGCCGACAGTGCCGCGGCTGACCACTCCTGTACCGGAAACTTATCACGCGCCATCAACTGATCGAGCGGCTGGTAGAGCGCACGAACGGCCAGGTTGGGCACCCAGATGGGGCTCGACATGAATAGGTCAAGCCCTGTGCCGCTGGAGACGAGCACCTGGACCTTGGCGAAGTGGTCGTCGAGGCTGCCAGTATTCCACACCTTGTCGATCGTGATCTGGGGGTACTTTTGCTGGATGGCAGCAAAGACCTGCTCGCGCACCGTCACCTGATCCTGATTACCCCAGTAGGCCCACACCAGCTTGGCCGGCGGCAGCGACTTGGCTGCGGGAGCCTCGCCCGCCGATGGCGACTGGCCGGTCCCACATGCCGCCAGAGGGAGCACTCCAGCCGCAGCAACGGTGGCTGCACCGGCCATAGTGAGCCAGCTGCTCCGGAGCAGGCCACGCCGGCTCATCCCAAGTAAGCTCCCTGCCTTGCTCGGACCCGTCGGCTCTCCCTGCCGGTACGACCATTGCTGTGGTAGTCGTCCAGCAGCCTGTCTCTTGCCACCTGCGAATACGCTCATCGGTGTTGCCTTCCTCTTGCTCTCCTCACACGGTTGCACTCTGCCGGGGCGCTACGAGAAGTCCCCATCAGACCATCGTTTAGCATAGGGCAAATCACCACCCGCAAACCATCTGCCCGGCCGGGCACGTTACACTACAGCACCGACCAAACCGACCAATCGGAAGGAGGCCAACAGGGTGAGGCGCCTTCTCGTCCCAGGCTCCGCGCTGCTCAGCGTACTGGCGCTCGTCTTGCAGTACGTGGTGGCCGTGCCACCCGCCGCCCAGGCGCACGTGCCGGACTATCCGGTGCCGAATGGACACTTCTTCACGCAGACCAACGGCATCGGTGGAGAGTCGCTCGTTGGCTTCACGATCTCCAATGCCGATGGGGTACCGCTCTGGAGCGAATACCAGCGCCTTGGAGGAGTGCGCACCCTGGGCTATCCGGCGTCGCGCCGTTTCATCTGGAACGGCTGGGTCGCGCAGGTCGTCCAGCGGGGCATTCTCATCTGGCATCCAGAGGAGAGCCGGGCGGAGCTGGCCAACGTGCTCGACGATCTTTCCAGCGCCGGCTACGACGACTGGCTTCGTCGCGAGCATGGCATCCCCGCCCCCTTCGACCCGCACGAGGAGGAAGGGCTCGATTATCAGCAGGTAAAGGCCCGACGCCTCGGCTTCCTCGACTCGAATCCGGCTATCAAGCAGCGCTTTCTCGCCGAACGCAGCTGGGAGGACCTCTATGGCTTGCCCACCGCATTCGACGAGAACGACCAGGCCTGGGTGCTCCGCACGCAGCGCACCGCCTTCTTCTACTGGAAGGTCGATAAGCCCTGGGCGCGCAAGGGCACGGTGACCATTGCCGGCGGCGGTGACCTCGCCAAGGAGGCCGGCCTGCTGCCGCCCGACGCGCTGGAGCCTGAGATCCCCACGGTCTATCACGCTGCCAGCCCCGAGCGCCCGGTGCGCATGATCGTGCCCAAGATCAAGATCGATGCGCCGGTAGCCACCTTCGGGCTTGACCAGATCGGGCCGGATGGCTCGCTCCCCACGCCAAAGGATGGCACCGAGGTCGCCTGGTACGACTACTCCGGACGAGCCGGCGAGGCGAACAATGCCGTCTTTGCCGGGCATGTCGATTGGAATGGGCGCGCGGCGGTCTTCGCACGTATCAAGGAGCTGGTCAACGGTGACCAGATCATCCTGGTGGGCGAGAACGGTACCCGGTTCACCTATGAGGTGCTCGGCTGCGACGATGTCGAATGCCACCTGCCGCTCTCGAGCCGCCCGGACGTGGATGAGTTCATCGGCTTCTCTACCTTCGCGCACCTAACGATGATCACCTGCGAAGGGCAGTGGGATCGCATCAAGCACGACTACTCGCACCGCCGGATCGTGCGCGCGCGCCTGGTGGCCATCACCAACGCCGATGGCACGCCGCAGGAGATACTAGCCGAGCCGCTGCCTTATAGCTCGTGGATCTACACCGCCGATGCGGCGGTGCTTCCACGCGACGCCCAGGGGAACCCACTCACCGGCCGCTAGCGCCGGGCAACGTCTGCTGGCGCAGGACGAAGCGACCTTCGTCCTGCGTCTTTCGCCCTCGAGGGCAGGCATCTTGGCTACTCGCGTGCCTGGGCGCGCCCGGCTCGGGTACCTTCTAGGGTGCAGGCGTGCGCCGCCACGTCCGGCGCACAACGGCGCCCTCACAGCCATGGGCACCCGCGAGCGCGACGACATTGGGCGGCTAATCTTCGAGCGCACCCTCCAGCTCATTGCGCTCGACCGGCTGCTCCGCGAGTACGGTCTGCCGGGTGTGCTCGCCTATCCACCGGCTCAGCTCCGCGCGCTGGAAGCGCGGCTGCTTGGCTCGGCTCCCCTCCCGGATGCCACCAGCGCTTTGGGACCACGCTCCACGGAGCAGGAACCGCTGCCGACCGGCAGGTACCCAGAGGAGGCACTCGCCAACGGCGCACTCGCCGGCGAAGCGGCCGCTTCCGCGGAGGCGCAGACGGCTGCCCCGGCCGGCCAGTCCCAGCCGGCCGCGCCAGCGCAGGCGCCGGCAGAAGCTTCGCCGGGCGAGCGCGGCCAGCGCCGGCTCCGGCAGCTCCGCGCGCGGCGCGGCCGGCGCGCGACCCGAATAGGACGGCCTGGCTACCAGGTTGACGGCTGAGCGGCAAACCCGTAGCATCCCGCACGCCGGCGGATGGCGTGGCGGGTGGCACGGTGGGAGCGAGGTGAGGCCCCACGCCGCCGCCGGCAATTTCTCGTGGCTCACCGACAGCGCCGTGGAGCACCCGGTGAGCGATGGTCCCCCTGCAAACCTCGGCCGAGAAAGCGCACACGAGAGACGCCGGCGCAGGCAGAGCAACACCCCGCCGGCCGGCGCGTCTCTACCTGCGAGCAGTGCTCGTGAGCCCTGGTGAGGTCTGGCTGGGCATGAGTAGCTCGCGTACCGGAGCGGCGCCATGGCTACCTGCGAGCAGTGCTCGTGAGCCCTGGTGAGGTCTGGTGGAGAACGCCATGTCAACTGCCCTATCGAACACGACTGCGCCCGGCACTCCGGCCGGCGCGTCGAGCGCAGCCGAGCGCGAGCGCTATGAGGCGCTGGTGGCGCAGCTGAACCGCTATGCCCACGCCTACTACGTGCTCGATGCGCCACTCGTCCCCGATGCGGAATACGACCGGCTCTACCGGCAGCTGGTGGAGCTGGAGGCGGCGCACCCCGAATGGATCGTGCCGCACAGCCCGTCGCAGCGCACCGGCGGTCCGCCGCTCCCTTCCTTCCGCAAGGCGCTGCATCCGGTGCCGCTTTATAGTCTGGCCAACGCCTTCGACCGCGAGGCCCTCGCCGCCTTCGACCGCCGGGTGCGCGCCGCCGAAGCCGAAGGGCAGGTCCAGGCCCTGAGCGCCGGGCGCGCCAGCACTGGCCTGGAGCAGGGCGCGCATGCCGCTGCAGCCGAAGGGCAGGCTCCGGCGCCCGACCGGCTCGATCCTTCCGCTGCTGCCGCCGATAGCGGCAGGCATTCAGACGCCGGCGGCGGGGGAAGCAGCCCACCTGCTGGAGCCAGCAGCGCGGCGCCGCGCTACTACATCGAGCCAAAGCTCGATGGACTGACGCTCGCCCTCCTCTACGTCGATGGCCGGCTGGTGCGCGCAGCGACGCGGGGCGACGGCACCACCGGTGAGGACGTGACGGCGCAGGCTCAGACCATTCGCAGCCTTCCGGTGCGCCTTTATGAGAGCGCCGAGGTGCCCGTGCCGCGCTACGTCTACATCCGCGGGGAGGTCACGCTGCCTCGCCCCGCCTTTGCGCGCATGAACGCGCAGCGCGTGGCCGCCGGCGAGCCGCTCTATCAGAATCCCCGCAATGCGGCCGCGGGGAGCGTGCGCCAGCTCGACCCGCGCATCACCGCCGCGCGCCCGCTGCGCTTTACCGCCTACGGACTCACGGTGCTGGCGGCCCGAGAGGATGGCCCCCTCCCCTCTTCAGGAGATGGCTCGCTGGAGGCGCTCATCCCGGCCCTGGTGCCGGTGCCGGCCGCAGCCACACCCTTTGCGACGCAGGAGCAGGCGATCGCGGCGCTGCGCGCCTGGGGCTTTCGCACCAATCCCCATAACCGCGCCTGCGCCGATCTCGATGCCGTGCTGGCGGCGATCGAGGAGATCCAGCCAGAGCGCACGACGTGGGACGAGGAGACCGATGGACTGGTGGTGAAGGTGAACGACCTCGCGCTCTACGAGCGTCTGGGCGTGGTCGGCAAGGATCCACGGGGCGCCATTGCCTATAAGGTGGCGGCCGGCGAGGTGGCGGTGACACGCCTGCTGGGGATCGAGGTGCAGGTAGGACGCACCGGCGCGCTCACACCGGTGGCCAAGCTGGAGCCGGTGCGCATCGGCGGCGTGACGGTGACCAATGCCACGCTGCACAATGCCGACCAGATCGAAGCGCTGGACCTGCGCCTGGGCGACTGGGTGCGCATCGAGCGCGCCGGTGGCGTTATCCCGGCGGTGCTGGGCGTGGACGAGGGAGGAGCGCGGCGCGATGGCACCGAGCAGCGGTGGACCTTCCCCACGATCTGCCCGGCGTGCGGCGGCCCGGTGGCGCGCGATGCCGACGAAGCGATCGTACGCTGCGCCAGCGCGGCCTGCCCGGCGCAGGCGTCGGCCCGGATCCGCCACTTTGCCAGCCGCGGCGCCGTCGATATTGCCGGCCTGGGCGGCGGCTGGATCGATCGCTTCCTGGCCGAAGGGCTCATTGCCTCGGCCGCCGATCTCTACCACCTTACCCGCGAGCAGCTCCTCACGCTTGAAGGCGAGGGCATGGGCGAAGTGCTGGCCGGCAAGCTGCTGGCCGCCATCGACGCCACGCGCACGCGCACGCCGCTGGCGCGCTTTCTTTTTGGGCTGGGCATCCGCCACGTGGGCGCGGAGACGGCCGAGCTGATCGCGCCGCTCATCGGCTCGCTCGACGCCTTGCGCGAAGGGCTCGCCACCGATCCCCAGGCCTACCTCGCCACCCTGCGCCAGCGCATCCTGGAGACGAAAGGGCTGGGCGAGGCGGTGGCCGAATCGGTCGCCACTGCCCTGGCGAATCCGGCGCTGCGCGCGCTGCTGGACCGTTTTGCCGCTGGCGGCCTGCGCCCCATCCCGGCCACGCCAGCCGGCACGGATGCGAACGGCGGGGCCGTGAGCGGCCGGCGCGGGCCGCTGGCCGGCAAGACCATCGTCATCACCGGCACGCTCAGCGAGCCACGCGAGGCAATCGCCGCGGCGATCGAGGCTGCGGGAGGCAAGGTGACCGATGCCGTCTCCGGCGCGACGAGCTATCTGGTCGCCGGCGAGAAGCCCGGCAGCAGCAAGCTAAAGGGCGCCGCCAGGCACCACGTGGCCATCATCGACGAAGCCGCGCTTCGGGCCCTGCTCACCGCCACGGAATAAGCCCCTCGCGACGAACTCTCTGGCCGGCCATGCGGGATTGACATGGGCCTATCGATTGTTTAAGATCATTGAGCCATTTGTGAATGATGGCCATGGAGCACTGAAGATGTATGATTACTCGCGAGGTAGTGTCCGCCAGCGAGCGCTGCGGGTTGCGCGGCAGCGTGGGCTCATCGGCAAGGGCAGAGGAGGCAGCATGATCGTGCTCATCGTCGTGGCTCTCATCGCGGCGGCGATCGCCCTGTGGACGCTGGGCGCCGTCGCCTCGCTCCTGTTTGCGCTGGTGCCCTGGGCGATCGTGGGGCTGCTCACCGGCTGGGTAGCGGCGCGGCTCACCGGCGCGCGGCTCACTCCCGGCTGGACGATGCTGGCTGGCATTGCCGGCTCATGGCTGGGTGGGGCGCTGTTCACCGCGCTCCTGCACATCCGCGTCGGCGGGCTTCTGAACCCGCTGCATCTCGTCGCCTCAGTGCTGGGAGCGAGCATCGTGATCATCCTGGCACGCGTGCTGGCGCGGCCGGCCCTCCCCGGCCCCTCGCATCCTCGTCTCGGGCGAACGCTCTAGCGGCCGGTTGGCAGGTCTCCGCCGCCTAATCGGTATAGGAGCACAGTACCTCGCGCCCAGCTGCTTCGGCCGCCAGCGGCCCACCATGCAGAACAGACTCTGCGCCGGTGGCCGGGTCGCTCGCCCGTAGCACTGGCTTCGGCCGCCAGCGGCCCACCATGCAGAACAGACCGTAGCCGGCCGGGCCTGCGTTCAGCCATAATTCCCAACCGCCAACACCGCGCCGCGGCCGCGGAGCCCTTGGGCGCGGCGGTGCGAGGGGGTACTGATGAGTGGCTGGGTACCAGGCACGCCGGGGAGCTCGCACGGCGACGGGAGCGACGAGCTCGTGCTGGCAGCAGCGAGGCAGGAGGCGACGACCCTGCGGAGCATCCTGGATGCGCTCCAGGAGGCGCTGGCCGCGACGGTGGCTCGCCTGGAGGCGCTCGAGTCGCGCATTGGGATCGTATCGCCGGCCAACGGCGTGCCGTCGACACCGGAGGCTCCGGATTCGACGCTCCCGGCAAGATCGTCTACTCCGGCGGAGCAAGGAAGTGAGCTTCCGGCACCGACGCGCCTGCTCCGGCCGGCGGCGGAATGGAAGCGCGCGCCGGCGGTGCCCCGCGCCGGCGAGGTGGTGACCGGCGATTCGCTACGCGCTCGACGCGAGGCACTCGGTATCTCACAGGCCGCTGTGGCGCACGCCGCCCACTGCTCGCGCGGGCTTGTGGCCGAGGTCGAGCGCGGCAAGCGACGCAGCGCGCAGACCCTCGCCCACCTCGCTGCGGTCCTCGATCGCCTCGAGCAGCAGGCGCGGCGGAACTGATCCCAGCGGCCACTCGGGCCGCGCTACACGCGCACGCGATTTGCGGCGTAGATCGGCGTGCGCCAGGCGCTGTAGCCGATGTGGCGGCCGCGCACGACGTCGTGAAAGAGCGCCTCGATCGAGGCGGTGATCGGCCCCACGCCGCCGCGGCCCACGACGTAATGGTCCACCGAGGAGACCGGCGTGATCTCCGCGCCCGTGCCGCAGAAGAAGATCTCGTCGGCAACGTAGAGCTCGGTGCGGTCGATCTCACGCTCCTCGGTGGGAATGCCCAGCTCGTCACGGCACAGGCGCAGGATGGCGCTGCGGGTAATGCTCTCCAGCACGCCGCTGGTGAGGCTCGGCGTGATCGCCACCCCATCACGCACGATGAAGAGGCACGAAGCCGGCCCTTCGGTGACCTTCCCGGCGCTATTGAGCAGGATCGGCTGGTCGTAGCCATCGAGCACGGCTTCCAGCAGCGCCAGGCGGCTATTCTGGTAGTTGGAGATGCACTTCACCCGCGGCGAGAGCTGATTATCGCCGACCCTGAGCCACGAGCTGACGCACGCCGCCACCGTCCGGCCGGTACCGAGAATCGAGGTAAACGGCGCGGTGGTGATGACGATGCTGGTGCGGCTATCGCGCAGATCACCGAACCACGTGGCGTCGGCGTGCCAGGCAAGGGGACGCACGTAGGTATCGGCCCGGCACTCGTTGGCGCGCAGCAGCTCGCACGAGGCTTCCACGAGCTGCTCCGGAGAGAAGGCCGGGCGCATGCGCTGCAGGCGCATCGACTGCGCAAAGCGCCGGTAGTGCTCCTCGAACTGCCAGCCGTAGAGCTCGCCTTCCTCGTCGTTCCAGTAGGCCTTGATCCCTTCGAAGACCGCGCCCATGGTCGACCAGCCGAGCGTGCTGACGTGCACCGTCGCTGCCTCCCACGGTACCAGCCGGCCATCGAGCCAGAGATACTTCGGCGTGGTCGGCACCTTCGGCGTGGTCGTGCTACCGGCAGCCATCTGCCTTTCCCCCGTTGTCTTCGTCGTGTTGCCGTGCTCGCGTGGTGCTCTTCTGCTGCTGCTCAGGCTGCCTGAGGCAGGCCCGGGAAGCTGCTCCGCCGCGGCGCACGTACTGTTCTGGGCCATAAGTGTAGGCGATCGGCCGGTGCCGGCACCGCCTACCTTATAATGCGCCCCGTCATCTCCACCGCGGTGAGCGCCGGCCAGGCTGGCGGCACAGACGGAGCTGGGGAAGCGAAACCAGAGCCAAGATGAGACCCTCTGGCAGAACCGGTGGCGCAGCGGGGCCAGCTTAGCCGCCGTGCTGGAAAGCGGGGTCTCTGGGGCATGTACGGGAGGAGCGCGAGGTGACAACGAAGGACGATCCGGCAGCGGCACGGCGGGCCTACTACGCCGCCAACCGCGAGCGCATTCTGGCTAACCGGCGCGAGCACTACCGCAAGAACAAGGAGCGGCTGCTGGCATACTCCCGCGAATACTACCGGGAGAACAAGGAGAAGATCCGCGAGAAGAGCCGGCGCTGGTACGAGCAGAACCGCGAGCGCAAGAGCGCCTACTGGCGGGAGTATTACCGCACGCATCGCCAGACGGTGCTAGAGCGCAACCGGCAGCGCTATCTGCAGCGGCGCGCGCTGCAGCGCGCGGCCGAGGCCGCGGAGGCCGGAGGCGAGCCGCGCGCCGCCCAGGCGCCCGGCCCGGCAGCAGTGCCACCACCGGCCGATCCCCGTCTGAACTGATCCAAAGGACGCATCACTCCGCTGGAGCTATCGGTACCGGAGGTGCAGACCACCGGCCGATCCCCGTCTGAACTGATCCAAA
>Ga0070741_10021164_pt1 | contig 10148 bp, 7 predicted proteins | sample Coa_R1_4_FD_66440 | JGI IMG/M metagenome (GOLD analysis project Ga0070741, IMG submission 66440) | Surface soil microbial communities from Centralia Pennsylvania, which are recovering from an underground coalmine fire - Coalmine... | ecosystem: Environmental > Terrestrial > Soil > Unclassified ...
CTGCGTGGCGACTTCCTCGCCTGCTCAAACCCGGCAAAGGCGGCGAGATGGGAGTGGACTTCACGACCGCGTCGTCTTTTTTCAGAGATAATTTTAACCCTGTCGGTCCTGTCCTGCGCCCCGCACCCGGGACTCAACCTCCAAGAGCTTTACGACCGTGCCGCGCACCTCGAACAGCGCGGGGATCTGCATGAAGCCCTTGCCACTGCTGAAAGGGGCCTGGCCACGAGCCGCCGTCGCAAAGACGCAAATTGGCAAGCCCAATTTCAGCTTCTGAAAGTTGAAATCCTGCTGACCTCGGGTGACACCCCCGCCGCTCAGCCGCTGCTCGAACCCGGACCGACCGGCTTGTCCCCTGCTTCCGAACTTTTCGCCCGTCTCGTCAAAGACCGCGGCTGGGCCAAGGCATCTGTTTCGGACTTTGGCGAGGCACTCAAATTCCTCGATCAGGCTGCGCTGATCTCGAAAGCCGGCGGGTTCTGGTCAATCCAGACTGAAACTCATCTGTTACGCGGCAAGGTGCTTGTACAACAGGGAAACCTGTCCGAGGCCGAGGCCGCTTTCCGCGCGGGCTTGAAGCTTGCCAGCGAGCACAACGACAATTACCTTGAGGCCCTCGCCCTGGGCGACATGGGATACGTGCGCACCAACGCGGCGCGGTACGACGAAGCAATTTCCTGGTTCAACCGCGCCCTCGCGGTCTTCGAAAGGCTCCAGTTGAATCTTTACACGGCTCGCACTCTCAACAACCTGGGCTACTGCTACTTTCAACTGGGTGACCCCGAAAAGGCGCGCCGGCTCTATGAGAAGGCTGAACAGTCGACCGCGAGGACCGCAAAACTGAATGACCTGCATTTCAGCCTGGGAAGCATTGGAAACTGGTACTTTGAACAACACGACTACAAGCAGGCCCTCGCTTACTACGAACGGGCGCTTGAGATTGCCCGCCGCATTGATGACCAGTTCTGGGTGGCAAACTGGCTGTACAACCTCTCCGCAACCACCATTGAATTAGGCGACCTTGTACGTGCCGAGGGCTACAACCGGCAGGCACTCGCGCTTCAAGCGCGCCTGGGAAGCTCCCTGGAAAGACTCTGGCCGCAGATCAATGTCGCCCGCATTGCCGAAGCCCGTCACGAGCCTGCCAAGGCGGAAGAAACGTACCGCTCCGTGATTCAGTCGGCAGAAAACCTCAGGACGGATATCGACCCGGGGTTGGTGCTCGAGGCCCGGGGAAGGCTCGCAAACCTGCTCGCGAAGACGCATCGAGACCGCGAGGCCGACGCACAGTTTCGCGCCGCTTTGGCCTTGATCAACACCACGCGTTCGCTGCTGACCGAGGACGAATACCGGATCAGTTATTTCTCGAGCCTCATGGGCTTCTACCAGGATTATGTGGATTTCCTCATGGCCCGTCATCGGGAAACTGAGGCGCTGGAGTTGGCGGAATCCAGCCGGGCGCGAGTGTTGGTTGAGAAGCTTGGCGGGGGCGCCACAGGTCGCCTTCCAGCGGCTGGGCATGATTACCGGGAACTCGCACGAAAATCGGGGACCGTCCTGCTGTCGTATTGGCTCGGTCCCCGCCGGTCGTATCTTTGGACGATTACCGGGAAGCAGATCGCCGCCTTCGAACTTCCGCCCCAGGCTGAGATCGCAAGCCTGGTGGAAGCTTATCAAACGAGCATCGAGTCCCTTCGCGACCCCCTTCGCGAGGGCAACTCCGCCGGTCAAAGGCTTTACGAAACGCTGGTTAAGCCCGCCATCTCTCTAATTCCCGCCGGATCCAGAGTCGCCGTGGTTCCGGATGGTTCGCTGCACAGTCTGAATTTCGAAACGATACCCGTGGAGGGCAATCGGCCACACTACTGGGTCGAAGACATAACCTTTTCGGTGGTCCCTTCACTTGACCTTCTATACCGCCGCGCAGACTCGCCTGCGAACCGTTCTCCCTCCGCCTTGCTCATCGGTGACCCCTTGCCGCCTGAAGAAGCCGGTGTTCCCAAGCTGCTCCATGCTGGAACCGAGATCAGCGAGATTCGGCAACAGTTCAAGCATGCGGTCGTGCGAACCGGGTCCGATGCCGAGCCTCAGGCTTACCCGGAGTCCAGACCGGATCAGTTTTCCGTTATCCACTTTGCCGCCCACGCGGAGGCCAATCGTGATGACCCCCTCGACTCCGCGATCCTTCTTTCCGGAGCTGGCGATGCCTACAAGCTCTACGCCAGGGACGTGATCCGTCTGCCCATTCGCGCTAACCTTGTAACAATTTCGGCCTGTCGAAGCGCGGGCGCCAGGACCTATGCCGGGGAAGGCTTGGTGGGCTTCGCCTGGGCTTTCCTGAAAGCGGGAGCCCGCAACGTGGTCGCAGGGCTGTGGGAGGTGGATGACCGTTCCACGACCGATCTGATGAACAGGATGTACGCAGAGCTGCGCTCCGGGCGAAATCCCGAGGAAGCCCTGAGGATCGCCAAACTGGAGCTGTCCCACTCCGAAGGGCCGGAAAGGAAACCGTACTACTGGGGACCCTTCCAGGTCATTACCGACTCGTTGTCCCGTTGAAGCTCCTTGTGGACGCAAGAATCTACTCGCAGATGAAACGGTTGGCTTTTTCAGCGCACTATTGGACGTAGCGGGAAGCACTTGCAAGGCCCGCGGCAAGTTCAGAGCGATGCTTTTCAGAGTGTCTAGGAGGTAGAACTCCGTGAAATTCCCGGCAATTCCCATCCATTTTGAGAATCAAGAGTACGTGGTCTCCGTCGAGATTGAAGGTCATCAACCCGAGGGTACGGGTAAAACCGCGTACGTGCTGTATCTTGCCCTCAACGAGCTCCTGACGGCTCTGGCGGCTGCCAATGGGAAACAGATTGAGCGTAAAGACGGACTCTACACGTCGCCCCTGATCTTGGAGAGCGAAAAGGTGTTTGTTTGCTGACCCTGCTCGAAACCGGGCGCGTGCTCGGGCGATGCGTCATATGCTCTACTCACGCGCCATAGCGTTTGACGATGTAGTTTGCGACCTCCTGCTCGAAGGCCGGATAATTCAAACGAAGCTCATCCTGGAGGAGTAAATCGACGTCAGGTTGAGATGGAATCGCTTTCAGGAGGCGGCGGATTTCGCCCATGCCGAAGGTTTCACGCAAGTATTCCAGAGCGGCAAGTGATTGCGCATAGGCCAGCATCACCTGGTCGGGCGGAAGCTCGATAAAAGGCCGTTCGAGAGAGGAGAGGGGTACGGTTTTCCCTTCGGCATAGGCACGAGCCAACTGGCTTCCCCGGCTGGCCGTGGTTGCGCCCTCTTCGAGTTGCGCCAACCCCTCGTTGAACCAGGTCGGACAGCGTCCCAAGGCGACTTGGCGAACAAAGGAATGCACGAGCTCATGCTTCAGGACCCGCGCCAGGTCGGCCGTCATCTCGGTCAAGCCTGAAACGGGAACACGGATCTTTCCATCGTTCATTGCCCCCACCCAGTTCGGAGTGCGCGTGATGTCTCGGAAAGCCTGGCTGGGATAGAGGAGCACGACGATGGTTTCTGAAGGAGTCACGTCCAGGTCGAGTTGCAGTTCATGGAAAACTGCCTCGAGGGTTCTCAGGACCTGATTGCTCAACACCTCCGTTTCACGGCCCTCGTAACGCAGCAGGAAATGCTCGCTGCGCAACTCAAGATACGATCCGGCGACGCTGCGTTCCCGCTCTGCCTTTTCGGCAGCCTCCCGGACCTTCGGGTCGTCATGAATTGCCAGAACCTTCTTCCACTCCGCGATAGCCTGGTCAAGATTGTCCAGGCCGTAGAAGGCGGAGCCCAGCAGGAGATGCAGGTCGGCGGACTCCGGGTAACGGTCGGCGGCTGGAAGCAGCAAATCCACCGCTTCCATGAAGTGGTTCTGCTTCACCATCAAGTACCCTAGTGCCAGCGTCAGCGTCCCATCCTCACCCAGAAGCTTCAGCGCATGACGGTATTTCTCAATGGAGCCCTCCGGATCCCCTTGCTGCGTGAGAAAAATCGCAGCCTGCTGATAACCCTTCCTTAAGGCACGCCGGGCCTCCGGGGAGGAGGCATGAATGAAGGCGTCGTCGAGCCTCGAGAGGTATGCCTCGTCGATGGCGCCATCCCTGATGACGGGTGAAGACGGGTCGATCGGCTGGGCGTCACCGGGAGAGGGCGGAAGCGGCACGGCCCGCCCGGAGGGAGGCTCCGAGGAGTCTTTGGCTGGTGGGTCACCGGATGGCGACGACGCTGTCTTTTCGACACGGTCCACCAGGGTGAGGGGGATGGCGAATTCGGCGGTGTCGCGCTGGAGATAAATCTGTTTCTGGTCCTGCCGGACGACCACGGCTGTGATCGTCTTGCCGTTCTTCAAATAGACGACATCGCCCCCACTGGCATATGCAGAAGTGAGCGCCAGGATTAGAGGGGCGGCGCGAAAGCATTGCCATCCGGCACGCCGCTGAGACTGAGGCAGGCAGGACACCTTCACCCCACGAATCCTCATCCTTACAGCTTGAATCATACACTACTCGTTTCGTTGAGGTCGAGCGCTCGGGGTTGACAACAGGATTGAGGGGTCTAGAGTAAGTCTTGAAAGGCAGCCGCTTGGCCCATGTATTCAAGACGGGCATTTCCAGGGTCGTCTCCAGTATGGCAATTCTTGCGCCGTTGCTCCCTGTTTCTTTTCACGCTTCTCCTTCTTGAGCCGGACTCGATGGCCACAGCCCAGGAACCCGGCGGAGTGCGGCAACTGCTCAATGAACTCGATGCGGCATCCCCCGATCCCTCCCAGGTCTACGTGCTTCGAAACGCGCAGATCACCCGCGACAGGGCCAAGATTTATTTCACACAGGGATTCGTCGTCTTCTTCTCACCGGTCCGGGGCCGCATTACCGGGGCGGTGTTCAGCGGCCAGGGGGAGGTGCTTTTGATTCCTCCCAACCCGGTCGAGAAGCAGAACCTGGCGCGTTTCACCGGGGAGCCGATCCTGGAGCAGCAATTTGTGACCGCGTACCTCCGCTTCAGCGACCAAACCGCGCAGGAACTTCTGTCCAACGCACGCCGTCCGGACCCGGACGACCCCGAGCAGCCGACGGGTCTCATCGAACAGTGGGCTCCGCTCGTACGCGAGTTGAATCCCACCTTTTCGACTCGCATTCTTCAGGACCTGGTTGGTGATCCGGGCTTCCCCTATTTCCATGCCCGCCTCCAAAAACCTGACCTTCAAGTCTTTGAATTGAATGTCGACGAACGCTCCCCGGAAGCCGTCAACGCCGGCGCAACACACCAGAAGGAAGGACAGCTTTTGGAGGACATCTGGTGTTCGTTTCCAAGCCGCGCTTCCGAAGCGCGGACGGCGATCCTCATGACGGGGCCGGCGAAGGTGCTGTCCTATCGCATCGAAACCCGGATCGGCGCGGACAATAGCCTTCAGGGTCGAACCGAGATAGAACTGGAGTCTCGTTCCAACACGGAGCGTTTACTCGCGTTCGAGCTTTCACGCTGGCTCAAGCTCTCCGAGGTCAAGGACGATCGAGGCCAGAACCTCGAATTCTTCCAGAATCCCTCCCTCAAGCAGTCCGAGGTCGCGGCCCGCGGGAATGACTGGATTGTCGTCATTCTGCCCTTGCCGCGCAAATTAGATGAGCGGTACCGCCTCACCTTTTCATACGGAGGGAACGTCATTACCGACGTCGGCAACAATGTCCTCTACGTGGGCGCTCGCGGGAGCTGGTACCCGAACCGCGGCTTGACCGCCCGCGCAACCTATGATTTGACGTTTCATTTTCCTGAACGATTAACTCTGGTGGCCACCGGGAAGCGAGTCAGCGAAACGTCGTCAGGCGGCGTAAAAACCAGCCGGTGGATTTCCGACGGATTATTCCCGGTGGCGGGGTTCAATCTGGGCGTGTATCGATCCAGCGTGCGCAAGGCAGGCGATGTGACCATCGAGGTCTACGCCAATCCGGAGGCGGAGGCTTTGCTCGCCAGGCAGTATGCCGCTGCTCAAGGACCCGGAACGATGATCACGAGGCCTCAGGGATTTGGAAAAATCCCCTCCGTCACGATCGTACCGGCGCCAGCCAGAAGCCTGGCGCCGGCAGCCCTGCTCGATCATGTGGCGCGGGACGCCCAGGCCGCGGTCGAACGTTTTGTGAAGATGTTCGGCCCTTTCCCTTTTCAGCGGCTGGCGGTCTCACAAATTCCGGGCAGCTTCGGGCAGGGATGGCCGGAACTCATTTACATTCCGACGCTGTCCTTTCTATCCGAACCGCAACTCTCCGACCTTGTCGGGGGAAAGTACGCCGCATTCCAAAATGAGGTCCTCGTCGCGCACGAGATCGCTCACCAGTGGTGGGGGAACGCAGTGGGCTGGAAGACCTATCGCGACCAGTGGCTTTCAGAGGGTCTCGCAACCTTTGCAGCCGCCCTTTGCGTTCAGCAAGAGGAGAATGGTGAGGGAAAGTTTCATGACATCTTGCAGGGCTACAAGCGCGACCTTCTGGCCAAAACAAGCGAGGGGAAAACCGTGGAGTCGGGAGGACCGATCTGGCTGGGCGAACGCCTTTCAAACTCGCTGAACCCGAGTGGTTACGCCAATATCGTCTACAAAAAGGCCTGCTGGGTCATTCAGATGCTGCGAACGATCATGACGGATCCGGCCACCGGTTCGGATGAGAGGTTCTTCAAAATGCTCCAGGATTTCATCCTGACCTGGCGCGGCAAGGAACCCTCCACCCACGACTTCATCCGTCACGCGGAGAAGTACATCACCCGCGCCAGTGACCTGGATCAGAATGGTAAACTGGATTGGTTCTTTAACGAGTGGGTTTTCGGTACCGGAATCCCGACTTACACAATAAAACCCAGCATCCGACAGACACCCAAAGGCGCCTTTGTCATTCAAGGGTCGATCGAGCAGAGCGGCGTGGGGCAGGACTTTGAGATGCTCGTTCCCGTCGTCGCCACTTACGGCAAGGACAAGCGAGTCTTGCTCGGCCAGGTGCCTGTGGCCGCAAGCGGCAGCAAGTTCCGCTTCAACTCCAAAAGCAGGCCCAGCCGAGTGACTCTTGACGAAGACAAGATCCTCGCCGTTATCCATTGAGCCGGACAGGCTGCGGAAGCCCTCGCGCTGTGGCGTCAGTCGGCGACCGGTGTTCCATTCTTTTCAAGCCGTTCGCCGCTCAGCGCGCGGTGCTCCAGCAGCCTATCCCGGCGGCCAGCGGAACACTCGCCCCCCGAGCAGGTGAACGTGAATGTGAAAGACGGACTGGCCTGCCCAGGAGCCATTGTTGATCACCGTACGATAGCCCTTCCCTTCCAGGCCGCGCTCACGTGCCAGGCGAGCTGCGACGATGAAAAGGCGACCCAACAGTGGTTCGTCCTCCGCCGTAGCGTCTTTCAGCGAGATCAGGTGCTTGCGCGTCACAATCAGAATGTGAACGGGTGCCTGGGGATGCAAGTCCTCAAAGGCCACTACCAAGTCGTCTTCATAAACGATCTTGGCGGGCGCCTGGCGCGCCACGATTCGACAGAAAACGCAAGTTTCCATTAGTTCAACCGCACCACGAAGGTCTCCGTGGCGAGACCCGCCTGCTGGAGTTCATTCGCCAACGCGCGCGCCTCATCTTCGCTGTTCAAGCGTCCTACGCGTACGCGGTAAAAATAGCCGTCGCCCCGGTCGAAACCTTGAATGGTCACAGGCCCGAATCCTGGCTCGACCCTCGCCTTCAAACGTTGCGCGTTATTCTGGTCAAGGAAGGCGCCCACCTGCACACCGAAGATGCCCGCAGGAGGGGCGGGCCCTGATCCGAACCCGAGGATCTCCAGTTGCACCGGTGCGATGCCCGGCATGTCAATTTCCTGTGCTGCCCGGTAAGAGAGATCAATGATGCGCCCCTCGACAAAGGGGCCGCGATCGTTGATCCGCACCTGGACCGTGCGCCCATTTTCCAGATTGTGAACCCTGACCTGAGTGCCAAACGGCAAGGTGCGGTGCGCGGCCGTAAGCTGGTACATGTCGTAGATCTCGCCACTCGCCGTCGGACGCCCGTGATAAGGATGGCCATACCAGGATGCAATTCCTTCTTCCCCCTGAATGATAGGGGCCGACGGCCTGCTTGAAGGTGTTGCCGGTCGCGAACCTGTTCTGGAAGGCGGCGGAATTCGGGCAGTAGCCGGTCGGGTGCGAGGATGCCTGTGCAGGCAACCCGATGAGATCCCGCACACTCCCAGCACAAATCCTGCCAGGACAAGCCGACGAGTACGGCCACGGTGGACGATGGATTGATAGGGGCCCACGGTTTCAGCGCTTCGATTTTTCCAGCCTTTCGGCCAGCTTCTCCAGACGTTTGGAAGCCTGCCGCAAGAGCCTGGCCATTTCCGACCGGGTCTCAGGCTTCACCTTGTCATCCAGTAAGTCTCGTAATTTGGCTATTTCACGATCGACAGTGCGACCCACGTCTTCAAAACTCATCGAGACCTGTCCCCTCCGCGCTATTCTATGCAACGGCAAGCCGATCACCAAGGGAATTCCACCGAGAGAAGGACGCGAATGCACTATAATGGCTGTTCGATCTTTTGGCAGCGGCATCAATATGGAATTGTCCCCGCGGCTTCGCTTCAAACTGGAAAGATGGAAGAATGCTTTCCGCTCAATCTTCTCCCCCAAGAAAGAGTCTTATGACACCTCGCTCCGGATGTGCCCGAATTGCCGGGCCTTTGTTGAGCGGGGTGCGTCTTCGTGCTCGTTCTGCGGGGCCGCGCTCAAATCACCGCGAGCGCGCAGCGGGACGGCGCCCAGCCGTGTACTGGGCGGGCTCCTGCCCATTCCGTCCACAGCCACCTCGGCGTTTGTGGCGGCCAACATCGCCCTCTATGCGATTTCCTGGTACCTGACGGCGACCGGCCCCGATGCCGCAACAGCTTCCGGAACAATCAGCGGCCAGGTTCTTGTGAGACTCGGCGCCAAGTTCGGCCCCTACATGCTGGCCGGCCAATGGTGGCGGCTTGTAACCGCCATTTTTCTCCACGCCGGCCTGCTGCACATTGGTATGAATCTGTGGTGCCTCTTTGATCTCGGGCCGGAAGTCGAATCGCTGTTCTCGACGGCCAAATTTGTGGTGCTGTACCTGGTGACCGGAGTCGTGGGGTTTATAGTGAGTTTTCTCTGGAGCCCTGGCGGATTGTCCGTGGGAGCGTCCGGCTCGATTCTGGGACTGGTGGGCATTCTGATCGGCGCCAGCTTTCACCACGGACAGCTTGGCAAGGCGTACCGGAGCCAGCTTTGGCGGTGGGTCCTGTACATTTTTATCTTTGGAATTTTTTTTAGCGTGGACAATGCTGCGCATATCGGCGGTCTGGCTTCCGGCATGTTGCTCGGCTATGTCATTCCCGATGGTGAGCCTGAAACGCAGGCTGGCCAGAACCTCTGGAACATCCTCTCTGTCATCTGCATCCTCATCATCGCGGCGTCTTTCGCGATGATGGCGCTTCAGTTCAACCAGACGATGCAGTAGCGGGCCGCCACGGCAGCGGTTTTGTACCGCGGCCAGCCGCCCTTTGCTTGACAAACCGGCGGGATAAGTATAGGCTAGACTCGTGAACTATCCAGGAATCCGGCGGCGAAGGAGGCGCCCGGCGGGCGGGAAAGGCGGGTGAAGAACCATCAGTCGATTTGCGGGAAGATTCTGGACTAAAACCACGATGTCTTTTAGAATCAGCCACTTTTCTAAATTACGTCAGCTCTCGATTCCCAAGGAAAAGCGACATCCTGTCGGGTTGGATATAATGCCCCCAGCGGGGCGACGAATCTTCTCCCACTGCCCAAGCGCGGCCCGGGCGGGCTCTCCAGGCAGCGAGGGCACTCGGCCAATCCGGAGGGACAGGAAAAAAGGAGGAGAATCTGCCCGAATAGACATGCGGCAAATACGGCTCGCCGCTCCACCGGCGGATTTCACCGGACAATGCGGAATTCGACGACAAGCATCTTGATGACCCCCAGGGCCGTCCGAACCATGCAACCAATATGACCAACCCCGTACACTTGCGCAAAACTCTCGCCGAGGTCTGGTGGCTGGTGCGGCCGCGGCGTGCAGCCCTGGCCCTGGGTTTTGTCCTCATGGCCATCAACCGGGTGGCCGGCCTGATTCTTCCCGCCTCG
>Ga0070741_10021165_pt1 | contig 10147 bp, 5 predicted proteins | sample Coa_R1_4_FD_66440 | JGI IMG/M metagenome (GOLD analysis project Ga0070741, IMG submission 66440) | Surface soil microbial communities from Centralia Pennsylvania, which are recovering from an underground coalmine fire - Coalmine... | ecosystem: Environmental > Terrestrial > Soil > Unclassified ...
GTCTTTCTCCGCAGCTTCTGGCGGCGCTGCTCGTCATGGTGACGCTGGTGCAGGCGCTGGCGACCTTTGCCGTGCTGGCCCTGCCCACGCTCGCCACCCGTGCCGCGGAGACGTTCGGGGTGGGCGCCGAGGCGGTCGGCTATCAGATCAGCTTCGTGTATGTCGCCGCGGCGGCGCTCTCCAGCATCGCCGGGCTGTTCGTGCGTCGGGCGGGCGCGGCGCTCACCAGCATGGCTGCCCTGGCGCTCGGCGGCCTCGGGCTCGTTGCCATGGCCGGCGGGCAGCTCGCGGGCGCCGTGCTCGCCTCGGTGCTGATCGGCTGCGGCTACGCCCTCACCAATCCGGCGGCGTCGCATCTCCTCTTCCGCTTCGCGCCGCGCCATCGCCAGAACCTGATCTTCGCGCTCAAGCAGACGGGCGTGCCGCTCGGCGGCGTGCTCGTCGCGCTGCTGCTGCCGGCGTTGGCCGAGCGGCTCGACTGGCAGGCGGCCATGCTGGTCGGCGCCGGCCTCCTGATGCTTGCCATGCTGCCGCTTGCGGCCATGCGCGGGCGCCTCGACACCGATCGCGATCGCACCACGCGCGTCACCGGCGACATGCTGGCAGGGGTGCTGCTGGTGGTGCGCCATCCGCGCCTGAGGGCCCTCGCCGTCATGGGCCTGACCTATGCCTCCTTCCAGCTCTGCCTGTTCGCCTTCCTCGTCACCATGCTGGCGCAGGACTTCGGCTGGCCGCTGGTGGCCGCCGGGCAGATGGCAACGGGCATGCAGATCGGCGGTGTCGTCGGCCGCATTGCCTGGAGCATGCTCGCGGACCGGGTCGGCCACGGGCTCGAGCTGCTCGCTGCCAACGGCTGCGGCTCGGTGCTGTTCGCGCTGGTGCTGGCGACGGCCACCCCGGCCTGGCCGACCTGGGCGCTGGCCTTCGTGCTGTTCGGCTTCGGCTTCTGCCTCGTCGGCTGGAACGGCCTGTGGATGGCGGAGATCGCCCGGACGTGCCGGCCGCAGGAGGTAGGCCTCGCCACCGGCGGCGTGCTGGTGTTCACCTTCAGCGGCATCGTTCTCGGGCCGGCGGCGTTCGCCACGCTCTACCGCGCGCTCGGCAGCTACCCGATCACCTACGGCGCCTTCTCGCTGATGGCGCTGGCCGGCGTCGCGGCGCTGCTGGCGGCGCGGCGGAGCTGACCCGCGGCGGAAGGGACGGCCGCGATGCCGTCGACCTCGGCCATGGTCTGCAGGTAGAGCACGGCGGAGGCGCGCCAGCTGAAGCGCCGCGCCCTGGCATCGCCGCGCCGGACGAGGTCCGCGCGCAGCCGCTCGTCGCCGGCGAGGCGCAGGAAGCTCGCGAGCCAGGCATCGGCATCCTCGGGCGAAGCGTAGAGCGCGGCATCGCCGCATACCTCGGGCAGACTGGCGCGGTCGGAGGCGACCACCGGGCAGCCGAGCGTCATCGCCTCCAGCGGCGGAATGCCGAAGCCCTCCGCCAGCGACGGAAAGGCCAGGCACAGCGAGTCGCGCAGCAAGGCCGCGAGCTCGTCGTCCGGCAATCGTCCGAGCCACAGCACGTTGCCGGCCGCGGCTGCGGGCGCGGCGGCATCCCTGAACACACGCGCATCCCGCTCGCCCACCACGGCGACGGTGAGACCCGCGGCAGCGAGCCTGTCGGCCAGGCCGAGCACGAGCGCGACGTTCTTGTGCGGCGCCGGGCTGCCGAGGACGACGACGGTGCGGGGCCCCGCCGCGCTGCGCGTGATCTCGCTGTGGCGCGGGCGCCAGGCGAGCACGTGCTCGTAGCCGTTGGGAATGACGGCGATCTTGTCGCGCCCGGCGATCCCCAGCGCGGCCAGCTGCGCAGCCGAGTGCTGCGATACCGTCGCCACCCTCGCCGCCGTGCGGCCGAGCGCGGGATGGAGCCCGCGATAGAGCAGGCGGAAGGGAAGGGCGTAGCTCTGCGGATGCGTTCGCGTGTTGACGTCGTGCAGGCACACGATTTGCCGCCGCGCCAGCAGCGGGCCGGTATTGCAGAGGCTGAGCAGGCCGCCGCGTGCGTGAGCCGGCAGCTCGACCTGCTCCCAGGCATGCCCGCGCAGGCGGCCGACGGAGCGGACCCGGATCGCCTCCAGCCGCGGCAGGTCGCCAGCCGCCGACGGCGGCACCAGGAGCTCGACGCTCAGGCCGCGCGCCAGCGGATGGGCCTCGGCCAGCCAGTGGTCGAGCGCCGTCACGATCTCACGGGCGTAGCGCTGCACGCCGGTGAGCGGCTGCGTCACGAACCGACCGTTGATGCTCCACCGCCTCGCCATCGCCGCTCCACCGGCACACACCGCGCACGAGACTACAGCGCCTTGCGAGCGGCCGGGGCGCCCGCGTGAGAATATGGTTGGGGCGGACATGGCCGAGCCGCGGCGGGGCTGGCCGTTGGCGGTAGCGCCTACCTCGAAACGGGTATGCCTCCCGTACCCCTGGTCAATGGCGGCGGCGGCGCCGGCCCATAACATGAGATGCGTTGCTCCGGGCGCGGCGTGGAGCAAAGGAGAGGGCAATGACGAGGGCATTGCGCTGCATCTGCCTGGGCTGGCTGCTGGCCGCTGGCGCCGCGCTGCCGGCTTCGGCGCAGTCTGCAAGCCCCGACCTGATCTGGGGCGTGAACGGACACCCGCTCGCCTCCTACCCGGGCGTCACCACCGAGCAGCAGCTCGATTACATCAAGGCGCTGGGCATGACGTCCTACCGCGTCGACGTCGCCGGCTTGGACCAGGCATCGGCGCTGGCCCGGCTCGTGCGCACGGCCAAGGCGCGAGGCATCGACATCCTCCCCGTCATCACGCCGAGACTCAACCTCGACAAGGCGACTGCCGCCGACCTCTATGCCGCCGCGCGCCGGTTGGCGGTCGGCCTCATCGGCCCGCTCAAGGACGACGTGCGCGTCTGGGAGCTCGGCAACGAGCTCGAGAACTACGCAATCATCAAAGCCTGCGAGATGCGCGACGACGGCGTGCAGTACAACTGCGCCTGGGGTCCTGCCGGCGGGGTGTCGCCGCTCGAATACTATGGGCCGCGCTGGGCCAAGGTGAGCGCCGTGCTGAAGGGCCTGTCCGACGGCGCCATCGCTGTCGACCCCGCCATCCGCAAGGCCATCGGCACGGCGGGCTGGGGCCACATCGGCGTGTTCGAGCGTCTCGCGCAGGACGGCATCGCCTGGGACATCTCCGTCTGGCACATGTACGGCCAGGATCCCGAGTGGGCACTGAAGACGCTCGCGCGCTTCAAGAAGCCGATCTGGGTCACCGAGTTCAACAATCCCGCCGGCAGCCGCGACGGTGCGCGCGAGCAGGCGGACGGACTCGTCCGCGCCATGGTGCGCCTGCGCCAGCTGCGATCCGCCTACCGGATCGAGGCAGCGCATGTCTACGAGCTGATGGACGAAACCTACTGGGCACCGAGCTTCGAGGCCCACATGGGGCTGGTCGGCCTGGTCAAGGGCGGACCCGGAGGCTGGACACCCGGCGCACCCAAGCCGGCGTTCGCCGCCGTGCAGCGCCTGATCGCTCTCCCCGCCGACATGCCGGGCGTGGCGCCCGGCTGCCACCTGAGCCCGCACCAGCGCCTGAGCGCGCCGGCCTCGATGTTGGTCTCCTATGCCTATTGCCTGGTGCTCGGGCGCATGGTCGATGAAGCCGGCGCCAAGCGCTGGACGGCGGCGCTGGAAGGCGGCGCGAAGGTCGGGCAGATGCTGCTGGAGCTCATCGAATCGGCCGAGTTCCGCTCCTCCTACGCGACGTCAGGGCTCGGCGATGCCGCCTATGTCGACCTGCTCTATCGCCGGCTGGTCCAGCGTGACGCGGACGACGCCGGGCGCGCCGACTACGTGGCGGCCATGCGAAGCGGCAAGATCGATCGTGCCGGGCTGGCAGCCGCCCTGATCGGCTCCGAGGAGTTCAGGAACAGGCACCCGCTGCTCTTCACCGCGGTCGGCAGCACCAAGCCGGCGGCCGAGGCAAAGCAGACGCAGGCGCCGCGCCGCACCTGCGACCTGACGCGCTACGATGCGGCCGACACTGCGCCCCGCAACACCGTCGCCTACGGCTTCTGCCTGGTCCTGGGCCGGGCGCCGGATGCCATCGGCCTCGAGGACTGGTCGGCTTCTCTGGGGCACGGCACATCGCGTTCCCAGATGGTGCTGGCGATGCTGGCCTCCGACGAGTTCCGCGGCAAACACACGCCGGAGAAGCTCGGCAACGCCGAGTTCGTGGCGCTGATGTTCCGCATCCTGCTCGGCCGCGAGCCGGACGGCAGCGGGCTTGCAGACTACGCCTCCAAGCTCGACAGCGGGGCACTGGCGCGCTCCGCGCTCCCCAAGGCCATCATCGCTTCGGGCGAGTTCGCGGCGAAGCACCCGCTGCTCGCCCGTCGCGATCCTTGAAAAGACAGGGCGGCGGGCGCGCGCCGCCGCAGCTAGCGCCGTTGCCGTGTCTCGCCGACACGACCACCCGTTGCCAGGCTCAGCAGGCGCGGAAAAAAGCGGGCCGCCACCCTCTGGCCGGCAATCGACATGGCCACCGCCACCGGTCCGGCGAGAATGGCGTAAATGTAGAAGTGCTGGAGCGTGAAGAACAGGGAGAACAGCGCGAAGGACAGCAGGATCGCGTAGTAGTGCGACAGGAACAGGACGAAGGTGTACTTGGAGTATTTTGCCAGCTCCCTGCCCAACTGATGCCGGCTCAGGTGGCCGATGAGCGGCCAGACGGCGAGGAAGCCGAGCAGGCGATGCGGTAACCACCAGAGGGAATCGTAGTCGACCTGATACCGGAACATGAAAAAGCCCGACACCAGGAAGCAGGGCACGCTCACCGGCATCAGGCCGTCGATCAACCCCACGTCGATGGCGGCGACCGACACCAGCCCGCCGAGGAAGAAGCCGATCAGCATGTCGTTGCGCGTCAGCAGCGGCCACTCGAGGTCGAGCAATCCGGCCACGACGATGACGGCGAACACGAGAAAGACGTACCTGCGGAAGAGGCCGGCAATTGCCAGCGCTATGATGTTGCAGCCGATCAGGTTGCGCAGGAAGTGCAGCGGTCCGTTCGCCGGCTGTGTCGTCAGACCGAGCAGGGCGTTGGCCCAGTTGTGGAGATCGCCCGAGCTCAGGTTGTCATACTTCATCAGGTACTGACCCTTGCGCTGGAACGCGAAGATCAGCAGGGCGATGGGCAGGTTCCACAGCAGCAGGGGCACGAAAAGCGTGCGGAATTTCTTGGCAATGAACCCGGCCGGGTCGTGCTCGAACCGCGACGAGAAGAGCAGGAAGCCGGAGATGATGGTGAGAGTGCTGGTGGCGGTCTTGAGGAGCCCGATCTGAACATACCCGCGCACGTAGCCCAGATTGTCCCACGTGAACAGCGAGAGCTCCGCGGGCATCCTGATGTGATGCAACACGATCGCCACGATCAGGACCACCCGCGACAGTTCGATGCGTTGTCGCAGCTTCTCGTCCACCAGGGCTGTCTTGGCGCGCAGATGACTGTCGGGGCGGCCTATTGCGATCATATCCGATGGCTTTGGGGCTCGAGCACCGGCCGCACTGAGCGTCGACACGGGAAAGGCCGGCTGGACCCGACAGTTCGAGTACACCCGCCGACGACACGTTCCAAGCCGACCACGCGCCCATCCTTAATTGCCGACCATCAGAGGCCGGAGTCTCTCGCGTGTCTCGCCTCGGCGTGGTCGGCCACACGCGTGCAGTGCGGTGGCCGGATGCCGGTCGCCCGGCCCATACCTGCCGAGCATTGCTCCCGCGCAGGATGCGCTCCTTGCGAAGCGGCCCGCGGGTGGCCACAATTGCCTCTCGCGCGGTCGAGAACGGCAGTCGGGAGGAAAGCGCATGGGCGGCCAGACCCTGTTCGACAAGATCTGGAACCGGCACGTGGTGGCCGACCTGGGCGACGGCTACTCGCTCCTGCACGTGAGCCGGCATCTCATGCACGACGGCGGCTCGGCGGGGTTCAAGGCGCTCAAGGAGCGCGGCCTGCCGGTGCGCAGCCCCGAGCTCACCTTCGCCACCTTCGACCACATCATCTCTACCCGGCCGGGACGCACCGCCGAGACCAACCCGGAGCTCACGCCGCGCCTCTATGCCATGCGCGAGGACGCCAAGCTGGCAGGTGTACGCCTGTTCGACCTGGGCCAGCCGGGCCAGGGCATCGTGCACGTGATCGGCCCTGAGCTGGGCCTCACGCTGCCCGGCACACTGCTCGTGTGCGGCGACAGCCACACGTGCACCCACGGCGGCATGGGCGCGCTCGCCTTCGGCATCGGCTCGAGCGAGGTGGTGCACGTGCTGGCCACCCAGACCATCGTGCAGCGCCGCCCGAAGAAGATGCGCGCCGTCTTCGAGGGCACGCTGCCCGCCGGCATCACGCCCAAGGACATGATTCTGCACCTGATCGGGGTGATCGGCGCCGCCGGCGGCACCGGCTACGCGGTGGAGTATGCGGGCAGTGCCATCCGCGGCCTCGACGTCGAGGGGCGGCTCACGATCTGCAATCTGTCGATCGAGCTCGGCGCCAAGTGCGGCATGGTTGCCCCCGACGACACCACCTTCGCCTTCCTGTCCGGGCGCCCCTACGCTCCCAAGGGCGATGCCTGGGAGGCGGCCTTGAAGGACTGGCGCACCCTGCCGAGCGACCCCGATGCCGTCTTCGACCGCGAGGTGGTGATCGACGTCGGCAAGATCGTACCGCAGATCACCTGGGGTACCAGCCCCGAGCACGTCGTCGGCGTCGACGGCCGCATCCCCGACCCGGCGACCGTCGCCGACAGCGACCGGCGCAACGCGCTTCAGGCCGCGCTCGACTACATGGGGCTCGAGCCGGGCGTGCCCATTGCCGGCACGCCCGTCGACTGGGTATTCATCGGCTCGTGCACCAACAGCCGCATCTCCGATCTGCGCGCGGCCGCCAAGGTGGCGGCCGGCCGCAAGGTGGCCGCCAGCGTGCGCGCCTGGGTGGTGCCGGGCTCCGAGAACGTCAAGCGTCAGGCCGAGGCCGAGGGCCTGGACCAGGTGTTCAAGGCCGCCGGCTTCGAGTGGCGCGAGCCCGGCTGCTCCATGTGCCTCGCCATGAACAACGAGACGGTGCCGCCCGGCCAGCGCAGCGTGTCTACCTCCAACCGCAATTTCGTCGGGCGCCAGGGACCCGGCGCGCGCACGCATCTGGCGAGCCCGGCGATGGCCGCCGCCGCGGCACTCGCCGGTCGCATCGTCGACGTGCGCGCCATCTGAGGCAGAGCCCGAGCAAGCCGGAGCGTGAAGTCATGCAGGCATTCACCGTGCTGGAAGGCGCCGCCGCGCCGCTGATGCGCACAAACATCAACACCGACATCATCATCCGCATCGAGCGCCTGCGCGACTTCGAGGGCAGCCAGCTCGGGCCCTATGCGTTCGAGTCCTGGCGTTACAAGCGGGACGGCTCGGAGGACCCGGCCTTCGTGCTCAACAAGCCGCCCTACCGCGAGGCGAAAATCCTCATTGCCGGCGACAACTTCGCCTGCGGCAGCTCGCGCGAGGCCGCGGTGTGGGCGCTGCAGGCTTTCGGCATCCGGGCCGTGATCGCGCCGAGCTTCGGGCCGATCTTCTACTCCAACTGCTTCCAGAACGGCGTGCTGCCGGTGGTGCTGCCAGCAAGGATCGTCGAGGAGCTCGCCGCCGAGGTGGAGGCGACCCAGGGCAAGGGCCGCGTGAAAGTCGACCTCGAGCGCTGCGTGGTGGTGTCTCCCGGCGGCAAGGAGACATCCTTCGCCATCGACGCCATGCTGCGCGAAGGCATGCTCAAGGGCCTCGACCAGATCGAGCTCACCCGTGCCCGCGAGGCGCAGATCGCAGCCTACCAGGCCCGCGACCGCGCCGCCCGGCCCTGGATTTATGCGACCCAGGGTTAGCCGGGCCGATCGCGAAGGCGGCCGGGAACGCGCATGGCGCAGCGCGCCCCAGAGCCGGCCTATCGCGTCGATTGGATGGGCTCCAGCATCCTGTCGCCGACCTCGGCGATGGCACCCGAAAAGGGCTTGAACTCGAACTTGAGCACGTGCCGGCCCGGCGGCACCTGCACCGCCCGGAACAGCACGTTGGCGCGCAGGATCTGCGCCTCGACGCCGTCGATGTCGGCGACCCACCACGGGTGCCATACGTCGTTGAGCACCACGAACCCCGGCCGCGCCGCGTCCACCTCGACGACCACCTCGGTGTTCTCGTAGTGGCGGATGCGGACGGCAGAGGCGGCGGTCGGTGCCTTGGCCAGCTTGGCGATGGCATCGTCGACCTCGGGCGCAGCGTCGAGCAGCACGGTGTGGCGGGGATCGAACTGCGGCCATTTGCCGGTCGCCACCAAGCCTTCGAAATCGGCTTCGCGCCAGTCCTCCACGAACAGCACGCGCGGCAGCGCACGCGGGTTTTCGTAGATGTAGGCGTCGGCCGTGCGGGCAACGAGGGTGAGGTCGCCGGGCTTCAGGTGCTTGTCCACCTCTTCAATGGGAGCGCCGACGGCGATGAAGCGCAGGCCCAACAGGTCGGCCATCGTCGAGGCATAGGAGGGGAACAGCGGCGAGAACTGCCTCTGGTCGGGGCCGGCGATGTAGTCGCGGGCGCCGGTGGCCTCCGAGATGTCGCTGAGGCGGAAGGGGTTGTAGCCGAGCGTGCCCTCGAAGCCGTGCACGAGGGCGGCGTTCTGCCATTCGAAGCCGAGCCCGGCGAGCTCGACCCTGTCGCGCCAGGGCGATCCGGGCGCCCGGCGCAGCCTGCTCTTGAGGAAGGCGATGGTGGCGTTGCGGCAATTGGGCTTCAGCACCTCGTAGGCCGACGGCGGCAGCGCGGTCGACTCGTTGGGCCCGTTGTTGAAGGCGAGATCGCACGCCAGCAGCAGCGCCGGGGCGACGACGGCGAGCTTGTGCCCTCCCCGCTTCAGCGCCGCGGCCGGGATTGCCAGCAGCAGCGACGTGAGCAGGATCCACACCAGCGCCACCATCACCGGCTTCCAGGCCAGCGCGGTCTTGCCGACGCTCCAGGCGACGGCGAGCGCCGCCAGCAGCAACACGGCGACCAGCCCGGCCTCCAGCAGCCTGCGGCGGTGGCTGGCGTGGGGCAGCGCGCCGCCGGCCCACAGGCTGACGAGGTAGCCCGCGGCGATGGACAGCAGCGCGCCGACGAGGAACATGGCATCGACCGGACGCCGGAAGAAGGCGACGCCCGGCACGTAGCCGTAGAGGATGCCGAAAGCCGGCGTGTGGCTGCCCAGCGCGTAGAGCAGGAGCACGCCCGCAGAGATCATCAGCACACGAATTTCGCGCGCCCAGAGTGCGCCGCGCAGCACGCCCACCGTCAGCATGAGCAGAGCGGGCAGCGTGCCGAGGTACACCTGCCCCATGTTCTGCGACAGCGTGAGCTCGCTCTTGTCCCACGTCACGCTGTAGGGGCCCCAGTAGTCGACGCTCGGATCGAAGGCGCCGTAGAGGTCGGAGACGAGCGCCGTGAGCAGGGAGGCGGGATGCAGCGAGCCGCGCGCGGCCTCGGCGAACGTCATCTCCGGGCGGTTCGACGTCTCGAGGAACAGATAGGTGAGAGCCAGCGGCAACGCCGCCACCAGGACTGCCACCAGGGCCGCGCATGCCAAGGGCCGCACACTCTTCATGACGGCAAGGCGCCGGTCGGGCCCCGAGAGCCAGTGCCCCACGCAGTAGCCGGCGAGCACATAGCCGCCGAGGAAGCCTACCTGATCCGGCTCGAGCACCATCGACCCGGCAGCGAGCCCCGCGAGCGCGCCCCACAGGGCCGACGAGCGGTTGAGCGCACGCGCCAGCAGCCAGAGGGCGACCGCGAAGAAGGCGAGGCTCTTGATCTGGGCGATATGCTGGATGCGCCAGGCCGCCGAGGCGCCGAACGCGAAAGTGATGGCGGCGACCGAGGCGCCGGCGGGATGCCAGCCGCGGTCCTGGCAGAATTTCAGCGTCGCGAACCCGCCGAGCGCGAGCAGCAGCAGCACGTAGGCGTCGAGCAGCTGGAAGCTCGGCATCTTGTCGAGGTAGGCGAGCAGAATGGCAGGCGAGAAGATCAGCGACTGCGGGTCGGCGATCTGGGGCAGGCCGACGAAGCTCGACGG
>Ga0070741_10021166_pt1 | contig 10146 bp, 7 predicted proteins | sample Coa_R1_4_FD_66440 | JGI IMG/M metagenome (GOLD analysis project Ga0070741, IMG submission 66440) | Surface soil microbial communities from Centralia Pennsylvania, which are recovering from an underground coalmine fire - Coalmine... | ecosystem: Environmental > Terrestrial > Soil > Unclassified ...
ACCACCGAGCAGCTCTTGAGCAGGATGAGGTTGGCGGGCGGGGTGGGGATGCGGCCCCCGGCGAAGCCGATGACGAGCAGCCGGCCGTCCCATGCGATGCAGCGCAGTGACTGGTCGAAGATGTCGCCACCGACCGGGTCGTAGATGACGTCGGCGCCCTTGCCGTCGGTGAGCGCCTTCACCTCGTCCTTGAAGTCGCCGGTGCGGTAGTTGATGACGTGGTCGCAGCCGTGCTCGAGTGCCACCTTCAACTTCTCGTCGTCGCCGCCGGTGCCGATGACATGGGCGCCCATCGCCCGGCCGATCTCGACCGCCGACAGCCCGACGCCGCCGGACGCGCCGTGCACGAGCAGCGTCTCGCCCGCCTGCAGCTGCGCCCGTTGCTTGAGCGCGTAGATCGACGTGCCGTAGGTGAGGGTGAGACCGGACGCGGTGACGAAGTCCATCTCGTCGGGCATGGGCAGGATGCTGTTGTGGCCGACGACGACCTCCTCGGCGAACCCGCCGGCTCCGCACATGGCGATGACGCGGTCACCGACCTTGACGTTGCTGACGTCGGCGCCCAATTCCGACACGACGCCTGCCACTTCGGCGCCCGGCGAGAACGGGAACGGCGGTTTGAACTGGTACTCGCCCTTGATCATCAGCACGTCGGGGAAGTTGATCCCCGCCGCCTTCACCTGGATGCGCACGCCGGCGGGGAACAGCGGCGGCCCGTCGATCTCCTCGACCACCAGCGACTCGGGCGGCCCGTACGCCTTGCACAACACGGCTCTCATGGCGCCGAACCTACCGCCCAGTCCTTGAGGGTGCGGCGGTCGAGCTTGTCCATCGGCGTCAGTGGCAGCGCCTCCACGACACGCACCTCGTCGGGGAGCTTGTAGGACGACACGGTCTCGCCGGCAAAGGCGCGCAGGTCGTCGAGCGACGGCGCCGGCGCGCCGGGGCGGACGACGACGAACGCCACCCCGAGCTCGCCCATGAGATCGTCGTGCCTGGGAGCGATGGCTACCTCCGCCACTGCCGGGTGGTCGGCCAGCACTGCTTCCACCTCGGCGGGGAACACGTTGTAGCCGCCGCGGATGTACATCTCCTTGCTGCGGCCGGCGAGGTGCAGCCGCCCGTGCTCGTCGAGCCGGCCCAGGTCACCCGTGCGCACCGACCCGTCGGCCGTGAAGGCGGCCGCCGTGGCGGCGTCGTCGTGCCAGTAGCCGAGCATCGTCGTGGGCGAGTGCACGCAGATCTCGCCCACCTCGCCGACAGGCAGCGGGCGCAGGTCCTCGTCGACGATCGTGATGCGGATCGGGCCGCGCGGCAGGCCGACGCCGACCTCGGACGTGGCCGGGTCGTCGAACGCGGTGCCGGTGCCGCACCCGCCGGTCTCGGTGGAGGAGAACCGCACCGACACCGGCGCGCCGAACTTGGCGGCGCCCTCGGCCACCAAGGCGGGGGACGCGGGACCGCCGCCGAGCACGATCGTGGCCACCGTCGACACGTGGTAGCTGTCGAAATCGGGCACCTGCAGCATCATCGCCAGCTGCGTCGGCATGCCGCCCACGCTGGTGATGCCCTCCTCCGACACCAGCCGCATGGCGTCGGCCGCCCGCCATCGATGCAAGAGGTAGGTCGTCGTCCCCCGCCGCAGGTACCAGGCCAGCTTGGTCATGAACCCGATGTGGGCCAGCGAGGTGCTGGCGATCATGCGCCCGCCGCCACCCCAGTCCTCGCCCACGTCCAACGCGGTGATGGCGGCGATGCGGCGCCCGTCGAAGACGGCCCCCTTCGGCGTGCCCGTGGTCCCGGATGTGAACACGATCGCCACCGGGCGGTCGGGATCGGCGGGCAGGTCGGGCGCCACCCCGCCCGGGATGCGCAGTTCGTCCACTGTGGCGGGGTCGTCGAGGACCAGGTCGGGGGCGGCGACGTCGTGCAGCTTGGCCTGCTCGGCAGGAGTCAGACGCGGGTTCACTCCGGCGGTGACGAGTCCGGCCTTGGCGGCGCCGAGGTAGGCGATCACGTACTCGGGGCAGGCGGGCAGGCGAAGGCCGAGCACCGAGCCCGGCCCGAGACCGCTGCGGGCGAGACCCGCCGCCACCTCATCACTGCGAAGATGAAGGTCGCGGTAGCTCAGTGGGACGCCGTCGCCGTCGACCAGTGCGGCCGTGTCGCCGAACCGCTGTGCCGCCTCGGGAACGACGTCTCGCAGCATGGGAAAGGGATTGTAGGGCGAGGGTCGAAATTTTCTGACGGGTCGTTAGAATGCGCCGCTACCCGGGAACCGGGCGAGCGGCAAGGGGGATCATGGCTGGTAGACGTCGGACGGCAGCAGTCCTGCTGCTCCTCGCGCTCGTCGCCTCAGCGTGCGGCTCCCGCCTCAACAGCGCGCAGCACCAGCTCGCCGTGAACGCCGCGCTCGGCCGAGGCGGCGGCAGTGGTGGTGGCGCGGCGGCGGGCGATCAGACGAGTGCGGGAGACAACACCGCGTCCGGCGACACCTCCGGCAGTGGCGGCGGCACCAGCGGCGGCACGTCCGGTGGCACCAGCGGCGGCACGTCCGGCGGCACCAGCGGCGGCGGGGGAGGCGGGTCGACCGCCGGCACCACGCCCGCCGCGCCCAAGGGCGGCAACGGCGGCGCCACCGACAAGGGCGTCACCGGCACCGAGATCCGCATCGGCGTGCTGTCCGACGTCTCAGGGCCCGTGCCCGGCCTGTTCCAGAGCACGGTCCAGGCGGTGAACTCCTGGGCCAACATGGTCAACAGCCAGGGCGGGATCTTCGGGCGCAAGATCAAGGTCGACGTCATCGACTCCAAGACCGACGCCGGCGCCAACCGGGCCGGAGCCCTCGAGGCGTGCGGCCAGGACTTCGCCCTCGTCGGGTCGATGTCGGCCTACGACGACGGCGGCGCGGCGGCGATCGACCAGTGCGGCATCCCCGACCTCACCGCCATCCCCACCAACGCGCCGCGCGGCAACGAGAAGAACGGCTTCTTCGCCTTCCCCAACGTGCAGCAGTGGTACGCGCTGGGGCCCAAGAAGTACTTGGCCGACACGTTCCCCGAGGCACCCAAGACGGCGGCCATGATCTGGCTGGCCGCCAACGTCACCCGCTCCAACGCCACCAAGAACATGGAGGCCGGCGGCACCATCGGCTACCAGTGGGTGTACACGAAGGAAGTGCAGATCACGGAGCCCAACTACGCGCCGTACGTCGTCGACATGAAGAACAAGAACGTGCAGTACGTGAGCATGGTCGGCGACGCCAACAACGAGTCGCGGCTGCTGCAGGCCATGCAGCAGCAGAACTTCAAGCCCAAGGTGCGCGAGTTCGACTCCGTCGTGTACGACCCCCGCTTCCTCGCCGCCGCCGGTTCCGCCGCCGAGGGCATCGTGTTCGCGCTGAACATCGTTCCGCTGGAGGAGGCGTCCACCAGCGCCGAGGCGCAGCTCTACCAGAAGTGGCTCAAGGCGACCGCCGGAAGCGCCAAGCCCGACTACTTCGGTGTGTACGCGTGGTCGGCCGCTCGCATGTTCCAGCAGTCCCTCGAGCAGGTCGGCGCCGAGATCACCCGGGCCAAGCTCATCAGCAACCTGCAGGCGCTGCACAGCTGGGACGACCACGGCATGCACGCGGCCCAGGACGTGGGCGGCAAGAAGCCCACGGCGTGCTTCGTGATGATGACGGTGCAGGGTGGTGCGTTCAAGCGCAGCTACCCGGCGTCGGGCTTCGACTGCACACGCGCGCCGGTGTACGCGGTGAAGTCAGCGGGCTGACGTGGCCCGGGTGCAGCTCGACCGCCTGCTGACGCGAGAGCGCGCCCTCCCACTGGCCGCGGGCGCGCTCGTGGTCGCGTTCCTGGCGTGGAAGCTGGCCACCGAGCCTCGCAACCTCTTCACGTACATCGTGCTGGGCCTCGCCACCGGCTCGATCTACGCCATCGCCGCCAGCGGTCTGGTGGTCACCTACACCACGTCGGGAATCTTCAACTTCGCCCACGGCGCCATCGGCATGGTGATGGCGTACACGTACTGGCAGTTCAACACCGCGTGGCACGTGCCCGCGGTGATCGCGTTCGTCCTCGTGGTGTTCATCGTGGCGCCCATCTTCGGCGCCATTGTCGAGCGCGTCCTCATGCGCCGGATCGAGGGCGCCACGGTCGTGACCACCCTCGTCATGACGCTCGGCCTGCTGGTGCTGCTGCTCGGGGTGGCGCAGACGGAGTGGTCGCCCGAGAAGTCGCGTATCTCGCACGAGTTCTTCGGAGGCGTGAAGGTCACCGTGTTCGGGGTGACCATCACCGGGCACCAGCTGTTCTCGCTGCTCGCCGTCGCCGTTGCCGCCGGCGTTCTCTACTACGTGCTCAACAAGACGCGGGTCGGCCTCGCCATGCGGGCCGTGGTCGACGACCGCAACCTGGTCGCCCTCAACGGCGCGCAGCCCAACCGGGTGAGCATGTTGAGTTGGGCGATGGGGTCGTCGCTGGCCGCCCTGGCCGGCATCCTCATCGCGCCGCTCATCACGCTGAACATCATCGTGTTGACCCTGCTCGTCATCAACGCCTACGCGGCCGCCATCGTCGGTCGCCTGACGAGCCTGCCCCGCACGTTCGTCGGTGCCTTCGCCCTCGGCCTTTTCATCGAGATGTACCACGGGTTCGGTCCACACCTGCACGGCACGCTCGAGGACATCAACCGGGGCTTGAACGGCAGCCTGCCGGTGGTCTTCCTGTTCGTGGCCCTGCTGTTCCTTCCTCAGGCCCGGCTCCGCGCCGGCCGGCTGGTGGCGGCCAAGGCGCCGCGAGTCCCGGGCCTGAAGGAGTCGGTGGCGGGCGCCGTGGTGCTGGTTGTCGTGACGTGGCTGCTCACCAGCAACCTGTCGGTCGCCGATCAGGCCCGCGCTGGCAAGGGGCTGGCGTTCGCGCTGGTGATGCTGTCGCTGGTGCCGCTCACCGGGTACGCGGCCCAAGTGTCGTTGGCCCAGCTGTCATTGGCCGGTCTCGGTGCGTTCGTCGCCGGCAGATGGGGAGCCCACGTCGGCTTCGGCCCGGCGATCCTGCTGGCCGCTCTGCTGGCCGGGTTCGTGGGGATGCTGTTCGCCCTTCCCGCCTTGCGGTTGCAAGGGCTGTACCTGGCCCTCACCACCATGGCCTTCGCGGTGATGCTCGACCAGATGTTCTTCGCCCAGAACTACGGCTTCGGTGCGGGCGGTGCGCTGCTCGTCGGCCGTCCGTCGATGTTCAAGAGCGAGGAGGGCTTCATCCTGCTCATGGCCGCCGCCTTCGGCGCCATGGGCGTCTTCGTGCTGGCGATGAAACGGGGGCCGTTCGGGCGCCGCCTGGCGGCGATGCGCGACAGCCCGGCCGCCTGCGCCACACTCGGCCTCGACCTGACCCGCACCAAGCTGGCCGTGTTCTTCGTCGCCTCGTCGATGGCGGGCATCGCCGGCGTGCTGTTCGCCGCCCAGCAGGGGCAAGGTGGGGCGGCCGACTTCCGGATGGAGGTCGGGCTGCCCGTCGTGCTGATGGCAGTGGTCGGGGGCATCACCAGCGTCTCGGGCGTGTTGCTCGGTGGCGTCCTGCTCGGCATGCAGTCGCTGCTCGAGCAGCACATCGCCAGCATCCCGGGCATCACCTATCTGGCCGTCGGTGCCGCGACCGTGAGCGTCGCGCGCAACCCCAATGGCATTGTCTTCTTCCTGTCGGAGAAGGTGGGTAGGCACCTGCCGTGGCGCCGGTTCTTCGACCGGCCCACGTCCCGGCCCACGTCGCGCCCGACCGCGTCGGCACCTGACCTCCGGGAACCCGAGCCCGTGCCGATAGGCATGTCATGACAAGTCATTGGCTCGCTCCGGGCTCCGCCCTGCGCTCACTCCGGCGGGCACCCCTGAGGGGCCCCGCCCGCCGGCTCTCTGTGATTGGCGCGCTGGTTCTCCTTGCTGCACTAGGCACGAACGTCGCCCGTGCAGATGACTCCACCAACCTGTCGAGCTTCGACCTGGCCACCAGCGCAGCGGCGCTGCGGTGGCAGGTCGACCTGAAGGCGTCGCCGATCCCGGCCGAGCACACCGTCGACCTGTCGATGCCGTTGTCGCGCGCCGAGCTGTCGGCCGGGCCGGCGGGCCACGCGCTGGCGAGCACGGCGTGGCCGGGCGACACGCTGGCCAAGGCGTGCAGTGCCGCGCCCCAGGTTCCCTGCTACACGATCGACGCCGAGACGTTCTCGCCCCAAGGCCCGAGCGACGCGTCGAACACCCAGATCGCGGGCGCCGAGATGACGGCCCATTCGAAGGACCTGCTCAGCACCGCCGTGGCGCGGTACACGCCGCAGGGCGGGCCGGGCGTGAGCTTCGGCCCCATGAGCGCCACGTCGCACTCGGAAGCCAAGACCGCGCAGGCCATCACCGAGAGCACGTCGGTGCTGTCGAACGTCGACCTCGGCGGCGGCGTCGTACACGTCGACTCGATCACCAGCACCGCCAAGGTGGTGACCGACGGGACGAAGGCCACTGTCACCGGCGGCACCATCATCAGCGGCGCGACGGTGGGTGGCGTGCCCGTGACCATCGATCAAGACGGCGTGCACCTGGCGACCGTCAGTGGGGGCGGCAACCCCGTCAACCAGGTGCTCGACGCCGGCGTCGCCGCCGCCCTGCAGACGGCCGGCATCAGCCTGTCGCTACCCGGCCCGATCAAGAAGGTGGCCGACGCCGAGGGCGACATCGTGGCCACTGGCCTGATCGCGTCGCTCGACGACTCGCCGCTCGTGAAGCTGATCCCGCCCGGCACCGGCCTGCCCGCCGACCCGACCGGCAAGACCACCATCGTGCTGGGCCAGGCCGCGGCCACCGCGTCGGCCGGCGGCGCCTTCGGTGACCTCACCTCGTCGGTGAGCGACGCGGGGAGCGTGGCCGGCTCCGGTTCCGGCTCGGGTGGCGGCGGCGTCCTGGGCGCCACGGTCGGCTCAGTCGACACCAGTGGCGGGTCGGCGCTGTCGCCGTCGGGCGGCGCCCTGCCGGCGTCGACCCCACCGACCGCCAGCCTCAACGGCGCCACGCCCGCGTCGGCAGTCGGCGGCACCCCTGTCTCGATCGGACTCGTCATCGGGGTGCTGTTGCTGGCCGCCCTGGGCGCCGTCGGCCTGCGTCGCTACGCCACCGCCGTACTCGAGCCCGCCCCCATGACCACCTGTCCATTGGAGAGCAAACGTGAGTGACGCCCTCGAGGTCGTGACCGCTCCCGACCCCGTCCACCACCCCACGCGTGTGCACGAGTTGCGCAGCGCGGTCGGGTCGCTGCGGGTGCGGGCGGGGAGGGGCGGCGTCGACCGCTACCTCTTCATCGCCGCCTGCGTGCTGGTGCCGCTCGGGCTGAGCCTGGTGTTGTTGGGGTGGTACGGGTCCGCGCACACGCCGTACCAGTTCGAGCAGCTGCCGTACGTGATTTCGGGCGGCCTGCTCGGGACGGCGCTGGCTGTGCTGGGAGGCCTCGCCTACTTCGCCCACTGGATGACGCGCGTCGTCAACGACCAGCGGGCGCAGACGGAGCGCATCGTGTCGGCACTCGAGAACCTGGCGTCGTCGTCGAACGGCGCGGGCGTGGGGGCGGGCGCGCCGGCTGCGGCGGCCGCCGCCACGGCTACTCGCTCGTCGCGCGCTCGGGCCAACGGCGGAGGATCGTTCGTGGCCACGCCGACGGGGACGATGTTCCACCGGCCCGACTGCGTGGTGGTGGCGAACCGCCCGAAGGTGCGCAAGGTGTCGGCCGATGCCAAGGGCTTCGAGGCGTGCAAGCTGTGCGACCCGCTGGGTGAGGGCTAGCGCGTCGTGCCGCTGCTCGAGACGGTTGGGGTCAACGTCCGCTTCGGCGGGCACCATGCCGTCCGCGACGTCGACCTGGTCGTCGAAGCCGGGATCGTCACCGGCTTGATCGGGCCCAACGGCGCGGGCAAGACGACGACGTTCAACGTCATCACCGGCCTGCAGGAGACGACCAGCGGCCGCGTGCTGTTGGAGGGCGACGACATCAGCGGCCTCAAAGCGCACAAGCGGGCCCGCCTCGGGATCGCCCGCACGTTCCAGCGCCTCGAGGTGTTCGGGTCGCTGTCGGCGCGGGAGAACCTGCTGGTGGCGGCCGAGATCCGCAAGGGGTGGTCGGGCGACAAGACCGACCCCACCCATGTCGTCGAGGAGATCATCGACCGCGTCGGCATCGGCGCCGTCGCCGACGAGCGGGTCGACTCCATGCCGACCGGCTTGGCGCGTCTGGTCGAACTGGGACGGGCGCTGGCGGTGCAGCCGAAGGTGCTGCTGCTCGACGAGCCGGCATCGGGTCTCGACGACTCGGAGTCGGAGTCGTTCGCCGACCTGCTGGTCGAGCTGGCGTCCGACGGCATGGCGGTGCTCATGGTCGAGCACGACGTGCAGCTGGTGATGCGCGTGTGCAAGCTCGTCCACGTGCTCGACTTCGGCGCCATCATCGCCGTCGGCACGCCCGACGAGATCCAGCGCAACGAGAAGGTGCTCGAGGCCTACCTCGGCACATCCGCCTGATGGCCGGGAGCTGCTAGTGGCCGCGCCGCTGCTCGAGTTGGCCAACGTGCGGGCCGCCTACGGCAAGATCGAGGTGCTGCACGGCGTCGACCTGGTCGTCCCCGAGGGCAGCGTGGTCGCCCTGCTCGGTCCCAACGGTGGCGGCAAGACGACCACCCTGAAGGTGGCCAGCGGCCAGATGGCCGCCACCGCCGGGTGCGTGCACCTCGCGGGCCGGCACGTCAACGGCGCGGCGGCCGACGCGCTGGCGCGCATGGGCGTGTGCACCATCCCCGAGGGCCGCGGCATCTTCCCCAACCTGACCGTGCGCGAGAACCTGCGCATGGTCACCTACGCGGGCGGCTCGCTGTCCGACGTGGAGGACGTGGCCTACACGCGCTTCCCGCGGCTCGGGGAGCGGCGCACGCAGCTGGCCGGCACCATGTCCGGCGGCGAGCAGCAGATGCTGGCGATGGCCCGCGGCCTCGCCACCGACCCCGCGCTGTTGTTGCTCGACGAGCTGTCGATGGGCCTGGCGCCGCTGATCGTCGAGCAGCTGTACGAGATCGTCGCCCAGATCGCGGCCGAGGGCGTGAGCATCCTCGTCGTCGAACAGTTCGCCCGCACCGTCCTCGGCGTGGCCGACTACGCGGCGATCATGCTCCACGGCCGCGTCACCAGCGTCGGCCAACCCGCCGACCTCGAAGAGGAGCTCAGCGCCGCCTACCTCGGCGCCTCCCACTAACAACCACCCGCCACCTTTGGGTGCAGTTAGTGACGTAGGAGGGGTGCTACTGCACCCAAAGGTGCTGGCGAGGCACTGTCTCACCCCCCTGGCATCCTCGGTGGGCATGAAAAAGCTCATCAAGCTGGCCGAGCGCCAGCACGCCGTGTTCCATCGCACGCAGGCCTACGCATGTGGGGTCTCGCCTGAGCAATTGCTGGCAGCGATCCGGGACGGGCGGATCGAGCGAGCCGTGCGCAATGTGTACCGGATGTCCGGTTCGGTGCGGACGTGGAAACAGAAGCTGATGATCGCCGTGCTGGCCGCTGGTCCGGGTGCGGCGGTGTCAGGCCGGGCGGCAGCGGCCCTGTGGGGCATACCCGGATACCGGGAGGGGCGCGTCGAGGTCACCCAGCTTCGGCGTCCGAGCCGTCGCTACAAAGTGGCGTGGGAGCACAGCACGACGTTCTTGCCGAAGCACCACATCCGCTACATCGACGGCATCCCGGTGACCTCGCCCGAGCGGACCGTCTTCGACGTCTGCGGCAGGGCCAACGGGGAGCGGGCGAAGTGGCTCGTCAAGAGCGCGGTCTCGCGGAAGCTCACGACGCTTCACAAGCTCGCCGTCTGTCTCGCGGAGACCGGAACCTTCGGGCGCCCGGGCACGGTCATGTTGCGAGCTGTCCTCGCCGCCGCGAGCGACGACGAACCGCCCACCGAGAGTCAACTCGAGGAGCTGTTCGAGCGGGTCCTCAGCGCCGCGGGCCTGCGGCTTCCGAGCCGTCAGGTGGAGGTCGGTGGCACGACCGCACCAATCGGCCGCATCGACTTCCTCTACCGCGAGTACGGCATCGTCATCGAGGCCGACAGCAAACGCTGGCACGGCAACTGGGTG
>Ga0070741_10021167_pt1 | contig 10146 bp, 13 predicted proteins | sample Coa_R1_4_FD_66440 | JGI IMG/M metagenome (GOLD analysis project Ga0070741, IMG submission 66440) | Surface soil microbial communities from Centralia Pennsylvania, which are recovering from an underground coalmine fire - Coalmine... | ecosystem: Environmental > Terrestrial > Soil > Unclassified ...
ATGTGCGTGCAATTCAATGATTGAGGTGCAAGCATGAAGGTTGTCGATCCGGTCTGTAAAATGACGATTGACTCGGAGAAGGCCGTCGCCACAAGCGAATACCAGGGCAAAACGATCTATTTCTGTGCGAAGGGCTGCAAGATCGCCTTTGACAAGGACCCTGAAAAGTATTTGAACAAATAGACTCAGCACAAAGACGCCAGGCATTGGACGGACATGGCCTGGAAATGGCCGATCATCGCAGAGATTGTCTGAAGATTCACAATGGGAATTGAGGACGGAACAGTTCTTATCCCCAATGGCTGCCTTTGGGGCTGGGTGTAGAGGTATTCCGCAGCCGTTCACACTCCGGAATCCTCAACCTAGACAACCGTCACCTTAAATGACTGTTGGCCAGTGGCCCCTTCAGGAAAGATATCCCGCGGGCTGCGTTCTTCCACGCGCCCTTTGCCATCAATGGCGCGCACTCGAATCTGGTAAGTGTCCGGGTGTGGATTCACCCAGATGAACTTCCAGAAGCTCCAGGTGAGCGGCGAGGGATTGCTGAAAAGACTCGTTGGGTGCCACGTTCCACCGTCATCAAAGCTAATCTCGACCGCTTTGATTCCGTCCAGGTTCCCAAGTGCGTAACCCGTTATCTCGAAGCTCCTGCCGGAAATCCTGGCTCCGTCCTTGAGGTCCGTGAAGCGGGCATGGGCCCACCTTTCACATTCATCGGACCACCCCTTGCTCTCCCAATAGCCCAGATAGGACTCATTGACGAACTGGATGCGGGTCACCCACTTCGGCTGCTTCATGCCGAATTTGCCTGGAACGAAGACCCGCAACGGGTATCCGTGGTCGGGCGGCAATTGCTCACCGTTCATGAGGTAGGCGAGGAAGTTTTCAGAATTTCGCGCTCGCGCAATGGGGTGCCCAGTTGAAAATCCGTCCGCGGCGTAGATCACGACGTGAGCCGCCTCCTTTAGCGGCTGGGCACGGTCGAGGAGTGGACGGAGCGGAGTGCCGGTCCACTTCGCATTGCCCAGGTAGCCTCCCCCAATGGGATTGGAGATGCACTCAAGCGTCAATTCTCTTTCAACCCGAGGCAGGCTCAGGATTTCTTCATAGGCGAGGGAAAAAGGGTTAGCCACAAGCCCATCGAATTTCAGGGTCCACCGGGCCGGATCGACACGAGGCGTCAGTCCCTTGGACGTAACGTAAAAGTCTTCGTCGGGAGTTATGGCGACGAGCGCCGCCTTTTCGCCCCAGCTTTCATAGGCTTTCACCGACAAACGGCGGGGTTCACGCAAACTGTTCATGTAGCGGGATGCGATACCATATTCGAGCAGCCCGATTCCTCCCGCCACCGCTCCGATGATGAAAGTTCGCCGCTCCATATCCTGAGTATTGGATGTGCATTGGGGCCTGAAAGTCGCGCCCCGTCTCGCATTTCCTCCCAGCCAGGGTTTTCGGTATAGTAGCCAGGATGAGCACCCGGTGACAGAGGAAATCCGCCAGAGCTTGGGAGCAAGGAATTACGATGAATCAGACTTCACGCGTCGCACGTTGCCGTCAGTACTGTTCGAGGTGCAACGGATTGATGTTTGAGTATTACTCGTCCCCGGATGGCCATTTCGGGCTGATTGAGAAAATCAACGAGAAAAACCAGGGCAGGAAAGAGTCAATCCAGTGCCCCACTTGCGGAGCGCAGTACCGGTTGCTCGACCGCCTCGATTCCACAGGATGGCCGGTCGTGAGGGAACGATAACCGAATCAACCGAAACGAAGGGACTTAACTGCTCGCCTGCAAACCCTCAGAGGACGGAATGAGTGCCGAAGGTTTCCTGGTCACGGCCGCGAATGTGCAGGACTACCTACTGGACCAGAAGCTTGTGCCTAGTGGCGAAGATCTATCGGTTCGCGAACTGGGCGGCGGCGTGTCCAATACGGTCCTTCTGGTCGGATGTTCCAATTTCCGATGGGTCGTAAAACAGTCGCTCGAAAAACTTCGTGTGAAAGACGATTGGCGGTCCGACCGGGCGCGGATCCTTCGTGAGGCAGAATCCATCCAGGCCTTGCAGGACATCCTCGGCGAAGGGGCCTTGCCGAAGGTGGTGCACGTGGACCGTGAAAACTGTCTGTTTATTATGACTGCCGCACCCGTAGGCGCCGTGCCCTGGAAGGATCTCCTGCTCGGGCGGCGGGCGGACCTTGCGGTGGCGCGGCAGGCGGCCGTTTTGCTTGGCCGATTGATCAACTCATCGCGCGGAGATGCCTGGTTCCGCGACCACTTTGCTGACCGCCGGGTGTTTGATCAGCTTCGTCTCGACCCCTATTACCGCACAGCCGCCGCCCGCCACAACGATGTCAGTAAGCCGCTCCGGGAACTGATTGCGGACAGCCTGAAGATACAAACCTCCCTGGTGCACGGGGATTACAGTCCCAAGAACATGCTGGTGCAAGGCGATCGAATCTTCCTAATCGACTTCGAAGTCATACACTGGGGCGATCCCTCTTTCGACGCCGCGTTCCTGTTGAACCATTTATTCCTCAAGGCGCTCTACCAGACGGCTTGCGGGCAGATCTACATCGACGCCGCTCGAGAATTCTGGTTAACCCTCCACACAGCGCTTGGTCCGGAAGGCTGGATCGATTTCTCAAAGATGACCTTCCGCCACGTCGGCGGACTGATGCTGGCTCGAATCGACGGCAAGTCCCCCGTCGAATACATTCGGGATGAGTCCATGAAGGAACGTGTCCGCCAGATCGCCAAGCGGATCATTCAAGAACGTCCAGACGGATTGGAGCAGGCGGTGGAAGTTATCAGAGCGGGAGGGTGGAAATAGCGGCACTGGATGGATTACAAGCGCCGGGTTTCAACTTAGACTTTTCCTCGGGGTCCTCTGGTCCCGAATATTCTGGAATTTTCCCAAGGCAACGCTATGCCGAAAATAGAATTCATCCACGCCCGTGAGGTTCTCGACTCGCGAGGCAATCCGACGGTCGAAGTGACCGCGCTTCTTGACGATGGCGCGCGCGGCCGGGCAATCGTTCCCTCGGGCGCCTCGACTGGGAAGGCCGAAGCGCTGGAACTGCGAGACGGCGACGCAACCAGGTACTTGGGACGAGGCGTGTCAATGGCAGTTGCCAACGTCAACACGGAGATCGGACCTTCCATCCGCGGGCACGAGGCAACGGATCAAGCGGCCCTCGACAACTTGTTAATCAAACTGGACGGGACTCCTGATAAACGGCGCCTTGGCGCCAACGCGCTCCTGGGGGTATCCCTGGCGGTTGCGCACGCCGCAGCATCCAGCGCGCGCCTCCCCCTTTACCGTTACCTGGGTGGGGCGAGCGCAACGGAATTGCCCGTGCCCATGGTGAATATCATGAGCGGCGGAATTCATGGAGGCGGCAATATCGACTTTCAGGACTTCCAGGTAATCCCGCTGCGTGCCCGGCGGTTTTCGGAAGCCTTGCAGGACGTCGTGGCAATCTACAGGGCCGCGAAGGACGCGCTCCAAGCCCGAGGTGCGTACCGCCCCGGTGTGGCGGACGAAGGCGGGTACGCCCCTTGCCTCCCCGCGAACGAAGCGGCGTTCGAACTGATGCTTGAGGCCTTCGAGAGGGCCGGGTTTCGCCCCGGCGAGGACGCGGCGATTGCGGTTGATGTTGCGGCAAGTCATTTCTATGGTGGCGGCACCTACCGGCTCGTTGCCGAAGGTGCGGAGATGGACTCCGTGCAGATGGTGGAGAAACTGGCGGGTTGGGTTGGGCGCTATTCCGTTCTTTCGATCGAGGACGGACTTGCGGAAGATGATTGGGAAGGCTGGAGGCGGTTGACCGGCAGGCTGGGTGCGCGTTGCCAGTTGATCGGTGACGACTTGTTCGCAACCAACCTTCACCGTCTTCAAAAGGGAATCACGGACGGCGTGGCAAACGCAATTCTTGTCAAGATGAACCAGATCGGTACCCTGACCGAAACCCTTGAGGTGATCAAGATGGCGCGCCGGCGCGGATACCGAACCGTGGTCAGCGCACGGTCTGGCGAGACCGAAGACACGACCATGGCAGATCTGGCTGTAGCGACGAACGCTTCTCAAATTAAGATCGGCGCCATCACGCGGTCGGAACGCCTGGCGAAGTACAACCGCCTGCTGCGCATCGAGGAACAGCTCGGCCGCCACGCCATCTATCGGGGCCCCGAAGTGTTCGCAGGCTTTCTCGGTGGATGATAAGCACATCGTAGCTCGGGTCGCCATGCACACCGTCAAGGTGCAAGTAGGGCACCAGGGCTTGTTTATTCTGACTGTTCCCAATATAGTGAACATGATGGCCGGTCGGCATCGCACGCTCGCTTAAGAAAGAAGATGGACAAGTGGGCCTGTAGCTCAGAAGGATAGAGCAACGGTTTCCTAAACCGTGGGTCGGGGGTTCGAATCCCTCCAGGCCTACCATGCTTTCAATAACTTACAAGCCTTCTCCTCTTAACTCGCCCGTCACTGTGGGGACTCTTGTGGGGACGCCTTTGACCTCTCCGCCCCCTGCACATCTGCTTGTGATTGAACCGTTCGAGCTTCTGCAGGGCCACCTGCTTGTGCTCCGGCGTCGGGTGAATGTAACGAAGCGTGGTGGAAATTTCGGAGTGCCCCATAAGCTCCTTCAATGTTGGCAGGTCCACTCCCGCCATCACCGAGCGTGAGCCGAATGTGTGGCGAAGGTCATAAACTCTGAACGGCGGATTGATTTCGGCGTCCTTCAGAGCCTCGGCATGGGATTTCTTCAGGGTCGCAAGTGGTTGGTTAGGGTCGTGCCGGCCAGGGAAAATATATGGCCTTTTCGCTCCCCTGACTCTCCGCTTAAGGACAGCCTTGGCAGTCTCCGTCAAAGGAATCATCCTTCGAGCGAATCGTGTCTTGCCCGTGGGCACGAACACGAAACCGTGGGCAAGGTGAACGTTCTCCTTACGGACCGTGAACACCTCTTCGGGCCGCATCCCCGTTTCCAGGATGAGTGTCGCTACGTCTCGCAGTAAGGGATTGGCCCTCGCCAAGTATTTCCGTTGCTCCTCCTGGAAAACGATCCGCATCATTCCAGGTCCCTCAGGCAAGAGCCTGACTCCATGTACGGGATTGCGTGAGATCAGTCCTTTCCGCATCGCGTAGTTGAGCATGAACCTGAGTGCGGCGACATCCCGATTTGTAGCCGCTGTTGAAACATCATCGGACCGAACCTGCTTGAACTTCGCGACGTGGGCTGTACCGATCACATCGAGCGGGAGCTTTCCGAAGAACGTATTCAGCGGGTGGGAGCTTGTCTTGCAGCGCATGTACGTGCGCGGGTGAGCCACATGCTGCTTTTCAGACCAGGGGAGAAAGTCGTTATTCGCAAAATCCTCGAATTTCCGTCTGGGCTCGCGTCGAACGATTCCTACCCGGCCTTCCGCCAGACCAGCCTTGCGAATCGACTCTGCTGTCTCAGCGGCATTCTTGTTACTGAGTCCGGTTGATTCCCGGATGCGCTGTCCCCGAAACCAGAAGTCATACCAGTAAACCTCGCCTCGCTTGTAAACGCTCATTTCCATCTACTTTCCCGTGGATCGGAGACAGAAACCCTGCAACGCTCCAAGTAGGCTTGGACTTCGGCAGGATCATATCTTACCGCGCGGCCAATCTTCAAATGCGCGATGCCGCGCTTCCGCGAGCGCCAATGCGCGAGAGTTTCCTCCGAGAGTCCGGTTATCGCCGACACTTGTTCGGTCGTCAGCAGATCGTTCAGAATCATTTCAGACTCACCACAGCCCTGGTTTCCAATCGCCAGCACAGCCAGCCCGAATCTCAGTCCCCGTGCATCCTCGCGGCATGGTCGAATGTGACCCTCGGTGGTCACCTCAAAACCGGCCAACGGACGGTGTCCGGGACTAAGTTGTTTTAACTTGCCTGTGTCCCTTCTGGCAAGCCCGTTTTAGTCCGCCAGCTTCGTGGCCCACATTTCAGCAGATGTCCGTGATGCAGGAGCCGGTCGAGCATGGCGTTGACCGCGGCGGCATCGCCCAGTAACTTCCCCCAGTCCTCCACGGGTCGATTCGAAGTCACCAGCGTACTGGCGCGTTCGTAGCGGCGCATGATGAGTTCCAGCAGTTCTTCGGCGGCGGTCAAGGGCAGCTTACGCATGCCAAAGTCGTCGATGATGAGCAGCGGCGCGGTCACCAAGGGCTCCAGACATTCTTTGCGGGTGCCGTCCAGAGTCGCTTCGGCGAGTTCCTCCAGCAGGGCGTGAGTTTCGCGGTAGAGAACGCGATAGCCCTGCTGGATGACCGCCTGGCCAATGGCTTGGGCCAAACGGCTTTTGCCAGTGCCGGGCGGGCCGAGAAAGAGGGCGTCCTCATGCCGGGCGATGAAGGTGCCGCTGGCCAGCTCAAAGACTGGGAATTCCGGGTTTTTAGTGGATTCGTGCGACAATTCCCGGCATGCAAGATCGGGAACTGTATCGACGAATTCTGGGGATCGAATCCCCGTGGTATGTGGAACGCGTAGACCTGAAGTTGGCGGAAGGAGAGGTCCACGTTTACTTGGCGCACCAGGAAGTGCAGAATTGGGCCTGTCCGGAGTGCGGGGCGGAGGCCAAGCCTTATGATCACCAAGCGGAGCGCGGGTGGCGCCACCTGGACACCTGCCAGTATCAGACGATTCTGCACGCCCGACCGCCACGCGCCGAGTGCCCGGAGCACGGCGTGCGGGTGGTGAAGCTGCCTTGGGCGGAGGCGTTGAGCCGGTTCACGGCTCTGTTTGAGGCTTTAGCCATCGAGTGGTTGAAGAAGGCCAGCCAGAAGGCGGTGGGGGAGCAACTGGGGCTGAGTTGGGATGAGATTCATGGCCTCATGGAACGGGCGGTGAAAAGGGGCCTGGAGCGGCGGGAGGCGGAGAAGGTGAGCAAGATCGGAGTGGATGAAAAGGCCTTCCGCAAAGGGCACAGCTATTTCACGCTGGTGAATGACTTGGTGAAGGGCCGGGTGCTGTACGTGGCGGAAGGGCGGGAGCAGGCGAGCCTGGACGGATTCTGGGAAACCCTGACGGAAGAGCAAAAGCAGAACATTGAAGCGGTGGCCATGGATATGTGGGACCCCTATGTGGCCTCAGTTCGCCAGCATGTGCCGGGAGGGGAGAAGAAGATCGTTTTCGACAAGTTTCACATTGCCAAACACCTGGGAGAAGCGGTGGATCGAGTACGACGCGGCGAGCAGAAGATCCTGAAGGCGGCGGGCGACGACCGCCTCACCGGCACCCGTTATGACTGGCTGCGGCCTCCGGCGCACATGGAACCTAAGGACCGCAAGGAATTTGCGCAACTTCGGAACAGCGGGTTGAAAACGGCGAGAGCTTGGGCCTTGAAGGAGAGCGGGATGGCGCTGTTCTCCTATGTGTACGAGCGTCCGGCGCGGAAGCATTTTCGCTGGTGGTACAACTGGGCGGCGCGCAGCCGGCTAAAACCGATGATCGGGGTGGGGAGAATGCTGCAGCGACGCTTCGAGAATATCATCACTTACCTGCGGCATCGCGTGACCAATGCGGCCAGCGAGTCGATCAACGCCAAAATTCGGTGGGTGAAGTATACGGCCCGAGGATTTCGGAACAAGCACAACTTCGCCAACGCCATTTACTTCCACTGTGGCGGTCTCGACCTTGCTCCCGATTCCACTAAATAGCCGGAAGAGCGCAAAGTAGGCTGCGGTTCATCTTTTTGTTAAAAGCAAAATCGAAGTTGTCGAGGGTTTTGAGCGGATCACGGAACTGGGCCTGCTTGCGCCGGCGTTCCAGCATGCGGTCCGCGCGGCGGCTGAGTTCATCGGCGACCAGGCAGGAGATCAGATCCAGGGGTGCCATAGATTCGGCCTGAGCCTGACGCAGGCGGGTCTCCAATACTGCCGCCATGCCTCCCAGGCGTAACTGCCGTAAAGCACGATTGAGTTCGACCAGATTCATTGTGTCTCCTCTCTCCAGATTGAGCTAAACTCTCCCATGGCCGGGGCGGAGGATAGGGCTCCGCAGGGATGCGACCTGAGCGCCGACCCCGGGGCCGAGATTGGTCGGGAGCGAGCTCAACTCGCTCCCCCAGTCCAGACCAATCTTGGCAGCAAAGCGATAAATCCTGGGGGTCTGGGGGCAAAGCCCCCAGAGTTCACACTTCATCTCTCCGCCTCCACCATTCCCAAGCTTCGTCTCTTCAGTTTTCACTCGTGCACCTCCTGGGAGGTTGCTGGTGTTGCCGGCGTGACTGTTTCGAACGGCAAAGTCTGCTGCTGCTCTTGCTCCTGCAGGCGCTGTTGGATGAGGTCGCGGTACTGCACCAACTCGCGGATGAGCGGATCGACCTGCTGGAGGGTGAGAGGGGTTTGAGGGCGCCGCTCCAGGTAGCGGCGCACGAAGCGATATTCGTGAACCTTCAGTTCCAGGGCCGCCGTGCAAGCTTCTTCGACGGCGGGCAAGCCGAACTTCTTCGCCAAGGCAAGCACGCCCAGAATACGGCGCACTCCCAGTTCGCCTTGTTCACGATGGATGGCTTGGCAGAAAGCGCCGATGTTAGTTCCGGCGCGTGCCGCTCGCGCCAGCAGTTGCAGCGTGCCGAGCAGCGTCCGCTTGGGGTAATCCTCCGGTTTGACTCGATACCGGCCGCGTTTCTGGCGGACATGCTCGCGCAGGAGTTGGCCGTTGTGGGGATCGAGGAGGCGCACGTATAGCTCATCCCACTGCACGTTCACCACGCGCCCGATCCAGCCGGGCGGAGCCCCGTAGTAGGCGGCCTCCACCTCGACGCAGCCGTCCAGGTGAACGGTGCGCTGGCCGTACTGGTAGTAACGGAAGGGTTCCAGCGGCAGAGGCAACAGCACTGGTTTTTCTTCCGCGAACATGGCCGCCACTGGCCGCTTGGTGGTGCCGTGGATGCGAGTGTCGGCCCAATGCGCTTCCCAACGGTCCAGATAGGTTTGCGATTCTTCCAGGCTCTCAAAGCGCAGACCTTTCGGAGGGGTTCGCTGGGTGTGACCGATACCGGCTTCCACTTTCCCTTTGCGGTCCGGGTGTTGAACCCTGCAGGGCAGCGCCGTCGCACCGTAGTGAGCGAGAACGTCACGGTAGAGGGGATTGAGGGTGGGATCGTAGACATCGGGAACCAACACGCCCTCACGCAGATTGTCGAGCACAACCACCCGCACGGCGCCGCCCAATCGGCGAAAAGCCTTCTCGTGCAGTTCCGCCCAAGTGCGTGAGCTGGAACGGAACACCAGCAGACGGACGGCCTTGCGGCTGTACCCGAGAGTCAGCACAAAGAGCCGGGTGCGCCGATACTTGCCGCTCTGGGGATCGCGCACCATCGGCCCCAAGCCGTAATCGACTTGGGCTTCTTCACCGGGTGCCGTCACGATCACCGGGTGGGCTTCCGGCGCCTGCGTTCCCCGCAGTCGACGGATGAAACGTTTGACGCTTTGATAGCCGCTGCTAAAACCTGCTTGCGAGACCAGGTCCTGCCAGATGGCCATGGCATTGCGCCCGCGAGCGAGGCCGAGTTCGATCAATTCGCGGTAGGGCTCGCAAGCGCTCGGTGAGGGGCTTTGAGTGGGAAGCAGCGCCCCACTGGCCGGCCTTGCTTTCTCCGGTTCGCAGGTTGCTGCCGGGGTAAGTTGTTGCGGGTTGAGATCGGTGGGCGCCTCAAAGGCCGGTTTTCCCACGCCAAAGTCGGTGGTCACCTCGTTGGCCGGTTTTGAGGCAGCAGGGTCAGCGGCACCTTCGCTGGCCGGTTTTGACAGGCTGGGATCGGCCGCCACCTCTGGCTCGGCAGGCGGGGCTCCACCCACATCGGAGGGCAACGTCGCCGACCCCGGCAGAGCCGACCGTCGCCCCCAGCCACCCGCAGGTCGAACCGGGATCCCCGCTGCTTTCAGATAGTTGCTCGCGGTTTCGCGACGCACACCGGTGGCTTGCTGGATCCGGCGCAGCGTCCAGCCGAGGCGTCCCAAAGCTAAGACGTGTTGTTTCTCTTCGTCGTTCAAGACATTGGCCATGGCTACGAGGCTAATGCCTCGTGCCCCGAGTCAATGTCCCGGAGAGAGTCTCCGTTGGCCGGTTTTCAGGTGACCATCAATGGCCGGTTTTGGGTGACCGCTGAGGA
>Ga0070741_10021168_pt1 | contig 10146 bp, 9 predicted proteins | sample Coa_R1_4_FD_66440 | JGI IMG/M metagenome (GOLD analysis project Ga0070741, IMG submission 66440) | Surface soil microbial communities from Centralia Pennsylvania, which are recovering from an underground coalmine fire - Coalmine... | ecosystem: Environmental > Terrestrial > Soil > Unclassified ...
AGGCAAGCGGCAGTGGAAGTTGGACCTCCAGCGGGACACGATGCGCCGCCCGGCCCAAGGTTTGCCAGCGTTGTTGAATAGCCCACGTTCGGATACGCCGTAGTGTAGGAGACTTCAGCCGTGTTGATGGTGCGTGTGGAGCTTACGGCCGAAGACTCGTTGGCGGCAATGCGAGCGCGCAACAGGTTCGGAATCGCAATAGCGGCGATAATCAGAATAATCGCCACCACAATCAGAAGTTCAATCAGTGAAAAACCCTTTTGCTTCGTCATTCTTTTCTCTCCCCAGGTCTTGCCGATGTGTAGTGCCCACCGTCAGCCGGTGTAGCCACAACAACAGCAATTACACGGCCAAAGCAGCCGTATGGCACTAAACCATTGAGGAGCAATGGAAAGCTGATGATTTATCGGGAGTATGACCCATTTCGGGCGGCCCGGGCTCCCATTCCAGAACGCTACCGGACGCCATAAACTGACAAGAGAGACACTTTCTGTCACCGCCACCCTTACATTTTATGTCGCATACTGTATACATTATCCGACCCCCCTCCCAGGGGACTGGGCAGCAGCCAGGATAGGGTCAGCGTCGTTGGTAATGTACCCATATGTCGGATGTTGTATATATCATTTGACCCATCTAACGAATACCGTCTGCACCTCCCTGCAGACTTCCGGGCCGGCCAAGACAAGTTGCTTGGCCGGCCTGTAGTTTTTAGCGAGTCATCAGGCGACCGCGAAAGCAGCGGTCCATGCAGGGTAAGCTACTGCAGGTCGTTCTTGCTGGGGTTGTAATAAAAGTTGAATTGCAGCGCCAGGTAGGGGCCGTGGAATTGCTGCGGCAGAGGTTCGAAAGGATTGGAGGCGGTAATGCCGCCCCAGGCAGCGCGGTCCAGCGAAACGTCGCCCGAGGGACTCACCACCGTCATCCCGGTCACGCTGCCGTTGGGCATGATGGCAAACTGTATCGAAACTCTGCCTTTCTTCAGCAGCGGTGGCCGCGCTACCTCCGGAATCAGGTTGTACCAGTTGATGCGTACTACGTGCACGATGCGGCTGAGGTAGGGACCGAAATCCACGCCCTGGGTATCGCTCAGAATCTCCAGGTTGCTGGCGATGCCGCCGTGCGGGCCGGTGCCCATGCCGAACTCGCCGCCCGCGCCCCCGCCAAAGCTGCCGCGGGTGGCGGCTGATTCCCGCGCCGCCTGCTGGATGGCTTCGCCCGCTGAGCGCGGCTGCTGGAACGGATTGGGCCCGCTCTTGCGCGCCTGCTGCGCCGGCAGCTGAACCTGCGACTGCTGCGGGTTGGCCGGCGCCGGAGCTCCGCCTCCCGTCGGCGAAGGTGAAGGCTGCGCCTGCGCCATCTGCTGCTGCGGCGGAACCCCCGGGCTGGGCTGCGCCATCTGCGCCGGCGCTCCCGGCGCACCTGGCCGCCTCATGTCGCGCAGCTCCTGCAGGGTTTTCTTGTCAATCGTGGGATGCCGTGATTGCGCGATCCGGTTCTTGTCGGACAGGATGTTGGTATTGGGCTTAGGCACGTTCTTCTGCAGGTCGGGCGGCATTTCCAGGAAAGTTACTTGGCGGCTGCGCATCAGGTCGGCCGCGGAAAGCAGCGCCACCCCCTTTTTGTAGCCCGGCAGGTACCTGGGCCCCACGATGATCAGCAGCACCACGGCCAGGTGCGCCACCAGCGACATCCAAAACGCTTCCCGCAGCCGTGAGCGCGAGAGGTCGTCCTTCAGCTGGCTCACCATCACGTGGGTGAAGTCAATGTCCACGCGAATGGGCTTGCGCGGCGGCTTCGGCGCCGCTCCCGGCGCCGCCGGGCGCGCATATTCCACCGCGGAAGCTTGCGGCTCATCCGGCAGGAAGACCTTGGGCGTCTCAATCACCGAGGACCAGTGCGGCGCCTGCAGTAGCTTTTCGGAGGCTACATAGGGGTCCACCGGCTGCGCCGTCAGCTGCAAGGGCGGAAGTTTTTCCGGATGAATGCCGTCGCGCAGGTTCTGCCACAGCGAGCTGAACCAGGGATGGCTCATGCGGTCGGCAATGAGTTCGCCCACCTCTACCGGCTGCGACTCCAGCTCCAGGGGCGCCAGAGTCTCCGGCGTAATCACGTTGCCCAGGTTCATGAAGATGGTGCGGTACCAGGGCATGGTCAGCATGTCGCCGGGCAGCATGCCCAGGTTCACGGGATGGGAGGTCAGCTCCAGCGGTGGTAATTTTTCGGGAGCAATGCGGTCGCACAGGCTGGAGATCAGCGTCCGCCACCACCCCCGGTTCAGGCTCGGTGGCGGCAGGAAATTGGGTTCGTATTCGGAGACGCCTTCCTCGAGTGTGCTCGCGCCATTCAGCGAGTACTCAGTACCGGCTTCCTCAGGCGGGATTTCCGTTCTCGACGTCACACTAGTGGTTTCGATGCACCCACACCAGAGGCTTGCCAGCTAGGAGGGCGGGGCCAGAGTATCGCATTTGCTAGTGCAATTGTAGCCGTTTATTGGCTGCTGTGGCGCGCAGTCTCGCGATTTCCCCTGGCCATGGTAGAGCCTGCCGGCTATACCGTCCGGCCTTGTTCTTTCAATGGGTTGCAACCGGCCCGCGCAGCAATTTCGCGAATACGGAGCAGCTTGGCATGGTCGCTCAGGTTGCTCCCAAGTATCTGCTCGATCTCGCCCATCCACCGGCGCACCGCGGCATGCACCCCGCTCGCCAGTTCACCCGCGATCAGGTCAATGAATTCTCTTTCCGCGCTTAGTGTGGGGGATGTCATTGTTTGATCACAACGCAGCTCGGAAGCTCTGCTGCACACATCCATAGAACCACGTTCCGGCAGAAAACAATGTAAAAAGTAGGTTAAATGGGGTAAAGAACTGTAAACCGCGCGTTACATTTCTTTACTTTTCGGAACTGTACCCATGGCCAGAAAGGGGCTTGCTAAATGGGGGAGGAGTGCCGCATTCCGCAAAAGTCATGTTTTGGGCGGCACTGCCGGTACGCCGCTTCCACTCGCGAAATAATTCCGCGTAGTTCTTTGTAATGTACTGCTTAGAGTCAACCCCGAGGCGCTCGGCGGTGCTGTCAATCCACTCCGGCGGCCCTTCAATCTCCGCCAGATTGCCAACGGGCGTCCGGTCCACTACCACGTGCCCTTCTGCATCCCTCCATTCGGCGCGAAACTTCTCATAACAAAAGGCTTCGTTATACCCCAGGGCGAGCAGGATGGCGCGCATGCTCTCCCCGTTCGCGACCTCGGTTTCAGTTTCCGCCCTGGTCTTGTGTACCCCCTCGCGGCCACGGGCTTTGTGGGTGAGAGTCCAGGCGGAGCCATAGCGACGCAGCCGAAGCAGTTGGCCGCTTTTGCGCAATGTGCCCTTGGCCGTGTCGAAGAGGGTATTCATTTCATGGGTGCTGGCCGTTTGCAGATGAAATCCCAGTATGCGCAATCTCTCTTCCAGCGCGGGAACGTCTTCGACTACGAATTTGATTTCGACTTCGTCAGCCATAGATTTTGTAATTACACCACAGAGACACAAAGACACGCAGAAAAGCAATTTTCGGGAACGGGAAGCGAGAGCCGTACAGATACAGCGAAGCAAATTGATAGGTTGCGCGCCGGCGTCTACAATCCAGGCGGTTTGCTGAGCTTAGATTTAGTGATCCGAGGAGGAAGAATGAGGAAGATACTGCTGGCGCTGTGGATATGCGCCGCCGGATGGCCGTTGCTGGGACAGGGAGCTCCGCCGCAGGGCGGGGCCAATCAGCCCTACACCATGGAGTACTACTACAAGGTGCAATGGGGGCATCAGCAGGAGTTCCTGAACCTGTTTCTCAAGAATCATTACCCGCTGCTGAAAAAGGAAGTGGAGAGCGGGCGCATGCTGGCGGTGAAGGTTGAGACCCCGGCCAATCACATGACCGAGGATGCGCGCTGGGATTACAGAGTGACCATCCGTTTCAAGAATTCGACGCTGGCCACCACCGCCGACCCCCAGGAAGAAAGCTTGATCCGGCAACTGTGGCCAGACCAGGAAACCTACAAACGCGAAGAGCAGCGGCGGTTCGAAATTCTGCTGGCTCACTGGGACCTGCCGATCACCGATATAACGCCGGTCAAAAAATAGCGGAGGCGATCTTGATGAGCAGAATATTGGCGGCGGCGGCGGTGGGGCTTTTGCTGTCCTCTGCGGCGTTGGGCCAGGAGACTGCCACGATGCAAAAATGCCAGCGACTAGCCAAGCTGGCGTTGGCAAAAGTGGAGATCACCTCGGCCAAGATGGTGGCGGCGGGCGCTTTCGCTCCACCGAAAAACGAGAGTCCGTGGCTGCGGGGAGAGCCATCCTTTTACAAGAAGCTGGCGCCCTTCTGTCGGGTGACAGCGGTGGCCAGGCCAGGCGCGCATTCCGACATCAAGATTGAAGTGTGGATGCCGGTAAGCGGCTGGAACGGCAAATTCCAGGGCCAGGGAAATGGAGGTTTTGCCGGCGAAATTGATTATCACCTGATGGGAATTGCCGTCCGCGATGGTTACGCCACGGCGGGTACGGACACGGGACATACGGGGTCGGGAACCGATGCGCGCTGGGCGCTGGGGCATCCCGAGAAAGTCGCCGATTTCGGCTACCGCGCGATTCACCAGATGACGCGCGTGGGCAAGGCCACGGTGCAGGCGTTCTACGGGCGGCGGCCGCGACATTCGTATTTTGCCAGCTGCTCCAATGGCGGGCGGCAGGCGCTGATGGAAGCGCAACGCTTCCCCGGCGACTACGATGGGGTCATCGCTGGGGCGCCGGCGAACTTCTGGACGCATCTGCTGGCCAGCGCGCTTTATGGAATACAGGCGAGCACGCTGGTTCCGGCCAGCTATCTCCCCGCGAGCAAGCTGCCGGCAATCGCCGCCGCGGTGGACGCCGCCTGCGACCGGCAGGACGGAGTTGCGGATGGAATTCTGAACGATCCCCGGCAATGTCGCTTCGATCCGGCGAAGCTGGTGTGCCAGGACGCCGATTCCGACAGATGCCTCACCAGAGCCCAAGCAAAGACCCTCAAGCAACTGTACGCGGGAGCGCACGACTCGCACGAACGCGAGATTTATCCCGGTCTTTTGCCCGGTGCTGAGCTGGGAGAGGGAGGATGGAAGCCCTGGATTACTGGAGACAAGCCGGGTAAAAGCCTGATGTTTGATTTTGGGAACGGCTATTTCGCCAACATGGTGTATGACAACGCCGGGTGGGATTACAAAACGGCAAACCTGGACCGGGCGGTGAAAGCGGCAGATGATAAAACCGCCAGGGTCCTGAATGCCACGGATCCGAACCTGGCGCGGTTCCAAGCGCGAGGTGGCAAACTCATCCTCTACCATGGCTGGAACGACCCCGCCATTTCGCCGCTCAACAGCATTAATTATTACCAACAAGTGCTGGGCAACATGGGGCAGGAGTCGGTGGATTCATTTGTACGCCTGTACATGGTACCGGGCATGCAGCACTGCTTCGGAGGGCCAGGAGCGGATTCGTTCGGCGAGCCGGGCACCACCGTACCCAAAGACCCTGGGCATGACATGCAGCTGGCGCTGGAAGAATGGGTAGAGAAGGGCGTGGCTCCCGGAGCCATCATTGCCACCAAGCACGTGAACGATGAAGATCCCGCGAAGGGTGTGAGGATGACGCGGCCATTGTGTCCTTTTCCGCAGGCGGCGAAATACAAGGGCGCGGGCGATCCCAACCAGGCGAGCAGTTTCGAGTGTGTGGCGGCCAAGTGAGAGTGCTCCCACTCAAGCCAAAAAAAGCTTGAGTGGGCCACCGAGTCCACAGCAACCCAGAGGCGCGCCCTGTGCGCCCGCACCGGCGAGGGCGCCTGTGCCCACGTGTTCGGAAACAAGGCAGGGTGCGCGGAAGAGGGGCAAAGGAGTAAGCTGAAACGAAACTGCCCCCCAGGAAGGCGGGACGCCGGCGTCATGACGCGGGCGAGGGCGCCCGCGCCACAAAGGTGAGTGTAGAGAAGAAGACGTTGCAAGCAACGTCTCCAGCGCGGATGGATAAGAGCTGATGGCCATTGCTAACACGAAAACCTCTGTCACTACCACGGAGGCTCCTCCCGGCAGTTACGGAGCGGCTCTCTCCATCGTCACCACCCTGTTCTTCATGTGGGGCGGGCTGACGGCGCTTAACGACGTGCTGATCCCGCATTTCCAGCATGTTTTCAACCTCAAGCTGGCGGTGAGCATGCTGGTGCAGACGGCCTTCTTTTCCGCCTACTTCGTGTTCTCCATTCCCGGCGCCAAGGTAATTGATTGGCTGGGTTACAAGAAGGCCATGGTGCTGGGGCTGCTGACCATGGGCGTGGGCGCGTTCCTGTTTGTTCCCGCGGCCAAGGTGCCGTCGTTTGGACTGTTCCTTACCGCGCTGATCGTGCTGGCGGCTGGGATCACCGTGCTGCAGGTGGCGGCCAACCCCTATGTGACCGTGCTGGGCAAGCCGGAAACCGCCTCCAGCCGCTTGAACCTGACGCAGGCCTTCAACTCGCTGGGCACGGTGGTGGCGCCCTGGGTAGGCGCCCACCTGATCCTGACAGGCGTCATGGCCAACCAGAGCGCGGTGCAGCAGGCCGCTTCGGTGATCAAACCTTACGTAGGCCTGGGCATTGCCCTGGTGGTGCTGGCGCTCCTGATCGGCATTGCCAAGCTTCCCGAAATTCAGGCGGCGGAACACCATATCGGGGAGAAGGTCAACGATTCAGTGTGGAAGCATCCCAATCTGATCTTTGGCGCAATCGCGATTTTCGTATATGTGGGCGCGGAAGTTGCCATTGGCAGCTCCATCGCCAATTACCTGGCGCTGGACAACATTGGGCATTTCATTTCCCAGGCCGCCGCACCGAGCGCCTCGGCCCGCTACCAGCAGGCGCTGGTGATTGCGGCCAAGTACATCTCGCTGTACTGGCTGGGCGCCATGGTAGGGCGTTTTATCGGGTCAGCCATCCTGCAGAAGATGAAGACGGGAACCTTGCTGGCCTTCTGCGCGGTCATGGCAACCGCGCTGGTTACCCTTTCCGTGCTCAGCAACGGCCACGTGGCCATGTGGGCCATCCTGCTGGTGGGCTTCTTCAACTCCATCATGTTCCCCAGCATTTTCACGCTGGGCGTAGCGGAACTGGGACCTCTGACCGGGGATGGCTCCGGAATCATGATCATGGCCATCGTGGGCGGCGCGATCATTCCCTGGTTCGTGGGCAGAATGGGGGATTTGATCAACGCCAAGTCCTACGGCGGAGCGCTGTGGGGGCAGGGGCTGCACTACGCCCTGATTGTGCCGGCGTTGTGCTATCTGTACATTCTGTTCTTTGCGCTCAGCGGGTCAAAACCCAACAGCGAGCGCTACGCCAAGGGTGACGCCTAACCTCCCTTTGCACAGATCGTTAAGGTTGGGGCACCCTCATCTCAGCAAAATTGTGAAACTCACATCAGGCTTGTGATGACATTGATCCCGGGAGACCGGCCGGTTATAGGTGTGGACGTTGGCGGCACCAAAATCGCCGCCGGGGTGGTGGACCGGAGCGGCGCCATCCTGCAGCAGATACGCACGCCCATGGCGGCTAGCGCAGGGGCATCGGCCGGTTTAGCAGCGGTGACCTCCGCCATCCAGGCGCTGGCGCAAAAGATGGGCGGGGGCAAGTTTTCCGAGGTGGTACGCGGCATCGGCATCTGCTCGCCCGGTCCGCTCGATCCGGAAAAGGGCGTGGTCATCAACCCGCCCAATCTTCCCTGCTGGCGCAATTATCCTCTGGCGGCGGAGGTGGAACAGGCGCTGGGCGTGCCGGTGAAGCTGGACAATGACGGTAACGCGGCGGCGCTGGCCGAGGCACAGTGGGGCGCGGGCCGCGGCTACCGCAACGTTTTCTACGCCACCCTGGGCACCGGGATCGGCACCGGAATCGTTTTCGACGGCAAGATTTACCACGGGCGGACGGGTGCGGCCGCCGAGGGTGGGCACGTCAGCATTGACTATCGCGGCCCGCGTTGCGGCTGCGGCAAGCCGGGCTGCATTGAAGTGCTGGCCTCCGGGCCCGCCATTGCGCGCAGAGCGCGCGCCAAACTGGAAGCCGGCGGACAGTCCAGGATTCTGGAGATGGCAGGCGGGAAGCTGGAGGCGGTGAGCAGCGAAACGGTGGGCCAAGCTTACGGCTCCGGCGACGCGCTGGCGCGGGAGGTGCTGCTGGAAACGGTGGACCTGCTGGCACTATGGCTGGGCAACATGGTGGACCTGCTGGAACCGGACGTCATGGTGATGGGCGGCGGGGTGGCGGCCATGCTCCGCCCCCTGTTTGACGAAATCCGCCAGCGCCTGCCCGCCTGCTGCATCAACTCGCGCTGCAGGGAGATTCCTCTGGTGATGGCGCGATATGGCGGCGACGCGGGAATTGCCGGAGGCGCCGCCTTATGCGGCGGGGTGCGGGTCGCGAAGGGTTGAGGCCACAGGGGCCATAAAAAGACACGGTATCGCAACTGTTTCGTTCGCGGGCGAGGGCGCCCGCGCCACCAACTCCGCCTCGGTCGTTCGCGAGCCAGCACGCCCACGCCACCAGGCCGCGGCGCAAAAACAGCGCCCCCACCAGTCCACAAAACGCCTGCGTCAGAAAGGCTGGCGGAGGTGGACCTATGGCACTGTCGTGCTATTCCCAAAAGTACCGCTTCCGCCTAATTTGCATGTAAGCCACTTCGTAAGATCAGCCTGCCCAGGCAGTTTCAAACCAGGAGCTACCTGGGCAGCCGGATCCCATCTCCCAGGAACCAACACACCTCAATAACGGCCCGGAACGAATCTGGGCCCCAGCCAAACGAGGGAGGCCCCAATGTTGGACCCGCTCACCCCCGTCGAACAGCAGATCGTGCGCTGTGCGTTAAACAATTTGACCGAGGAGCAGACCGCGCGTTGCCTCAACCTGAGCGAGCGCGCCGTGCGGGAAAACCTGCGCAGTGTTTACCGCAAGCTGGGCATCAGTTCCCACCTGGAATTGCTGTTCTCGGTTTGTTCCGGGTCGGTGAAAATTGCGGCCAGCGAAGGCGCGGCCGCCTAGAGCGCACTGCCGGCGGGCTAACGGAAGAACTCACCCATGTCGGGCGCAGAGCTGGAAGCGCCGGGGAATGCCTTGGCTCCGGTAGCCTCAATCAGCATGCGCAGCGTGCTCTGGTGCTGATAGAAAGTGGTGGACTGGTAACCGGGTTTGGCCCGGGGACTGATCACCAGCAGGGGCACGTGGCCGCCGCCATTGGCCATGTCAATGTCGAAAGACTCGTCAAAGACAATCACCAGTAAGCCATCTTTCTGAAAGGTGCTGCTGGCCAGCAAGGGAGCGATATTGGCCTGCAGCCACTGATCGGCGGTGGAGAGCCGCAGGCCGTCGTCGCATTGCGGGCCGCCTCCGGGACAATCATGGGCGTCGTGTTCGGCGTTGGGAACGATAAAGGAGAAGTTGGGCAGCTGGTTGTTGCCCAGGTCCACGGCAAACTGGGTGAAAGGCACCAGGTTCTGCAGCTGGGCGCTGCTGTTGCGCACATCGCTGAAGTAGGAGAAGGGGTTGTGATGCTCGAAGTAGGGATAGACATCGCCGCCGGTATAGCCCACTGAGGGCAGGCTCTCGGCATAGGCCTTCCAGGTCTTCCCCGCCGCCAACAGTTCCCGCGCCAGATTGTCGGCATCCACGGTGCCGGTGAAGCTATCGTCCGTGGTAATGAGCTGGCCGGTGGTCAGCATGAAGTAGTTGCCGATGGATTGATGGATATCGGCATAGTAGTTGGTTGCCAGCCCATAGCGCTTCGCCAAGCTATTCAGATAGGGCATGGCAGAGTTGCCGATAACGCTGGCATAGCTATGATTCTCCTCCACTAGCAGCACCACGTGGCCGAACTGCGGCACAGCCCCCTGGGCGGACGCCGGCGCGGGAGCGGACATGCCGCGGGCGCCGCTGCAGCCGCTGGAGCAAACCAAGCCGAAAAAGATGGCAAAGGAACAGACAAGATAAAGGTAGGCCGATCGCACAGGTCGCATCCTATGGGTACTTGGAGTGTGAGAACCGGCGCGGAGTTGTCATTTGGGAACAGCCGGCCGGCTCTGGCCGGAGTTCTAGCGCAGGAACTCGGACATGCCGGCGGCGG
>Ga0070741_10021169_pt1 | contig 10146 bp, 3 predicted proteins | sample Coa_R1_4_FD_66440 | JGI IMG/M metagenome (GOLD analysis project Ga0070741, IMG submission 66440) | Surface soil microbial communities from Centralia Pennsylvania, which are recovering from an underground coalmine fire - Coalmine... | ecosystem: Environmental > Terrestrial > Soil > Unclassified ...
CGCAGCGCGCCGGCGAGCGCGCCGAGAAGCGCCTCGTACTCGAGCATCTCCTGGCCCTCGAGCGTGGCGATCAAAGCGTAGAGCTGCTCGGTCGGCGCGTGGAGGTCCGCCAGCTTGATCGCGAGCTCCTCCCAGGCCCCAGCGACCTGGGGCCACTCGGGCTTGGCGCGCAGCTGCTTCGTGAGGCGGGTGCGCTGGTCGTAGCCGCGCGCGTCCCCGCCGTGGATACGTAGGAACGCGCCGAGCACGTTGAAGAAGTGCCCAGCCGAGACTCGCGTCTCCTCGAGCTTCGCCGACACCGCCTGCGCGATCGACTCGGCCTCGCGGCGCGCCGAGTCGCCCACCTTCGAGCCCTTGAAGTGGTTGCTGAGCTCGTTGACGATGCCAGTTCGCCGTTCGGCCGACGTGTGCCCAAGCTGGTCGAGCGCTTCCACCACGTCGCGCAGCCGGACGGCGTACCCCAGCTGCTGGGTCGCCTGCGTCTCGAGGTGGTGCGCTTCGTCGACCACGAGGTACCGGTAGTCCGGGATCACGGCGCTCTCAGCGGCGACGTCGGAAAGCAGCAGCGCGTGGTTCACGATGACGACGTGCGAGCCGGCCGCGCGCTCGCGCGCGTACTGGAGGAAGCAGCCGCGCTTACCCGCCGTCGAGCAGCGCCGCGGCGAGCAGACCTCGGCGTTCGAGCTCAGGCGACCCCAGACGGCGCGCTCCGCCTCGGTCAGGTTGAGCTCGCCCACATCACCCGTCTCAGTCTGCGGAAGCCAGACCAGGATCTTCACAAGCGTCAGGATCTCGCTCATCGTCAGGTCGGGTCGCCGCCGGAGCGCGGCCCAGCGCTGGAAGCAGAGGTAGTTCTGGCGCCCCTTCAGGATCGCGATCCTGACGTCCGCCCCGAGCGCGTGCCGCAAATCGGGCAGGTCCTTGACGTAAAGCTGCTCCTGGAGGTTGATCGTGTTGGTCGAGACCACGACGCGCTCGTCGTTCTTCCGGGCGAACTGCACCGCCGGAATGAGGTAGGCGAGCGATTTGCCCGTGCCGGTGCCCGCCTCGGCGAGCAGCGTTCCGCCGTCGTTGAACGTTTCGGCTACGGCGCGGAGCATCTCGACCTGCTGAGGCCGCTCCTCGTAGCCGCCGATCGTCCGTGCGATCGGTCCACTCGGGCCGATCAACGCGGCGGTGTCGCCAACCTCGATGGGGTGCGTCGGCGAGACCGGTTTCAGCGGCTCGACACGCTCGCGTGCCAGCACCGCGTCGAGGCTGGCCTCTCCGGCCCCGATCTTCGCGGCGAGCACGTCGCGGATCGATGCACCGCCGCCGCCCCGTCCGCGCGATCGCGCTTCCTCAACCGCCGCGAAGAGCGACCGCAGCGGCCACATCAGCTGCGCGGTTAGCGCGTTGATCTCGCGAAGGATCGTCATGTCCAGCTCGTAGATGCGCTCGACCAGCCGGTTGAACAACCGATGGGTGACCTGCGCATCCGGGAGGGCCCGGTGCTGGACCGGCTGCTGGATGCCGAAGTACCGGACCAGCGAGGCGAGCGAGTAACTGTCGAGCTGGGGCAGCAGAATCGACGCGAGCTCGAACGTGTCGATCTGATCGTTGGCGAGGACGATGCCGTTGTGGGCCAGCGCGGCGACGTCGGACGAAACGGTGTGCGCAACCAGCGGCGCGTCGCCAATGAACTGAAGCAGCCTCGGCGCGACGGCGTCGAGCGTCGGCGCGCGCGCCAGGTCGGGCGGCCGGATGCCAGTCAGTACCTGGATGCTGTACGGCAGCGGCACCGGCGGCCGGACGAGCGTCGAGAACGTGCCGAGCACGCGGTCGCCGACGAACTTGACGGCGCCAATCTCGACGATCTCCTGCTGATCGGGGTGGGGACTCGTCATCTCGAGGTCGATCGAGACGAGCGGTCGCTCGGCGTGGGCGGGCGCGGCCATCGGCCGCCGAATCGTAGCAGCGCTCTGTCCCGTCGCGGTTAAACTCGACAGAAGCCGGCCCACCCGCACAGCTTCAGGAGAGCTTCAGATGGCCGCCTCCCCGCACCGGCTGGGAACGCCGCCGACCGAACGGATGGCGATCCTCTCGATCATGGCGCTTGCCGCGGCGGCGCGCGTGTTCTTCGGCCCATTCGTGCGCGAGGACGCCTACATAACGATGCGCTACGCCCAACACCTCGCCTCCGGCAAGGGGTTCACCTTCAACGTCGGCGACAGAGTCCTGGGCACCACGACGCCCTTGTTCACGGTGCTCCTGGCGGCGCTCAACCGCGCCGGACTGTCGACGGACACCGCCGCGGTGGCGGTCGGCGTCGCGGCCGACGTGGTCGTCGTCTGGCTCGTATGGCTGCTCGGCCGCAAGCTCGTGGGTCAGACCGGCGGCCTACTGGCCGGCCTCTGCTACGCGCTCGCGACGCCCACCGTCGCCTACGCCGTCTCGGGTATGGAGACCTCGCTCTACCTCGCGGCGATCGGGCTCACGTTCATCCTGGCGATCGAGGACCGTCCGCGATTGTGCGCGGTTGGCTGCGCGATCCTCGTGCTGCTCCGGCCGGACGGATTGATCGTGCCCGTCGCGCTGGGGCTTTCGCTGCTCTGGACGAGCCGAGGACGGCCAGCGGTTTTGCTGCCGCCGGCGGGGATCTTCCTGGGCCTGGTGCTGCCGTGGACCGTTGCCGCCTGGGCGTACTTCGGGTCGCCGCTGCCGCAGTCGATGGTCGCGAAGTGGGGCCTCGAGATGCAGACGAGCCGGCTCGTCGGCCTGGCCCGCTTCGTCCGGTACTGGGTGGACCTGGATGACCGCTGGCTCGCCGTGTTGACGCCGCTGGCCGTCGTCGGCTTTGTGGCGCTGGCTCGGAGGCGCTCGGCTCGGCCGCTGCTGCTTTGGACCGCCGCGTACGTGGGCGCCTTCCTGGCCGCGAACAAGTTCCTCTACCCGGACTACACGGAGGAGTGGTACTTCCTTCCGCTCCTCCTGCCGTATTCCCTGGCGGTCGGCGCGGGCGCCGTCGGCGTCGGCGATTGGCTTCAGGCGTGGGCGCCGGGCGGGCGATGGGCGGCGCGCGGCTGGGCCAGTCTCGTCGGCGGGGTGCTCCTCGCGGTCGGCGCGCTCCTGCTCCCGCGGGAGCGCGCCGAGCTCGCCCAGGCGGTGGGCGGACGTGAGCTGATGTACCGCGCCGCCGTCGATTACCTCGGCGAGCGGTACGGCGTCATCGACGACGCGATTGCCACCCCCGAGATCGGCGCGATCGGCTTCCGCTACCCTGGACCGCTCATCGACTTGTATGGGCTCACCGAGCGCGACACGGTGGGGCGGCCGTGGCTCGACATCCTTCGCGCGCGGACCCCTCGCTGGGTCCTGTGGTTCGATACCTTTGCACCCGCCGGTCTCGCCGACGACGCGTGGTTTCAGAGCCATTACCGCGTCGTCTACGAGCGCACCAACTGGGAGGGCCGCCGGCTCCAGCTCCTGCGGTGGTACCCATCCCCAGGTCGATCGCGCGACGATGGCCCACGGCTCGGACCCGAGATGGTGCTCGTCGCCCGCCACGTCGCGTGGACTGGACCGAGCGGTCGCGGCGTCCTACGGGTCTTGCTCCAGTGGCGAGCGACGGCGTCGATCGCGGAGCGCCGGACGATCTCCGTCCAGGTCGCGGACGCTAACGGGCACAAGCTTGCTCAGCAGGACAACGAGCCGCAGGAGGGGTCGCGTCCCACGACCTCCTGGGCGGCCGGGCAAGACGTCGTCGACCTCTACGACCTCCGCCTGAGCCCGGGTGAAGTGGCGCGGGCACGGTGGATCACCGTCGGCGGCTACCCGACGGCGCGACCGACCGACCAGCTCCACTGGCGCGACACGGCCGGTGCCGACCTCGGCCCGCGGTTGCAGCTGCCGTTTCCGACCGTGCCCTCGTCGGCGACGCCGGTAGCACCGTGCAGCGCGACGCTGGCAGGCGGTGCACGGCTGGCCGGGTTCGCTACGCCGTCGCCAGGTGACCTGGCCCTGACCTGGGAGGCCGATCGGGCGCTGCCGGCCGACTACACCGTCTTCGTCCACGCCCTGGACGCGGCCGGACGGCTCATCGGGCAGGCCGACGCGCCCCCGGCCGCCGGGCGGGTACCCACCTCGACCTGGCAGTCCGGCGACGTGATACCCGACGAGCACAAGCTGCCGGCCGCGGCCAGCCCGTCGCGGGTCGTCGTGGGCCTGTACGATCCGGTTACCGGCCGCCGCCTGGCCCGCGCCGACACCTCCGGCGATGCCATCGTTCTCCGCCTCGACGAGCCGCGCGGCTGCGATTAGCCGATCGGGCGCGGCAGCACCGTCGGGCCCAGCGCCAGGGTCTCGAGGACGGCTGGACCGGCAGCCTGGCGGGGCACCTCGCTAAGCTCGACCGCGAGGTCGATGGGGCTGCCGTCCGCCACGAGCGCTCGCGGCAGCCGCAGGTCGGTCCGCGCGGCGTAGGCCTCGCCCGGATGCCATAACGTGCTGGGCCACAGCGCCGAGGCCCACGGGTCGCGACCGACTGCCAGGATGGCGCCGGCGCCGTCGCGGGCGACGAGGCTGCCGTCGTAGCGGCGTCCGAGCGGCTCCTCGGCACGCCAGTAGAGCCACGCCTCGACGTCCACGAGCGTGGGGTCGTCGGGGTCCGGACGGGTGCCCACGATCTGCGCGCCGCGCAAGGAGAGCGCCCCGCCGGCCATCGGCCTCGGCGTTTGGGGCGGCTCCGGCCGGACGGAGAGCAGACCTATCTCGTTGACGCCGATCACGCCGTGCCCGAACCACTCCATCGCGAGCGCGCCGGGCACCTGGCGCGCCGCCTCGACGGCGCGCGGCAGCTCCTGGAAGAACGCGCGCGGCCGCTGCTCGGGTCGCAACTGGTACGAGAAGAGCGGGTGCTGCATCGGCGAGTACACCCACGTTGGGATTCCTTGCGCGGCCAGCTCGCGCGCGCGATCTACCGCGACGTGGACGTGCGAATCGAACTGGATGGGGCGGTCGGGCGCCGCCGGGTAGTCGACGAAGTAGGCGTGGATTGTGTCGACCGTGCCCCAGAGGAGGAGCCCCGCGACGACCACTGGGCCCCATCGGATAGTGGGACTGCGCAGCGCTAGTAGCCGTTCCGCCCCCATGCCCGCCAGCACGAACGTCGGCGGGATTACGCCCGCCATTCGCAAGAAGTGCGGCGCCTCGGCGCTGATCGCCGGCGGCACGAGCATCACCGCGATCCACCCGAGGCAGGCGACCGAAACCCACTGCCGCCACGCTCGCGCCGCGGCGGCGCAACCACCCGCGAGAGTGGCCAGCGTCACGAAATCGAAGATCGGGCGGCCTGGAAGGTTTTCTCGCACGTTCGAGTCGCCGACGAACCCGAACGCGCCGATCGTCACGCCCAGGTTCTCCGGCAGCGTTCTGGGCCGCAGGTGCTCGCGTGAGACGCGGGGATCGTCGGGTCCACCGAGCACGACCTGATCGGCACGACGCAGCGCCTCCTCCGGGTGGCGCACGAAGTAGATCATCAGCGGCGCGGCGACGACGATCGAGACAGCGGCGGCGATCGCCAGCGTCTCGACGACGGGTCGCGCGTGCGCTGGGCGGTGCCGTCCCAGGCCGACCCCGAGCGCGAGCACGACGAGGACGAAGGCCAACGGGAAGATGCGGGAGGAGGTGTAGGTGTAGAGCGATGTGCCCAGCGCGACGCCGGCGGCGCCCGCGCACAGCCAGCTGCACCACCCGCGGCGCTTCAACGCCCAGGCGGCGAGCATCGCCGCGAGCGCGGTCCAGAGCGGCAGCTCGATCACGCGGAAGCTGAGACGGCTCAGCGTGATATGCCAGTAGGAGATCGCCAAAAACGCCGCGCCCAGCAATCCCGGGCGCCAGCCGAGCAGCGAGCGGCCGAGCAGCCCGACGACGACGACGGTGGCGGTGCCGACGAGTGCGTTCACGATGCGGAGCGCGAAGTCGGTCGGCCCAAAGAGACCGACCGAGATCGCCTGGAGGTAAATGTGGAGCGGCTCGCGGCCGTTGTTGGCAGGGAAGAAGATCGGGTGCCACCCGGCCAGGACGGCGAGTGCGTCGACGCCGTTGTAAGCCTCGTCGCTGTAGATCGGACCGGGCAGCTCGGGCAGCCGGTACACGCGGAGCGCGAGCGCGGCCAGGGCAATCAGCGCGAGGACCACCCAGGCGCGGGCGTCGCCTTCTCTGGGCTCGGCTGGCGCGTCGACCGTGTCCGGCCGCTCCAGTGCCGCGCTCAGGGGGCTGGGACCTGGCCCAGGTCGACGCGATCCTGCCCGCCGCCGGCGCGCGCCCGGACGCCATCTCCCGGGCGATACAGGCCGACCAGGACGCGCAGCGGGCCGCCGTTTACTCCTAGCTCCACGCTGTGCGGGTCGAGGATGGTTTCGCCTCGCGGCCACTCCGGGGTTCCGCGGGTGCCGAGCTCTGGCGGGCCATCGCCCTGTGCCACGATTCGGCCGTCCGGGCCGACGACGTGGACAAAGACCGTGTACGTGCGCTCGATGCGGCGCGTCGCGCGCCATGCGAGCGTTACAAGCAGCCGGCCGCCTTCGCGTTCGAGGCGGGCGCCGACGAGTCGTGCGCCGTTGTCGAAGTCCACGGACAAGCCGGACGGCAGCGGCCGGGTGTCGACGAGGCCAAGCGGCAGCACGTCGCCACCGTCGGCCCGCTGGAGGTGGCCGACGCGCGGATCGTCGTACAGCCCGGCCTCGAGGCGGAACGGTCCGCCCACGGGGATGGGCAGGCGCGCGAAGAACGGGACGACGTCGCCGAGCTGCATCTCGTCTGTGGGCCGGTGGTCGTCGTAAGGACTGCGGTCGAATTGCGCTTTGAGCGTCTGATCGGGGCCGAGCAGGTGGACGAACGACGTGTACCGCTTCGGGACCCGATCGCGCGCCTGCCAGTAGAGGGTGACGTCGGCGTTCGAGCCTGACACGTCGCGTGTGTAGCCGAGCAAGCGAAGGCCACCCAGTAGGTCGACGCCGACGACCGATCCGCCAGGTGGCACGCACGCGCACGGGGGATCGACATCGAAGGCGTCCAGCTCCTTCTCCGACTGTCCGGCGAGCCTGGCAGGTCCATCGATCGACGAAGGGCGTCCGGCGGCGTCTTGCAGCGTTAGCTCGAGCTTGTATCGATTGGGTGGCAACGGCTGCCATGGCCCGAGCTCGACCGACTGCCACGTTCGGTCGGTTCCGGCAGGAAGCTCGACCGGGACCTCGGCCGACGCCCAGCTCGTCCTCTGGCCGTCGACGAGCCGAAGCGTTGCGCGGTCGGAGAGCGGTCTCGTGGTCGTCCTGCGCCAGAACAGCTCGGCGCGATAGCCGGCGATCTGCCCGGTCGGCGCGAGGCTCGGCGCGGGTCCGGAGGGCATCGGGCGGTTCGGCCAGGCGCGCGAGTGTTCGAGGACGAGGCCGCCACTCCAGACCACTGGCGCGTCGACGGCGGTCTGCTCGGGTGGGTAGCGCTGCGCCGGCGTTGTGGATGCGGCCTCCGCCACGAGAGGGCCCAGCCGCACCGGCGAAGCGTCGTCCAAGGAAAGGTCGACCCAACGGACTGGCTCGAGAGGAGCGACCGCGAAGCGGTCGTGGTAAATGGTCCCCGGCTGCCAGACCACGCGAGGACGCAGGGCCCCGCCCAGCGTGTGCTCGCTCGTCATGGTCGCCCGTCCGTCCGGGGAGATCAGGCGCACGTGCAGCGCGGGCGCTGTCTCGGGCACGCCCTGCACGTAGAAGGGCACGTCGAGCTCGAGCTCGCCGGAGCCGCGCGCCGGGCTGACCATCGCTCCGAGCAACGAAACCGGCTCGGCTGGCTCGGAGGGCGGCGCGGCCAGGAAGACCGCGTCCGTCGTTGGACGCGCGGCTGCAAGGCCGAGCGGCGCGACGAGCGCAAGGAACGCCGCCGTCGACGCCCAGAGGACCGACCGCCGCCATGCGCGCCGGAGAGCGCGCGCGCCGAGCGCTAGCGCGACGGCGAAGCTGACGAGCGTCACGGCGTCGCCCACCTCCGCGGCGGCCGTTCGCCCGCGTGCGAACGCGATCTCGTGGCGCCCAGGTGGCACGTCGACGGTCAGAAGACCGAGCTCCCCGGCGGCGTGCGGGTCGGTCGGCCGACCGTCGACCCAGGCCGACCAGCTCGGGAAGTAGAACGTGTCGACGGACAGGGCCGTCGCGGCCGGCGCGTCGACGGAGAGGCGCGCCGCCTCTGGGCGAAGCCCCGCTACGGCGACCAGGCGCGCCGCCGTCCCGCTCGCCTGGGCCGCGACCGGCTGAAGCAGCCCCCCGGAGGCGCGGTCGACCCACCTGGGGAAGAACTCGTTGAACGTCGCCAACCCCGGAAGGTAGGTGCCGACCTCGTAGTCCCAGAGGTTCGCGCGCGTGTCCCAACTGTCGAGCCAGGTCGTCCGGGTCACGCGGACCGCCCCGCCGGCGAGTGCCAGCACAGCGGCCAGCAGCAGTGCAGCGCGGAGCGGCCGCTGTCGACCCACGACCGCCGCCGGAACGATCGCGGCGCCGAGGACGGCGATGGGACCGAAGGATCGCCACGGGTACTGGACGCTCTGAAGCGCGCCGACCGCCTCCCAGAGCGGTTTGGACCCGAGCGACGCCAGGAACACCGCTCCACCGATGGCCAGCGCTGGCACGAACGCCTGCCACCGGCGCCACGCGCCCCGGTGCACGACGACCACGGCGGCGGCGACCAATGCCGCCACCTGGACGAAGCCAAGATGGGGCCACGTCGGCGGCAGCCGCGCGAGGTCGAGGTCGTAGTCGTGGAGCAGCGTGTACTGGAGCATGTCGGGGATGGGCATCAGGTGCGCGTAGAACGCCGGGACCTCGGCGCCGCGCGTCCGCAGCCAGTGAACGAATCCGACGTCCAGCGTCGACGGCAGCCAGTAGAACGCCGATAGCCCGACCCCGAGCGCCGCGCCACACACCACCCCCGCTGCTCGCCGTCGGTCAAGGCGCGGGTCGTCGGCGCGCTGCCACGCGACCAGGAGCAGGGCGGCGATCGCCGCCATCGCCGCGGCGGTGAAGACGTGCGCGGTGACGAGCCCGGCGACCGTCGCGGCGAGCACCAGCGTCGTGGCGGCGGAGGGGTGCGCGCGCACGGCGAGGAGCGCCCTGAGGAACCACGGGGCGATCGCCAGCGCCACACACTCGCCGATCGCCGCCCGACGGTAGACGCTGGTCAACACGTACGGCGCGTAGAGGTAGGAAGCCGCGCCAACCAGTCCGGCGCCGGGTGTGCAGAGGTCGGCTGGCAGCCATGCCCTGGCGAGCGCCCACGCGCCAGCGGCGCCGACGACGAGCGCCAGCGCGAACACGGCCTTAGTCGCCGCCGCCGAGCCCAGTCCCCAGGCAAGGGCAGCCGCGCCCAGCAGGTAGCCGAGGGGCCCGTAGTAGCTGAACACCGGCGACCCGAAGCCGAACGCAAGGTCCGACGACCAGCGCACAGGGACCTGGCCACGCTGCCACTCCTGCCAGAACGCCCACAGCCGCCAGCGGTGCAGGCTGGCGTCGTCGGCGGCGAAATACCCCGGGGCCGCGAGGGGCGCGATCGCCGGAACCGCCAGCACCACCAGCGCGGCGAACGGGATCGCGCCACGCCAGGCCTTCGTCATCGCCCGATCTTCGCCAACCCCGCCGACGGGGGTCAAGCGTGCTTGCGGGCTAGCGGGCAGGACTCCTCATCTAGAATGCGCCTAGCCGTGGGGATCCTGTTCTCCCTCCTGCGCCTGGTCCTCAAGCGCACGCTGAACAACCTCAACCTGGTCGTCTTCACCATCATCGGGTTGGTCGTCGCCGTGTCGCTCGTGTCGTCGGTGCCGCTGTACTCGGACGCGATCATCGAGAAGCTCCTTCGGACTCGGCTGGATCAGCCCCAGGAGTCGAACCGACCACCCGGCGCGGTTCGCGTTCGGCACCTCGAGGAAAAGGCGACTCCGAGCCGCGTCGACCAGTTCCAGGCGCTCGACCAGTACATCAAGGACAACGCCGAGTGGGTCATGGCGCTGCCCTTGAAGTCGCTCGTTCGTTACCAGGCGACCGACACGCACCTGCTCCAGGGCTACGGCCAGGAAGCCAAGATCAACCCTCTCGCGAGCGAGGCGAAGTACGCCTACGTCGCCGC
>Ga0070741_10021170_pt1 | contig 10145 bp, 9 predicted proteins | sample Coa_R1_4_FD_66440 | JGI IMG/M metagenome (GOLD analysis project Ga0070741, IMG submission 66440) | Surface soil microbial communities from Centralia Pennsylvania, which are recovering from an underground coalmine fire - Coalmine... | ecosystem: Environmental > Terrestrial > Soil > Unclassified ...
CCGGCCGCCAGGTAGCGCCAGACGAGGTGGTACGCGGTCCGCTCCCGCTCGTGGATGGTGGCGATCGTGAGGAGCCCGGCCGGCTTCTCGATCACGAGGAAGGCCTCGTCCTCGTGCACCAGCCGGAGCGGGGGGGCCAGGGCGGGCGGCGGCGGGGCCCCCAGCGTCACCGGCTCGTCGCCCGGAGCCGGGGTCCGCGGATCGCGGACCACGCGGTCGCCCAGCCGCACGCGCCCCGCGGCCAGCCACGCCCGGAGCCGGCGCCCCGAGGACTCGGGGAACGCGCCCCGGAGCCGCTCCAGGATGGTCGGCCGCGCGCCGCTGTCCACCGCCCCGGTCCGGCGGGCTACTCCCCGAACCGGCGCCGGCCGAGCCGCTGTTCGAGGACGCGCGTCACCGCCGAGAAGTCCTCGGCCCCGAGCCCGGCCCGGAGGGCCTCGCCGTAGGCGGCGAGCGCCTCGCGCAGGATCGGCAGCCGGGGGAGGAGGTCCCCCGCCATCTCGCTCGCCAGGGTCACGTCCTTGTGCATGAGGGCGAGCGTGAACGTCGGGGTGTAGTCGCCGGCCAGGATCCGGCGGACGCGCCGGTCGAAGTACGTCGAGTACGCCATCCCGCCCCCGTTCCTGACCACCTGGTCGTAGACCTGCGGGTCCACGCCGACCGCGTCGCAGAGCGCCAGCGACTCGGCGACCGCGACGGCGTTCACGGCGCCGAGCGCGTTGTGGAGCAGCTTGATCCGGTTCGCGGCGCCGGACGGGCCGACGTGCATGACGAGCCGGCCCATCCGGCGCAGGAGCGGCTCGATCCGCGGCAGGTGGACCGGATCGCCGCCCACCATGAAGAAGATCTCGGCGGACTCGGCCTGCGGGCTGGAGCCGAGCATCGGCGTGTCCAGGTGATGGAGGCCGCGGGCGCGCGCCGCCTCGTGGATGTCGCGCGTGACCCCGGGGCTCACGGTCGAGCAATCGCAGGTCACGAGCCCTCGCCGGGCCCCCGCGTGGAGACCCTCCGCTCCCAGGTAGACCGCGCGGACGGTCGCGTCGTCGGGGAGGGCGGTGAACACGACCTCGGCGGTGGCAGCCACCTCGGCCGGCGTGGCCCGGACCACGATCCCCGGGGTGGCCGCCGCCCGGCGCTGCACGCCCGGATCGGCGTCGTGCGCCTGGACCTGGTGGCCGGCCCGGGCGAGATTCCGCGCCATCGGCAATCCCATGCGGCCGAGGCCGACGAACCCGATCGCCTCCGTGATCATGCGCTCCTCCGGCGCGAGGGGTGGAAGGTCGGGGCGGGTCGCGGTCGTGCGTTCACCGGACGCGCTCGGGGACGCGGGGGATCGGCGGGTGGACGAGCGCGTCCTGCGCGGCGACCAGCGGAAGCTCGTCCGCGTCGCTCGACTCCGCCAAGGCCAGCACGGCATCCAGGCCCGCGGCGGCGTGCGCCAGCGCGGCGGGCGCGTCGCGGGCGGGCAGGTAGGCGGCCAGCAGGAGGGCCGTGAAGGCGTCCCCCGTCCCGTGCACGCGGACCCGCCGCTCGGGGACCCGGACGGCCCACGCGCCCGCCCCGCTCACGCCCAGGACCAGCTGATGGCCCGGCGCCTCCGGCACCCGGAGCCCGGTGACGACGACCAGCCTGGTACCCCGCGCGCGGAGCGCGTCTGCGGCCTCGAGCGCGGCGGGCACGGTTGCCGGCGCCCGTCCGGCCAGGCGCTCGAGCTCGTACGGGTTCGGCGTGAGGAGGTCGGCGATCGGCGCCAGCGTTTCCCGGAAGCACTCCGCGATCCCGGGGCGGACGTAGCTGCCCCGGCCGACCTCGCCGATGACCGGGTCACAGCAGTAGAGGGCGGCGGGATTCGCCGCCCGCGCCGCCGCCACCGCGTCCCGCACGACGGCCCCGGTCGCCGCGTCGCCCAGGTACCCCGAGAGCACGGCGTCGCACCGGGCCACCACGCCGCGGGCGATCAGGCCGGCCAGGAGGTCCGCGACCTCCGTCGCCGGCACGATGCGGCCGCGGACGCTCCCGTGGGCCGGATGGTTCGAGAACGCCACCGTGTCGATGGGCCAGACGTCGTGGCCCAGCCGCTCGAGCGGCAGGAGGGCCGCCCGGTGCCCGACCCGGCCGTAGCTCACCGTGGACTGGATCGACAGCACGTTCACGATCGCTCCGCGCCCTCGCGCCCGCTCGACCCCGGTACGATACACTACCGCCCGTGCGGCTGCGATCGTGCGCGGTCAACGCGTTCATCGTCGCCTATGCGAGCGCCGTCGTCGCCTGGAGCATCCCCGTCCCCGCGCAGCCGGGGCTCGTGCGGGCGCTCGATCGGTGGCTCGCGCCGGCGATGCTGGCCTCCGGCCTGTGGCAGAGCTGGGACATGTTCGCGCCCGACCCGCTGGCGGCCGACGTCTCGGTGGAGGCGGAGGTCCGCCTGGCGGACGGGAGCCGGACGACCTGGGAGTTCCCGCGGATGGAGACCCTCGGCTATGTCGAGCGGTACCGCCGCGAGCGCTTCCGCAAGTGGCGCGAGCGCGTCCGCCTCGACGCGTACGCGCCCGTGTGGCCGGACACCGCCCGCTTCGTCGCCCGCCGGGTCTCGCGCCCGGAGGCGCCCGCCCGGTCCGTCGAGCTCCGGCGCCGCTGGACGCTGATCCCGGCCCCGGTCGGGCCGTGGCTCCCGGCGCGGCTGTCGCGCCCGGTGTTCGCGTACCAGGCGACGTTCTTCCGCTACACGGTGCGGCCGGAGGATCTCCGCTGAGGGCGGCGGGGGGCGCGGCCCGGCGCGGCCTCCACGCGGCCGGGCGGGCCTGGACGCGGTTCTTCCACGATCCCCAGCCGGTCGAGGGGCTGGCGCTGTTCCGGATCCTGCTCGGCGCGGTGCTGCTGCTCGACTGGGCGCTCCTGGCCCCCGACACGCTGGTCTGGCTCGGCGAGGGCGGGGTGCTCAGCGAGGCGACCGCGCGGCGGCTCCGGGGCGGCGCGGGCCTCGACGTCTTCACCGTGCTCCCGGCGGGCGACGCCTGGGTGGTCGCAGTCGTCGCGGCGAGCGCGGCCGGGGCGACCGGACTCCTGCTCGGCTACCGGACGCGCTGGAGCGCGGCGCTCGCCTTCGTCGGCCTGGTCTCGGTCCACCACCGGAACCCGCTGATCCTGAACAGCGGCGACGCGCTCCTGCGTGCGCTGACCTTCCTGCTGATCTGGTCGCCGGCCGGTGACGCGCTGAGCCTGGACCGCTGGCGCCGCCGGCGGGCCGGCGCGGTCGAGCCGCCGGGGCCGGTGCTCCGCCCGCCGTGGGCCCAGCGTCTCGTCCAGATCCAGGTCGCCGTGGTCTATGTCTCGACCGCCTGGTGGAAGCTCCACGGCGTGACCTGGTGGGACGGGACGGCCGGGTACTACGTGTTGCGGCTGGTGGAGTTCCAGCGGTTCCCGCTGCCGCTCGAGCGCTTCTGGATCGAGTCCCTGGCCGTCACCCGCGGCCTGACGTGGGCGTCCCTCGGGCTCGAGCTGGCGCTGGGCGTGCTGGTGTGGGTGCCCCGGCTCCGCTACCCGGTGCTCGCCGCCGGCGCGGCGCTCCACCTGGGCCTCGAGTACGCCCTGAACATCCCCGTCTTCCAGTGGCTCATGCTGGCGAGCCTGGCCGCGTTCCTGCCGCCGCGGGACGTGGCGCGGGCGTGCGGATGGCTGGCTGCCCACGCGACCGCGCCGGGGCGGGGGGCGGTGGCGGCCGGCAGCCGGTGAGCCGCCGCTCGAACATCGCGGCCAGGGCGTCGCGCCCGCGGTACACTCGCCCCGGCGGCGCGGCATGGAGCTCTTCAATCCCTTCGATCCCGAGGTGGTGGCCGATCCGTATCCGAGCTATCACCGGCTTCGCGCGAGCGATCCCGTCCATCGCCATCCGCTCGGGTTCTACGTCCTGACGCGCTACGACGACGTCGCGGCCTTCCTGCGCGACCCGCGGTTCGGAAAGTCCGGCTACGAGGCGCTGTTCGAGTCGCGGTTCGGGACCGGCGCCGAGGGGGCGTGGCTCGCCTCCTCCATGCTCTTCCGCGATCCGCCGGACCACGACCGGCTGCGGGCCCTGGTCGGGAAGGCGTTCACCCCGCGCATGGTGGAGGGCCTCCGGCCGCGCATCCGCCAGCTGGTGGACGGGCTGCTCGACCTGGTCGCGCCTGCGCGGACGATGGACGTGATCGGCGACCTGGCGTACCCGCTGCCGGTCGCGGTGATCTCGGAGATGCTCGGCGTCCCCACGGCGGACGCGCCCTCGGTGAAGGAGTGGTCCCGCGACATCGCGCGCGCCCTGGACGCGATCGCGCTGCCCGTCGAGCCGGACGTCATGGCGCGCGGCAAGGCCGCCGCGGTATGCATGGTGGAGTACTTCCGGGACCTCACCGCCGAACGGCGGCGCCGGCCGGGGCCGGACCTCCTCAGCGCGCTCGTCGAGGCCGAGGAGGCGGGCGACCACCTGAGCGAGCGCGAGCTCCTCGCGACCTGCGTGCTGCTCTACGTCGCGGGCCACGAGACCACCGTGAACCTGATCGGCAACGGGATGTTCGCCCTCCTCCGGCATCCGGCCGAGTGGCGCCGCCTGCAGGAGGATCCGGGGCGGGTGCCGGCCGCGGTCGAGGAGCTCCTGCGGTACGACGGCCCCGTGCAGCGGACGGGGCGGATCGCGCGGGCGGCGGTCGAGATCGGCGGGGTCGAGATCGCGGCGGGGACGCTGGTGCTGGGCCTCCTCGGGGCGGCCAACCGTGACCCGGCGCACTTTCCGGATCCCGACCGGCTCGACGTCACCCGCGAGGAGCCCCGGCATCTCGCGTTCGGCTACGCGGTCCACTACTGCCTCGGCGCGGCGCTCGCACGACTGGAGACCCAGGTGACCCTGGGCGCGCTCCTCGAGCGTTGCCCCGGCCTGACCCTGGCCACCGAGGCGCCGGTCTGGCGGCACTCGACGACGCTTCGCGGCCTGGACGCCCTGCCGGTCCGGTTCTGACCGCGCCGCCATCCGATCGCGCCCTGCCGGGCCCCGCCGGGTCGGGGCCGGCACAACCCGTGCATGGGATAATGCCTCCGATGGCCGGAGCGGGGGTCTGGCGCGCGCAGATCGATCGGCTGGAAGCCAATCTGTCACGCGCCCTGGTCGGAAAGGCCGAGGTCGTCCGCCTGGCGGTGGTCGGGCTCCTGGCCCGGGGCCATCTCCTGATCGAGGACGTCCCGGGCGTCGGCAAGACCACACTGGCCGCAGCGCTGGCGCGCTCGATCGGCGCCGGGTTCCAGCGGATCCAGTTCACCTCGGACATGCTGCCGTCGGACGTCCTCGGCGTGGCCGTGTACGAGCCCGACAAGCGGGAGTTCGTCTTCAAGCCGGGGCCGATCTTCACGAACATCGTCCTCGCCGACGAGATCAACCGCACGACGCCGAAGACCCAGTCGAGTCTCCTCGAGGCGATGAACGAGGCCCAGGTCTCCCTCGACCACACGACCCACCCGCTGCCGCGCCCGTTCATGGTCCTGGCGACGCAGAACCCGCGCGAGCACGCCGGCACGTTCCCGCTGCCCGAGTCGCAGCTGGACCGCTTCCTCCTCCGGATCCGCATCGGGTACCCGAGCGCGGCCGACGAGAAGACGATCCTCCGGGGCGCGGCCGAGGAGCCGGTGGCGGAGAGCCTCGCCCCCGTGCTGAGCGTCTCCGAGGTCCTCGCGCTCCAGGACGCCGCGGATCGCGTCCGGACGGACGAGGCCGTCCTCGATTACGTGGTCGCGATCGTCAACGCGACCCGGCGCTCGCGCCTGCTGACCCTCGGCGTGAGCCCGCGCGGGTCGCTGGCGCTCCTGCGGGCCGCGCGCGCGCAGGCGCTCACCGAGGGCCGGGACTACCTGGTGCCCGACGACGTCAAGCGCCTCGCCGCGCCGGCGCTGGCGCACCGCGTGCTCCCCGCCGCCGGGGCGGGCGACGCCGGCGCCGCGGCCGAGACGGTGGTCCGGGCCATCCTCCAGGACGTGCCCGTTCCGCGCTGAGCCGTGCCGCCCCGGTCGGTCGGCTGCTCCGGCTCCGACCGGGCCCGCGGCGGCCCGGTGGCCGGGCATCCGGCCGGCTGACGAGGCGAGACGCCCGATGGTCCGGATCGTCCGTCGGGTCACGCTCTGGTGGTGGCGGCGGTCGCGCGCCATCCAGCCGACGCGCGACGGCTGGTGGTGCGTGTTCGCGGCGGTCGGCCTGGGGGTGGCCGGCGTCAACACGGGAAACAACCTCGCCTACCTCCTCTGCGCCACCCTGCTCGCCCTCATCATCGTGTCGGGGCTGCTCTCCGACGTCACGATCCGGGGCCTCCAGGTGACGGTCACGCTGCCGCCGGCGTTCCACGCGGGACAGCCCGCGCTGGTGCTGGTCGCGATCGCGAACCGGAAGCGGCGGCTCTGCTCCTACTCGCTGGTCATCGAGGCGATGGACCGGCCGCGCCCCGACCGGAGCGCCGGCCGGCGCAAGCTCGAGTACTGGCTCGGGGAGCTGGGGCTCCGGGATCGCAGGGCCGGCGCCGCACCCCGGCGGCTCGCCTACCTGGCGCGCCTGAGCCCCGGTGCCGAGCGCCTGATCAGCTGGGAGGTGGCGATGCCCGCCCGCGGCCGCCGCCGGCTGCCGCGGATCCGTGCGGCGACGCGATTCCCGTTCGGGCTGTTCGTGAAGACGGGGCCGCCGCTGCTCTACGACGAGACCGTGCTGGTGTACCCGGCGCTCCATCGCGTCCGGGCCCGCCCCGCCGAGGAGGGGAGCGGGGAGGCCGCGGTGCGGCGGCGGGGGCGCGGGCACGAGCTGCACAACCTCCGCGCCTACCGGCCGGGCGACGAGCCGCACCTGATCCACTGGCGGACGAGCGCCCGCTCGGGGACGCTCACGATCCGCGAGCTCGAGGAGGACACCAGCGAGGACGCCCGGATCGTCATCGTGGGGTCCGGCGCGCGGGATCCGGTCCGGCTGGAGCGCGGCCTCTCCCGGGCCGCGTCCCTCGCGGTCGACCTGCTCCGCCGCGGGGCGGCGGTGGAGCTGGTCGGCGCCGCGGGCGGGGTGGCGCTCGATCGCGGGCCGGCGCAGGAGCGGCGGATCCTGACCGCGCTCGCCCTCTACGCCCCGGCGGCCGGGCCGGCGGCGGCGCGCCCGGCGGCCCCCGGCGGCGGCGCGCGGCTCCGCGAGCACCGGATCGACCTGGACGCGTAGATGCCGCTCCCGGGGCTCCTGCGGCTCGTGGTGTGCGGCTTGGTCGCCGACGGCGTGCTCGCGCTGTACCACGCGGAGTTCCTCGGCACGCCGGGGCTGGCGCTGGTCGCGCTGCTCGGGGTCGCCGCGTGGCTCTTCCAGGCCCGGGGCCCCGACGCGCTCCTGAACGTGCCCGGCGCGCGGTGGATCGTGCCGGTGGCGGCGCTGGCCTCGACTGCCGACCTCCTGTACCTGTCGGCGAGCATCCTGGACGCGCTGGCGCGGCTCCTCCTGTTCCTGGTGCTCTACAAGCTGGCGACGCTCCGGACCGTCCCGGACACGCGCTCGATCGCGTTCCTGGCGTTCTTCATGCTGGTGCTCGCGTCGACGTCCGCCTTCGGCGTCGGCTTCCTGTTCGCTCTGGTCGCGTTCGTCCTGCTCGCGAGCTGGGTGGCGCTCGTCCAGCATGTCCTGATCGACGAGAGCGGCGGGGCGGTGACCGGCGACCCCATCCCCCCGCGGGCGCTGGCCGGCCTGGCGGGGACGGCCGCCGTCGCCGTGGTCCTGATCGCGGGCGGCCTCTTCTTCGCGCTGCCCCGGGTCGGCATCGCGGCGCTCCCGCTCAAGGCCCGGCTGGGCGGGATGGTGACCGGCTTCACCGACCGGGTGGAGCTCGGCGCGTTCGGCAGCATCCTCACCGACTCGCGGGTCGTCATGCGGGTGCACCTGCCCGACGAGTCGTCGCCGGAGCGCCTCCCGAGCATCCGCTGGCGCGGGATGGCGCTCGACAACTTCGACGGTCGGGTGTGGAGCGTACGGCACCCGCGTGCCATCCGGCTGCTCCGCCCGAGCGCCGGCTCGTTCGAGGTGGGGCTGCTCCAGGGGAGCGGCCGCATCCTGCGGCAGGAGGTCTTCCTCGAGCCGATCGGGTCGGAGGCGGTGTTCGTGGCGGCCCGCCCCCTTCGCCTGTCGGTGGCCGCGCCGGTCGTGGCGCTCGACGACATGGGCGCGGTGACGGTGGCGCTCCCCGGCGCGCGGCTCCGGTACACCGTCGACTCGGAGCTGGAGGAGCCCCGCGGCGCCCGGCTCGGCCGCGGCCACCCGGCGCCGCCGCTCGCCCCGGACGCCCTCGAGCGCTACCTCCAGCTCCCGCCGCTCGCCCCGGAGATCCCGGCTCTGGCACGCCGGGTCGCGGGGGCGGGCGGAGACCCGGCCCGGATGGCGGAGCGCCTCGAGCAGTACCTCCTCCGCGAGTTTCGCTACACCCTGGACCTTGAGCCGGGCTCCCCGGCGGACCCGCTGGAGGACTTCCTGTTCGTGCGCCGGGCGGGCCACTGCGAGTACTTCGCCGCCGCGATGGCGGTCATGCTGCGCACGCTGGGCGTGCCGGCGCGCGTCGTGAACGGGTTCCAGCGCGGCGAGTGGAACCCCTACGGGGAGTACTTCATCGTCCGGTACTCCGACGCCCACTCGTGGGTCGAGGCCTATCTCCCCGGCGCCGGCTGGACGACCTTCGACCCCACCCCTCGCGTGGCCGCCGCGCCCCGGGCCCGCGCGTCGTGGCTCCTCTACCTCGACGCGTTCCGGCTCCAGTGGAACCGCTACGTCATCAACTGGAGCCTCCGCGACCAGATCCGGGCCGTCCAGTCGGCGCACCAGCGGCTGGCCGGCGTGCGCGCCTGGTCGGCGACGCTCGACCCCGAGACGCGGGCGCGGCTCGGCCGGTCCGGCGCGGTCGCCGCCCTCGCGGCAGTCGCCGCGTGGACGGCGTGGCTCGGCTGGCGCCGGCGACCCGGGGTCCCCACCGGCCCGGTGCGCGGCGCGCCCGCGTTCTACGCGCGAGCGCTCCGTCTCCTGGCGCGGCGCGGCCTGCGCCCGGCGGCCGGCGAGACGGCCCGCGAGTTCAGCGGCCGGGTGGCCCAGCTGGGGCCGCCGGTCGCGGACGCGTTCGGCCGCCTGACCCACCACTACGAGCGGGTCCGGTTCGGCGGGGTCGAGCCCGGCCGGGCCGAGGAGGACGACGTCTCCCGCTGCCTGGCGGCACTCCGCCGGGCGCGCGGCTGAGCGCCGGCCGCCTCGCCTCCCGCGGCGAGATCCTTTCGCGCGGCCCACGCGTCCAAACGGGCGGCCCGGCGCGGCGGCACGTCCGGCGGCGGTCCGGTATCCTGGAGCGTGGCCGGCCGCGCGCGGGCCGTGAACGATCGGCGGCGGGCCAGTGGAGGGGAGCGGGATCGTGGGATCGCGGATCGCGGGGTGGGCGGTGACGTCGATGGCGCTGGTGGCCGCCCTGGTCGCGCTGGCCGCGGACGCGGTCGTCGTCGAGGACTGGTCGGAGGCGCCCGTCGGCACCCGGGGGGTCCCTCCCGGCTGGCAGAAGCAGCGCTGGGGCAACCCGGCGTACGACCTGACCATCGTCGAGGAGGGCGGCCGGCACGTCCTCCACCTGCGCAGCGACGGGGACAGCTCGAACGTGAGCAAGGAGATCCGGGGGCTGGTCGATCTCGGCGCGACGCCGGTCCTCGAGTGGAGCTGGAAGGTGGTCGCGCTCCCTGCCGGTGCCGACGCCCGGCGGAAGGAGACCGACGACCAGGCCGCCCAGCTCTACGTGACCTGGCCACGCGTCCCGGAGGCGCTCCGCTCCCGCATCATCGGCTACGTCTGGGACACCACCGCGCCGGCGGGCTCGATCGTGAAGAGCCAGAAGACGGGGACGGTGACCTACGTCGTGCTGCGCTCGGGGCCCGCCGAGCTCGGCCGGTGGCTGACGGAGCGGCGGAACGTCCGGGAGGACTTCCGCCGGATCTACGGGGAGGAGCCCGACGCCCCCGCCATCGTCTCGATCGGCATCGACTCGGACGACGTGAAGGGCACCGCCGAGTCGTACTTCGGCGCCATCGTGTTCCGGAAGCCGTGACCGGCCGCCGGTGACGCTCTCCGGGCGGACGGCGGTCGTGACCGGCGC
>Ga0070741_10021171_pt1 | contig 10145 bp, 6 predicted proteins | sample Coa_R1_4_FD_66440 | JGI IMG/M metagenome (GOLD analysis project Ga0070741, IMG submission 66440) | Surface soil microbial communities from Centralia Pennsylvania, which are recovering from an underground coalmine fire - Coalmine... | ecosystem: Environmental > Terrestrial > Soil > Unclassified ...
GCCCCGAAGATGTTGCCCCGCATGCCGATGGCCGCCGGGATCAGCACCAGCAGGCCCGGGAGCTGCTCCAGCGTGTGCTGGATGCTGCCCAGCGTCACGCCGGCGAGAAGGTCACCCCCCGACGAGATCAGGAGGGCGACGAAGCCGTCGCGGACGCCGTCCGCATCCGGCCCGATCAGGGCGTGGAGCAGCCGCGCCGGCCACTCCCGTATGGGAGCCACGACTCGGAGGCTCCTGCAGCGGCTGGGCCCGGATCACGGCGCAGGATCATACCGGTGGGCTGCGGACGGCGGCCGCGCCGGGTCACGGTCCCGGGACGGAACATCCGTCATCAATTCGGAACATTCCGTTTGGTGACAGACGGCCGTTTGCCCCGATGTGGTCTACAGCATCGTCGTTCGAGACTGATTCCGGAGAGGCGCGTGTTGCTGAGACACCTACGGCGGGGCCTGGCCCTCACCACGTTGTCCGTGGCCCTGGCCTGCGTCCCGGCGGCCCGCGCCCTCGCCGACACCGGTTCCCCCGCCGACGCCGGCTCCGGGATCGACACCACGACGACGCTCACCAACCCGGCGACCGATCCGGCGCCGGCTCCGACCACCGTCAGCCCCGATCCGTCCACCACCGTTCCGTCCACCACCGATCCGTCCACCACCGTTCCGTCCACCACCGATCCGTCCAGCACCACGACCACGACCGCGCCGGCGGGCGATCCCTCCCCCGACCCGACGGCGCCGTCCCCGTCCTCGTCCACCACGACCACCACCTCGACCGACCCGGCAGCCTCCACCCCGGCGACCTCCTCCCCGTCGCCGGCGGGCCACGGCCGGTCGACAACCACGACGCGGCCGTCGTCAACTCCCACAACGACACCGTCGTCGTCCGCCACCGCCGCCCCGGTCACCTCCCCGACCGGGGCGGTGGTGGTCACCGATCCCTCCGGAGGAAGCACCGGCGGTGGCCCCGATGCCGCCGGCCCGGTGCCCGCTCCGGCCACCGGTTCCGGCCGCGCCGCCGACCCCTCGGCGACCGGCACCGGCGCCAGCGGCAAGGCCACCACCGCCAAAGCCGGGGCGGAACCTTCCGCCGCGGCGCAGGATGCATCCCAGGCCGCACCGTTCGACGCCTCCGCCCTGAGCGGGCTGCTCGGCGTCGGCCAGGCCGTCGTCCCCGCCTCCGGCTCCGCGGCTCCCGGCGCCCCCGGCTCCGGCCCCGCCGAGCTCGAGGCCGCCCTCGCCGCCCACCCCCACCGTTCCGGTTCGGCCGTCCTCCTGACGCTGACCATCCTCATCCTGATCGGCCTGGCCGGCGGTGGCGCCGTCCGCTGGTGGACGGGTCGCCCCGGCCGGTACTGGCCCGCCTGACCCGCTCCGGCCGAACCCGGCCCGAGGCGCGAGCTATCTCCCCCCACCCCCCTCGCCCGTCTGGCTCCGCCCCCCGGAGCCGGACCGTCCCCAGGAGCCTTTCCGTGGACCAGGTCCCCGGCCGCCCCGCGGCCTCCACCGCCCGCGCCCGCCGGCTCCGGCTCCGGTTCTCGCTCCGGCCCCGGCTCCGGCTGTCGGCCACCGGCCGGACGACCGGCGCGGCCCTGCTCGGCGCCGCCCTCGTCGCCGGCAGCCTGGCCGGCGCCCTGCCCCGGGCGGCGGCGGCGGTCGACGCCACGCCCCTCGGCACGTGGACGACCAACGGCGACGTCAACAGTGTCTTCGCCGCCGGCGGCCGGATCTACCTCGGGGGCGACTTCGACCAGGTCGGGCCGGACACCGGCTCCGGCGTGCCCCTCGACGCCGCCACCGGCGCCCGTCCCGCCGTCTTCCCCCAGGTGAACGGGCCGGTCTTCGCCGCCGTCCCCGACGGCTCGGGCGGCTGGTACATCGGCGGGCTGTTCACCCGGGTCGGCGACAAGTCCCGCCAGAACGCCGCCCGGATCCTGGCCGACGGCACCGTCGGGGGCTGGAACCCCAACACCGATTCGACCGTCCGGGCCATCGCGGTCTCCAAGGCGCCGGGCGCCAACGTCGCCTGGATCGGCGGCGACTTCACCGTCCTCAACAAGGCGAGCACGCCGGTGGCCGCCGGAGGCCTGGCCGCCACCAACGCCAACACGGGAGCGGCGATCTGGGGGCTGCCGTCGTCGAGCGGGGGCGTGGCCGCCCTCGCCCTCTCGGCCGACGGGTCCCGCCTGATCGCCGGCGGCTACTTCACGATCTTCGGCGGTGCGGCGCGGTCGCACATCGCCGCCGTCGACCCCGCCACCGGCGCCCTGCAGCCCTCCTTCTCCGCCGGCGCCGACGACGCCGTCCGGGCGCTGGCCGCCGCGCCCGACGGCCGGGTCTTCGCCGGCGGTGACTTCACCCGGATCGGCGGCGGCGGGTCGGCCCACCTCGCCGCCCTGACCGGCACCGGCAGCGCCGACCCCGCCTGGCAGACCGCCGCCGACGGGCGGGTCGACGGGCTGGCGCTGTCGGCGGACGGGTCCCGCCTCTACGCCGCCGGCGCCTTCGGCCAGATCGGGGGCACCGCCCGGGACCGGCTCGCCGCGCTGTCCACCGCCGGCGGCGGGGCCGTCGACCCGGCCTGGAACCCGGCGGCCGGCGGTGCCCTCCCCGGCGGCGAAGTCCTGGCCGCAGCCCTCTCGCCCGACGGCGCCCGCCTCTACGCCGGCGGCGGTGACGACAACGAGAGCCCGTCGCTCCACGGCGCCCCCCGCCGCCTGCTGGTGGCCCTGGACGCCTCCACCGGCGCCGTCGACCCCGGCTTCAACCCCCGCCCGGCGGCCGCCGTCGAAACCGTGGCCGCCTCGGCCGGCGCGGTCTTCGCCGGCGGCCAGTTCACCAGCGTCAACGGCGTGCCCCGGGCCAACCTGGCCGCCCTCGACGCCGCCACCGGCGTCCTCGACCAGGGCTTCGTGGCCGACACCGACGGGCCGGTCGACGCCGTGGTGTCCGACGGCACGGCCGTGTACGCCGGCGGCGTGTTCAACGCCGTCGACGGCGTCACCCGCCACCGCCTCGTCCGGCTCGACGCCGCCACCGGCGCCGTCGCCTCCGGCTGGCAGCCGGCGGCCAGCGCCGAGGTCATGAGCCTGACCCTGGCCGGGCCGCGGCTGTTCGTCGGCGGCTCGTTCACCACCCTCGGCGGGCTGGGGCGCAACCGGCTGGCCAGCGTCACCGCCGACACCGGCGCCGTCGAGCCCTGGAACCCCGGCCTCGACTCCGCCGTCCACCGGATCCGTCTCTCGCCCGACGGCACGCTGGTCTACGTGGCCGGCGACTTCGCCGTTGTCGGCTCCGTCGCCCGCTCCCGGCTGGCGGCCATCGACGCCGCCACCGGCCTCCCCACCCCCTGGTCGCCCCGGGTCAGCGTCCCCCTGACCTCGGTGGCCCTCTCCGGCGACGGGACGCTGGCCTTCGTCGCCACCCGGGGCGACTCCCGGGCCGGCAACCGCATCCAGGCCTGGAGCACCGCCACCGGCGCCCTCGTCTGGGACAAGCAGGGCGACGGCGACTTCCAGGCCGTCGACGTCAGCGGCGCCCTCGTCTACACCGGCGGGCACTTCACCGAAGTCGACGGCCAGACCCGCGGGCACCTCGCCGCCCTCGACCAGCGGACGGGCGCCCTCCAGGCCTGGGCTCCGACCATCAGCGGCGTCCACGGCGTCCTCGACCTCCAGGTCACGACCTCGGCGGTGCTCGTCGGCGGACAGTTCCACAAGGTCAGCGGCGCCGTGGCCCAGGGCATCGCCCGCTTCGCCTCCGACGGCACCGATCCGCCGCCCTACGGCCCGTCGACGCCTCCGATCACGACGCCGCCGACGACCGCCCCGCCGACGACCGCCCCGCCGACGACCGCCCCGCCGACGACCGGGCCGCCGACGACCGGCGGGGTTCCCTCGAGCCCCGGTGCGCCGGGCGCGGGCGGGCCGGCCCCCGGCCCCGGCCAGTCCGGCGTGACGGCCTCCTCCGCCCGCTCCGGCTACTGGATGGTGGGCGCCGGCGGCACCGTCTATGCCTTCGGCGACGCCCGCTGGCTGGGCAACGCCACCGTCCCCGCCGGGGTCGAGGCCGTCGACCTCGAACCCACCCCGTCGGGTGGCGGCTACTGGGTGGTCGACGGTCGGGGCACGGTCTCACCATTCGGCGACGCCCCCCGGCTCGGGAGCCTGGCCGGCGGCCTGGCCCCCGGCGAGACCGTCACCAGCCTCTCCGCCACCCCCACCGGCCGGGGCTACTGGGTCTTCACCACCCGGGGCCGGGTCGTGCCCTTCGGCGACGCCGTCTCCTACGGCGACATGGCCAAGGTGGCGCTCAACGGGCCCGTCCTCGACTCCATCCCGACGCCGACCGGGCACGGCTACTACATGGTCGCCTCCGACGGCGGGATCTTCGCCTTCGGCGACGCCGGCTTCGCCGGCTCGATGGGCGGGAAGAAGCTCAACGCCCCGGTCCAGTCGCTGGTGCCCGACGGCGACGGCGCCGGCTACTGGCTGGTCGCCTCCGACGGCGGCATCTTCGCCTTCGACGCCCCGTTCCGGGGGTCGATGGGCGGCACCCGGCTCAACCAGCCGGTCACCGGGATGGTCCGCTTCGCCGACGGCTACCTCATGGTCGGCGAGGACGGCGGCATCTTCAACTTCTCGAGCGGCGCCTTCGCCGGGTCTCTCGGCGCCGACCCGCCCGCTCGGCCGGTCGTCTCGGTGGCCGCCTTGTAGCCTGGACGGTTCGTGACGATCCGGCGGTTCGACCTCGACGGCCGGGCCGCCGAACTCCGCCGCCTTCTCGGCCGCGGCCGGGAGGTCGTCATCCTGGCCGCGGTCATCGGCGTGCTGACCGGACTCGGCGTGGCCGCCTTCGACCGGATCACGGCCAACGCCATCTTCGGCTGGCTGACGTCGACGCCGGTGTGGGTCGAGGCCTTGGGCCCTCCGGTCGGCCTGGCCCTGGCCGCCGCCTGCCTCCACTGGCTGGCCGGCGGGGCGGGGCCGGCCACCGCCGACGAGTACATCCACTCCGTCGTCGACCCCGAGGGCCGCTTCGCCCTCCGGCCCGTCCTCGGCAAGCTGCTGGCCAGCATGGCGACGCTGGGCGGCGGGGCGGCCATGGGGTTCGAGGGCCCGTCGATCTACCTGGGCACCGCCGTCGGCGCCGCCGTCCAGCGCCGCCTCCGGCCCCGGATGTGGGCCGTCGACCCCCACACGGCGCTGATCGCCGGGGCGGCGGCCGGCGTGGCGGCCATCTTCAAGGCGCCCGCCACCGGGGCGGTGTTCGCCATCGAGGTCCCCTACCAGGACGACCTGGCCAGCAACGCCCTGCTCCCGGCGCTGGTCGGGGCGGCCACCGGCTACGCCACCTTCGCCGCCCTCAACGGGACCGACCCCCTCATCCCCGTCGGCGGCCGGCCGCCGATCGACGCCCGGGACATCATCGGCGCCGCCGCCGTCGGCATCGCCTGCGGCGTCGGCGCCCGGATCTTCGCCTGGCTCCTGCGGGCGGCCAAGACGCTGTCGGGCCGGCTGCCCGCCTGGCAGCGGGTGGCGGCGGGCGGGGCCGTGCTGGCCGGACTGGCCGTGGCCTCCCACGAGGCCTTCGACGGCAAGGCTTTCAGCCTCGGGCCGGGCTACCGGGCGGTGGAGTGGTCGCTCGACCCCCACCGCGCCCTGCCGCTCATCGCCCTGCTGGCCACCATGCGGGTGGTGGCCACCGCCACGAGCGTGGCCGGCGGCGGCGTCGGCGGTCTGTTCGTGCCGCTGGTCGTGCAGGGAGCGCTGACCGGGCGGCTCATCGGCGGGGCCGTCGGCGGGCCCAACGAGTCGCTGTTCGTGGTGCTGGGCATCGCCGCCTTCCTCGGCGCCGGCTACCGGGTGCCGCTGGCGGCGGTGATGTTCGTGGCCGAGGCCACCGGCCGCCCGGGCTTCGTCGTCCCCGGGCTCCTCGCCGCCGTGGTGGCCCAGCTGATGATGGGCGCAGCGTCGGTGTCGCCTTACCAGGCCCGGCGGCGCTTCGGCCACGTGGAGGAGCGGGCCGACCTGCCGATCGAGTCGGTGCTGGTGACCGACGTCCCCACGGCCCGGCCCGACGACACGCTGAGCGGCTTCTTCGCCGCCCATGTGGCGCTGGCCCGGCGGCGGGCCGTTCCGGTCGTGGCCGGCGGCGACGACGGCGCCGCCGACGGTGGCCGCGCCGTCTACGTGGGCATCGTCTTCCTCGACGACCTCCTGGCCGTCGACCCCGAACGCTGGCCGACCACCGCCATCGACGCGGTGATGCGGACCGATGCGCCGGTCGGGCGCCCGGACTGGACGATCGGCGAAGCGCTGGCGGCCATGGTTGCCGCCGGCGTGGAATACCTGCCGGTCATCGGGGACGACGGCGCGCTCCGGGGGATGGCCGGCACCGTCGACATTCTGGATCTCGGCGACCTGCTCGGACGGCTGGAATCCCCGCCGGGTTCGGGCCCGTGACACAACTGTGACCTTGCCGTGACCGCGGCGTGACCGCCTTTGGGAAAGGCTGATCCTTACGCGCAGCGCGCATCAGGGGAGGCGCGGAAAGGAGCGGGGCGCACATGGCAACCAACGTGACTTCGGACCACGACATCGCGGTGGAGAAGTCCAGGGATCCGATGGCGGGATCGACGGCCGTCGCACGAGAGACGGTCAACGCTCTCGCCGGAAGCATCGCCGATCCGGCCCCGCTCGGGCTGGCCGGCTTCGCACTGACCACCTTCGTCCTTTCCTGCGTCAACGCCGGATGGGTCCACAAGGGCACGGAGCCGATCGTCCTCGGCCTCGCCCTGGCCTACGGGGGACTGGCCCAACTGCTGGCGGGGATGTGGGAGTTCAAGAAGGGCAACACGTTCGGGGCGACGGCGTTCGCCTCCTACGGCGCCTTCTGGATCAGCTTCTGGGCGTTCGTGGTCTTCTACGCCGGCAAGGTGCCGAAGGCCGACGCCACGCAGGCCGTCGGGCTGTACCTCTTCGCCTGGGGCATCTTCACCCTCTACATGTGGATCGCCTCGTTCAAGACGACGGCGGCGGTCAACATCGTCTTCTTCCTGCTTACCATCACCTTCTTCCTGCTGGCCTTCGGGGAGTGGGGCACGTCGTCGGGCCTGTCGAAGCTCGGGGGCTACTTCGGCCTCGCGACCGCCGCCGTCGCCTGGTACGCCAGCTTCGCCGGCGTCATCAACTCGACCTTCGGCAAGGTGATGCTGCCGACGAAGCCGCTGCACGGCTGATGGCCGCCCGGGACGGGGGCCCCGACCAGTCGGCCGGAGCGAACTCCGCGGCGACGATCGAGGTCCTCGTCCAGGAGGGCCGCACGTTCCCGCCGCCGGCGTCGTTCCGGTCCCGGGCGATCATCGGGGACGAGTCGGTCTACGAGGAGGCGGAGCGGGACTACGACGGCTTCTGGCTGCAGCGGGCCAGGGAGTTCGTCACCTGGGACCTGGAGCCGACCCAGGGGCTCGACTGGCACCCGCCGGACTTCACCTTCTTCGCCGACGGGCGGCTCAACGTCGCCTGGAACTGCCTCGACAAGCATGTGGAGGCGGGGAAGGGCGACAAGGTCGCCTACCACTGGATCCCCGAGCCTCCGGACGAGCCTCACCAGTCGATCACCTACGGCCAGCTGGCCGAGGAGGTCGGGCGGGTGGCCAACGCTCTGAAGGAGCTCGGGGTCCGGAGGGGCGACCGGGTCGGGATCTACCTCGGGATGGTGCCGGAGATCGCCATCACCATGCTGGCCTGCGCCCGCCTCGGCGCCGCCCACGTGGTGGTCTACGGCGGCTTCTCGGCCGACTCGCTCGGCACCCGGATGGCGGACAGCGAGGCCAAGGTCCTGGTGACCCAGAACGAGGGGTGGCGCAAGGGCAACCGCCTGCCGTTCAAGGACATCGTCGACGAGGCCTGCGGGATGGCGCCGTCCGTCGAGCACGTGCTCGTGCTGCGGCGGACGGACGCCGACGTCCCCATGCAGGACGGGCGCGATGTCTGGTGGCACGACCTCGTCGGCCACCAGTCGCCCGAGTGCCCGCCGGAGATCGTCGACGCCGAGCACATGCTCTACATCCTCCACACGTCGGGGACGACGGCGAAGCCCAAGGGCGTGCAGCACTGCTCCGGCGGCTACCTGACCTACGTCTCGGTGACCCACAAGTGGATCTTCGACGTCCACGAGGACGACGTGTGGTGGTGCGCGGCCGACATCGGCTGGGTGACCGGCCACAGCTACATCGTCTACGGGCCGCTCAACAACGGCACCACCGGCGTGATGTACGAGGGCGACCCGATGTATCCCAACCCCCACCGGACGTGGGAGATCATCGAGCGCTACAAGGTCACGCAGTACTACACGGCGCCGACGCTGATCCGGGCCTTCGTCAAGGTGGGCCACGAGATCCCGACGAGCCACGACCTGTCGTCGCTCAAGCTCCTGGGCACGGTCGGCGAGCCGATCAACCCCGAAGCCTGGGTGTGGTACTGGCGCTACGTCGGCGGGGAACGCTGCCCGGTGGTCGACACGTGGTGGCAGACGGAGACCGGCGGGATCCTCATCTCGCCGCTGCCGGGGATCACCACGCTGAAGCCGGGGTCGGCGACGCTGCCGTTCCCGGGCATCCACCCCGCCATCGTCGACGACGTCGGCAAGCCGGTCTCCGCCGGCCACGGCGGCTACCTGGTGATGAGGCGGCCGTGGCCCGGGATGTTCCGGACGCTGTACAACGACCACGACCGCTGGGTCGACGTCTACCTGTCGAAGTACGGCCCCGACACCTACTTCGTCGGCGACGGCGCCCGGCAGGACGACGACGGGTACTACTGGCTCCTCGGCCGGATCGACGACGTCATGAACGTCTCGGGCCACCGGCTGTCGACGACGGAGATCGAGTCGGCGCTCGTCGCCCACGAGGCGGTGGCCGAGGCGGCCACCACCGCCGCCCCCGATCCCCTCACCGGCCAGGTGCCGCTGTGCTTCGTCCTGCTCCGCAGCGGCCACGAGCCGTCCGACGAGCTGGCGGCGGAGCTGCGGGAATGGGTCGGCCAGAAGATCGGCAAGATCGCCCGTCCGAAGGCGGTGATCTTCGCCGCCGACCTGCCCAAGACCCGGTCGGGCAAGATCATGCGGCGGCTGCTGAAGGACATCGCCGAGGGCCGGCCCCTGGGCGACACCACGACGCTGCGGGACCCGGCGATCGTGGAGGACATCAAGCAGCAGGCCGACGCGCTCCTCGGGCGGTGAGCGTCGGGGCCGCGCCGCGGCCGGGCGAGCCGGACGGCGTCCCGCTGTCGGACGCCGACTGGGACACCCTGGCCGCGCTGCAGACGGACCTGGACCTCGGGAGCTCGGGGCGGGCCGCACCCGAGGGCCGGTTCGTGGCCTTCAGCCGCCGGCTGGTGGTGTGGTTCCGGTGGCTGCTCGACCCGCAGGCGGAGGGGCTGCCGATGCCGCCGCTGCTCGATCCGGAGCGCCGCCGGCGGCGCCGGGAAAGACTGGGGACGGGGCCGCCAGCGGGAGGGTGAACGTGAAGGAGGCGCCGCCGCCGGGCCGGTTGGCGGCCCGCACCGTCCCGCCCTGAGCCCGGGCGTGCTCCAGGGCGATGGCCAGCCCGAGCCCCGAGCCGGCGGCGCTGCGGGCCGTGTCCTCCTTGTGGAAGCGGTCGAAGATCCGCTCCAGGCTCTCGGGGCGGATGCCCGGCCCCCGGTCGGCGACCTCGATGGCCGCCTCGGTGCCGGCCCGCCGGGCCCGGATCGTGATCTCGCCCCCGCCGTGGCGCACGGCGTTGCTCAGCAGGTTGGCCATGACCCGGCGGAACCGGGCCCGGTCCGCCAGCACCTCGATGTCGGGGGCGATGTCGAGGACGAGCGACTCCTCCGTCGGGACGATGGTGCGGGTCACGACGGCCAGCGCGTCGGCCAGCCGCAGCCGCTCCACGTGGAGGCCTTCCTGGCCGGAGTCGAGCCGGGCCAGCTCCAGCAGCTCCTGGACGAGCTCGGAGAGCCGGGAGACGTCCTTCACCAGCAGGGCGGCCGGCGGGCGGGCCGACGGCGGCAGCGTGTCGAGCTCCTCGCCCAGCATCCCCGCCGCCGACACCATGGCGGCCAGCGGGGTGCGCAGCTCGTGGGCGACGTCGGAGGTGAAGCGCCG
>Ga0070741_10021172_pt1 | contig 10144 bp, 10 predicted proteins | sample Coa_R1_4_FD_66440 | JGI IMG/M metagenome (GOLD analysis project Ga0070741, IMG submission 66440) | Surface soil microbial communities from Centralia Pennsylvania, which are recovering from an underground coalmine fire - Coalmine... | ecosystem: Environmental > Terrestrial > Soil > Unclassified ...
GTCACGTGCTTCCCGTTCACGTACACGTCGAGGTGGGAGTGCACGTGGTAGGCGAGGTGCTCGTTCACCTCGGGCACGAGCCCGGCGGCACGGGAGAGCTGCATCGGCTGCTCGGGAGCGACCCACGGCACCGCCCCCTTCTTCGGCGTCGGCGCCGGCGCGACGGCCACGAGCGCGGCGAGCGCGAGCAGACGGATCATGCGTCGAGACTAGTAGGATCGTCTCGAACGTGGCAACGATCGAGACGAATCCGCAGCTCGGCGCGCAGGTCGTCGAGGACGCCAAGCGCTACGTCCTCCACTCGTGGTCGATCCAGGACGCGCTCAACCCGATCGCGGTGGCGGGCGCCGAGGGCCGCTATTTCTGGGACTACGACGGGAAGCGCTACCTCGACTTCGCGTCGCAGCTCGTCAACGTCTCGATCGGCCACCAGCATCCGCGGCTCGTCGCCGCGATCAAGGAGCAGGCGGAGAAGCTCTGCACGATCGGGCCGCCGATGGCGACCGAGCCGCGCTCGACGCTGGCACGCCTGATCGCCGAGGTGACGCCGGGCGACATCTCGATGGCGTTCTTCACGAACGGCGGCGCCGAGGCGAACGAGAACGCGATCAAGCTCGCACGCTGGTACACCGGCCGCCACAAGATCATCGCGCGCTACCGGAGCTATCACGGCGCGACCGCGGGCGGCATCACGCTCACGGGCGACCCGCGCCGCTGGCCGGCCGAGCCCGGCATCCCCGGCGTCGTGCGCATGTTCGACCCGTACACCTACCGCTGCCCCGCGGGCCACCCGGATCCGTGCCCGGTCTGCACCGGCGCACCCCACCTCGAGGAGATCCTCCAGTACGAGGGAGCGCACACGGTCGCGGCGGTGATCCTCGAGACGGTCACCGGCACGAACGGGATCATCGTGCCGCCCGACGGCTACCTGCAGTCGATCCGCGAGGTGTGCGACCGTCACGGCATCCTGCTCATCGCCGACGAGGTCATGGCGGGCTTCGGCCGCACGGGCAAGTGGTTCGCCGTCGACAACTGGGACGTCGTCCCGGACATCATCACGATGGCGAAGGGGATCAACTCGGGGTACGTGCCGCTCGGCGCGATGGCGATTCGCGAGCCGATTGCCGCGTGGCTGCGCGACAAGTATTTCGCCGGCGGGCTCACCTACAGCGGCCATCCGCTCGCCTGCGCGGTCGGCGTCGCGTCGATCGAGGCGTTCCGCGACGAGGGCATCGTCGAGCACGCCGCGGAGATGGGACCCGTGTTCGGCGAGGCGCTGCGCGGGCTCGCCGACAAGCATCCGTCGATCGGCGAGGTGCGCGGCCTCGGCTGCTTCTGGGGCCTCGAGCTCGTGAGGTCGCGCGAGACGCGCGAGCCGCTCGTTCCCTTCAACGCGGGCGGCGAGTCGGCGGCGCCGGTCGGGAGACTTGCGAAAGCCGCACTCGACCGCGGGCTCTACCTGATGACGCACTGGAACGTGATCATGGTCTGCCCGCCCCTCACGATCACGCGGGAGGAGCTCGACGAGGGCATCGCCGTCCTCGACGACGTCCTCTCGCTCGCAGACGAGTACTACGCGGACTGACCTCGTCGACTTCGTCGAGGCGCCGATCGCGCACTCGCCGCGGTCGCCCGAGAGTGTCTTCATCGAACGCCCCCGCTTCGTGGCGCGCGCGGAGCGCGGGGAGACGTGGGCGCACGTCCAGCGCATCCGCCTGCAGGCCGGCGAGGTCGGGGCGGCCCTCGACGAGGTGCGCGCACTGCTGGACGCGAGCGGCGCGATCGTCTGCAGCTGGTGGCTCAGCGACCGCACCTCCCCTGCCCTCGACGACGCCCTCCTCGCGCACGGCCTGACGATCGACGCGGACGACCACGAGATCGACGGCCTGCTGCTGACGAGGGAGCCGCCGCCCGGCCCGCCCGACGTCGAGGCGCGGAGGCTCATGCACGCGGCCGAGCTCGCGGCTGCGCAGGAGCTGCAATGGGAGGTCTTCGGCATCCCACCCGACCGGCGGCGACCGCACACGGTCGGCGACGACAGCCGTGTCTACGGCGCGTGGGTCGACGGCCGGCTCGCCGGCGCGGCGCGGGCGTACTTCGGCCCGCGCGGGGCGATGCTCGCCGGCGGCGCCACCGCCGAGTGGGCGCGCGGGCGGGGCGCCTACCGGGCGCTCGTGCGGGCACGCTGGGACGACGCGGCGGCCCGCGGCACGCCCGCGCTCGGAGTGCACGCGAAGAACACCTCGTCGCCGATCCTGCGGCGTCTCGGCTTCGAGCGGGTGCTGCAGTTCCGTCGTCTGCAGGACGTACGCTCCGAAGGGTGACGAAGGAGATCTGCCTCCGCTGCGGCGCCGAGATGGAATGGCGCCACGGCACCTGGCAATGCGTCAAGTGCCGCTTCAAGCTCGGCTGCTGTGAGGGCGAGGCGGGCGATTGCCGAGATCCGCGCTAGAGGCGCTCGAGCAGTCCGGCGACGACCCGTTCGTCCCGCTCGTCTGGCTGTGCCTGCCCCGCCTGCCGATCGCCGAGGACGAGCTGAACGCCGCCCGGCGCAGGGCGATGTTCGTGCTCGCCGCGGGCGGCGACCCGCACCGCGAGCTCGGCTCCGACTCGGTCGCCGCCGAGCGGCTCGCGGCCGAGCTCGACACGCCCGAGCGCCGCGAGGCGCTCTCGAGCGCCCTGGCCGGGCTCGAGGTCGAGGGCCTCGAGCGGGTCGCGGCCGGCGTCGCGGCGCTCCTCGCCGAGCCTGAGCTCGCCTGGCGCTGCCTCGGCCTTGCGCTCCTCGCGGACGAGCTCGCCGAGGATTAGGCCGCGGGTCGCCGAAAGCGCGCCTACACTGGATGCCGACCGCTCGTACGACCTGCCGCTGACGCCGTAGCGATTTCGACCCCCGATCCCCGCCGGCGCCGGGGGAAGCTTCCGCGCTCGCTTCCCGGCCGCCGCCGCCTCCAGCCGTACTCGCGGGCGGATGCCCCCTTCTTTCGCAGTCCCGGCTTCTTCGTGCGGGTCGGCGGTCTGGCGGCGCTCGTCGGCATCGGCATCTGCGTGCTCGTCCTGCGGGCATGGTCGATCCAGATCCTGCACGGCCCCGCCTACACCTCGCTCGCGAACGGCCAGGCGTACCGCACCGTCGACCTGATCGGCCCGCGCGGGCCGATCGTCGACAGCAAGCGGCGGCTGCTCGCCGGGATGACCGGCAACATCGTGATCGCAGGCGACGTCGCCGCGCTCGGGACGATCGACCGCACCGGCTGGCATCCCACCGCGGCGGGGCTCGCGTCGCTGCGCAGCCTCTCGAAGCTCTCGCACGTTCCCGTCGCGACCTTCATCACCCGCATCAAGCGCTCCGTCATCCGGTCGCCGTTCGCCCCTGCGGTCGTCCTCCCGCATCCCACCGTCGCGCTCTACAACTACGTGTACGAGCGGGCGAAGAAGTTCGGCGGGCTCAAGGCGTCCTACCTGCCGACACGGAGCTATCCGCAGGGCGCGTCGGGGAGCACGTTCCTCGGCCTGCTCGGCGAGATCAGCCCCGACCAGCTCGGGACGAAGCGCTACGCGAAGGCGCGCAAGGGCGAGATCGTCGGCGTCTCGGGCGTCGAGGCCGTGTACGACCGCCTGCTGAACGGCGGCTTCAAGCACGCCCGCCTCCGCGTCGACTCGATGGGCCGTGTCGTCGGACCGCTCGAGCAGGGACGCGGCGGTCCCGCCTTGCCGACGCTGCAGCTGACGATCGACGAGCGGCTGCAACGAGCGGCAGAGCATGCGCTCCAGGACGGGATGAACGACGCGCGGCTCGCCGGCCACCATCCGACGGGCGGGTCCGCGGTCGTGATGAATCCGTGGACGGGCGCCGTGTACGCGCTCGCGAGCACGCCGACGTACAACCAGGTTCGCGCAGAGCGCGACCCGTCCTATCTCTCGCACGTCTACACCGACCCGCACGACCTGTTGCTGAACCGCGCGATCGCCGGTGTCTATCCGACCGGGTCGACCTTCAAGCCGATCGTCGCCGAGGCCGCGTTGAGCGCGGGCATCATCACGCCTTCCACGCCTCTCCTCTGCAGCGGCGCGTTCGACCTCGGCGGCTACATCTTCCACAACGTCGAGGCGGGCGTCTTCGAGAGCATGACGCTGCCGACTGCGCTGTCGCAGTCATGCGACACGTGGTTCTACCGGGTCGGCGACCTCGTGTGGCAGCACGATCCCGCGCGGCGCGGCCAGCTCATCGAGCAATGGGCCCGCAAGCTCGGTCTCGGCGCCTCCACGGGCATCGACCTCACCGGCGACAACCCGGGCGTCGTGCCGACGCCGCAGTGGTTCCTGCGCACGCAGCACTTCCCGTGGACGGAGGGCCAGACGATCAACCTGTCGATCGGGCAGGGGACGCTCCAGGTCAGCCCGCTCCAACTCGCAGTGGCCTACTCCGCGCTCATCAACGGCGGCACCGTCGTGCGGCCGCATGTCGCGAACGCGATCATCCGCGGCGAGTCGGTGACGCAGCTGCACTTCAAGCCGCTTCGCCACGTCAAGCTCGTCGACACGTGGGCGATCAAGCAGGGGCTGTACGACGCGGCGCACTTCGGCACGTCGGCCGCGATCTTCGGCAACTTCTCGATTCCGGTCGCCGGCAAGACCGGCACCGCCGAGTCGGGACCCGGGCGCGACGACCATTCGTGGTACGCGTCGTGGGCGCCCGCCGGTCATCCCAAGGTCGTCGTCATCTGCATGATCGAGCACGGCGGCTTCGGCGCCGAGGCGGCGGCGCCGGCCGCGAAGGAGATCTACCAGGCGTTCTTCGGCGTGAAGAAGTAGCGCGCGGCGCTCAGGGCTTCTTGCCCGGCTGGAACTGGATGTGGTAGCCGGCAGCGGCGACCTCGTGCGCGATCGGGAGCGCGTTCTTCACCGGAACCTGCGGCATCACGACGAGCCACCGCGTGCCGCGGTGGACGAGGTCGATGTAGCGGAAGTTGATCGTCGCGAGCTTCTGCATCAGTGCGTTCGCCGCGGTGACGGTCGAAAAGTGCGCGAACGTGCCGACGACCTGACCAGGGTGATACGCCATCGGATCGGCGATCTGCTCGAAGGTCACCTGGAAGCCGGCGCGCCGCGCCTCGTTCGCGAAGCTGCCGCGCTGCTGCTGCGTGTCGGCCCCGTCGGCCTCGAGCTCGTAGTCCCCGCAGTCGTCAGCCTCGATCTTCAGGCCCTGGAAGCCGACCTTCACCGCGCGCGCCTTGAGCGCGCGCGCAGCGCGCAGGGTGGCGAAGTGCCCGAAGACGATCTCGTCGTGCGCCTTCACCTCGTTCGACGGCCCGCACGCGGCGCGGGCGGCGCCGCCGACGTGCGCGGCGAAGCCGGCGGCGACGACGAGCGCTGCGGCGAGCAGGATCCGGCGGAGCACGGCCGACAACGTACCCGGCGCCCACCGTCGCGACGCAAAGCCTTACGGCGTGTTAACGAAGCGTCGGCCCGTCGCGCCCCAGCCGTACGTCCTGTGGCGGCCCGACACCGGCAAAACCGCCTTGCTAGTGTCGGGGCGTGTCCCGTCCGGCGTCGATAGCGCTCTGTGCCATCGGCCTCCTCGCGGGCTTCATCGTCGGCCGGCTCAGCGCTCCGGGCTCGTCGCCGCCCGAGGCCGCGTCGCAGACCGTCGAGCGCAGCGTCGTCGTCCTCGCGCAGCACATCCGGTCGGCGACCGACCCGCGCGGTCCCGGCCCGCTCGATCTCGTCCGCGTCGAGGCGCACCGCCGCGGCGCGCTGCTGCAGACGACGATCGTCGCAAGCCGACCGTGGCGCGACTCACTCCTTCGGCACGGCGGTGTGAAGCTCGCGATCCTCTACGACGCAAACGACGACGGGCGCACCGACCGGCGCGACGTGGTCTTCCTCTTCCACGGCCGGCCGACGAGCTGGATCTCGTCGCTCGGTCAGGGCGTTCAAGCCGCCGACGTCACGCGCCGAAGCCCCACGACGATCTCGGTGACGCGCGACGCGAGCGTCCTCTACGACGGCTCGGGTCAGGCGGAGTCGCTGTGGACGTCTGCGACCGGCGTCGCCGTCCTGGCACGCTGGCACGGGGGCTTCGACCGCGTTCCGAACCGCGGGTGGATCGCAGTGCCTCCCCCGGCGCACGCCGGATAGGTCGCGTCGAGCGATCAAGTTCTGCGGCGGACGAGCCGATCACGGCGGTGTGTCTGGGGTCTGCCGGGTTTGCGGCGCGGAGTGTGCGCCGGATGAGCTCCTCGCCGTGCACGAAGGCGGCGGGTGCCTGACCTGCAAGGGATCGCCGGCCTGCAGCCGTTGCGGCCATGCCCGCCGGCACCACCGGGGCGCATTCGGCGGCGGCGACCCCGGCTGCAAGGCGCGGGTCGCGCCCGAAGACGGTCTGGCCGTCGGCCGGTGCGGCTGCTCGGGGTACACGCGCGAGCCGGCCGCGCTGTGGGAGCCGGTGCCGATCGTCGACCTCGTCGAGCCGCGCCTTCGGACAGCCGACGAGCTCGATCCGCCCGGTGCGCCGCACCTCGCTCCGGCTCGCGACCTGTTCGACGCCTGACGCAAGGCGTTCTTGCCGGCCGGGCAGCGGTCCGGCATACTCCCAAACATGTCTTTGGCGGTAGCGGGCCAGGAGCACCTGCGGGCTCTCTCCCACCCGCTCCGCCTCCGGATCCTCGCGCTCCTCGCGGGGCCGCCGAGGTCGAGCGCCGAGCTTGCGCGCGAGCTCGGGTTGAGCCATGCGGCCGTCAGCTTCCACATGCGAAAGCTCGTCGCCGCGGGCTACCTCGAGCTCGTCGAGACGCGAACCGTCCGCGGCGGGAGGGAGCGCCGCTACCGGCAGCGCCAGGCCGGCAAGGCGCAGTGGCGACACGAGGATCCGCGTCTCGTCGTCCGCGCCGTCGGCGACGAGGTCGCGCGCCGTGCCGCCGACTCGATGCCCGACGACTGGCGACTGTTCAGCGATGCCGAGCTGTGGGTCGACCCGAAGGTCTGGGACGACGTGGCTCGGCGAATCACGGCCGCAATCACCGATCTCGATGCGGCAGCGCGATCACCCCGCGAGCCCGGCTCGATCCGCGTCAGCGCGACCGCGATGCTCTTCGCTCTCGGCGACGAGCCGACCCGGTGAGACTGAGCGGGCTGCAGGGGCCACTCGGCCGGCGGAACTTCCGGCTTCTCATCGCCTGCGACGTCACGTCGATGGTCGGAACGGCGATGGCCGGCGTCGCAGTGCCGTTCGCCGTCCTGCGGAGCGGCGGCTCGGTCAGCGACATCGGGTACGTGGTCGCAGCGGGGCTCGTGCCCACCGTTGCGTTCCTGCTGCTCGGCGGCGTGCTTGCGGACCGCATGCCGAGGCAACGCGTGCTGGTCGCCGCGAACGTCGTCCAGGGGCTCGCGCAGACGGCCTTCGCCCTCCTCGTCCTGAGCGGGCACGCTCTCGTCTGGGAGATGATGGCGCTCACCGCTGCGCGCGGTTGCGCGTTCGGCTTCTACATGCCCGCCGCGCAGGGGCTTCTCCCGCAAACGGTCGCAGCCGATCAGCTCGGCTCCGCCAATGCGCTCCGCCAGCTCGCGCTCAACGGCGCCCGGATCGCGGGGGCTGCCCTCGGCGGGCTCGTCGTCGCCGCGGTCGGTCCGGGTTGGGGCCTCGTCGCCGACGGGGCGAGCTACGCGATCGCGGCGACGCTCCGCGCCGGGATGCGCTTCGCAGCTCTCCCGGCAGTTGCGCGGAGCGGCGTCCTACGCGAGCTTCGCCACGGCTGGCGCACGTTCACATCGCGCCGCTGGCTCTGGGTCATCTCCGCCCAGCTCGCGCTTGTCAACGCGATCTACGTCGGCGCGTTCGGCGTGCTCGGTCCCGCGATCGCCGATCGCGACCTCGGCGGCGCGTCGACCTGGGGGCTCGTCATTGCTGCGCAATCCGCAGGCGCTGCGCTCGGTGCGACAATCATGCTGCGCTATCGACCGAGGCGGTTACTGCACGCGGCAACGCTCGCCGTACCGCTGATGGCGCTCCCGTTGCTCGCACTCGCCGCTCCCTTGCCGGTCGTCGCCGTTCACGCCGGCGCGGTCGTGGCCGCCGCGGCGCTCGCTGGTGCCGGCAGTGAGATCTTCGAGATCAACTGGCTGACCGCGATCCAGGAGCACATCCCGTCGGATCTCCTGTCGCGCGTAGCCGCCTACGACGCAGTCGCCTCGTACGGCCTCGGCCCGGTCGGCACGATGCTCGCCGGACCGCTGGCGGTCGCGATCGGTGCCGCCGCGTGCCTCAGCGGCGGCGGTCTCGTGATCATCGCCTCGGCCGGCGTGGTGCTCACCGTGACCGAGATCAGGAACCTCACCCGCGGGGCGAGACCGGCGAGCGCGTGAAAAAGCCCCGTTGCCGGGGCTTCGTTCCAAGAAGCGGATGATGGGACTCGAACCCACGACCTTCTGCATGGCAAGCAGACGCTCTAGCCAACTGAGCTACATCCGCGAGCGGTCGCCAGTATAGCCGCCCCTATCCGCGGTCGAGGGCCTCGTTCACGAGGCGATCGGCGAGCTCGTTGTGCTCCCGGCGAACCGCGCGATAGGTCACCGTCCCGATCCTGCGCGCGAGGCGCGACGCCTCGAGCGACAGCTCGCGCAGCGCCTCGTTCTTGACGCGGTACTCGCCCGTCATCTGCTTCACGAGGAGCTCGGAGTCCGAGACGACCTCGACTTCCGCCAACGCGAGCTCGAGCGCCTTCTCGAGCCCGGCGATCAGCGCGCGGTATTCGGCGACGTTGTTCGTCGCGACGCCGATCGTCTCGCCGTGCGCGGCGAGCACCGTGCCGTCGTCGGTCTCGATCACGTAGCCGTACGCCGCCGGGCCCGGATTGCCGCGCGCGCCGCCGTCTGTCGACAACTTCGCCCTCACGACTCGAGCTCGACGAGCGGATAGAGCTCGAAGGCGACCTCTTCGTACGGATGCGCGTCGACGAGCGCGCGGACGATCTCCCCCGCCCGCTCCGCCGGAACGACCGTCTCGACGCGCAGCTCCGCGACGCGCTCCTCGCGGCCGACCTCGCCGACCGACGGGTCGGCGCCCTCACCGGCGAGAAACGTCCCCGTCCCGTTCGTGTACCACGAGCAGCGCTCGTACTTGCCGATGCGGCCGCCGCCCGCGGCGAACACGGCGGCGCGCGTCGCGTCGAGCGCTTCGCGGGGAACGAACCAGACGAGCTTGTGGAGCACGCCCGCAGTCTACGAGCGTTCGAGCAGGCGCAGCTTCGCGGGTGCGTCGGAGGCGACCGCGACGTGGATCGCGGCGTACTCGTGGATGTATGCGATCGCACCGACGGCCGACAGGCGGTCGAGCACGAACTGGAAGGCCGCCGCCTGCTTCCTGCTGCTGTACGTGCGCGAGATGTCGAAGGCGTACCCCGTCGTGTGCAGCGAGTAGGTGCGCGCGGCGTTGGCATTCACCCGCTGCAGAGCCCGCTGGTAACGGTTGTCCCTGACGGCGCTCGTCAGCAAGAGCTTCGGCGCGCCCGAAAGCTCGTGCACGCGCTTGCCGATGTAGAGCAGCACGTCGAGTGCCGCGGGACGCAAGCCCGTGTAGAGGCGGCGTGAGCGTCCGAGGGCGTGCGCCTCCTGGCCGAGGAAGCGGCTGATTGCGACGTGCGTATGCGCCGGGTCGCGCGGGATCGCGCGCAGGACGTGATGCCGCCACGCCGCGGCGATTGCCGCGGGGCTCGCAAACCGCACGGTCCGCGTCCGCGGATGCAGCACCTCTTCCGCGGAGTTCTTCCTCGCCTGCAGCGACGCTTCGTAGGCGAGCGCGGCCGGGTGGCGGTACAGGCGCAGGAGCCGCTGCGCCGCGAGCACCTTCCAGTAGTAGTCGCCGCCGCCCTGGAGCGTGCGCCAGACCGCGGCGTGCACGTCGGGCGACGAGCCGAAGTAGAGCTGCGCGTAGGTCGGCTCCGGCCCGGCGCCGTAGGCGGCAACCGCGGAGCGGATCGTCCCGATGCCCACGTGGTAGGCCTCGACGGCGAGGTCCGCACGACCGAGCGCGTGACGCGCGGCTACGAGGTACCGAACCGTCGCGCGGAGCTCGCGCGCCGGCAGGTAGCGCTGGTCGTAGCGCGCCCGCCAGCGGCGGAGCTGCGCCGCGTGGGCGCGATGCCGCGAG
>Ga0070741_10021173_pt1 | contig 10144 bp, 9 predicted proteins | sample Coa_R1_4_FD_66440 | JGI IMG/M metagenome (GOLD analysis project Ga0070741, IMG submission 66440) | Surface soil microbial communities from Centralia Pennsylvania, which are recovering from an underground coalmine fire - Coalmine... | ecosystem: Environmental > Terrestrial > Soil > Unclassified ...
CCGGCACTACGACCGGGGCGCGAGGAGCTCGCTAGTAAAAGGGGTTTGCGGTGGCGCAAGCTGCTGCAAGATCCCGGTAAGCGCAGCCCGAAGCTGAGCCAGAGGTAACAGCCTGGCGAGAGCCGCGACGGAGCGCCGAAAGGCGAGGGCGCCCGAAGCGGATGCCCGCGGTAACGCGGATCGTCCGTGGCGCTCGCCGCATCCGGAGCATCGGCAGGCGGTAACGTTTGTCGGTGTGGTGCGGTTGGTAATGCGTATGCGCCTCTCGGCGCTCCGCCTCCCCTTATCTTTTCGGAGGCAAAAGGTTTCGTGCAGTGGCTTGCCGAAGACTCGGGCGCAAAAAACGCGTCGCGAGAACGATCTTTCTTACCCGCCTCGCCGTTCATTGCATTCGCGGCGATCCCCGGCCAGGGCCGCGCGTTTCTCGGCGCTTTTTAACGCGCGGCGCGCCGCGGCAGCGGGACGACCGCAGAGGATGGAGCTTTATGGCTTGCCTGTGCCGCCACTTCCAGCATGAGGCCGAGACCTGCGAAGTGCTTGCGCACCACCGCCCGCGCGGCGCGGGCGTCGCGCTTGCGCAGCGCGCGCAAGAGCGCGCGATGCTGTTCGAGATGCCGCGGATCGTAGAAGCTGTTGTGCTTCGGCGAGATGTTGGACAGCCGAGCGCCCTGCGCCTGGTTGAACATCGCGATCAGGAGCGGATTGCGGGCGCCGGCAAGGAACTGGCCGTGAAAGGCATCGTGCGCGGTCTTGGCGGCGGCCAAGTCCTTGCGGGCGATGGCGGCTTCCAGCGCGGTCAGCGCGCCCTCCATCTCGTTCAGCTCCGCCGCGGAGAGCCGCGCCGCGGCAAGCTCGGCGCATTTCTGGGCGATATGGGAGCGCACGTCGTTAGCGACCGGAGCGGCTTCGATGATGACGCTCTCGTCGAACATGCCCTTGCCGCCCGGCGCGGCCGCGGTCACGATGACACGCCGTCCGGCGGCCTTTTCGACATAGCCGAGGCCGTGCAGCACGCGCAGCGCCTCGCGCACCGAGTTGCGGCTGACGCCGAGCAAGTCAGCAAGCCGGCTCTCGGTCGGCAGAGCGTCGCCGGGCGACAGCCGTTCGGCCTCGATCAGCCGGCAGATTTCCTGCGCTGCCTGGGTGATGACGCTGTCGCGCCGGATCGGGGTCGGGTCATAGGCCATTGTTGAACAATCCGACAGTCCAATAGTCAGGCAGTCGGCTCATTCGCCCTTGACCGCCAGGGCCAGTCGTAGTCATGTAAGCCAGGTTCGACAAGCGGATTGATGGAGGCCAACCGATGAAAAAGCTCGTGCTGGAGACCACGGCGCCATTCCAGGGGCTGCCGGAACTCGTCGCCTACGATGAGGGCCTGTTCGCCAAGGAAGGCCTCGAGATCGAGTGGGCCGACCGCGAAGCCGGGGTGGCGAAGAAGGTCGAGGTCAACATCACCTCGCCCAAGGGCGTCGATCCGTTTGCCAGCCACGGCAAGCTGCTCGAGCAGGGCAAAGCCGACATGTACAACGCCTGCGAATGGGGCAATTACTGCCGCGTCCAGGACACCAATCAGTCGAGCCGCCAGCTCGGCCGCCGCGCCATCGTCGCCTACTCGGCCATCGTGGTGCGGCCGGATTCGCCGGTCTACACCCCGCAGCAACTCGCCAACCGGCTGATCGGCGTGCCGTTCTATTTCGGCACCCACTACATCGCGCTGCACATGCTGGAAGGTTTCGTGCCGCGCGAGATGATCAAGCTGTGCCGCGCGCCGAACGGTTCGCGCTATCGCTATGACGCCATGATGAGCGGCGAGATCGAGGCCACCACGCTGACCGAGCCGCACATCACGCTGGCCGAGAAGAATGGCTGCCGCGTCATCTGCTCATCGTTCTTCCATGGCACCGAGGTCGCTTCCAATCGGGTCGATGCCGAGACCTATGCGGCGTTCAATCGCGCGGTGCGCGAGGCGGTGCGCCGGATCAACGCCAACAAAAAGGCGTACATGCACTACTTCATCGACTACTACGCCAAGAAGGATCCGGAGATCGCCGCGCTCAAGGTCGAGGATTTGCGCGAGGGCCGGCTCGTGGTCTGCGATCCGGCGCCGATCCCGGCCGACGAGCTGCAGCGCACCTACGATTGGCTCAAGAGCTGGGGCATGCTCGACGAAACCGCATCGCCGCTGCAGCTCATCAATGCGCAGGTGCAGAACTTCGCGCACCAGACCGCGGCGGAGTAGAACCTTTGTCCGCCTCATCCTGAGGCGCTCGGCGCCAACGGGTCCGGCCCGAAGTGGCCGGCCCGATGACAAGCTCAGCGCCGAGCCTCGAAGGACGAGGCGGCCCGGGCACAGCAGCATCCTTCGAGACGCCCGCTTCGCGGGCTCCTCAGGATGAGGTGCATCAGAGCGTGCCGAAACCGAAGGCTTTTTCCATGCGCAACGGACACGCTGACGACATCGGAAAGCTCGTGGAGCCCGGCCGCGTGCATCGGCGGGTCTACACCGATGCCGACCTGTTCGAGCTGGAGATGGAGCGCATCTTCGGCCGTGCCTGGCTGTTCGTCGGCCATATCAGCCAGGTGGCGCAGCCCGGCGACTACATCACTACCGAGCTCGGCCGCCAGCCGGTGATCATGGCGCGGCACCGCGACGGTTCGGTGCAGGTGCTGCTCAACCGCTGCACCCATCGCGGCGCCAAGGTGGTCAACGAGCGCAAGGGCCACGCCCAGCGCCTGACCTGCTGCTATCACGGCTGGTCGTTCGATACCGACGGCAAGCTCATGACCGTGCCGGTGCCGGAGGGCTGCGGCGAAGGGTTCGACAAGGACGCGCTCGGTCTTGCGCGCGCGCCGCGCGTCGGGGAGTACCGTGGCTTCGTGTTCGCGAGCCTCGCCGACAAGGGTCAAAGCTTCGAGGACCATATCGGCCCGATGAAGGGCAACATCGACGATCTGGTCGATCGCGCGCCCGACGGCGAGCTCGCGCTCGATGCCGGCATGCACCGCTACGTCTACAACGGCAACTGGAAGCTCCAGGTCGAGAACGTGCTCGACTCCTATCACGTGCCGTTCGGCCACGCCTCGACCGTCAACAAACAAGGCGTGCAGTTCGCGCGCCGCGAGGGCGACCAGAAGGGCGCCACCGTAGTCGAGGCCGAGAAGAAACAGACCGCAGCGTCCTGGAAGGACCGCAAGAGCTTCATCGCCGGCAACGGCCACGGCTGGACCAGCAACACCACGCTCGACGATGGCAAGCGCTCCAGCGCGGCGTTCGACGAGTATAAGCGCGTCCTGGCCGACAAGGTCGGCGCCGACCGCGCGGCCGAAATCCTCACGCCGCGCCTGCACAACTCGCTGATCTATCCGAACATGTCGATCATGGGCCTGAACATCCACGTGCGGGTGATCAAGCCGATCGCGGTCGACCGCACCGAGGTCAACATCTTCCCGATCCGTTTGGTCGGCGCGCCGGCGGCGATGAATTTCGGCAACATCCGCCTGCTCAACGTCACCCATTCGGCGGCGTCGTTCGTGCAGACCGACGATCTGGAATCGTTCGTGCGCGCGCAGAAGGGCCTGCAGAGCCATCTGACCGATTGGGTCGATATCTCGCGCGGGCTCGGCGCCGAGGAGCCGGACCGCAGCATCAATGCCACGCGCGGCCTTGCCACCCACGAGATGGTGGTGCGCGCCCAGTACAAGGCCTGGGTCGGCTACATGAGCGAGGCGGCGTGATGGCGCTGGCGGCGCGCGAGTTGGCCGCGGCGGGCGTCGACCGCGCGGCTTTCGAAGATTTTCTGATCACCGAAGCCCGTCTGCTCGACGAGCGGCGCTTCCGTGACTGGATGGAGCTGTTCGCCGACGACGGCAGCTATTGGGTGCCGGCGGTGCCCGACCAGAAAAGCCCGTTCGACGAGGCGTCGCTGTTTTATGACGACCGCGAGCTGATGAAGACGCGGATCGATCGCCTCGAGCATCCACGCATCCACGTGCAGACACCGCCGTCGCGCACCGCCCATATCGTCGGCAATGTGGTGGTCGAAGAGGTGGACGCCGCCAAGGGCGAGTACGTGGTCGGCTCGACATTCATCATGGCCGAGTACCGCGACGACGCGCAGCGCCTGTTCGCCGGCCGCCAGCACCATCGCCTGCGCCGTCATGGCGACACGTTCCGCATCGTGCAAAAGCGCGTCGACCTGATCAATTGCGACGGCGCCTTCGAGGCGATGGCGGTGCCGATCTGAGCGCTATCATTCGCGTGGCGCGCGTTCTGCCTTTCGGCTAATCAGCACGGCAGAGCCGGCTAATGGCGGCACGGGACTCGCATGAGAGCGTTGGGCGCAAGATGGCGGCACGGCGGTCTGCTCGCGGCCGCCGCGTTGCTGCTGAGCGCCTGTGCGGGTGGTGGCCTCAACGTCGCCGCCGGAAGCGGCACCCACGCCTTTCCGGACAATTACAAGGCCGACATCCTTGCCGCCATGCACGCCTATCTGAACGATCCGAGCGGTATCCGCGATGCCGCCATCACCGAGCCGATGCTCAAAGAGGTCGGCAACGGGACGCGCTACGTGGTCTGCCTGCGCTTTGACGGCAAGCGCGACAACGGCAGCTACGCCGGCCTCAAGCAGATCGAAGCGGTGTTCCTCGCCGGCCGCTTCGAGGATTTCGTCGATGCGCCGCACGAGCCGTGTCAGGCCGCGACCTATCGGGCGTTTCCGGAACTCGAGCAGCTCAAGCGCTGACGCGTTCCTGCCGGCTGAAATGCACTGACCAACCGGACAGCGCCAGGCTTGCGGCGATGATGGCGAAAATGCCGCCGACGCCGGTCGCGGCCGCGATCAGGCTGGCGATGAACGGCACTGCGGCCTGACCGAGCCGGTTGCCGGTGATGCGCAGCGACATGACCGTGCCCATGGCGGCGGTGGAAGCCAGGTCGACCACGTTGGTCAAGCTCAGGGTCGTGGCGATGCCGAGCGACAGGCCGAGGAACGTCATGGCCACATACATGAGCGGCAACGGGATCGGCAGCGCGAAACAGGCAAAGCCGATGGCCGCGCCTGTCATTGTGATCAGGGTCAGTGGGCGGCGCGGGACCAGCGCGAGGATGCGCGTGTAGCCGAGCCGCGACACCAGGGAAGCGATCGACCGCACGGTGAGCAGGCCGCCGATGCTGCGCACATCGATGTTCTGCGAGGCGCCCAAGAGCGGCAGGTAAATGGTCAGCAGGTCCTGCGAGGTGATGGTGATGACGCTGGCGACGAGCACCGCCATCAGCCCGGGCTGGCGCAGCAAGGCGCTAACCGGCACCACCTCTTTGTTCGGCGGCGGCATCAGGTGCTTGGGCGCCGGCCGGATGGCGGCGGCGGTCACCAGCGACACGATCGAGATGAGAAACGCGATGGCGAACAGCCGGCCGGTTGACGGCAGCATGGCCGGACCGCCGACCCAGGCGATGACGTAGGGGCCGAGCCCCTGGCCGATGGCGCTCGACACCACGTAATTGCCGAACGCGGCGTCACGGCCGCGCGGTCCGGAGCTGCGGATGCACAGCATCTGCTGGCTCGCCATCAGGAACAGATGGGCGATGCCGAACAGCGCGGTGAGCAGAAGCAGCGTGGCGATCGAATTGGCCCAGAAGTAAAACCCGGCGCAGGACAGCACCAGCAGCGCCGAGCCGATCCAGGCGGCGAGCGCGTCGTGGCCGCGGTCGAGCAGGCGGCCGACCCAGACGGCGAGCACCATCGGCAGCACCGCGAACGTCGCCGAGATCACCCCGAGCCACACCACCGGCAGGTCGAGCTCGATGGCCCGATAAGACGTGGTCACGCGGACAATCGAATAGACCGTCTGAATGATCACCGAGGTCAAAAGCAGCGGAACCAGCAGCCGGTAATCGATATCGGTGGCGCGGCTGCGCGCCTCGATGCCGCTGCGCGAGGCCACCACGATTTTTGAGAAGATATTCGACACCGCGTCTCGCAACACGCCCTGTGATTTGGCCGAGCAGTCTTAGCACCGTCCGCGCCCGACGCCACCAGCGCAGGCGCGATAGCTTGTAAGCGCGCCGAGCATCGGTGTAGCGTTGCGGCCTGCGGGAGGACGACATGGCAGTTACACGGAAAGCGGCCGCTTGTGCGGCGGGGGTATGTGCGCTCATCGGGGTGGCGCTGTCGTTCGCCGCGGCGGACGATTACCCGAGCCGTCCCGTCACCATCGTGGTGCCGTTCACTCCCGGAGGCTCGACCGATATTTTGGGCCGCTACGAGGCCGACGTGCTGCAGCGCGCGCTGCACGGCAGCTTCGTGGTGGAGGATCGTCCCGGCGCCGGCGGCGAGATCGGCATCGCGTATGCGGCCAAGGCCGCGCCGGACGGCTACACGCTCCTGCATGCGCCGAGCGTGATCACGCTCTTGCCGTATCTGAAGAAACACGTCTCCTATGACCTGGCGAAGGATTTCGAACCGGTCGGCCTCATCGGCCTGACCCTGTTCGGTCTCGTGGTCCCGCCATCGCTTCAGGTGAACTCGGTCGCCGATCTGATCGCTCTCGCCAAGTCCAAACCCGACGCGCTGACTTATGCGTCCGCCGGCATCGGCACGCCGCATCAAATATTTGCCGAGCTGTTCAAGACCATGACCGGTGTCAAGATCCGTCACATTCCCTACAAGGGCACGATGCCGGGCCTCACCGATGTGGCGAGCGGCAATGTCTCGATGGAATTCACCGACCTCGCACCGGCGCTGCCGCTCATTCAGGCCGGCAAGCTGAAGTTGATTGCGGTGCTTGCCAATGCGCGCAGCCCCGACATGCCGGACATCCCGAGCGTGGCCGAGACGGTGCCGGGCTACGACGCCAAAAGCTGGCAGGGCCTGTTCGCCCGTGCCGGCACGCCGAAGAGCATCGTCGACCGGATCAGCGCCGCGTTACGCCCCGACCTGCAGCGGCCGGAGACGGCGGCACGCTTCAAGGCGATCGGCATCGTGGCGCAGGCCGATACACCGGAGGAGTTTCGCACCTTCATCGCCTCCGAAAGCGTCAAGTGGGGCAAGGTGATCCACGCCGCCGGCATCGAGCCGACCGATTAAGGGCCTCGGTCGCTTCTGGCTCCAGGCAGAAGCGGCCGAGGGCGAGGCGAAAGATCATCGCCAGGCTGGTGTGGAATGCGCCGGCGGCATGCCGCGCGTGTCCGCGCAACGTGTTTTAGGCCGCGGCAATATGCTTTAATATCGCGCCATCAGGAAGGATCAGTCCATGCCGCAGCAACAGTACGACCGCGCCGCACAGGATATCGGCAATGTGGTCGGCATCGGTCACGTCAACGTCTGCATCACCGATCAGCACCACAGCACCGATTTCTACGTCACCGGACTGGGTTATACCCGCGATCCGTTCCTCAACACCGGCTCGGGCAACATGTGGATCAATGTCGGCATGAGCCAGTTTCACCTGCCCATGGGCACGCCCGACGTGTTGCGCGGCGTGGTCGGGCTGGTGTCGCCGGATCGCGAAGCGCTGCTGGCCCGGCTCGCCAAGGTGCGCAAAAGCAAAAAGCTCGACGGCACCAAGTTCGACTTCCGCGAGAGCAACGACTGCGTCGAGACCGTCTGCCCGTGGGGCAACCGCATTCATGTGCATACGCCCGATGCCGAGCGCTTCGGTCGCGTCGTGCTTGGCATGCCGTACATTCGCTTCGACGTGCGTCCCGGCACCGCCGAACGCATCGCCCGCTTCTATCGCGAGGTTTTCCGCGCGCCGGCAGAAGTGCACAAGAATGGCGCCGGCCCGGAGGCGCGGGTTCAGGTCGGCGAGAAACAATACTTTTGCTTCCGCGAGACGGACGCGCCGGAGCAGCCCTACGACAAGCATCACGTGCAGATCTACATCACGGATTTTTCCGGCCCGTATCGGCGGCTGCTCGAGCTCGGCCTCGTTTCGCAGGAGGACAACGAGCACCAATATCGCTTCAAGGACATCATCGATCTCGACACCCGCGAAGTGTTGTTCACGGTCGAGCACGAGACGCGCAGTCTGACCAATCCGATGTACGGTCGCCCGCTGATCAACCGCAATCCGGCGGCCACCAACATGGATTACAAGCCCGGCCACGACGACATGTCCTGGGCGATGTCGTGACGCTGGTCACGGCGCGGGGGAATAGATGCGGCGCGCGCTGGTCATCGGTGGCTCGCTCGGCGGGCTGATCGCGGCGCATCTGTTGCGCAGCACCGGCTGGGACGCCGTGATGTTCGAGCGCAACGAGGATGAGCTGGCGAGCCGCGGCGTCGGCCTCGGCACCCATCCGCAGCTCATCGGCATCCTCAAGCGCGCCGGCATCGACTTCGACGAGTCGATGGGACTGACGCCGAGCAAGGCCGTCTGCCTCGACCGCGACGGCCACACCGTCATCGAACGGCCGACCGCGCGCACGCTCAGCGGCTGGTCAAGGCTCTACCGCGCCTTGTTGGACGCGCTGCCGGCGCAAACCTATCGGCTCGGCAAACGACTGACCCGGGTGGCACAGGACGGCGACGGCGTCACGGCGTTTTTTGCTGACGGGACCAGCGAAAGCGGCGATTTGCTGGTGGGCGCCGACGGCATCCGGTCGGCGGTGCGTGCGCAGTTTTTGCCGGACGTGCAGCCGGTCTATGCCGGTTATGTGGCCTGGCGCGCTGTGCTCGATGAGGCCGATGTACCGCCCGATCTGTGGCGCGAGATGGTCGCGCTTTACGCCTTCTGTCTGCCCGAAGGCGAGCAGCTGATCAGCTATGCGGTGCCGGGACGGGACAACGACACGGCGGTCGGACGGCGCGGCTACAATATTGTCTGGTATCGGCCGGTCAGTCGCGAGGCGCTGATCGATATCAGCACCGATGCGGCGGGCCATCATCACGCCGCCGGCATTCCGCCGCCGCTGATCCGCCCGGACGTGATCGCCCGCGTCAAGGCCGACGCCAGGGCAACGATCGCGCCGCAGGTCGCCGAAATCTTCGCGCGCACTGCGCCGTTCTTCCAGCCGATCTACGATCTGGCATCGCCGCGCCTGGTGTTCGGGTGCGTCGTGCTTGCCGGCGATGCCGCCTTTGTGGCGCGCCCTCATGCCGGCGCCGGCACCACCAAGGCGGCGCTCGATGCCGCCTGCCTCGCCGACAGCATCCGCGAGGCCGGTGACGATCTTGATGCTGGGCTGCAGCGCTATGAACGCATGCAAAAACCCTTCGGCCAGGCGCTGGTCGACGTCAACCGCGCCGAGGGCGCTTATCTGAGCGCGCAACTCAAGCCGAAAGCGGAGCGCACGGAGGCGGAGCTGACGCGCGACCTCGGCGCCGTGGTGGACGCCCACATCTTTCGCAGCGAGCAGGTCGGCGGCATGGTCGCCGCCCATGGCCTTGACGTTCACGTCAACGCGCCGTTCTAAGGACGCCGAGGAGCGGATTAAAAAATGCAGTTCGGCGTCCAATTCTTTCCCAATTTCCACCCGGCGGACAAAAGCGCCGCCGAGTATTTTGCGCAAAGCCTCGACATCGCCGAGGAGGCCGATGCGCTCGGCTATACGCATGCGCGTTCGGTCGAGCACTATTTCGAGCGCTACGGCGGCTACAGCCCGAACCCGATACTGTTTCTGGCCGCTGTCGCGCAACGCACCAAGAAGATGCGGCTCGTCACCGGCGCGGTGGTGCCGGCGTTCAACAATCCGCTCAAGCTTGCCGGCGAGATCGCTATGCTCGATGCCATCTCGGGCGGCCGTTTCGATGTCGGCTTCGCACGCGCTTTCCTGCCGCATGAATTCCGCCGCTTCCGCATTTCGCCGGACGAATCGGTGGCGCGGTTTCGCGAAGGCCTGGAGCAGATCGAGCTGTTGCTGACGAAGGAGAACGTCAGCCATCACGGCCGATTTCACTCGTTCGACAACGTCACCTCGCTGCCGCGGCCGACGCAAAAGCCGCGGCCGAAATTTTTCATCGCCTCGACGCGCACTGCGGATTCGTTCGAATTCGCAGGCCGCGCCGGTCACGCGCTAATGTCGATTCCGATCGGACCGCTGAAGGATTTGATTCCGGTCTACCGAAAGGCTTGGCGGGACGCCGGCCATCCGGGTGACGGCGAGGTGATGATCGCGTTTCACATGTTCTGCCACGAGGACGCG
>Ga0070741_10021174_pt1 | contig 10144 bp, 4 predicted proteins | sample Coa_R1_4_FD_66440 | JGI IMG/M metagenome (GOLD analysis project Ga0070741, IMG submission 66440) | Surface soil microbial communities from Centralia Pennsylvania, which are recovering from an underground coalmine fire - Coalmine... | ecosystem: Environmental > Terrestrial > Soil > Unclassified ...
CGCTCTGAGCTCGCCGCGCCGGATCGGGGTCTCCAGCCAGCGGTAGGAGGCCTCGGTGACGACGGCGGTGACGGCCAGCGCCGCCACGTCCGGTATCCAGCCCTGGTCGGGGGCGCCTCGGACCAGCGCGAACACCGGCCAGTGGTAGAGGTAGAGGCCGTAGGAGCGTCGCCCCACCCACGTCAGGGGCGGCGCGGCCAGCAGGAACCGTAGCGCCCCGTGCTCGCGGGTGGCGCCGGTGATGACCGCGACCACCAGCAGCCCGACGCGCAGGAACCCGCCCTGCTGGTAGAGCGCCGAGTCGAACTCGGAGTCGTTGACCAGCTCGACCCCGAGCAGCAGCAGCGCCACCGCCCCGGCGATGTCCAGGACCGCCCCCACCGGCCGGGGCGGGGTGACCGTCCACTCGCGCGGGGTCCAGGCCAGCGCCAGGGCCGAGCCCAGCAGGAACCCCGACGCCCGCGTGTCGGTGGCGTAGTAGGCCGGGGTACCCGCGTCGGGGGAGTAGCGCAGGGCCATGGTGATCGCCGACGCGGCCGCCAGGCCGAGCGTCAGCCATATCGCCGTCGGGCGCCGCAACCGCCCGAGGAGGGCGACGACCAGCACCGCCCAGCACAGGTAGAGCTGGACCTCCACGGAGAGCGACCACAGGTGCAGGAAGGGGGCGGTTCTGGCCTGGTCGGCGCCGTAGGGGACGCCGGCGAGCACGAGGTGCCAGTTCTGCGCGTACAGCAGCGAGGAGAGCGCGTCGTCGCGCAGCCCGTCGGCCTCCAAGGGCAGCAGTAGCCGGAAGGCCAGCCCGGTCGTGACCACGCAGGCCACCAGGGCCGGCAGCAGCCGCCTCGCCCGCGCCCGGGCGAACCCGGCCAGCCCGACCCGGCCCCGCGCCCGCATCTCGCCCACCAGCAGCTGCGTGATCAGGAACCCGCTGAGGGTGAAGAACACCTCGACGCCGAGGAACCCGCCGCCGGCCCAGATCAGGTCCAGGTGGTAGGCCAGGACCGCGAGCACGGCGATGCCCCGGATGCCGTCGAGGCCGGGCAGGTGGGGCAGCGAGAAGCGGGTGTCGCGTGAACCGGGAGCCAGGTCCGTGCTGACCAATCGGGTGGTCAAGAATTCCTCCCCGGTCGGGGAGGCCCACCCTTGCACAACGCGGGGGCCCGGAGGAACCGCATTCCGGGCGGTCCGGCTCCGGTCAGCCGGACGGACCAGACCGGCCGGCTCCGATCAGGCCGGACGTACCAGATCCGTCAGGCCGGACGCACCACCTCCAGGATGTGCGCGACGTGCTGCCACGGGTCCAGGCGCACGTAGTTGGCCTGTCCCCATTCCCAGGTCTCGCCGCTGACCTCGTCGTGCACCCCGAACCGCTGGTCCCAGGTGAACCCCAGCGCGGGCATGTCCAGCCACACCGTGCCCTCCTGGGCCTGGTTCGGGTCCAGGGTCACCACGCAGAGCACCGTGTCGCCGCTGACCGGATCGGTCTTGGAGTAGGCCAGCAGCGCGTCGTTGTCGATGTGGTGGAAGTGGATCTCGCGTAGCTGGGCCAGCGCGGGGTGGGCCCGACGGATCTCGTTGAGCCGGGTCAGCCAGGGCGACAGCGAGTTGCCCGACACCTCCGCGGCCTCGTAGTCCCGGGGCCGCAGCTGGTACTTCTCCGAGTCCTGGTACTCCTCGCTGCCCGGCCGCACCGCCTGGTGCTCGTAGAGCTCGTACCCGGAGTACACCCCCCAGGACGGCGAGAACGTCGCCGCCAGCGCCGCCCGGATGGCGAACATCGCGCGGCCGCCGTACTGCAGCGACGCGTGCAGGATGTCCGGGGTGTTGACGAACAGGTTCGGGCGGCACTCGTCGGCCCGCTCGGCGTGCTCGGCGGCGAACTCCGCCAGCTCCTGCTTGGCCGTCCGCCAGGTGAAGTAGGTGTAGGACTGGGTGAAGCCCAGCCGGGCCAGCCCGAAGAGCCGCGCCGGGCGGGTGAACGCCTCGGCCAGGAACAGCACGTCCGGGTAGGTGGCCTTGATCTGCCAGATCAGCCACTCCCAGAAGTTGGGCGGCTTGGTGTGCGGGTTGTCGACCCGGAAGATGCGGACCCCGTGTTCGGCCCAGTACAGGCAGATCCGCAGCACCTCGGCGTAGAGGCCCTCGGGGTCGTTGTCGAAGTTGATCGGGTAGATGTCCTGGTACTTCTTCGGCGGGTTCTCCGCGTAGGCGATGGTCCCGTCCGGGCGGGTGGTGAACCACTCCGGGTGCTCGGTGGCCCACGGGTGGTCGGGGGCGGCCTGCAGGGCGAGGTCCAGCGCGACCTCCATCCCCAGCTCGCGGGTTCGCTCGACGAAGGCGTCGAAGTCGTCGATGTCGCCGAGCTCGGGGTGGATCGCGTCGTGGCCGCCGTACTTCGAGCCGATCGCCCACGGCGAGCCGACGTCCCCGGGCCGGGCGACGGGGTTGCCGCCGGGCAGCTCGGGGGTGTTCGGGCCCTTGCGGTTGACCTCACCGATCGGGTGGATCGGCGGCAGGTACACCACGTCGAAACCCATCGCGGCGATCCGGTCGAGGTCCTTGCTGGCGGTGACGAACGAACCGTGCACGGCCCGCCCGGTCTCGTCGCGTCCCCCGGTCGAGCGCGGGAACATCTCGTACCAGGACCCGAACAGGGCCCGCCGCCGGTCGACCCACACCTGGTGGTCCCGGCCGCGTGTCACGAGCTCGCGGATGGGCCGCTCATGCATGATCGTCGTCACCGGTTCGGCGAGGGCGAGGGCGACGCGGGACGCGACCGGGAGGCTGGTGTCGCGCAGTGCCTCGGCGGCGTGGGTGAGGGACGGCCGGTTCGGGCGCTCGCTGGGCCGGCGGGCGGCCCGGTCGATCAGGCGCGCGCCGATCTCCAGGTCGTTGGCCAGCTCGTCGGCGTCCTGCCCGGCGTCGACCTTGGCGTGGATCGCGTGCACCCAGGTCGCCCACGGGTCGCTCCACCCGTCGACCCGGAACGTCCACATCCCCTCGGTGTCCGGGACCACCGACGCCACCCAGCGGTCGGTGTCGATGCCGTCGGGCACCATCCGGACCTGCGTGGGGACGGCCCCGGCGCCGGGCCCGCTCCAGACCACGTTGGCACCGACGGCGTCGTGACCCTCACGCCACACGATCGCGTGGATCGGGAGGCACTCTCCCACGACGGCCTTGCTCGGGTGCCCGCCGATCGAAGGGGTGACGTCCTCTATGGCAATTCGTCCCGTCACCCTCGAGTCCACACTCGCCCCCGCTCGTTCCGATGCTCGTTTCGATTCAGTCGGCGTGATCAACCAACCCGCGCCCCGTCGCTGCTCAGCAACCTACCTACCCGCTCCGAGCCCGTCGTACGCCATCCGGGCGCACTGATTGGGACGACATCTGGAACGATCCCGCAACCGATTCACGTACGCTGCTCAGCGTGAAAGCCCTTCGCCGCTTCACCGTGCGCGCTCAGCTCCCCGAGTCCCTCGCGGTACTGCAGGAACTCGCCGCCAACCTTCGTTGGAGCTGGCATGCTCCGACGCAGGATCTGTTCGCCGAACTCGACCCGGTGGCCTGGGAACGGGTGGGCAACGATCCCATGCGGTTGCTGGGCGAGGTGTCCAGCCGCCGCCTCGCCGAACTGGCCCGCGACGACGACCTCGTCGACCGGGTCCGCGCCGAGGCCGCCGGGCTCGCCAGCTACCTGGAGGAGCCGCGCTGGTACCAGCGCCAGCGGGCCCAGGACGACTCCCTGCCCGCCGCGATCGGGTACTTCTCGATGGAGTTCGGGGTCAGCGAGGTGCTGCCGAACTACTCAGGGGGCCTGGGCGTGCTGGCCGGCGACCATCTGAAGGCGGCATCCGACCTCGGTGTCCCGCTGATCGCGGTCGGCCTGCTCTACCGGTCCGGGTACTTCCGCCAGTCGCTGTCGCTGGACGGCTGGCAGCAGGAGCACTACCCGGCGCTCGACCCGCAGGGGCTGCCGCTGAAGCTGCTGACCAACGCCGACGGAACCCAGCGGCTGGTCTCGGTGAGCATGCCGGCCGGGCGCACGCTGTACGCGCGGGTCTGGCAGGCCGTCGTCGGGCGGGTACCGCTGCTGCTGCTGGACTCCGACATCGAGGAGAACGAGCCCGACCTGCGCGGCATCACCGACCGGCTCTACGGCGGTGACCAGGACCACCGGATCCGGCAGGAGATCCTGGTCGGCATCGGTGGCGTCCGCGCGGTCCGCGCGTACTGCGAGCTGACCGGCCACCCCGCCCCGGAGGTGTTCCACACCAACGAGGGCCACGCCGGCTACCTCGGGCTGGAGCGCGTGCGCGAGCTGATCTCCGACAGCCGGCTGAGCTTCGACGAGGCCGTCGCGGCCGTGCGGGCCGGCACGGTGTTCACCACCCACACCCCGGTGCCCGCGGGCATCGACCGCTTCCCGATCGACCTGGTCCGCTACTACTTCACCGCCACGGGCGGCGACAGCGGAACCGGCGTGGGCGGGGCGCTGCTGCCCGAGGTCCCGCTCGACCGGGTGCTCGCGCTGGGGGCCGAGGACAACCCGGGCATGTTCAACATGGCGCACATGGGTCTGCGACTGGCCCAGCGCGCCAACGGCGTGTCCAAGCTGCACGGGCAGGTGTCGCGCGAGATGTTCGGCGGCCTGTGGGGCGGCTTCGACAGCGACGAGGTGCCGATCGGATCGGTGACGAACGGCGTGCACGGTCCCACGTGGGCCGCCCGCGAGGTCACCGCGCTGCTGGGCGAGGCCGAACTCCACGGGGCGTCGGACGGTGAGTCCGCTGACGCCCTGAGCGCGATCTCCGACCTGCAGCTGTGGGAGCTCCGGCACAACCTGCGGGGCCAGCTGGTTGACGAGGTCCGCCGCCGGGTCCGCGCGGCCTGGCTGGAGCGCGGAGCGTCCGCCCCGGAGCTGGGCTGGACCAACTCGGTCTTCGACCCCGACGTCCTCACCATCGGCTTCGCCCGGCGGGTACCCACGTACAAGCGCCTGACGCTGATGCTGCGCGACCCGGAGCGCCTGCGGTCCCTGCTGCTGGACCCCGAGCGGCCGGTGCAGTTGGTGGTGGCGGGCAAGTCCCACCCCGCCGACGACGGCGGCAAGGCCCTCATCCAGCAGATCGTGCGTTACTCCGACGACCCCTCGGTTCGCCACCGCATCGTGTTCCTGCCCGACTACGACATGTCGATGGCCCGCTACCTGTACTGGGGCTGCGACGTGTGGTTGAACAACCCGCTGCGCCCGCTGGAGGCCTGCGGCACCTCGGGTATGAAGTCGGCGCTCAACGGCGGCCTGAACCTCTCGGTCCGTGACGGCTGGTGGGACGAGCTCTACGACGGCCGCAACGGCTGGGCCATCCCGACCGCCGACGGCGTGAGCGACCCGACCCGCCGCGACGACCTCGAGGCGACGGCGCTCTACGAGCTGCTCGCCACCCAGGTCGCGCCGGCGTTCTACGAGCGCGGCGCCGACGGGGTCCCGCCGCGCTGGGTGGAGCTCGTGCGCCACACGCTGGCCACCCTGCGCCCGCAGGTGCAGGCCACCCGGATGGTGGGGGAGTACGTGCGGGACTGGTACGCACCGGCCGCCCGGGCGGCCGCGCAGGTGAACGCGAGCGACTTCGCCGGGGCGCGGCGGCTGGCCGAGTACCGCCAGCGGCTCAACGCATCCTGGCCGAGGGTCCGGATCAGCGGGGTGGACGCCTCCGGGGTGCCCGACACGCCCGTGGTCGGCGCGCCGATGACGGTGCGCGCCGCCGTGGAGCTGGCCGGGTTGAAGCCCGACGACGTGGACGTCCAGGCCGTGGTCGGGCGGGTCGATGACGCCGACGAGCTGGACGAGATGGTGTGGGCGCCGATGGTGCACATCGGAGGAGCGGACGGCCTGGACTCCTCCGCCGACCGGTTCGAGGCGGTGGTCCCGCTGCCGCACGCCGGGCTGCTCGGCTACACCGTGCGGGTGCTGCCCCGCCACGACCTGCTCGACTCCCCGGCCGAGCTGGGCAAGGTGGTGCTGGCCGGCTGAGGGGTGAGGTGCCCGCCCCGCCTTCCGGTGGTCATCAGGGCTGTCCTTCGGTGATCATCAGAGCAGGAGCGCTGTACACGGGCGGATTCCGCGACCGTCACGCCCTGTTGATCACGGTTGGGCTGGTTGGCGGGCTCCGTTAGCCCGGACACGTTTCGGGCCGATCGGGCAACGGAGACAAGATCAAGGTCGATACACCGATACGGAAGCCATCCAGATCCGTGTCCGTGAAGGAGCCTGTTGTACCGCGTGTTCGACCCCCGAGTCCTCCATCCGACCTCGATCCGCTCGGCATTCCTGCGCCGGGGCCGCATTCCCGGCCTGCGTACCGCGAAGACGACCCTGGCGGCGGTGCTGGCCTACCTGGTCGCCGGCCTCCTGCACACCAGTGACCAGCCGGTACTGGCCTCGCTGACCGCTCTGCTCGTGGTCCAGCTGACGCTGTACAGCACGATGCGCCACGGCGTCGACCGTGTGATCAGCGTGGTGGCCGGAGTTCTGGTCGCCTACGGGGTGGCCAGCCTGACCGGCCTGACCTGGTGGAGCCTGGGCCTGGTGGTCGCCCTGTCGATCGTGGCGGGACGCCTGCTGCGGCTTGGCCCGTTCCTGCTGGAGGCGCCGATCTCCGCGATGCTGGTGCTGGCCGCCGCCGGGCTCGGTACGCGTCCGGGTGTCACCGACTCCGGTGCCGCGCTGGCGGCGACCGGCCGGGTGGCCGAGACCCTGGTCGGAGCGGCCGTCGGCGTCGCCGTGAACCTGATCATCGCCCCGCCGCTGTACATCCAGCCCGCCGGCGACGCGGTGAACGAGCTGGTCGCCCGGATGAGCTCGTTCTGCCGCGACCTGGCCAAGGCGCTGCGCGGTGACTGGACCCGTGCCCGGGCCGACGAGTTCCTCGACCGCGCCCGCGAGCTCGGCGCCGAGGTGGCCCGGGCGGACCGCCATCTCGAGCGCACCGAGGAGAGCGCGCGGCTCAACCCCCGCGGCCGGCTCGCCCGGGAGGCTCGCCCCCGGTTGCGGGTGGCCCTGACCGGGCTCGAGCACTGCTACATGTCACTGCGCAACCTCTGCCGCGCGGTGCTGGACCGCACCTACTTCGTACCCGAGAACGAGCCCTACGGGGCTTACAGCCGGGCCGCGCTGAACGCGCTCGCTGACGTGCTGGAGGCGTTCGCCGACTCCATCGACACGATCGCCGAGTCCCCGGACGGCACGGACCAGCCCGCTGACGCCCGTCCCGCCGACCAGCGCGCCGACACCGAGCCCGCCGACACCCGCCCCGCCGACACCCAGCCTGTCGACGTGGGGGATTTCGCCGAGCTGCTGGCCCGCCGCGACGAGCTGGCCACCTACCTGCTGGTGGATCCGTGGGACGACCCGGCCGGCTGGGAGCAGCACGGTGCCCTGCTCGCGGCCGTGGACCGTCTGCGGGTCGAGGTCGCCGCCGCCAGCCGGCCCGATGTGGAGCCGTGGCGCCCGGAGGGCGTCGGGGTCCGTGGCCGCACGGCGGTCCGGGAGGCCCTGGAGCGCATCTCCCGGCGGCGCACCGAGCGGGTCTGAGCCCCCCGGCGTTTCAGTACCGGCTCAGCCCTTGTCGGCCCTGTCGGAGCCGGCCGTCCCGTCCGACTTGCCGGACGCACCGGACTTGTCGGACGCGTTCGACGCGGACGACCCGCCCGACGAGCCGGATCGACCCGAGGTGCCGGACCTGCTCGACGTGCCGGACTTGCTGGACGACGTGCCGGACTTGCTCGACGACGTGCCGGACCGGCTCGACGACGTGCCCGACCGGCTCGACGACGTACCTGACCGGCTCGAGGACGAGCGGGAACTGCTCGACCTGCTCGACGCCGAGCGGGCGCCGCTCGACTTGCTCGACGAGGAGCGGGAGCTGCCGCCGGAGCCGCTGGACTTGCTCGAGGAGGAGCGGGAGCTGCCGCCGGAGCCGCCGGACTTGCTCGAGGAGGAGCGGGAGCTGCCGCTGGACTTGCTCGACGACGAGCCCGACTTACCCGACGAACCGGAATCGCCCGACTCCGTGGACTCGGGCAGCTCACGGGCCAGCACCTTGCCGGTCGGGTTGCGCGGCAGCTCGTCGAGGAAGACCACGTCGCGGGGAACCGAGAAGCGCGACAGCTTCTCCTTGACCATCGAGCGCACCTTGTCGGCGTCCAGCGACGCCCCCTCGTTCAGCACGATGTAGGCGGCCAGGCGCTGCCCGAACTTCTCGTCGTCCACCCCGACCACGGCGACCTCGCGCACCTCGTCGGTGCTCGCCAGCAGGTCCTCCACCGGCCCGGGGTACACGTTCTCCCCACCCGAGACGATCATCGAGTCGCTGCGGCCGCTGAGGAACAGCCGGCCGTCGCTGTCGAGGCGTCCGAGGTCACCTGTGGTCATCAGCCCGTCGCGGGTCTCCACCTCCGAGCCCTCGCGGGTGTAGCCCTCGAACATCATCCCGTTCGAGACGAACACCCGGCCGATCTCGCCCGGCTCGACCGGGTTGCCGTCGTCGTCGAGGATCTCCAGCTTGGTACCGAACGGGGCCTTGCCGGCGGTGCTCGGGTCGACGCGCAGGTCGGTCGGGTCGGCGATGCTCACCCAGGACACCTCGGTGGAGCCGTACAGGTTGTAGAGCACGTCCCCGAAGCGGTCCATGAACTTCGTCGCCAGGTCACCCGGCAGCGCCGACCCGCTCACCGCGACCACCCGGGGCCGCCAGTCGAAGCGGGCGGCGTCCTCCTCCGGGAGCTCGAGCAGCCGCGACAGCATCACCGGCACCGCGACCAGCGTGCCGCACCGGTGCTCGGCCATCGTGCGCAGCGCGTCCGCCGGCTCGAACTTCCGCCGCAGCAGGGCGGGGGCACCCAGCAGCATGGCCAGCTGCAGCGCGGCGAACCCCCAGGTGTGGAACAGCGGCGGCGCGATGAACATCGGATCGCCGGCCTGGAAGGGGATGCGCGAGAGGATGGCGCCGGCCGGTGCCCAGCTCTTCGGGCGCGGCCGCTCGGCTCCCTTGGGAGTCCCGGTCGTGCCCGAGGTCAGCACGATCAGCTTGCCGTGCGGCGGGCGCAGCGGCAGCGACGACTTCCCGCCGGACTCGATCAGCGCGTCGACCGTGTCGCCGTCGGCCTTCCCGTCGGTCCACGCGGTGATCAGCCGGCATCCGTCGGGCAGCTTCCCGAGGGAGTCGGCGAACTCGTCGTCGGCGACCAGGACGTTGCACTTCTGCTCGCGCAGGACCTCACCGATGGTGCCCGCCGAGAGCGAGGTGTTGAGCAGGGCCACGTTCGCGCCGAGCTTGGCCGCGGCCACCGCCACCTCGACCGGGGCGCGGTGGTTGCGGCAGAGCACCGCGATCGAGGTGTCGCCGTCGACGTCGCGGTCTGCCAGCGCGGAGGCCAGCCGGTCGGTGCGCTCGTGCACCTCGGCGAAGGTCAGCTGGCCGCGGTCGTCGATCACGGCCGGGCGATCGGGATGGCGCGACGCGCCCGCCGCGTATCCGGTGGCCATGCTCAGGCCCCAGCGCAGGTACCCACCCGCGACCCCGATGGCCCGGTCCGGGCGCATGGGGGCGACCACCCCGGCCTTGGCCAGAAGCCCCAGGCCCCAGCCGAGCTCGGCCACCTGCTGGAACGTGTTCGATGCCGCCGCCGCTACTTCGCTCGGGTTGGTCGGGATCTTCATCCGGCAAAGCATGCCGGAACCGGCGACCCTTGGCCAACTGGCGCCGAAATCGGCCCTGAGCAGCGTCTACCAGTGGATCCCGGGCAGCACCCTGGCCATCGCCCGGGCACCGCGGGACAGGGTCGACATGTCCGATGCGGACGAGCCGGCGTCGCCTCTGGCCGCGGCCGAGTCCGGGAACATCCGGAACGCCACGTGCAGCACCGCGTCGGTCGCTCTCGGGGCCAGCGTGTAGGCCAGCGATCCGGCCGTGCCCAGTGCGGTGCCGATGTGCTTGGGACGGTTCCTGAGCGCCTCCATCACCATCTCGGCCGCCTCCTCCGGCGAGCGCGTGGGGAAGGCGTTGTAGATGTTGGTGGGCGCGATCATCGGTGTGCGCACCAGCGGCATGTGGATCGTCGTGAAGGTGATCCCGTCACCGTA
>Ga0070741_10021175_pt1 | contig 10144 bp, 5 predicted proteins | sample Coa_R1_4_FD_66440 | JGI IMG/M metagenome (GOLD analysis project Ga0070741, IMG submission 66440) | Surface soil microbial communities from Centralia Pennsylvania, which are recovering from an underground coalmine fire - Coalmine... | ecosystem: Environmental > Terrestrial > Soil > Unclassified ...
GCGCAGCTGCCTGGCGGACTGGACCACCTGGTCGTCCAGGTCGGCGGCGGCGCCCTGGCCAGCGCCGTCATGCAGGGGCTCGCCGAAGCGGCGCGGCTGGGCGTGCTGGACCGGCTGCCGCGCGTCCACACGGTGCAGACGTTCGGGGCGCACCCGCTGGAGCGCGCCTACCACCGCGTGCGCGCGTCGCTCCCGGCCGCTCAGGGTGAGGACCAGCCGGTCAGCGCGCCCGGGGGCAGCCCACCGGACTGCAGCGAGCTGGGCGGGAGCCGGCCGGGCGGCGACACCCCCTGGGCGCGGGCGGTGCGGGCGGCCATGGCGCACGCCGCCGCCCACCGAGCCGACTACATGTGGCCCTGGGAGTCCGAGCCCAGGAGCGTGGCGACCGGCATCCTCGACGACGAGACCTACGACTGGCGCGCCGTGGTGGAGGGCATGCTGCTGACCCGCGGCCACCCGCTCGTGGTGGGCGAGGAGTTGCTGGTGGAGGCCAACTCGCTGGCCGTGGCCGCCACCGGCATCAAGGTGGACCCCACCGGCTCCTCCGGCCTGGCCGGCCTGCTGGCCCTGCGCCGCAGCGGCGCGGCCGAACCCGGCGAGCAGGCCGCCGTCCTGTTCACCGGCATCCAGCGCTGACCAGCGCCCCCACAGCCCACCCGCCCCCGCAGCGCAGACTGCGTTTCCCGTGATGGCCGCCATGAGGGGAATCTATTCACCATATGGCGGCCATCACGGGAAACGGCGGGGGGCACGGCCCGCGCCGGGGCGGTGTGGGTACCGGGCGGGCCGTTAGGTATGAGGCTGTTAGCGGTTTTCGGCGGCGGCCAGGGCCGAGCGGAGGGCGTCCAGGCGCTTTCCGCGGTCGGAGACGAAGCGCTCGATGGCGGCCAGGATGTGGCCGGGGTCGAGGTGGGCTTCCTCGATGACCTCGTCCACGGTGCCGCCGGTGCGCCAGCGGTCGTCCCAGTCGGGCGAGAGCGAGTACTCGCGGACCAGCGGGCCGGACGCCCAGTCCTGCATGAGCTTGAACGCGCCGTTGGTGATGACCATGGCGTCCACCCGGTCGGCCGGGCCGCACACCCGGTCGCGGTACTCGCGCGACTGCATCCGGAACAGCTGCGGGCTCAGCGCCATGACCACCTTGACGTTGAGCCCCTGCCGGTCGAGTTCGGGCAGGAGGCCGACCAGGTGGTGGGTGGCCATGGTGCCGCGCACGAAGACGGTGCCCGCGCGCGGGGCGTCATCGCGGAAGTCGCGCAGCACGTACGCGCCCCGGGCGGCCTCGAAGTGCGAGGGGATGCCCAGCGCGGCCCGGTCCGGGATCTCGATCGAGGGCCTGGTCAGGTGCAGCGCGACGATCGACACGTCGGTCGCGAGCGCCGCCGCCAGCGCGACCGGGACCTCGTTGTACTCCCACGGGTGCAGGTCGATCACGTGGTCAGCGGGGAAAAGCTGGGTCACGGCGGTCTCGAAGATGCCGAAGTGGGTGCGCGAGTCCTCGGCGGTCTCCGGGCCGGAGTGGCCGGCGACCCACAGCAGCTTGCCGGTACCCAGCTCACAGTCCTGTGCGAGCTGGCTGAACAGCCGCATCGGCCCGTACTTCAGGTAGGAGAACGAGCCGTAGGTGGAGCAGGCGCCCCAGAAGCCGTTGAAGCTGGCGAACGGGTCCTCGCTCAGGTTGACCGATGCCATGCCCGCCATCATCCCGGCGTTGCCGAACTCGGTGATCTCGGTCGGCAGCAGCGCCCCGGTGGGGTTGCTGTCGCGCTCGTACCAGCCCCAGCCGGGCAGGTCGCCGAAGTCGGCGGCGAACCCGGCGATGTTGGTGGACTGGGCCAGGTCGGCGGAGCAGGCGATGAACAGCGGCCGGTCGTAGTCCCGCTTGGCCAGCGTGTTCACGTAGGCGCCCCAGGTGGCGAAGGCGGCCCGGTTCGGCGCCTTCTCGCCCGGCTTCTTCCACATCTGGTCCGGGTAGCTGCGGTAGTCGAACAGGGCCTTGTCCGAGAACACCTGCGCGCCGCGGCCGCCGAGCCGGAACCCGTCGATCTGGTCCGGCACGCTGTCGGCGACGGCGGTCAGCCGGTCGGACAGCCACTCGACCAGGCCCTCGTCCCGACGCAGCACCTCGATCGCGGTCCGCAGGTTGGTTTCCGCCTGCGCGAGGATGGCCGCCGCGTCGCCCGGTGCGGGCTCGTCCACCCCGGCGTATTCCACCCCGTACTTCTCCATGAATTCTTTACGGACAGCCCAGAACTGCGGCGCGTTCATCGGCCAGGGTGTGCCGTGGCTGGCCGCGTCGACCTTGCCGTAGCCGCGTCCCTTGACCGTCCGGAACCAGGCCACGGTCGGGACCGTGCCGGGGTTGTCGCCGCAGGCACCCTCGAGCATGGTCTGGGTGACCGGGCCCCACTGCGAGCCGTGCTCGGTGCCGAGCACCCGCCAGCCGCTGGGCCCGAACCAGTCGGTGGGGGCGCCGTAGATCACGCTGGACGCGGGCCGCGGGTCGATCCCGAAGTCGTTCCAGTCCAGCAGGAACACCAGGTTGGACAGTCCGAGGCCCCAGGCGGTCTGCTTGGCCTCGTGCGCGCCGCCGGGGGTGAGGCCGCCTTCGCCTTCCACCGCGAAGACCTTGACCTCCTGCGCGCCCGCGAGCTTGAGCGCCAGCGCCTCGCCGGTGGCGGGGGACAGCCCGTGCCCGGACGGGCCGGTGTTGTACTTGCAGAACAGCGTCTTCCCGGCCATTTCCACATGCCCGGGCAGGCCGCCCCTGTGGCGCAGCTTGAGCAGCCACTCCCAGGTCAGCGCCCACTCGCCGTCGTCGGGGAAGGCGAACCGCGCGTCACCGGAGCGGTCGTGCCTGGCGCGCAGGCCCTCGTTCAGCACCGCGAGGGTCGAGTAGACCAGCGGGGCGGTGTGGCCGGCGGCCAGCACGAACCGGTCGGCGAACCGCAGCCAGGGCCGGCGGATGTCCCACCGCATGGCGCCCGACAGCAGCAGCGCTAGCATCATGTGCAGCTTGGAGCGCGAGCCGCCGGGGTGGCCGCTCTGCCGGTAGTTCAGGGACAGGTCGATGCACTCGTCGATGATGTCTTTGATGACCTCGTACCTGGCGAAATCGGGTTCCGCGGCGGCGTAGAGCCGCTCGGGGTCACCGGCGCCGCCGGCACCTCGCCGGGCTGCAGTCTGCGCTGGCTGCATGGTGGTCATCGTCGGCCCTCCAAGGCAGTCGAACGGCCAGCGCCACGCCATCAGGGCGCTGACCTTGCTCAACCGAGTATGTCAGGACATCGGTGGGCAATCGTGACCATGGTCGCCCAGGCAGGCACGGCCGAGCACGGCGGGGGGCCGGAAGCGGAGAGGCCGCCGGGGCGGCCTCGCGCGGGTGACTGTCAGGCGTGGGCGCCGTCTGGCATCCGGTCGGTCAGGCCCGCGACGCCGGTGCCGTTCGCGCCGAGCGCCGTGAGCGCGGTGGCGGCCATCAGCCGCACGCCCACCCCGATAGCCCGCTCGTCCACGTCGAACGTGGCCTGGTGGATGTCGAAGTCGTGGTTCGACCCCGGCGTCCGGGTGCCGAGCCGCGCCAGTGCACCGGGCACCGACTCCAGCAGCCAGGCGAAGTCCTCGCCGCCCAGGCTCTGCGGGGCGGGCGTGACGGAGTCGGGGCCGAGCACACGGCTGGCCGCCGCCTCCAGCATCGCGGTGCTGTCGGGTTCGTTGACGGTCGGCGGCACGTTCCGCTCGTAGTTGAGCTCGGCGATCACGCCGTAGGCGCTCGCGACCGACTCGATCAGGGCCTTGAGCAGGTCGGGTGCCTCGTGCCAGGCCTCGTCGTCCAGGCAGCGCACGGTGCCCTCGACGATCCCGTCGTCGGGGATCGCGTTGGCGGCCGTGCCGGCGCTGACGCGGCCCCACACCAGGCTGAGGCTGGAGCGCGGGTCCACCCGGCGCGACAGCGCGGCGGGCAGCTCGGTCACGATCTTGCCAAGCGCGTAGACCAGGTCAGCGGTGAGGTGCGGGCGGGCGGTGTGGCCGCCGGGCCCGCTGACCCTGACCTTGATCTTGTCGCAGGCGGCCGTGATCGGGCCCGACCGGGTCCCGATCTTCCCGACGTCGAGCCGGGGGTCGCAGTGCAGCGCGAAGATGCGGTCCACCGAGGCGATGCCGCCCGCGGCCATCACGTCGAGCGCGCCGCCGGGCACTTCCTCGGCCGGCTGGAAGATGAGCCTGACCCGGCCGGGCAGGGTGCCGGCGGCCGCCTGGCCCGCCAGGAACAGGCCGGTGGCCAGCAGTACGGTGGTGTGGACGTCGTGCCCGCAGGCGTGGCAGACGCCGCCGTTCGTGGACCGGTACGGCACGTTCTTCTCGTCGGTGATCGGCAGCGCGTCCAGATCGGCCCGCAGCGCCACCAGCGGGCCGGCCGCGGACTCGTCGCCGATGTCCACGATCAGGCCGGTGCCCTTGGGCAGCGTGACCGGCCGCAGCCCGGCCGCGGCCAGCCGCAGCGCCACCCGGCTGGTGGTGCGGTGCTCGTGGTAGCCCAGCTCGGGGTGTGCGTGCAAGTCGCGGCGGAACGCGATCAGCTCTTCCTCGTGTGCGTGGAGGAACTCGTCCAGTTCCCCCGGCACCTCAGGCCCGAGCATGAGTCGCCTCCCGCGGGATCGCGAAGGGTGTCCACCGTGGGCAGATGCCGGGGTTAGCGAGCAACCCGGCTGAACTCGGGTGAGCAGCATGACGCGCCTCTCGCGAGATTCCGGAGGATCGCCCCCCCGGGCAAACCATGCGGGGGGTTCCGGGGGGTCGCCCCCCCGGGCAAATACCGCGGGCCGGGGCGAAGCCGACCGCAGGCCGGCGAGCAGCAGTATCCGCTCGGCCCCCGAGCAAGATATCCATGTACACCTCGAACTCAGTCAGCCCGTAGCGGGTCGGTGGTCCTGCGGCCGATAACCACCTTTGTGGGCGACCCCCCTGCCCGAAGCGTCCGTGCCAGGGTCGTCCCCAAACGGCCCCAGCCCGGTCAGCACTACGGAATGCAGTCACCCTGCGAAAGCATTGACGGCAAAAGCCGCGTTGTCCCCGTCCCCAAGTTTTCCGTGGTCACGTGTGCACAGGCTGTGTTCCTTTGCACACATAACGGCCGAATTTGCTGGGTGAATTCTTCCGTCGTGCTAAGCGGGCACCATCCTTGCGCCCCACCGGTTCCCGGTGGGATGCATTCCGGCGCAGGGCTTTATGTTATCGCGTGGACTAGTGATGCGCTGGACTTAAGCGATTGTCCCGGGCAGGTCACGGTGCGTGCCGGGGCCCAGCCGGTAGGTGCGTGGCGGCGGGCTGTCAGCGCGTGGCGGCGGGCTGGTAGACACCCCAGACCGCCCGCAGCGCATCGCAGACCTCCCCGACGGTGGCCCGCGCCCGCAACGCCTCCCGCACCGGGCCGAGCACGTTCTGCGAGCCCTCGGCAGCCAGTTTGACGTCGTCGAGGCGGCGCCGCCACTCCGCGGCGTCCCGGGAGTCCCGCAACCGCGCCAGCCGGCTGGCCTGGTGCTCCTCGATGGCGGGGTCGACCCGCAGCGGGTGATAAGGCTCAGCCGGAGCGGAGGCGAACTTGTTCACCCCGACGATCACCCGCTCGCCCTCGTCGATCTCGCGGGTGACCTGGTACGCCGACCGCTCGATCTCCTCCTTCTGGAAGCCGCGCTCGATCGCGGCGACCGCGCCGCCGAAGCCCTCGACCTTGTCGATGAGTTCCCGCGCGGCCTGCTCGACGTCGCTGGTCATGGACTCCACCGCGTAAGAGCCGGCGAACGGGTCGGCGGTGGCGGTCAGGTCCGTCTCGTGCGCCAGCACTTGCTGGGTCCGCACGGCCAGCCGCGCGGCCTTGTCGGTCGGCAGCCCGATCGCCTCGTCGAACGCGTTGGTGTGCAGTGACTGGGTACCGCCGAGCACCGCCGCGAGCGCCTGCACGGTCACCCGCGCCAGGTTCACCTCGGGCTGCTGCGCGGTGAGCTGCACGCCCGCGGTCTGGGTGTGGAACCGCAGCATCTGCGAGCGGGGGTTGCGCGCCCCGAACTCCTCGCTCATGATCTGCGCCCACAGCCGCCGGGCGGCCCGGAACTTGGCGACCTCTTCCAGCAGCGTCGTCCTGGCGACGAAGAAGAACGACAGCCGCGGCGCGAAGTCGTCCACCGCCAGCCCGGCGGCCAGCGCCGTCCGGACGTACTCCTTGGCGTTGGCCAGCGTGAACGCGATCTCCTGCACCGGCGTCGCGCCCGCCTCGGCCATGTGGTAGCCGGAGATCGAGATCGTGTTCCAGCGGGGCAGTTCGCGCTGGCAGTAGGCGAACGTGTCGGCCACCAGCCGCAGCGAGGGCTGCGGCGGGAAGATATAGGTGCCGCGGGCGATGTACTCCTTGAGGATGTCGTTTTGAATGGTCCCGGTCAGGGCGCCTGCGTCGATCCCGTTTTCCGCCGCGACCAGCTGATAGAGCAGCAGCAAAACGGCAGCCGGCGCGTTGATCGTCATGGACGTGGACACCTTGTCCAGCGGTATGCCCCCGAAGAGCGCCCGCATGTCGTCGATGGAGTCGATGGCGACCCCCACCTTGCCGACCTCGCCGTGGGCGATGGGCGCGTCGGAGTCGTAGCCCATCTGGGTGGGCAGGTCGAACGCGACGGACAGGCCGGTGGCGCCGGCCTCGATGAGCTGGTGGTAGCGCTCGTTGGACTCGCGTGCGGTCGCGAACCCGGCGTACTGCCGCATGGTCCACGGCCGGGTCGTGTACATACCGGGGTAGATGCCGCGGGTGAACGGGTACTGGCCCGGCTCGCCGAGCTGGGCCGCCGGGTCGAAGCCGGGCGGTTCGCCCGGCTGGTAGACGGGCTCGACCGGCAGCCCCGATTCCGATTGGCGTCCCATGCCCCAAGAATAGGCGCCGGCACATCGGTTCAACCGGGGACGGGGTCACGCTAAGCTGACATGCGGGCGGGATTTCGTGACGTGCCGCTGGCGTGCACACAGATCGGTTAGTGGTTAACTACTCACTGTGATTAGTCATGGATCCGCAGGTCAGCCGGGCCGCACTGGCAAGCTGCCAGTGAGGGCCGCAGCGGTGTGCCTGGCTGTCGCCACCCCGCTCGCCACCGGGCTCGCACCCGCCGCTGCGTCGCACACGGTGCCGATCGGCGGCCCACAGCTGGCCGCGCACGGCATCGTCGTCAACTACCCGGCCGGGCACCACCGCCGCCTGCCCAAGGTGCCGGCCTCAGCGTTCGTGATCGCGGACGCCAGCACCGGCCAGGTGCTGGCGGCCAGGGACCCGCACGGGCTCTACCGGCCGGCCAGCACGCTGAAGATCCTCACGGCGGACACGCTGATGCCGGTGCTGAACCCGGACCAGAAGGTGGTCGCGTCCCGCCGGGCGGCGGACGTCGAGCCGAGCAAGGTCGGACTCATCGCCGGGCACTCCTACAAGGTCTCCGACCTGTTCAAGGCGCTGCTGATGATCTCGGCGAACGACGCCGCGATCGCGCTGGCGCAGGCGACGGGCTCGTTCAGCCGTGGCGTCGGCATGATGAACGCCGAGGCCCGCCGGCTCCAGGCGGACGACACCGTGGCCAAGCGGCCGAACGGGCTGGACGAGAAGGGCCAGCACGTCTCCGCCTACGACGAGGCGCTGTTCGCCCGCAAGGCGCTCACCATCCCCACGCTGATGCACGACGAGAGCCTGTGGGTGTCCACGTTCCCGGTCCGGCGCCACCACAAGCCGGTCAAGCTGTGGAACCAGAACCTGATGCTCCGCTCCTACCGCGGCGACCTCGGCGGCAAGATCGGCTGGACGACCAAGGACAAGACGACCTTCATCGGCTGGGCGCGGCGCGGTGGTCACACCCTGATCGTGACCATGCTGCACACCCAGCCGCAGACCGAGATGGTCTACGCCGCCCGGTTGCTGAACTGGGGCTTCGCCATGGACGGGGAGGTGAAGCCGGTCGGCACGCTGGTCCACCCGCTGAGCACGGTGGCCAAGCCCAAGACCGGCCACTCGCCCGCCACCAGCGAGGCGCGCCCGGTGGCGCGGCTGGCCGGATCCGGCGGTGGGATGCCCGGGGTGCCGCTCGCGGCCGGGCTCGGCGCGGTCGGGCTAGCCCTGCTGACCGGCGGCGTGATCCTGCTGGTCAGCAAGCGGCGCGGCAGCAGGCACAACCCGGCCGACTAGCGGCGGGGGTCATCGCGCAGTCCGGCCGGGCGCGGCGCCGCCGTGGCTTACGGCGCTGGGGCTACGGCGCCTGTCAGCGTCCGCGGCGCGGTCCTCGTTCTGGCTGAGGCCGGCGGCTGGCTATGACCGCGGGCTGCCTAGCAGAAACCCGATTTTGTCCATAACGGCAGTCATGGTCTGCCGGGCCAGTGGCCGGGCGCGCTCGGCCCCGTGCGCCAGCATCTTGTCGAGCCCTGCCTCGTCGGCTAGCAGCTTCTCGGTGCGCTCCCGGATCGGCGTCAGGCCCTCCACCACGACCTCGGCCAGCTCCTTCTTGAAGGTCCCGTAGCCGGCGCCCGCGTAGCGCGACACCAGGTCGTCGATGCTCTGCCCGGTCAGGCCGGAGTAGATGCGCAGCAGGTTGGTGACGCCCGGCTTCTCCGCCTCGTCCGGCCGCACCTCGCTGCCCGCGTCGGTGACGGCGCGCCCCACCTTGCGGCGGATCGCGGCGGGATCGTCCAGCACGTCGATGATGCCCTGCGGCGACGAGGACGACTTGCTCATCTTGAGCGTCGGCTCCTGCAGGTCGGTGATCTTCGCAACGGAGCCGAGGATGTAAGGGGCGGGCACCGTGAAGGTCTCGCCGAACCGGTGGTTGAACCTGATCGCGAGGTCGCGCGACAGCTCCAGGTGCTGCCGCTGGTCCTCGCCCACCGGCACCTGGTCGGTCTGGTAGAGCAGGATGTCGGCGGCCTGCAGCACCGGGTAGCTGAAGAGCCCCAGGCTGGCCTGCTGCGCGCCGCCGCGGTTCGCCTTGTCCTTGAACTGGGTCATGCGGCTGAGTTCGCCGAACGAGGCCAGGCAGCCGAGCACCCAGCTCAGCTCGGTGTGCTCGGGCACGTGGCTCTGCACGAACACGGTGCACCGGTCCGGGTCGAGGCCGGCCGCGAACAGCTGGGCCGCGGCCACCCTGGTCCGCTGCCGCAGTTGCTTCGGGTCCTGCGGGACCGTGACCGCGTGCAGGTCCACCACGCAGTAGATCGCGTCGTGCGTCTCCTGCATGGTCACCCACTGCCTGACCGCCCCCAGGTAATTGCCCAGGTGGAAGGAGTCGGCGGTCGGCTGGATGCCGGAGAACACTCGTGGCGCGGGCATCTGAAAAGTCTAGTGGCTGCGCGCATCCACCCTGGTTGCGACCACCGGAACAATGTCGGGAACGGCCGCGGCAATGGCGTCCGCGTCGGCGTCGCCCGCGGCTTCTTCCCAGGCCCGCTGGGCGGCGACCCCGGCCCGGTAGTTCTCGGTCTCCCCGGCGATCTGGCTGGAGTCCCAGCGCAGCGGCCCGGCCATCAGGCTGGCCGCCGCCGCGGCCGCGGCCAGGCCGCGGTCGGTAGTCTCGAGCGCGATGTGGGTGCGCCGCGCCAGCACGTCGTCGAGGTGCCGCGCGCCCTCGTGGGACGCGGCGTAGACGATCTCGGCGCGCAGGTAGTCGTCGGCGCCTTCGAGCGGCCTGCCCAGCGCCGGGCTGGCCTCGATCAGCGCGATCACTTCCCGGGCCAGCGACCCGAAACGGTTCAGCAGGTGCTCGATCCTGGCCACGTGCAGGCCGGAGGAGTCGGCCAGCCGCTGCCGGGCGTTCCACAGCGCCAGGTAGCCGCTCGCCCCGGCCAGCGGCACCCGGTCGGTGCAGGACGGCGGGGTGCGCCAGTCGAGACCGTGCGCCACCGCGTCCACCGCGTCCCGCGCCATGATCCGGTAGGTGGTGTACTTGCCGCCCGCGACCAGGACCAGCCCGGGGACGGGGCCCGCGACCACGTGCTCACGTGACAGCCGGGAGGTGAGCTCGGAGTCGCCCGCCAGCAACGGCCGCAGCCCGGCGTACACGCCGGTCACGTCGTCCCTGGTCAGCGGCGTGGCGAGCACCTGGTTGGCCTGCCCGAGCAGGTAGTCGAT
>Ga0070741_10021176_pt1 | contig 10144 bp, 8 predicted proteins | sample Coa_R1_4_FD_66440 | JGI IMG/M metagenome (GOLD analysis project Ga0070741, IMG submission 66440) | Surface soil microbial communities from Centralia Pennsylvania, which are recovering from an underground coalmine fire - Coalmine... | ecosystem: Environmental > Terrestrial > Soil > Unclassified ...
CCGCGAGAAGTACACGTATTGTCGTCTTGTTCATTAGACCTCTGAAGCTTAAATTGAGACCAAAACAGCCGGTCGAATTTCTATTGGGGCGGACCGCCACCGCCGGGCATGCCTTCGCCGCCGCCCGCGCCGCCGCTTAATGCCGCGCCCCAGTCTCCGAGAGTTTGAGACTGGCGAGGCGAAGCTTGGAATATAGGTTCAACGCCCGCGATAACGTTCGTTGCCATCAAGTGAGTCTTGTCGGAACCTACAGGGGTACCGGAAACGATTACGGCGTCGCCGTTTTTGAGATCGCTCGTGCTGATCTTCGGCAGCCGGTCCAGCATTTGAGAGAGATCGCCGTTGGCTGCGCCGCGCATTCCTCCGGATCCGCTGCCGGCGCCTTGACCTTGTCCGCCGCGCCAGTTGCCGCCTCCTCCACCAGGAGCTTCGCCGGCCTTAGCGCCTTGCGGAGGACCGCCTCCTGCGTTGCCTTCTCCGCCCGGGCCGCCTTGCCCTGCATTTTGAGGCATCTTGAAATCGGGATTAAAACGGCGCGCGAGTCCGTACGCCATGATCTGTGGCAGTTTGCGAATAGATGAATCGCCGTTCAACGACACCGTGACCGGCTGCTTAGTTTGCAGATCTTTAATAGTGATTTGCGTCCCGTCTGAACCTATGGACGATACGGTTCCCACGACCGTGCGGAAAGAACTAGAGTAAATTTTGTTCGCCGTCATCGATGAACCGTCGGAACCAAGCTGTCCGATGATGCGAATCTGATCGCCCGGTTGGATATCGGAGAATTCAGAGGGCGCGGCAACCTTCGGGTTTTCCGGTGAGTAGCGCGTGAGCACGGCTGATGCGGCGTTCACCGTTAGCGTTTTGGGGCCTTCGGGCGTGCGCGCACTTACTGTCAAAGTATGAGCGCCGGGATCGATCGCGCTGACTACGCCAGGCGTGCTGTGCTGCCAGGCGCTCGCTTCCTCTTGATGGACTTTTTGCAGATCCCGCGCGGACATTAGGATCACGCTGCGGGCAGCGACCGTCTTAGGATCGCTTTCCGACTTCAATGCACCAACCTGAATGCGGTCGCCGACTGCCAGGTCGTCGGCGGTAATTCGCGTTGCGTTCTTAAGATCTTTCGCGGTCGGTTCAACTTTAAGTAGTGTTTTGGTGTTGCCGACTTGTACCGAGTATTCAGTTCCGGTCTTATCTTCTTTGAGAGTGACAGTGTGAGTTGCCGGATCGACCGCGGTAATAGTGCCGATGATGGGCGTTGGTTTAGCAGCGTCCTGCGCTAATACCGGGGCGCCACAGAGTAGCCCGGCTGTTACAAGAATCGAAATGAACTTTAACATAATCTTTGAACCCGGCTACCGAATCGTATCCGCCCCCAGGTATATAGGAGGCGCATATGTGCTTCTATACGTTACGTGTTGAGTTCAAACGAGATGCAGTGATTCTTGTTGCGAAATGTAAAAGCGGCCGTAATGAAGCTGGGGAGGGAGGAATGTGTGGGAAAAGCAAAAGCGCGACCGAACCCAAATCGGTCGCGCCTGGCTTTTGGTAAGTAATTTTTCTGATTAAGCGGCGTTGACGAGCATGTCTTCGAACATCTCGTTACCTTCGTCGTGATTGCGGTCCGCCTGCTCCTGACACTGGATGCAGAAGGGAGCCCAGGGTACGGCGTTCAACCGCTTCGGGCTGATCTCCTCCTCACAGTGAAGGCAGGTTCCAAACGAACCATCTTCAATCCGACGAAGAGCCGAGCGCACATTGCGCAGCAAGTTTGATTCGCGATCAAGATTTCGAATGGCCAGCTCGCGCTCCGCGGCATGTTGCACTTCGTCTAATGCATCGGCGCTTTTTTCAATCGTGATTGCGTCGCGATTGCGAACAACTCGCTCCAGCTCGTCCTGCTTGTTCTCCAGGATCTTTTTGAACTTGTTAAGTTCTGTCTTCGTCATTGTCCTTCTCCTTCTTAACGACTAGCGTTGCCCACTAAAAAGTAATTCGAAGCTGCCAAGTCTTCCGTTTAGACGCAGGCATATTCAAAAAGGGTTCACCAACGGTAGCATAGATTTTTGGTTCGCGCGAAGATTGAATGGTCCCAGTACGAACAAAAAATCGAATGGTTTGATACAGCGCTTGAGCCGCTGCCTGACTTGTGGTTTCCGGACTCACGTCCGCGCTCCCAAAAGCCTCTGGTCCGATCAGGCTACGCTTTTCGGATCTCCGAATCATACCACATCCCGCAAGCAATTCAAGAGCCAAATTGATCTTTTAGCTTTTTTCGCCTTTGTAGAACTACCTTCTATTCGGCTGTACTCCCGACTTATCCCTCTCTTTCGGACAAACAACCTATCGGTCGAATTCACCAAAACCTTACAGTGCATTCAGATGCCGATAAGCTCAACTGCCTTCAGAAAAATCCCTTGCCCGGAGATTCCCGACAAGCCCGTAAACGACGAGATCATTTGCCCTAGCCGGAAAACTAAAAACCTCAACCTTTATCAGTTTCGTCCGATGAGTATCAGTCTGCGAACACGGAAGAATGTCTCATCTGAGATGGAAAGAAAGTAAGTCTGACGGTAAACTCGGCACTCTCGTTAGATTACGAGAGTCCTCTGAATTTGTTCCGGGTTGCGAAATCGGTTCTGTAACCGGCAGTACTTCCACCAAACACTTATAAAAGGTAGAACCTCACCGATATCAAGTCATCCGTTCGGAAGTGAGTTGATTGAATCCCAATCGCGACACGGCGCGGCTTCTCCAAGCTACAATCAAGCGCCATGCGAATTGTTGCCTTACCTACGGCACTCCTGATCTTGAGCATGTTGCCTGCTGCTGCTGCAGATTCGCCCGTGCTTTGGTATCGAGCGCCGGCGACGAAATGGGCGGAAGCTCTTCCGATTGGAAATGGCCGGTTAGGAGCAATGGTATTCGGCGGTATCGACACCGAACACCTGCAGTTGAACGAAGAAACAATTTATGCCGGCAAGCAAATGGACCGCGTGAATCCGGAAGCACGCGCGAGCGTCCCAGCGGTGCGAAAGCTGCTGCTCGAAGGCAACGTTATAGAGGCGCAAGCGCTCGCAGAGAAAACGCTCTTGGCCCTTCCGCGCCGTCAGCCGCCCTATGAGCCATTGGGCGATCTGACGGTTACGTTCGCCGGCATAGACCACACGCTAGTGAAAAACTACCGGCGGGTACTGGACCTGTATGACGGTACCGTGCAGATAGAGTTCGACGCAAATGGCGTTCATTACAGTCGAACAGCTTTCGCCTCCTATCCGGATAGTGTCCTTGTTCTACATCTGACGACCAGCAAGTCTCGTGCTCTTTCGTTTTCGGTCGGCATGAGCCGGTCGGAAAATGCGAGTGCCGCGATTGACTCGTTGTTTGGGCCTATGACCGTTGTGCTCCGCGGCAAAGCATTGCCACCAGCAAACGATTCTAAATATCAACAAGAGCCGCGAACGGGGACGTCGTTTACCGGAGCCGTGCGGATAATTTCCGACGGGCAACAAGCCGATGGCAGCAACGGCGGTGTACGTGTCGACAACGCGACAGCCGCGACGTTGGTCCTTGCGGCATCGACAGATGTGCGAGGCCCCGATCCCGATGCTGAGTGCCGCGAGCAATTGCACAAAGCTGCCGCGCGCTCCTACGAAGATCTGCTTGCGCGGCACCGCACAGATTTTCGCAACCTAGCGGCGCGCGTATCCTTCACGCTGGGCAACAGTGCGGCGATCGATCGAGAGATCCCGACAGATCAGCTATTGGAGCAAGCTCAGAAAGGATCGGACGATACTGCATTGGCTGCTCTGTATTTTGCGTTCGGACGTTATCTGTTGCAATCGAGCAGTCGCGCTAACTCCTGGGCCGCCAATCTGCAAGGCAAGTGGAATGACCAAGTCGATCCACCGTGGGGAAGTAAATACACGATCAACATCAATACCGAAATGAATTATTGGCCGGCAGAAGTATGCGATCTGGCGGACACCGTCGACGGTCTTTACAATCTGATGCGGCGCATACAGCCGAATGGGGAGCGTACGGCTCGGGAAATGTACGGCACCCCCGGACTGGTTGCGCATCACAACACCGACGGGTGGGGCGATACAGAAGCCATCGACGGAATTACATCGGGTATTTGGCCGTTTGGAGCGGCTTGGTTGAGTTTGACGCTGTGGGACCACTACGACTTCTCGCGTGATGAAGCGTATCTGCGAGACAGAGCCTATCCCATCATGCGCGACGCCGCTGTTTACCTGTTGAATAATCTCTTCGAAGACGGAGCGGGCCGTCTGGTGAGCGGGCCTTCGCTTTCGCCGGAGAATTCGTACTACACCCCCGAGCACCAAAAAGCGTCGCTCGATGTATCTCCCACTATGGATGTGGAGATTACGACGGCTTTGTTCAAGCGAGTGATTGAGGCAAGCACAATTCTGAATACCGATGCCGGCTTGAGGTCCCGCCTCTCTGCGACATTATCTAAGTTGATGCCACTACAAATTGGTCGTTTTGGACAGTTGCAGGAGTGGCGCAAAGATTATCAGGAAGTGGACCCGGGGCATCGGCATTTGTCCCATTTGTTTGCGGTATATCCGGCGCATGAACTAACCGGTGCTACACCCGATCTCTACAAGGCCGCGCGGGTGGCGCTGGAACGCCGGCTTGCGCATGGAGGCGGAGGAACCGGCTGGAGCCGGGCATGGGTTGTTTGCCTGTGGGCAACATTTCGCGAGCCGGATAAAGCAGATGACAGCCTGCGCGTTTTGTTTGCGAAGTCCACGTGGACCAATTTGTTTGATCTTCATCCGCCCGGCATTTTTCAGATTGACGGAAACCTAGGCGCAACAGCGGGAATTGCAGAGATGCTGCTGCAATCTGCAAATGGCGTGACCGAGTTGCTGCCGGCGCTTCCTTCCGGCTGGAAGGATGGAAGCGTCAGCGGACTGCGCGCGCGAGGAGGACTGACCGTCGATATGACGTGGCATAACCGCAAGCTAAAAACAGCCAGATTATACGCGACGAAGACTGGCACATTCCAACTAAAGACAAGCGCCACGTTGGCGGACGAGAAAGATGCTCTAGTGGCTCTAAAAAAAGGTGAGACGCGGACGCTTACGTATTGAGCAATTTCACGACCTTGCCGTTGGCTGACCGAAAACGCCCGTATACTAACTGCTTTGGATGGCTGATGAATAGATTTTCGATGCACTGTATCCGGCTCACCGGTCTGATTCTGTTTGCCAGTGGGCTGTTGCCCGCGCAATCAGAGCGTATCGATCAACTCCTCCAGGAGTTGGATCGCGTTACGTCGTTTTCAGAGCCATCCATTTCTCCCGATGGTCAGTGGGTGACGTGGACTCAGGAAGAGCCGAACGGCGCAAAACAGAGTTACCTGCAAAATAGATCCGAATCTGAGTCAAAGCCTATTTCCATTGCGCCGCCGGGCGAGCGCGCGAACGGAGATAGTCACGCATTCGCATGGTCGAAAGACAGCGCTCATCTTGCGTTTCTTTCGACCGCAGGTTCGCAGAATCGCATCTTTGTAATGAGTATCGCCGAACATGCCTATCGTAAGATTGCAGACCTGAACGGGTACGTTCGGGATGTCCGCTGGTCACCGGATGGAAAGCAGTTGGCGTTCCTGTATGCGGAGGGAGGTGGGGGTGGCGGACCGTTAGAGGCCGAGCCCGCCGCAGTGGGCGAAATCGGCGGCGAAATTCACAATCAGCGACTCACTGTCGTCGACGCCAATGAGAGTGGAAGCCCCAAGCCTTTAACTCCCGAAAATCTGAACATCTACGAATATGATTGGGCACCCGATGGAAATCAGTTTGCGGTTATTGCCGCCCCGGGGCCAGCCGACAACAACTGGTGGATCGCAAAGCTTTATCGGTTCGACATCACGTCCGCAGATTTGAAAGTAATTCTTAACCCGGCCAAGGAGCAACAAATCGCACTTCCGCGCTGGTCGCCGGACGGAACGCGAATCGCGCTTATTGCGGGATTGATGAGCGATGAGGGATTCACAGGCGGCGACGTGCTTGTGGTGCCAGCAGCAGAAGGCGGCGCGGGGCGCGATCTCACGCCGGGCGCAAAAATGTCAGCATCGTGGCTCATGTGGCAAGACGATCGCAATCTGATTCTGTCCGAAGACGTGGATGGCGGCAGCGCGATCACGACGCTTTCCGTATCGACTGGCCAGATGAAGACGCTGTGGCAAGGACCAGGCTTACTCCACGCGGAGGGAAACTATCCCAATCTGGCTTTTGCCCGAGATGGACATACTGTTGTAGCTATTCAATCGAATTGGGAACAGCCGCCTGAGGTTTGGGCTGGGCAGATAGGCAACTGGCAGCAAGTTACGCGGGCCAATTCGGACCAGCGGCCGCACTGGGGCAAGTCGGAAAGCATTCATTGGACGAGCGGAAATTTTCGCGTTCAGGGCTGGTTACTCTATCCACAGAATTTCGATCCGAAGCAGCGCTATCCCATGGTGGTCGAAGTCCATGGGGGACCTGCGAACCAACGTTCACCCGCGTGGCCGAGCTCAAATTTCGACATGTCGGTCTTGTCTGGCATGGGTTACTTCGTGTTCTTCCCGAATCCTCGCGGCAGCTATGGCCAGGGTGAAGCTTTCACGCGGGCGAATGTGAAAGATTTTGGCGGCGGCGACCTGCGCGATATTCTTGCGGGGCTCGATACAGTGATTGCTAAAGTGCCCGTTGATCGCGACCGGATCGGCATTACGGGATGGAGTTACGGCGGGTTCATGACGATGTGGACGGTTACGCAGACACATCGCTTTCGCGCGGCCGTCGCCGGAGCCGGCATTGCAGACTGGCTCAGCTACTACGGCGAAAATTCCATTGACGAATGGATGATTCCGTATTTCGGCGCGTCCGTGTACGACAATCCCGCGGTTTATGCGAAAAGCTCGCCGATTGACTTCATTAAGAACGTGAAGACGCCTACTTTGGTTTTAGTGGGTGAACGCGACGGAGAATGTCCGGCGCCGCAATCGTTTGAGTTTTGGCACGCGTTGGAAACGCTGAAGGTGCCGACAAAGCTGGTGGTGTATGCGGGCGAAGGACACGGATTTCACGATCAAAAAGACCGCCTGGATCGTATGCGACGCACGCTCGCCTGGTTCAACGAGTATCTGGGGGCGAAGTAGCGTTTTGACAGCAACGCCAGAAAGCTGGATGAAGAAAGCGATCGACTTGGCGGCAGAGAATGTTCGAGGCGGTCGCGGTGGACCGTTCGGAGCGTTAGTGGTGAGAGACGAAGAGGTGGTCGCCTCGGGAGTTAATTTGGTGACGGGCTCAAACGATCCGACTGCCCATGCGGAGATCATCGCCATTCGAGCAGCTTGTCAAAAATTGGGTTCGTTTCAGTTAACGGACTGCGAACTGTACACAAGCTGCGAGCCTTGTCCGATGTGCTTGGGAGCTATTTATTGGGCGCGCCTGAAAAGGTTCTACTACGCATCCAGCCGAGATGTTGCGGCGGCCGCGGGTTTCGACGACGCATTTATCTATAACGAACTGTCTCTTTTGCCGGATCGCAGAACAATTCCTGGATATCGCTTGGCGCCTGAGCTCGCCCGAAAACCGTTCGACGAATGGGCTAAGAGCGAGGGTAAAAGACAGTATTAGCGCACTGGCGCGACAGCGGGTTGGACAGCAATCCGCCGTCGCATTGCGACGTAATAGGCTATTGCCGCCGCGGCGAAACCAACAAACCAGGCATAGTCATAGAGCCAGCGTAGAGCCGGTACGATAAGACCGATCAGGGCGATTGCGATCCCGAAGCCGAGTGCGAATAAGCCCCGTGCATTCAAACCTTTTCGATACTCATAAAGGCCGCCGCGCTCGTAAAGGTCGGTAACCTCAAGCCGCGTTTTGCGAATCAGGAAATAATCTGTAATCATTACGCCGGCTATCGGTCCTAGCAGCCCCGAATAACCAACGAGCCAGCCAAAGATGTAGCTATTGAAATCGGTTAAGAGTTTCCAGGGCATCATCAATAGCCCGACAATGCCCGTAATGAAGCCGCCGGTACGGAAAGAGATGAGTCTCGGGTTCAGATTGGAGAAATCGTTGGAAGGCGACACGACGTTTGCAGCCACATTTGTGTTCAGTGTGGCGACGACGAGCGCGACCAGCGCAATAGACGCTATTAAGGGTTGATGAAACTGACCGAGAAGCGCGACCGGGTCCCAAATAGCGTGGCCAAAAAGCACGACGGAAGCCGATGTGACTGCGACGCCGATGAAAGAGTAGAGCGTCATCGTGGTTGGCAGACCGAGCGCCTGACCCAGCATCTGATCCTTTTGCGATTTCGCATAACGAGTGAAATCGGGAATGTTGAGCGCAACGGTCGCCCAAAAGCCAACCATGCCGGTAACGGACGGAATGAAGAATTTCAAGAACTCGCTGTTTGTCTGAAATTTGCTTGGTGTGCTGAGGACTGGTCCGAGCCCGCCGGCCTTGGCTGTAATCCACCAAAGCAACAGCAATCCAAGACCGAGCATGAAGGGTGCGCCAATTCCTTCAAGAAACTTGATGGTGTCAATGCCGCGCCATATCACTGCAATGTTCAGAAGCCAGAAAGCGAAAAAACAAATCCATTGGCCAAAGGGATTGCGGGCTGCGGACGGAACTATAATTTGCAACATCGAAAAGATTGCTTGTCCGCCAATCCACGTTTGAATGCCGAACCAACCACAGGCAACAATGGCGCGTAAGACAGCCGGAACATTTGCGCCGCGCACGCCGAACGATGCGCGCACAAAGACGGGGAAGGGAATGCCGTATTTGGCGCCCGCGTGCGCATTCAGAATCATTGGGATCAAAACGATAAAGTTGCCCAGAAAGATTGTGCCGATGGCCTGTTTCCAACTCATGCCCCCGGCGATTAAACCCGATGCCAACATGTAAGTGGGAATGCAAACGCTCATTGCCACCCATAAGGACGCGTAGTTGTAGACTCCCCAGGTACGGCGCTGCGCCGGGACGGGCGCCAGATCTTCGTTAAAAAGACTCGGGTCAACTTTCTTCATTCGGCAGCTTGGTGCTAGTTTAGAAAAATCTTGATGTTCGGTGTGGGAGATCGCTTTTGAGCGACGTTACCAGGGATTTCGTTACGGAGCAAAAACTTGCCGAGGCTTTGCCTCCGTTAAGTAGCCACGAAGCACTGGTGGAGGCGAATCGTTGCCTCTATTGTTATGACGCGCCGTGCACTCATGCTTGCCCGACTCACATCGATATTCCCCGGTTTATCAAGAAAATCGCAAGCAATAATCTGCCGGGCTCTGCGCGAACTATTTTAGAGGCAAATCTACTTGGCGCGACGTGCGCACGCGTTTGCCCGGTTCAAGAACTATGTGAAGGCGCATGCGTGTTGGGCGCCGACCATAAGCCGATCATGATTGGCCGCTTGCAGCGTTACGCAATGGATTATGCGTATGCGCAAAAGGCGGACTTGTTTTGGCCGTCGGCAAAGACAGGAATGAAAGTCGCGATCGTTGGCGCGGGACCCGCCGGCTTGTCATGCGCGGGCGAGCTAGCGCGCAAGGGCCATGATGTCACGCTATTTGAGAAACGGCAGCTCGGCGGCGGTCTGTCCACCTATGGAATTATCGTTTTGCGAGAGCCGGTAGATGTTGCATTGGCTGAAGTAGACATGATTTGCCGGCTGGGCGTAGAACTAAGGACAAACGTCGAACTCGGCCGCGATTTGGATTTTTCAGAGCTGCGCTCGAACTATGACGCAATCTTTCTTGGCGGCGGTCTCGGCGCGACGCCCTCGCTCGGCATACCCGGCGAAGAGTATTGTTTAGATGGGCTCGAATATATCGAGCAGAGCAAGATGGACCGCGACCGGTTGCGCGTCGGCCGGCAAGTTGTAGTCATCGGAGCGGGCAATACCGCGATTGATTGCGCAACCATAGCCAAACGTATGGGCGCCGAGCGTGTGACTATGCTCTACCGTAGAACCGAACATGAGATGACGGCATATCCGCACGAATATGAATTCATCAAGCGGGAGGGCGTTGAGTTCCGGTTTCTTACGCAACCTACTCACGTGGTTGTCACGAACGGCCAAGTGACAGGCATTCAGTGCGTTCGGACCGAACTCAGCG